>Ga0228598_1000010_pt1 | contig 26903 bp, 23 predicted proteins | sample CZU4metagenome_FD_182726 | JGI IMG/M metagenome (GOLD analysis project Ga0228598, IMG submission 182726) | Spruce rhizosphere microbial communities from Bohemian Forest, Czech Republic - CZU4 | ecosystem: Host-associated > Plants > Roots > Rhizosphere | place: Czech Republic: South Bohemian... | reverse complement strand
GCTGGTACTCTTCGCAGTGGCCGATTCGCAGCCTAGCTTCGATAGGAACGCTTTGCTGCAAGCCAAGCCCGCGAATAACGCGTCGGGAGACTGGCTGGCAGATTCGGCCGATGGGAACCGCGTGACCATGCGTCCCTTCATGAACATCGACAAGGAGAGCTACAGCACTTATGTGCTTTTGAAGTCCTGAGGAGGAACACCTTAGTCAAAGGTGTTCGCGGAAGGATCTGTCATTTTGTCTGGGCATCCTCTTCCACCAGCTTGTACTGGTTGCGCTCGCTTTCTTCCCGCGCAGCTTGCTTGCGAAGAAGCGCAAGTTGTTTTAGCAAGTCGGGAATCTCGCGGTTGTTGCCCGTCTTCCGGAGCCCCTGGATCAGGTGATAGAGTGCAGTTTGATCCTTCGGATCGCGCTCCAATGCCTCCCGGCACTGTTCGATGGCTTCCGGGTATTTCCCTTCCTGCAGGTACAGTTTCGCCAAAACGGTCCTGGCTCCACTCAAGGTAGGCTGCAAGGCAACAGCCTGCTTCGCCGAGCGCATCGCCAGCTGGAATTCTGGCGTGCCCGGCTCCACGCCTTTTTGCGAGAGAAAGTCTGCCTGCAGGTAGAGCAAAGGAGCGTCCTTTGGCTTTTGCGTGAGCTTGGCCTGCACTGTAGCCAGAGCACGGTTCACATCGTCCTCTTGCACGGCCAGCAGCCCCTGCGCGGCAGAGCTTAAAGACTGACGGGGGTCCAGCGTGTGGGCCGTTTCGAAATCGGCCTCCGCCTTGTCATACTGCGCTAACTGAACGTAAAGGACGCCGCGCGCCAGGTAGAGCGGCACCGCCTTCGGCAGTTGACTAATACCATCGCTCACCACGTCGATACCTACCTGGAAGGAATCATGCGCGGAGCTTATGTTGGCAAAATCTACGTACAGATTAACGTTTTTTGGGTCGAGCAGAATCGCCTGCCGCAGAGTGGCAACCGCTTGCGGCGTATCCCTGTTATCTTCATACGCAGTTGCGGCCAGTTCCAGGGTTTCAACTTCTTCATTGCTGCCTTGCAGCAGCGGCCATAAGGTAGCCAGAGCATCCTGCGGCTGGTGGGCCATGAGTTGAACGGATGCCAGCAGCCGGCGCTCCCGTCGATCATCCGGGTTGAGAACCAGCGCCCGCTGAAATATTTTTGCTGCCTTCTCCGGTTGCTTGAGCTTCACCAGACAGATGGCGTATGCATGCAGCGCGCTGGCCTTGGAGTCAAACAAGGTTCCGGCCTTCTCAAAATGAACGACTGCGGCGCCACAGTTGTCCCGCTGGTACTCCAGCACGGCGAGCATGCCATGACTGGTGGCATCCGCGGGTCGCAAGTGCAGCACACGCTGCAAGAGTGGAATCGCATCTGCATTGCCGGCCTCGTACTCAATTTGGATCGTCCCTTCCAACGCGGGGAGATAGTCTGGAGAAATCTTGAGCGCGCTGCGAAATGAAGTCAGTGCTTCCTTCGTATGTCCTTCCCCCGCGTACGCAGCACCTTGCATCGCCCACAACTGCGCATTGCCCGGAGACGTTTGCAGCGCGGGGCGAAGTAGCTCAAGCGCCTTTTGAAATTCTTGGTTTCGCAAGGCGGAGGCGATTGGTCCGAGCCCTGCCGTGTTTTGCGCCACAGCAACGGATAAAAGCCAGAAAAGAAAGAATACTTGAGTACACAAGGAAGTCCGTCCAATTCCGCGTCTTCCTGTCATCGCCGGATCGCTCTCTCCCACCTACTTTATACTTCATGTCCGCGCGGCGACACGATGATTGGCGCGGACCGGTACAACTTGCGCATCCCGCCCGACAGGAGTGATCAGCCGTCTTCGAGTTAGAAAGTGAAAAGCCGGCCCGCTTCAGCAGGCCGGCTCTCGTGATTGATTCAACTAGCTCAGAAGGAAAGCTTGCCTCCCAATTGCCAGAATCTGGGCTCGTGGGATGACGTCGCCTGCCCGAAATTTCCATCGGGAAGGTTCGTGTCGATGCCGCCACTGAAGTTGTTTGTAAAGCTTGTGAAGTCCACGTAGTTTGCCCGGTTGAAGAAATTGAAAATGTCAAACCGGAATTGAAAATTGACTCTCTCCGTAATGTGCGTGTCTTTGTAGAAGTTGATATTCGTCTCAGCAAAGTTGGGCCCTCGGAACTGCATGGCCTTCTCATTCCCATTCGCACCGCTGTTTGAGAAGGTGGGAGTGGTGAAGTCGCTCGCTGGAATGCCTCCGGTAAGCCAGGCGCTGTTGGAATGGGACTGGCTGTAGCTGACTGCATTCGGGTAAGCGAGATTATCGCCGTCACCGAGGTAGTCACCGCTCGTCGGACCGTAGCCTATGGCCGGATTTGTAGCCGAGGGGCAAGGTCCAGCGTTTGCGCAAACGGGCTGGTAAGAATTGACGTTCTCGGCGGTTAACGGATAACCGGACTGATAGATGCTGGTACCGCTGATTCCCCACCCGCCCGTCAGATAGCCCACAGCCCCCCTTCCGCCATTCAAGCCCTTCAGCGAATAGTTGAAGCTGAGAGAGAAACGGTTGGGTGCATCGAAGATGGATGGCCCGTAATACTGCCCCGGATTCAGTCCCTCGGAGTCGGGATAATCGAGCGAGTCATCCTGGGACCGGGAATGGGTGTAAGAAGCGTCTACGAACCCACGCGCAAAGTGCCCTCTGACGTCAAAGATCACGGCGTCGTAGTTCCCGTACCGGTCGTTGTTGGCGTACCCTATCGTGCCAAAGCTGGGGTTGAGCCGGGTTGGAGTTATGCTGTTGTTCAGCATCTGATCGCCCGGGAAAGCATTGATGTCCACTCCATAGGAGACATTCCCAATCGAGTTGCCGTTGCCGACAATATTGTAGGAGTGGGATCCGTTGTAACCAACGCTGGCCCCAAAGTTATTGCTAATCTTCCGCTCCAACGTCATGGACCAGATGTCCGCCTTCGGAGACTTCAAGAGCGGGTTGATGGCGCCAATGGCGGGGTATGCGCCGAGAATCCCCCCTTGCGAATCAAGCCCGCCTCCTGCTTGCGGCGTCGGACCTGTCCCAGGGCCAAAAGTCGGGTACGTAAATCCAAACGGAGGCTTGTTGCTGTTTCCAAGAACAAAAATGGGGGCTTGCGCCGACGTTGTCCCGCCCGCGTAGAAGGTCGGTGCAATCTCTCCCGGGGGACTGCCGCGGAATTCTTCCTGCACGTTCGCCTGGGTCAACCAGTTGTTGTAGATTCCAAACCCACCGCGCACCACCCAGTCGCCCTTTCCCGTGGGATCCCAAGCGACACCCACGCGTGGACTAAACAAGTTGTCGACCGAGTGCAACAGGGCGTTGTGGGTAGCCTTGGCGTAGCCATTCGCCACTTGCTCCTGCTCGGTTGTGCCCGTACCCAAGTAAAAATTTCCAAACACCGTCGATGGGCTCTTCGACCAGGGATTGCCGCTGTCGTCATAGCGCAGACCCAAAGTTAGCGTCAGATTCTTCTTGGCTTTCCACGTGTCCTCCGCAAAAAGCCCAAAGGTCCGGGAGGCCGCATCCCAACTCCACAATTGCTCCTGACCTGTAGAAGGGTTGTAATAAATTCCGTTTTCGACTGCGGCATTATCCTGCGCGAGCGTCAGCAGATTGTTGAAAGAGAATTTTGGCTGTGACCATGGCCCCTGGAAGGGCTCGACATCGTCGCCATACCAGCCTTCATAACCAAACTTCAGAGTATGGGCGCCTTTCACATGCGTCAGAACGTCGCGCCAGTGGTAGTTGTGCTGAATGAAATCTCCCTGCGCAAAACCCACCCCGAAGGCCTGACCCGCATCCATATTGATGCCAGACACAGTTATAGAGGGAACGTAGTAACTGCTCGCCGGGGCTCCACTGCCCTCAATGCCCTGCACCCGGCTCTGACCTATGGTGAATTCGTTCAACAAGGTGGGCGAAAAGGTGTGAGTCCAGGACGCCTGCCCCGCAACTTGCCAGGTATTTTCCAAGGCGGAGAATTGTGGCATGGCCGAAGGTGTGCCGGTGAGCAGAAGAGTCCGGAAGATACTGGCGTAAATGCGGTCGTTCTTGAATTCCTTGTCCAGGCGGGCAAAGTATTGCGTGCCGTTGCGGACTGAGGTGCTACCAAACGAGCCCGTATCAATCATGTTTAAAGTACAAGGCACTCCGTTCTGCCCCGGCGTAGTCCCACAACCGCCCGCCGCAGTACCGAAAATGGTTGTTGCGGTCGAGGTGACCGTAGCGCCCGACACGACAGGCTGGTAAGTGTTGAGCAGCCCGGTTCCTACCGTATTGGGGTAGTTCGTTTGGGCAAACTGGATGAACGCCGGATCTGCGAAACTCACCGATCCGCCAGCGCTCGATGATGAGCGCAGCGGTTCCACCGCGAAATAGAAAAAGAAGCCGTGGTGCGGAATCACGGGGCCGCCAATCGCAAAGTCAAAATTGTTGGAATGGAAGGGCAGGTAGGGTGCTTCCGACGAACTTACGAAGTGCTGATTCGCATACATTCCCTGGTAATTGAAATAATCCGAAGCCGAACCATGGAATTGGTTGGTGCCAGATCTCGTAGTAAACATCGTTTGCAGACCAGCAGCGCGGCTATACTCACTCGTAAAGGTATTGACCTGAATGCTGGTCTCGCGAATGGCGTCAGGTTGGGGGGTAAGATTCAAGACGCCCTGGCGAATTCCGCTGGTGACGTCGAGCCCGTCCACAACATACTGATTATTATTCCCGCCCTGACCATTAGCGCTGGCGTCGACCTGCTCTTCGGTGGAGAAGTTGTCCACCCCCGACGCTGGACTTCCGGCGGCGCTCGTGCCCAAACCGGAAACTCCTGGCGCCATCGTGACCAGCGTCACCAGGTTGCGGCCAACGATAGGCAACTCCGCGACCGCCTGATTCTCGAGAGTGAGTTCCGTGCGGCTATCCGCAGTGTCCACCACCGGAGCCTCAGTGGTGACGCTGACCGCCTCGGAAATCGAGCCGACTTTCAACGTGACCGGCACGCTCAAGTTTTGCGCGGTCAGCAGTGTAATGTCGACTTCAGACTTGGCGAAGCCTGACGCTTCCACCGTAATCTTGTAGGAACCGGGAGCGAGGCTGATGAAACGGAAATTGCCCGCTTCGTCTGAGGTGGTAGCCTGCGTGACGTTGGTGGACACGCTGACCAAACGCACAGTGGCCTTTGCTATACTAGCCCCAGAAGGGTCTTGGACGGCGCCCTGCACGCTACTGCTGAACTGGGCGAAGGCGCTGGCTGCACAAAACAGAACTAAAAGAGCGAAACAAAGTGAACGACGACTTCCCGGCATGGTTCCTCCCAAGCTGGCGCCTCTTCAGAGAGGCGCTTCGAGAAAACGTTTACTAAACGATGTAATGTATACATATTAGACTGATCCGCTGTCAAGAACATTTTCGTCGCGCAGGAATGTGTGCCTGGAATAACAAACCGCGTCTTAAGCCCGGCCGTCATGTGACCAGCCAGAGAAAAACTGAAGCGGCAAAACACGCCGCACTAGTTCCGCGCCCACCCCCTGTTGGGGGAGATTCCAGATCCCTCGCGCAGAGTGATCAGCCGGTTAGCTGTGAGGTTTTTGTACCGTTCATGCAAGCCGTTAGGCCAGTAGACCTCGATATCAACGGTGCCGCTGCCGCCTAAACCAAAGTGCAAGCGAGAATCGTTGCACGAGTAGAAACTAGACTGGCTGAGCACCGCCTGAGCTTGCACTTTGCCGCCGTAATGAACCAATACGCGCGCTCCGATTGCGCTACGGTTTGATTTGACTCCCTCGAGTTTCACCTTAATCCAGTTCTGCTTTTGCTTGATGTCATTTCGCAATAGGGACGGGGCTTCATTCAGATTGACGATGAGAATGTCGATGTCGCCATCGTTGTCGAAATCTCCGAATGCGCACCCGCGGCTGCAGTGAGCCTCCGTCACGCCCGGCCCAGCCTCTGCGCCTAGTTCTTCAAAAGTGCGGTTGCCCAGGTTTCGAAACACCGCGCGCGGCGTTTTGTTGGCATACTGCGGCAACTTGCGTTCCACCTCTGGATACACACTGCCTGTGACCATGAACAGATCTGGATATCCATCGTTATCCAAGTCGACGATGCCCGCGCCCCAACAGATGAAGCGGGTGTCAACCGCGAGGCGCGAGGACCGGGTAACGTCGTCGAAGTTGCCCTTCCCGTCATTGTGATAAAGGCCGTTGGCATCTTCGGCGAAGTGAGTCTTGAATAGATCTAAATGGCCATCCAGATCGTAATCGCCCACCCCTACGCCCATTCCCGCTTGCTCCATGCCGTCGTCGCTGAGTGCCACGCCGCGCAGCACACCTTCTTCGCGGAACGTTCCATCGTGGTTGTTCATGAAAAGCAAACTCGGGGTGGAATCGCATGCCACAAAGATATCGGGCCAGCCATCTTCGTCGAGATCGGCAGCGACTACCGTCATTCCGTAAGACCCAGTTGCGCTCGCAATCCCTGCCTTCTGGCTCACGTCGGTGAACGTTCCATTGCCATTGTTGCGGTATAAGGAGTGCCTTCCAGTGGGCAATCCGCGCGGTCCGCACTCGACCGGGACACCTTTCCAATTGCAGTTTACGTTTTCGCCTGGCACCGGCGCGTGCTCGAAAGAGAAGCGCACATAGTTGGAGACGAAGAGATCCAGGTGGCCATTCCGATCGTAATCAAGGAAACTGCATCCGGCTCCCCATCGCGGTTGATCGTTCCACAGCCCGGCAGCTTTAGTGACATTGGTAAACGTTCCATCTCCGTTGTTGCGATACAGACGGTTTTGCCCGAAGTAGGTGCAGAAGATATCCTCAAACCCATCATTGTTGTAGTCCCCCACACAAACACCGGAGGCCCAGCCCACGTCGTTCAGTCCGGCCTTCTCGGTCACATCCGTAAAGGTGCCGTCGCGGTTGTTCTTGTAAAGGCGGTTCGTCGCTCCCGGCGGATTTCCGGTTAAGCGTGTACCGGACAACAGGAAAATATCCATCCATCCGTCATTGTCGTAGTCAATGAAGGCACAACCGCAACCGGTGGCTTCCAGAATATATTTCTTGCTTTCAACGCCACCATAGATCACCGGAGCTTGCAACCCGGCGGAAGACGCTATGTCTACGAAGTGAGCGTAAAAAGGCCGTCCCGAGGGTGCCGGTCGAGCAACAGGCTGGACCGTGTGTGCGGCAACTCCTTGCGCTAATAATCTCGGAGTTGCAGCAAAGGCCGCGGAACCGAGGGAGAGTCGCATAAATGTGCGGCGGCTAAACGTCAAGGCTGTGGTTTCTCCATGGAGGGGGATTTTTCTTCCACTAGCTTGTACCGATTGCGCTCGGCCTCTTCCTTGGTCCCTTCTATCCTGAGATTGGCCAATCGCTTGAGCAAGTCGGGAATGCCTTCCGTTCGCCCGCTCTTGCGCAGCGCCTGGATCAAGTGATAGAGCGCGGTCTGGTCCTTGGGATCGCTATTCAAAGCCTTGCGGCTCTGCTCCACGGCCGATTGGTTCTCTCCCGCCTGCAAATAGAGTTTCGCCAAGACGTCGTGAGCCGCAGCTAATGAGGGACGAAGCGTAATGGCCTTTTCAGCGGACTTCAAGGCTTGCTGAAATTCCGGACTACCCGGGTCGGGACCGCGCTGGGTCAGAATCTGCGCTTGCAAATAAAGAAGAAACGCGTCATTGGGTTTCTTGGCCAGCTTCGCTCGCACGGTCGAAAGGGCGCGCTCCGGATCATTTTGTTGCACAGCGGCAAGACCCTCCGCAGCTGAGCCGACAGACTGCCGGGGATTAAGCGCATCAGCCTCTTCGAAATCGGCTTCCGCCTTGTCATATTGCGCAAGCTGTACGTACAACACGCCGCGTGCCACGTAGAGAGCCGCCGCTTTCGGCTCGGCCGCAAGTCCAGCGTTGATCATATCCACTCCGACTTGAAACGACTGATGGTCGAGAGAAATATTGGCGAAGTCGACGTAGAGGTTAACATTATGCGGGTCCGACAGAATTGCCTGGCGAAGAACGCGCACCGCCTCCGGAGTGTTTCCATCGGCCTCGTAGGCGGAAGCCGCCAGAGCGAGAATATCGGCATCAATCGTGTTTTGTTGCAGCAACGGCTGCAAGGTCGCGATGGCATCTTTAGGGCTCTGCGCCACCATCTGGGCGGATGCCAGGCGATAGCGGGCATGGATATCCGCGTTCGACTGGGCCAGTGCACGAACGAATACAGCGATTGCTTTCTTGGTTTCTTTCAGCCTCATCAAGCAATCGCCGTACGCCTGCATCGCTTCAGGCTGCGAGCCCACCACGGAACCGCCTTGTTCAAAATGTGGGATCGCCGCAGCGCAGTCTCCGCGACGGTAATCCAATACCGCGAGCATGGCGCTACTGGTCGGGTCTCCGCGACGCAGTTTCAAAATATGCTCTAACAACGGAGCGGCACCATTGCCGCCGCTGTCGTACTCAATCTGCGCCGCTCCTTCCAGCGCCGGCAAATAATCCGGCGAAATACTCAGCGCGTGCCGGAACGCGCCCAGCGCTTCCTTTTTGTTCCCCTTGCCAGAAAGCGCTATACCGCGAAGCGCCCAGAGTTGCGGATTCCTGGGTTGTTGCTCCAGTTCCGGTTGCAAAAGTTGCAGCGCCTCGTCGAATTGCCCCGTCCGCAACGCTGAAGTAACGGGCTCGATTCCGGCTGTATTTGTCTGCGCGAGCACAAAGGAGCAGGCAACGACCAAGGCAGCTAGAACGCCAAACCGGACTGTGGCGCACATATCGCTCATTATTTCTATCTTCTATTCTCCTGGGGACACGGGGAAATGCCTGTGTTTCCTTCAACGGTCAGAAGGCATTTCGGCTCTCCGCCAATCAGAAAATTTCGTCCAGGACACATCGTAGCAAAAGGATTACCCACTGGAGAGGAAATCGTTTGCTCAGCAGACACACCTCTCACCGAGCGTGAGGCTCTGATGCTACCGCTGACGAGGCCGATTTGACGAACCTGGCAGCATCGACAGGAACATTCTGCCGGATCTCTCTCAATTGAATAGTCGAACTCCCATCGGGCTGAGCAACCGTCCAGCGGAACGGAGTTTGCACACCTTCGACATCGCGGTAGTCGCCGTAGTCGATTTGAGTCGGAGCAAGGCCGAGCGGCGAATCAGCATAACGCACGAGACGCAGGAGCAGTCCTGACTGTTCGTCGAAATACAGTTTCACCGGCGGCTGTCCCTCCTTTGTCCCTAGAACCACATAAGCGTCGCGGTCGCCGACCCTCTCTGGATATTCCACACGCAACTCGGCAAAGATATCCTTCAGGTGCAGCGGGAGATGAAGGTCGGCATCGATCCGAGCTGCATCAAGATCCGCACCATGCATATCGCGGACCGGACGGCCCGGCGTCTCTGACCAACCCTCATGGCCATTGAATACGGTAATGCTGTCCCCTCCCGCCGTGTGTCGGACCAGAGCCTGTTTATTCGGATCCTGATCGAGAACTTCGATGCTGACGGTCTGTCCGCTTTTAGTAGAAGTCCCTTGTTCCTCGCGGCTGGTAACGTTCCCGATCGCTGCGGCTCCACCAAGTGCCTGAACGTAGTGGTTGATAAGTTCGTCCGAAGTCGGCAAGCTGGCTGAAAGCGTTTCCGGTTCCGCGGCTGATTGCTGCTTCGCCTGCGCTTCACCCGCGATCATCGGAACCCCTTGCGGTTTGAGCGAACCTCTATGGCATGAGTAGCAGGTCACTTCCCGATACCCGGCGAAGTTGGCTTTGTCGATGGCGAACGTCATTCGCATCATGTCGCGCGCGATCTGTTTGGGTTTCTTGTCGTCTTTTTCAAAATGCTCCGGCACATGGCAATAGCTGCATTCCACGCCCAGAGATGCTGTGATGAATCGCATTGAGGGGACTAATTGATCAGAGGGAATGCCCTTGAGCACCTGGATGTTCTTGAACACGGACTCGGCCGTTTGAGCGGCAGCGCTATGAGAATCGTTGCCCGCAGGCTCGATTGGAACAAAATTCTTCTCCATGGCAGCACTGAGCTGACCCGAGATCTCAGCGGCCTTCGCCATATTTCCCTGCTGCTTATAGAGATTGATGAGCGGAACGTCCGCGGACAGATGCAAGGGGTCAATTGCGACGGCACGTTCTAAATGAGCGACTGCCCGGTTGATATCTCCACCCTGCAAGTACGCAGACGCGGCGTTAGTCTCGGCGGTGGCTGAGTCTGGATTTAGCTGCAAAGCCCGCTCGAAAGCAAACTCCGCCTCCGATGTTTGTTTTCCAAGAAGAAGAGCGCTTCCTATCGAGGTGAAAAACTCGGCATCGTTGGAGAATTGGTTTTGGACCTCCGTCAGCATGCGATAACCGCGGACGACGAATGGCGGCGAGCGGTGTTCCATTCCCGCATTGATATAGGCGATGCCAAGATTTCGCTTTTGCAGATCGGGCGCAGGCTCGCGCCATGCGGCAATATCGGTATCTTCCAGAAGTGTTTGTTGCGATTCAGGACGCCTTTGGATCCTATGGTCAGTAAAAGCCGTATGTCCTCCGTCCTTGGCGTCCCGCCGAGGCATGTGGCAGCTGATACAGTTACTGTCTTTGCCAGGATGCGAACCAGCGAAATTTCCCATGTGGCACGAAAGGCATTTGGATCGGTAGAACTGGACCGGCTCAAGTGGCTTATCGTGCGGATCGTGGCAAGTTCCGCACCATAGTTGTCCATTGCTTTTGCGGGCGCAGGTACTCCGGGCGAGTTGCTCTACATGGCTGATGACTTTGAATTTACCGGCATCCGCACCGGGCGGAGAGACGTTGACGTAGGTAGTGAAAATATCTTCCAAGGGCTCCCCTGGCCGAAAATCACCGAATTTCTTTCCCGGATTGAGCACTCTGCCGACCCCTAACAGATGACACTGTTCGCAGATGCTGTCGCGAGCGGCAGGCGCAAGCTTCGCAGGATTGATGATCGTCCCCGCGCGTGGATCGCTGAGATGCTTTTCGGCCGAGCCATGGCAGCGTTCACAGGTGATACTTTCCGCGGAGAACACCGGAGAACGATACCGATTCGACGTCCCCGAAATATGCAATGCAGTTCCCGAGTGGCAAAAGAGACATCCTTCGGCGACGGGCCGAGTGAAATCTGGATTAGGTAGCCCCTCGTAGCCTGGCGCCAAATCGTAGGCTTGCCGGCTCTCGTAGTAAGCGACGGGGGATTGGAATAGATGGCCCGCCAGGTCGAGCAGATAGCCAGAGGCGTGATTGCCGGAGCCGATCACGTAATCGATACGGTAATTGGTTACGTCTTCACCACTCTGCAAACGCTGCCAATAGCCGGTTGGCGATGAATACATCGTGATTTTTGCGTCGGGCGTTTCCACTGTGCCATCTGGCTCCTGGCCAGCACGGCGTAGCGAATGCGCCATCGCGGAGCGTGCGTATCCCTCAACTTCAGTAGCGTGGCAGAACTGACAGCGGCTCGAACCAGTCAATTTCACCACCTGTGGCGCAACCACTCGTGCGTCCGGACTCGCCGAATCGCTTTTGTCCGATCGTCCCTGTCCCCAAGAGGCAATTCCTAACACAACTACCAGAACAACTTCGAACAAGTGGGGCGTATGTTTCAAGATCATGACCTAAACCGCTTTAAGATATCCGGCAGCCGAAATTGTACCTCGGTTTTTTTGTATGGTCCCTAAGAAGAGACCAACATCGATTGTATTTCTGTGCGTTTCTGCCAACAGTCTCAGCGAGACATTTGGCTTTCATGTAAACAAGTCTTCGGCCATGGCACTTCATGGGTATAAATGAGGATCGGACGGGCGATTAGGTCTCACCAATGGTGGTCTTTCTGGCACATCCCTTACGTTGCAGTATGTCGCCGGACACGATAACATTAAGGGTCACGATGCGCTACATAAAACACGGGAGTTTGCGGTTCATAAGCTGTTTGTGCGGCTGTGGGACTTACAGCGACCGGAGGAACGCATCGAGTGCAAGAAGATTGATTACAGGTAATTTACAAAGTGCGGAAGTGGTGGAACTGGCAGACACACCATCTAACCGTGTCGCTTTAGAAATCCTCTACAAACTTCTGATAATTAACCTTCTACCTTTCGCCTCTATCACTTCCGACAGGGTCCCTCGGCATGGCCAGTAGGCGCCAGTAAGCGCCGGATGCAGGCAGTCGGTGCAAAATCCGGTGCAGTTTCTTGGAGTAATGGAAGAGGCGCTCTGCGTCGATTACGTTGAAAGACTAAGGCCACACGGACTGGATCGCCCGGAACTAGAACGTAGTTTTTTCAGAGTGGCGCTAATGAGTATCTACAACAACTTAACAGGTCTTAGGTGGCTGCGAAAGTGCTTTAGAAGTTGTGAGGGATGGGTTGAAGCTGGGCCAGGATCTTGGGCTAGGTGTGACAGAGCGCTGCGGTCGAAATGGATTGGCCGGAGGATTTTCTGCTGGGCTAGTAGATTCGATTTTCCTAATGCCAAGACACCGTCTGCTCCGTTATCCCGACTTTGTCGGATCACTTCCGAAATCATACTCAGCTTTGTACCGAAACAGGGGAGCATATATGGACCCATCCGGTTTGCAAGGGCCTTGATGATAGCGTGTGGGAAAGAGACGCGTGCATATATCCGGCCTCATACATGGAAGATGTTTCATCTTCCGGGCCCTGATGGAATCTGCGCTTCTTCTCCTAATCAGGTCAACGGCCTTGAAAGGCCCCGCTCCCCGCAGGTTTTGAAGAAGCTGGTCTCACCACTTTCGCCATCATGTTTGGCTCAAGCATCTCGACTGGACACCTCAACTACAGCGCAGAAAATTTACACAGCGGGCCGATACACTTGCTGCTTCGCTATCAGGGACCAGAGAATGCGCGCATTCTTGTTGGCGAGCGCAACGCAAGCTCTCGCCGTTCCCAGTCTCTGTTGTTTGTCGTTGATCCATCGACTGCGACAGTCGGTCTTAGCTTTGGCCCGATAGACCACCGACCTGGCTCCATGCACCAGTAGCGTGCGCAGATAGGGATCGCCGCGTTTGCTGATACCCAGTAGTTGTGTCTTGCCTCCGCTGGAGTGTTGTCGCGGCACCAGACCCAGCCATGCGGCGAACTGCCTCCCGTTCCGAAAAGCATGCCCGTCGCTGATGGCGGCCACAACCGCCGTGGCTGTTACCGGCCCAATGCCTTCCACAGCGGCGATGCGCCGGCACTCCGCATTCTCGCGAAAGGCCCGCTCGATCCGTTGATCCGCGGAACCGATCTTTGCTTCCAGTTCTACCAGTTCTTCATAGAGGGAGTGGAATAGATGCCGGGTAGAAATCGTGAGTTCGTTCCCGTCGTCTTCCAGCAATGCAGGGAGATGGCGGCGCAACTGAGCCACATGCTGCGGAAGAACAATCCCGTACTCCGCCAGCAGTCCGCGAATCTGGTTGACCAACTGTGTCCGGCAACCGATCAGTCGCGACCGCACGCGATGCAGGCACTGCAGATCCTGCTGCTCGACCCGCTTGGCCGGAACGAAGCGCATGCTCGGCCGACTCACAGCTTCGCAGATAGCCTCCGCATCGTTGGCATCGTTCTTCTGCGACTTCACATAGGGCTTCACAAACTGCGGCGCGATCAGCCGCACCGTATGTCCCAACCGGCTCAATACCCGAAACCAGTAGTGGGCTCCGCCGCTGGCTTCCAAACCAATGAGACAAGGTTCGACTCCAGCAAAGAACGAAGACACTTCAGATCGTCTCAGCCGCTTCCGCAACACCACCTTGCCCGTCGGGCCTACTCCGTGAGCTTGAAATATCTGCTTGGCAATATCCAGTCCAACCGTCACTATCTTCATCGGGAACCACCTCCGGGACTGAGCTTACAATCATCCCGGATGGGTCCATTCCATTAGGTCACTCCGGCAGCGATTCCTCGTTATAGCGACATAGCACTTCGGCAGCGGTACGGTTAGAACTATTTTGGGCACTCATCTTTTTTGCAGTTCTTGTTAATCCAATCCTGTTGGTCATGACCTGGGGGCGCGAAAAGTGGAGTTAGGCTAGCTGGCACCAGCAGGACTGGATGTGGGGTCTGGAGGGTGTCCGAACACGCGGTATGCGCAATGTGCGCCAACGATTAAGGGACCCAGCGTGACCCAGCACGCCAACAAGTGTGATGAGACATCATGCATTCCTCCGCTCATGAGGTAGAGTGTCTCGGCGCAAATGCCAGCGCAGGCAAACACAACCGCGAGACGTTTCCGTTTCGGACGTTGACGCAGTGTTTCTGGCCGGTATGCCATCAAAATCGATGCAACTCCCAAGATGCCGCCAACCGTCGTCCCAGTGGCTAAGAAGACGGTTCGCAGTGCTGCGGTTTCTCCATTCCGCAGCAACTGCGGGACGACTTGGAGCAGCACGAGATACGAAATGAGCCCCATGCCCAGCATTATGATCGCAGGCAGCACTCCCACAATGATTTCAATACCCCAGAGGATTGATAACAGGCGTTGGCGGTTCATAAGTCACCTCAGATGGTCTGTAGTCGTCCGCATCGGTCAGAAGATGAAAACGATCGAGGAACACAGCTTTCATTGCGGACTCATTCCCCAGGGACCAGGCCCGGTTGGCTGGCCGCCGTTCTTAGGTACGGGGTTAGGGATGGGGATGCCGCATTTCTTAAAGCAGCGATAGTGCACAACCGGCCCGAGACCGCCCCACCATGGATCGTTGTACGCCTTGCTGCGGCAGTCGAAGTTCTGCTGCAAGCACGTTCGCACGCAGTCATTCGTCGGACTGCTTCCAAATGCTCTACAGATCCCGCCTAGATCTGGCCGACCGCACTGGTTGTATTTCTGGCAAGGGTCCGGACCGTCGGGCGGGCAGAGGCCGAACGGGTCCGTGAGCAAAACGGGGTTATTTTCGACGTAGCGATAGAAATTGACCCCAGCCCCAAAGCCAATTGGATCCGGAGAGATGAATCGGCCCAGATTCGGATCGTAGTAACGAGCCCGGTAGTAATTGAGGCCCGTCTCTGGATCGAGGTCTCGTCCCGTGAACCCGAACGGATTAGCAAGATTCCCGGTTGATCCGGTGAGCCTGCCAAAGGAGTCTAACGTGTACGTATTAGCCAACGTCCCCGTGGTGCCGCTCAACGACGTCACCGATCCAACGCCGTCTTGCTCATAGTAGCCGTACGTTCCTGAACTGAGTTCCACAAACTTTTCGTCTAGTGCCCGCGTGGTTGTGTATCTGGCGATGGCATTTCCATTCTGATCGGTCGTCTCCAGAATGTTCACGCCATCATAGAGGTAGTTCGTCGTCCCGAGCGGCCCTAGTTTTTGAATTCGGCGCCCGAACGGGTCATAGCGGAAGGTCGTTGTACCCATTCCTGGGTTGACGATCTGTGTCAGCCGGTTCTCGAAATCCCAGGTGAAGCCGCGGCCCTGGGCGTCGGAGAGGGTATTGCCGTTTGCGTCTAATGCTGACCCTAACACGGTTTTCCACCACGAGCCGGTTCTATCCTGATGCGTTCCCGACCACTTAGCCCAGATTGCGCCGACACGAAGTGCACGATTTTTGGAAAAAATCCCCTGATGCGGTTTTTTGCCCTGAGCCGCGTGTAGGCCCTGGTGCGTTTCGAGCGCAGCAAGATCAACACCGGCAGCTAAGGAAAAAGTCTCCTCACCACTCGTGAGAGCCGGGGTTCGTTCTTCAGCTGCGGGCAGCATCACTGCTGATTGTAGTCAGCTAGGCGAGCGCATAGAAGTGACTTTGGGGACTCAGGGAGAGGTACTACAGGCCCGTGCTACTCGTCTTCAGTTTCCGCTTCGAGCGCGGCCAGCAGTGCAGCCCTCTCGTCGTCGCTCTGGCCGTTGTCATCATTCGTGACTACCGATTTCTTGTGTTCGAGTTTTGCTCCGGGATGCGTGGCCGCGTGGATTTGTTGCAGCTTGCGGATCGCCACGTGCGTATAGATTTCCGTGGTCGAGAGTTCGGCGTGTCCAAGCATCTGCTGGATGTAGCGGATATCGGCTCCGCCTTCGAGCATCAGCGTTGCCATGGTGTGACGGAACGTGTGGCAGGAACCGGATTTTCCCAGGTTCGCCTCCGCGATGTAGTCCCGCGCCAGATTGCTCATCGCGTCGGGATGAAACGGCTCTCCGTATTGCGTCAGGAACAGCGTGGCGTCATCCGGTTCGACGGCGAGCAATGGCCGCGCTTCGCGCAGATATTTTTCTACCCAGGCCAGAGCGCGCTCGCCGATCGGGATCATGCGATCTTTTTTGCCCTTGCCCTGGCGGACCGTCAGCGTGGCGCGCTCGCGGTCCAGGTCGTACAGTTTGAGGCGGATCAGTTCGGTGCGCCGCACACCGGTTGAGTAGAAGGTTTCGAGCATGGCGCGGTCGCGCAAACCAACCGGCGTTTTGATGTCAGGTACGACCATGACGTGCTCCACTTCATCGGCGCTGAGGATCGTCTTCGGCAGGCGCTTCTCCATGCGCGGCAGGTCGAGATCAGAAGCCGGGTTGTGCAGGATGTGATTGTTTCGCACCAGCCAGCGAAACCAGCGGCGTACTGGCGTCAGCCGCGAGTGCTGCGTGCGGAACGTGAGTGGCTGCCCGTCGCCTTTGCGGTAGTAGTAGAGATATCGCTGGTAGCTTTCGAGGATCGGGCGCGTCACCTCCATGGGATGCTGCAAGCCGCGCAACTCGGCCCAGCGGATGAAGTCGGCGATGGACCAACGCGCGTGCTCGGCAGTGTCCTCGGAGTAGTTGTTGATCAGCAGCCATTCCAGATGTTCTTCCAGCAATCGGCCCAACGGCGAGCGCGGCTCCAGGTGCGGATGACGACGTTTGCTGACGCGGGCCATCACCTCACTCCCGCGCGTCGCGCCAGGCCGTGGCCGTTCGGTTTGCCTTCAGTTACGATTGCATTCTGCGGGACGCCTGCGGCCTCGGACCCCCTATATGCATTTCCGCGAAGCCGCGAAGTTGCAGCCGAAACCATTTCGAGTGTTGGCGATAGGTCATTTTTTTCGGGGCCGCGAAGTGCCCGCACCCCACCCGCGAAGTTGCCCTCTGACCCCGCGAAGTTAGAACTATGATTCGCTTCCTCCTCTGAAGTCGGCAGTTGATAGACCACTAGCTGGCCTTGGTTGCCGCCGCGCCGCAACACGAGGTATTCCATCTCTTCCAGGCGCTTCAGATGTTGGCGCAACTGTGTGTCACCCCACTTGGTGTACTCGCGCACCGTGCGCCGCGTGAAACGATACTGGCTCGCCGCGATCTCCGAGTGCTCACACTCGGCTTTCACCATTTCAGTGATTAGCGCGAGCAGCTTGCGGGTCTGCGGGCGCAGTTCGTCGAGCGATGGCTTGAGTCCTACCTGGTCGGCGAGTTCTTGCGCCAGTTTCACGTCGGCTTCGGTGGCCTCGATGTATTGCAGCGTCTCGCCATCATCGGCAAACGTTTTGATCTCCCGCTGGTGCTGGTGTAAGAGCGCAATGGCTTCGATCAGGGTAAGCAGTTTGTTGTGGTCGCGCCGCGCCCGCGTCATGTGATCGGGGAACTCGCCCACATCGTGATTGTTCACTACCGTGATCGGGCGCAAGAGACGCTGCGCGTTACGATGCAGGCTGATGAGTTTCGCTCGCTTGCGCCGCAACAGATGGCCTTCGATGGTGCGCGCTTCCCGCTGCCGCTGATGGATCGCCCGCGTCTGCTCCCGGTCCTCGTTCACCGTCAGTGCAATCGCGCGGTTCATCAGTTCCTCGTCCACGTCCTGGGCCGTGGTGGTCAGGAACAACATCACCGGGCCTTCGACTTCGTAATCGTGCGTCACCAGCTTGCCGCTCACCGGGTCTTTGCCTGTCGAGGCGATTTTCAGCACGCCTTCTGATTGCAACAGTTTCAGCGGATAGCTGGCGCGGTCGGCTCCCTGCTGTTCCGAGATGGCGAGGATCTTGTGCTTGAGATTTTTCTGGCCCATGTAAAACAGCGCTTGCCCGGTCATGGCCGTGTAGTTCTCGCGATGTTCTTCCGGCATGAAGTCGAGCACCGTTTCCATCAGCGAACTTTTGCCCGCTGAAGATGCCGACTGCACCACGATGGCCAGGGGTTTTTCGAGCAGCCGCGACACCGCGGCCAGGTAGCCGATTTTTTTATTGGTCTCCTCGCCCACCACTCCGCACTTCTCGAAGCCCTCCAACACTCGGTCGAGCAGGCGCGGATCGCGCAACAGTTCGAGCGCAGCAGATTTCTCCTCGGCCGTCATCTCGAGTTTTTCTTCCTGTGGCGTTAGCGTCTTTTCCAGCCACTCGCGTTGCAGGTCCTCCAGTTCCAGGATCAGCCGCGCCAGATCGCGCTCGATGCTCTCTTCCTTGTGGCCGAGTTCCTTTGCCGCTTGCTTCGCGAAGAGCGAGCGTGGACGCGCGCCGTACAGATCGAATCGGTCCACGTGCAGGCGGGTTTCTCCGCGCGTGTTCGTGCTGGTCACCATCAGGTTCACGTGCAACACGCCGGGAGCCGTGTTCTTCCCGAGGTCCACGATGCGATAGCGCCGCTCTCCCATCGTCACGTACACCGTTTCTCCCGAGACTTCGACCCGCACATCTCTGACCGGCACCACAGTTCCGGTTGGGAGCGGCGCTATCGGCAACTGCGCGGCTAAAGAAGAAACGGGTTCCTCGCTCACTGTGGTTGTGATTGATTCAGAGATTTTTTCTTTAGCTGCCGTAGTTGGTTTGTCAGCTTTAGCAGCTAAGGGAGGAACAGACTCGGTCGTTTTTTCTTCCGCCGGCGTCGTCACTGGCTCCGGGATTTCTTCTTTCGCTGCAGGTTTGATGGTTTCCTCCTCCATCTGCTGTTGCGGCTTCACCGGCTGCGGTTCGATCACCGCCACGGTGGGCCGTTGGCCCTTGCCCAGCCATGCCGCGCGCTTCAGATACATGCCCAGCCAGTGCGTGGCGGGCTGCTGCTTCAGCGCGAACTCGTTGGCGTCCTGGCCGCGCGGAAACTGCACGCGGAAACACTCGATGCCCATCCCGATCAGTTCTTCGGCGTGTTTCAGGGCGGCGCGTTCTCCGGCGTCGTCGCGGTCGTAGGCGATGTAAATTCTCTTCGTGCCATGCTTCCGAAACGCCGCTTTGATCTCGTCGGTAAATCCATTCACGCCGTAGCTGGTAGTCACATGGTGATAGCCCGCGCACCAGAAGGTCAGCGCATCGATCAACGCTTCGCACAAGATGATTTCTTTCGAGGCGATCAGCGCTGGCTCGTTCCACACGCCGCGATGCGGACCTGGCAGGTACAGGTGTTCGGAAGTGTCCTCGCGCAACAGATGACGCGGCGCGATTTTGCGCCCGTACATCTGCACCACTTCGCCTTCCAGGTTGAAGATCGGAATCACGATGGAACCACGCAAGTGTTCGCGTCCGTTCTCGCGCAGCACACCGAGTTGCTGCAACCGTCCGCGCTGCTCTGCGCCAGCGCTGCGGTTCTTCTCGGGCATTCGGTAACCCAGTGTGCGATTGGCGAAGCCCAGCCGGAAGTGTTCGATCATCTCCGCTGATCCGAGGCCCCGCTTTACGAGATACTGCTGCGTCTCGGGCGACATCTTCAGCGTCTCGTGATAGTGCTCCACCACGGCTTCCAGCAATCGCTTGTCGTTGGCCGTATGCTCGATGAGCGGCGGCAGTTTCACCGTCGTGGATTTTCTCGGCGGCGGTTCCGTGGCGTTGGTGGCGGAAGGAAGATAGTCCCGGCACAGCAACTCCAGCGCATGTCGCACGCTGACGCCCTCGGCCAGCATCACCCAGTCGATCACCGAGCCGCTCTTGCCGCACGCGCCTTTGCACTGCCAAACATTTTTCACCGGGTCGATGTTCAAACTCGGATTGGTGTCCTTGTGAAACGGGCACAGCCCGATCAGTTCCTTGCCGCTGCGCCGCAGCTTGATGCCGCGCGCCTCTGCCAGACGTTGGACTGAGATTTCCCGCTTGATCCGTTCCACCACCTCGTCTGGAAGTCGGGCCATCTATGTTCCTTTCCGGGGTCGTTTCCGGTGTTTTTCTAAAATCCTGTCAAGTACCTCTTATGTGATATTTGTAGTATCATATAGCGACTATCATGGTCAACGGGTTAAATCTCTATTCCTATGCTGACGACATGAAACGTCAGCAGAAGATCGCGAACAATGGACACGCTGAAGGGTTCCCTGAGCGCCTGGTCACGGTGCGGAAGGAACGGAATCTTACCCAGCAGGCTCTCGCGGAAACGGTGCGCTGTGCGCTCACCCAGTTGAAGCGTTATGAAAGTGGCGCTTCACAACCCACTCTCGATGTCATCAAGAGATTGGCGCAGGCCCTTCACGTCACTTCGGATTACCTGCTCTTCGGGAAGAATGAACGCGGTCCCGACGAGGACCTGCGTTTGCAGTTTGAGGCGGTCTCTCGTTTTGATCCCGAAGCGAAGAAGGTTGTAAAGCAGGTCCTCGACAGCATGATCTTGCAGCAAGAAGCTCGCCGCTGGTCGTCATCGACTTCCTGAGCGAAACATAGTTGGAAAGGATTTTTGTGGCAACACACGATTCCATGAACGAAAAACAGCAGGCCCACGAGCTGATCGAGCGGCTGGCGCCCACCCAGATTTCCGCCGTGGTTCATCTGCTCGAAGTGATGACTGATCCGGTGGCCCGCAGTCTCGCCAACGCCCCTGTGGACGATGAGCCGGTCACCGAGGAAGAAGCTCGTGAGATCGCTGCCGCGCGTGCCTCCCTCGACCGTGGCGAGGGCATTCCGCACGAGAAAGTGCTGGCTGAGTTCGGCCTTACATCGGAAGATTTCGAGCGCATGGGCCGCACTCCACTCGACCCCCACAAGACGGGTCGGTAAGCATGGGCAAGAACGTTCTCTGGACCGATCAGGCCAAGGCTCAACTCCGCGCGATCGATCAGCCCACTGCTCTCCGCATCCTGCACACGCTGGCCCGCTATCTGGAAACCGGCGAAGGCGACGTGAAACGTCTCCAGAACATCGAACCGCCCGAGTTCCGGCTGCGGATCGGCGACTACCGCGTGCGCTTCCATGACCACGAAAACGCCCTTCGCATCACCGCCGTAAAACACCGCCGCGAAGCCTACCGCTGATGCCGCTGCGCTCCTTCCTCCATTTTTTCAATCACATTTTTTCCTAGCTGGAAGCAACACAGGAGCGGAGAGGGAGGCGAGTCAAGGCCGCGCGGGTTTTGCGCGTTCATCGGAGCGAAGCGCAGAGCCTTGACTCGGCTCCCGCGCTCCGTACACTCTCCAGCAAAAAAATGGGAGAATCACTTCTTCCCGCCGCTGGTTTTTTCTGGCTTCGGTTTTCCGCTCCCCTGCCGCTGCAACTGGACGGCAAGCTGGTGTTTCATTTCGCTGATTTGTTCCAGCAGTTGGTTGAACCTCTCCGCCGTCACCTTCTCCCCCGCCGCCACAGGTCCCAACACGTTCACCAGCAGCAGGCGCACTCCCACGATCTCCGCCAGCGCCAGATCGCCCATTTCTGCCTCGCTGGCACTCGCCAACACCACCTCGCGGCACCACTCCCCGAGCGTCCGACCGCTCGCCTGCGCCGCCTCCTCCAGCCGCGCGTACTCTTCCTCGCTCACTTTGAATCCGATGGATTTTGTGCGCAGCGGCGGCTTCACCATGTCCCGGCTTCCTCTCTCGCCTTCACCGCCGAGACTAGCAGCCGCGCTTAAGAATCAACAAGTTCGCCTGCGCGAACTTCAGGTTGCTGCACAGCAACCTGACGGCGGGATTTTTTCTTTAGCTGCCCTGCTTTCAACAGGTTCGCGCACGCTAACCGAAAGTTACCGTGCAGCTCCCTTTCAGGGGTGGAGTGTCCCCACTTCTTCCGGTGCGAAGCACCGCGTTTTTACAACTCGCCATATTCCAGCATCTGAGCCTCCCACGTATGGATCACCTCGGGGGCTTGCCAGGCGCGGCGAAACAGATTCCGAATCGACTGCCAGTGCTCCATCGGGAATCGGAAAGCGATTCCGTTCTCCCGCGCAAAGAAAAATACGCCCCTCTGCTCGTTTTCCACGATCGCCGTGTGCGCGTAGAAGTAATAGCCTTGCCATTGGCAAAGGTCCCGCTCCAAATCGAGTTCCTCCAGCAGCCTTCGGAACTCCGCAATCCTCGGGTATCCAACCACCGGATACCGCGGGGTAAGGGTTCCGGGAAACTCCAAACGAGGGGAGAATTCATTCCCCTCTTCCCGCACCAGATCGAGGCGGTATCCGCCTTCTTCCAAGGAGGGCAATGCCGGCTGAACCGCAAGCTCAAAATCCTCGTCGTCTGTCTCCGCAGGCGCCTTCTCTCGCAGGGGCTTTCGGTGAGCAGAATAGTGGCCACGCGCGCACACCTTCCACAGGGCCGTCCAATGCTTCCAAAGTGCATCGTTCAGCTTCTCGATATTCGGGAATTGTTCCTCATCAAGAAGTCGATAGAGATTCCGCACGGCGAGGATCGGTTTGCGCCGCTTTTGAGCCGGGTTCCTCAGCATCTGAATGGTGCGTGTCACCACCCGGCGAACGTCTTCGTTTCCAATATCATTAGCTTCCTTTGCTTCCACCTGTTTGTCCCCTGGAAGAGTCATCAGGTATACAAAGTCCAGTCGGGAATTCTTCGATTTGCGCACGATGATGTAAGCCGCAAGGAATGCCTCCAGGATCTCGGCCAGTGACTCGTAGGAAATCTGGCCTTGTGCGGTATTCATAAAGGACTCTGCTCCCACCGCACAGTAGTGGGCCACTACGGTCCATTCCGCCTGCGAAAGCGGCAGCCCTGAGTCTGCCTTCCCACGAATTCTCAGCAGGGAATCTGTTGGCTCACTGAGCAGGTTTACCAACTCAAGACGGTCGTCTCGGGCAGACTCAAGCAGCTGCTTTGCCGCCTCCGATGTGGAAACATTCTGGCCGCTCTTGAGGGAGATGATTTTCCTCAGAGTTTCAAGCCTTAAGCGCAGAGCATCGGAGATGCGAATGGAGATCACTGGCTGCTGCTGTGACGCGGCGCTCTCTACCATGCAGTCCCTTTCTTGATGGCTACAAGCGATAAAAATGTAACGTTACGTATTGACTGTACGTCTATAAATACGCTACTGTCAAGTATGAGGTCATAGTCGAGGTGCACAGTGCACGAAGCGATGCCCCCAGCATCTGCATCCGATCCCATCGAACCCCTGCTCGACGTGAGCAGGGCTGCGTATTTGCTAGGCATTTCGGTCAAGACCTTGCGTGACTGGATTCAGGGTCGTAGGATCGACTATGTGAAAGTCGGAACAAGAGTCATGATTCGGCCGGAAACCATCCGTCAGTTCGTGACAAGCAACACCCGACGTGCGGCAAGCTGATGAAAGTATTCAAACGCTCCGGAAGCTCGTACTACGCCTACAAATTCCAGTACCGCGGCAAGGAATACTACCGCTCGACTGGGACCGAAAACCGGCGTGACGCAGAAGCTATCGCGGGTGCGGCGCGGGCTCGCATTGTTCGCCAGGGCGCCGGCCTCGAAGAGCCCGAGCCGCAGCAGAAATCTTCCGGGAGTAGTGAAAAGCCCAAGGGTATTCCTACGCTGAGACAGTTCCAAACAACTTTCGACGAGTGGGTTGCCACAGCCAAGGCCGAACAAAACGGCACAGTTAAGTTTTATCAGGAGAGCTATCGGAAGCTGCTCAGTTACGGTCCTTGGGCTGATCTACCCCTCGACCAGATCGACGAAGCTCACATCGAAGCGTTCAAAACTTGGGCTTTGAAGCATGCTGGGCGACGGCGTGACGGGAAACCTACGCCCGTGGGCAAAACCACGGTTAATCGCTATTTGGCGACCTTCCGCAAGGCCCTGCGTTATGCGCATCTGAAGCTTAAGTTGATTGCCAAAGTGCCGACGGTCGAACAGTACACGAAGGACGAAGGAGCCGAGCGTGAAACGGACTACATCTTCAGCGAGGCGGAGTATACTCAATGGACTTCGCGTTCTGCCGAACCTTTGCGGTCAGCTTCCATTCTGGCGCGGCACTCCGGTATCTGTCGTAACGAAATGCTAAAGCTGATGAAGGATTGCGTCCGCCTCCAGGCGGAGCAGCGTGCAGATGGGAAAATCTGTGGAGAGTTAATAATCAAGCGTGGTCTGAAACGTCGAGCGCGAAAGCGCAAGCTGGTGATTGATCACGAAATGAAGGAAGTACTCGAACGGCTTCTGAAAGGCTCCAAGTGCGACTATGTCTTCACGAGCCCGCAAGATCCGACAAAGCCTCTGGGACCTTGGGTGCTAGAGGAGCAGATAGGCCAGATCCGGAAAAAGATCAAGACCCATCCCGATGCCGGCCTGCACGCTCTGCGTCATACTTTTCTGACTGAGGCCGGAGAGTACACCGACCCCTTTACGTTGCAGTATGTCGCCGGACACGATAACATTAAGACCACGATGCGGTATGTACACCCGCGGGAAGCTGCGGTCCACAAGCTGTTTGCGCGGCTGGCGGACTTGCAGAGGCCTGGGGAGCGCGTCGCGTGCAAGCAGTCGGTGCAAAATCCGGTGCAGTTGGAAATGCCCTCACAGGACGAACTTGCTAAGCTATTGATTGCAGGTAATTTACAAAGTGCGGAAGTGGTGGAACTGGCAGACACACCATCTTGAGGGGGTGGCGCCGAAAGGCGTGGGGGTTCAAATCCCCCCTTCCGCACCAATTTTAAGGCTGTAGATTGCAAAATGAAGTCTGCGCCGACCCCGCTTCTTCGGCATCTCCCAGAATACTCGGACGACGGATTGGTGTGGGGAACCTATATCCACGACGGGTTTGAAGCGCCGGGATTTCGGCACGAATTTCTCAATCAACTGTGCGTGCATCGTGGCTGGGAACCACTGCCGCAAAGCGGTTTGTCCAAGGAAGCAGCCCTCGATTCGCTGGCTGATCTCGTGAGCGACCACCTCGATTGTGAAATGCTGAACGGGATTCTGGCTGGAACAATCTAGATTTGGATTTTGGTTTGTTTTTAGTTGTGAACCACTACGAGGTCTGGTAGTGGCCTTGACCGATGTGAGGGGCGGATGTCAAACTGTTGTTGGCAGGATTGAAGAGAAAACCTTCGGCGCGGTTTTCTCTTCTGTAGCGCATTCTGAAACATTTAGGACCCTTCGATTCCATGATCATTCTTGTCACCATCATTCACATAATCGTTTGTCTATTTCTGACCGTGGTTGTTCTGCTACAAAGCGGTAATGCCGGAGACATCTCGGCGGCGTTCGGCGGACAAGGCAGTCAGGCCGCGTTTGGTCCGCGCGGCGCAGCCACGGCGCTCTCCAAAGCAACGACGATTTCGGCCGTAATTTTCATGTTGACCTCAGTAACGCTCTCCATCAATGCGATCAAGCATGGCGGACCGAGCTCTGTACTGCAAGGTTTAAAATCGGCGCCCGTCAAGACGCAGCCAGCGACACCGGTGCCCGCTCCCGCAAATCCTACGCAGAAGTAGGGCTCAGTCCCAGCTTTGTCACAAAGACAAGAGACAAACCAAAACTTGCCTGTACAGCTTTCTTTGCTGGGGTTTGAGGGTTTTGGTGTAATTGTATTTCCCCCATTCGGGTGCTACCATCCGATTATCGGCAATTATCGGGAGGTAGCAAAGATGTCTGATCGGGATAGCAATAGTTTTGTGTGGTTCCTGGCGGGATTGGGTCTGGGTGGTTTGGTAGGGGTTCTGTACGCGCCGCGCTCCGGTAGCGAAACGCGAGAGGAACTCCGAGCTCGGGCGGAGCAAGGGCGTGAGTACGTCCGTACGCGCGCACGCGAGGCCCGCGAGCAGGCTACAGACTGGGCGGACCGCGGCCGCGATGTCGTGAACCAGCAGAAGGATCAGTTTCGCGCGGCCTACGAGGCTGGACGACAGGCCTATCAAGAGGCTACGTCGGAGACTGGCGCAGCCAAGAACCTCTAGATCTCTTGGGGTCGGCGGTCGGTGCCAGGTTTGACAGTGTTAGGTCTGACATTGACAGGCTTTGGACCACGGGCTCGGGAGAGCGCTCTTTATGGAAAACCTCACTCCACTGTTTATTGCCCTGACCGGAGCAGCTGTAGTTCTGCAGGCAGGCGTTCTTGTGGCTATGTACCGGGTCATGCGCAAGAGCAGCGCGCGCATGGAGGCGTTGGCCGTCGAAGTTAAGACTAGGGCTCTACCTACGATCGAGACGGCGCAGGCGATACTGACCGAACTCCGCCCCAAGCTGACGGTGATTGTCGACAATCTGACGGAGACGTCCCACTCGATACGCTCGCAGGTGGAACGTATGGATGCCACGGTGGACGATGTGGTGGACCGCGCACGATTGCAGATCATCCGCGCCGACGAATTGCTCAGCCGCACGATTGACCGGGTGGAGGAAACCTCCGAGATGGTGCATAAGACCGTGGTCTCGCCCGTGCGCCAATTCTCAGGATTGATTCAGGGAGTGACGGCCGGCATCGAGTTCCTGCTTGGAAACCGCAGCCGTAGAAACGGCGGCAGCCGCGAAGCGCGGCGGCCGGTGCCGCAGGACGAGATGTTCATCTGATTTTGATTGTTGATTTCAAACCCTCAACGCAACGACCTGCCTAAGTCAACAATCAGTAGATCGACAATTTGGCAATCAACGATTTCCTCCTATGCGCTATCTGGTTCGAGCTCGCGTCAAGCCTGGTCGGGAAGGCGATCTGATTCAAGCCATTGAAGACGAAACCCTCGGTCGCGGCTCGGTTGCCGAAGGCGAATACCTGCGTAATATGAGCGAAGCGCGGCTCTGCGGCGACCAAACCGTGCGCTGGGTGGAAGTTTGCTACTGCCCCACGCCATTGCAGGAGGAACGGTCTTATTGGGAGCAATACTTTGAGTTGGCACG
>Ga0228598_1000009_pt1 | contig 27166 bp, 19 predicted proteins | sample CZU4metagenome_FD_182726 | JGI IMG/M metagenome (GOLD analysis project Ga0228598, IMG submission 182726) | Spruce rhizosphere microbial communities from Bohemian Forest, Czech Republic - CZU4 | ecosystem: Host-associated > Plants > Roots > Rhizosphere | place: Czech Republic: South Bohemian... | reverse complement strand
CTTTTGACCCGGCTTGAAACCCTTCTTGCCTTTGGGTTCCTCGACCAGCGTCTTCGGGACGTTGAATTTCTTCCCCCGCGACGCGAAAAACTCCGCGATGTTGTCAATCGAATTGTAGCTGCGTCCAGAATAAGCAGGAGCCTGCGGCTTGCTCGGAGCCGCCCAGTTCGCGCTGCTCTGATCTTCATCCTCGTAAGCGTAGTGGGCTTGATGGTCAGGCTCGTGTGGCGTGGACACTCTTGTCCGCGAAGACTCTCGCTTTCGCCGCGAACCTCCTAGTTCATCGACCAACTCTGCAGGAACTTCTTCCAGGAACCTCGAAGGGACGCTAGCCTCGGGCAAGTCCGTTCCGTAACGTCGCCGATACACGGCCCTTGTCAGGACCAAAGTATCCATCGCCCGGGTCATGCCGACATAGCACAATCGCCGCTCCTCTTCGATATCGTCCGGCTGCAAGAAAGTCCGAGAATGGGGAAACAATCCTTCTTCCAAACCACACAGAAACACGAGCGAAAACTCCAGACCCTTGGCAGCGTGGAGAGTCATCAATGTGATCTGCGCTCGCTCATCGTAGGCGTCTGCGTCGCTGACCAGAGCCGCATGATCGAGAAACTGATCCAGAGTCTCGCCCCGGTCGCGCGAATCCATCGCCGCATTCACCAGCTCGCGCAGGTTCTCAATCCGCGAGTAAGCCTCCGGAGTGTCTTCCTCCTCAAGTTGCTTGATGTAACCCGTACGGTCGATGAGGAATTTCAGAATTTCACCAGTGTTCGCCGCCTCGCCCGGAGCGACCGGGCCAGCAGTCTCAGGGGAAGTGTCAACCTCATCGGGGACACCGAAGTCGAATGAGATATTTTCGTCTTCGCTGGGATCGAAGGAAACGTCAGCATCCTCCGGCGATTCATCCGCTGGGAGGCCTGCATGCTGATCTTCACGCGCTGTATCTTCTAACCGCTCGACATAAGTTCCGGCCAACATGGCGCGGCCATCTTCAATTAAGCGCTTAAAACTCTTGAGCGCAAGCAAAGCTCTCTGCGGTAGAAGTTGACGCTTGATCGCTTCCCCAAGCGCACCCCACAAGGAAGTTCCAGTCTCGAGCGCGACCCGTTCCAGAGTCTCAATCGTGGTCTTGCCAATCCCACGCACCGGCGTATTAATCACGCGCAGCAACGAGATCGAATCATCGACGTTGTGAATGACCTTCAGATACGAAATCATGTCTTTGATTTCGGCGCGCTCGTAGAACGAAAATCCGCCGACCACGTGATACTTCAACTGATAGCGGCGCATCGCCTCTTCAAACAGCCGCGACTGCGAGTTCGTGCGATAAAGCACTGCCGCCCGCATATTCTCGCCCTGGTCAACTGCCTCTCGCAAATATTTCGCAATGTAGTCCGCGGCAAACAGTGCCTCATTCTCGCCATCCGGCGCCTCGTAATAACCAAGCCTCGTGCCGCCTTGCCGTGAAGTCCACAGATTCTTTCCCTTGCGCTTGAGGTTGTTTGCTACCACCGCCGACGCCGCTTGCAGGATGTTCTGCGTCGAACGATAGTTCTGCTCCAGGCGGATGATTTTCGCCTCGGGAAAATCCTTTTCGAACTCAAGAATGTTGCGGATGTCCGCGCCACGCCACGAGTAGATCGATTGGTCTTCATCGCCAACTGCGCAAATGTTGTGCCGGGTTCCCGCCAGCAGCCGCATCAGTTCGTACTGGGGGCGATTCGTGTCCTGATACTCGTCGACCAGAATGTACTGGAACCGCCGGTTGTAGTATTCGCGGACCTCGGCTGCAGCTTTCAGTAGGCGCACGGTTTCGAGCAACAGGTCATCGAAATCGAGCGCGTTCGCTTTCGCCAGTTCTTTCTTGTACTCGGCATAGATCTGGGCGACTCGCTCGGTCTTGGGATCTGCTGATTGCAAATAAACTTCCTGCGGATCGAGCATATGATTCTTGGCCCATGAAATATGGGCCAGCACCGAGCGCGGCGTGGTCTGCTTGTCGTCAATTCCGAGTCGCCGCATGACCGACTTGACCAGTTGCTGCTGGTCATTCTCGTCGTAAATCACGAAGCTCTTGGTGTGTCCGATCGCAGGCGCGCCAGGGACGGTCGACGGAATGCGAAGCGCTTCGATATCACGTCTCAATACTCGCACGCAGAAGGAATGAAACGTAGAGATCACTGGCTTGGCAATCGACAACCCGCCCACCAACTTGTCTACGCGCTCCACCATCTCGGAAGCCGCCTTGTTGGTGAACGTCATCGCAAGAATGGATTCCGGCATGACCCCGAGATTCTCGATCAAGTAGGCAATGCGGTAGGTGATGACGCGAGTTTTCCCGCTCCCGGCGCCCGCCAGTATGAGCACGGGACCATCGGTCGTTTCAACAGCCTCACGCTGCTGCGGATTGAGTTGGTCGAGAAAAGACAAAGTCCGGAAAGGCTCCAAAGCCAGCCATTTAGATTTTACAGGGATTCGTCGGCGGACTTCCTCTTTTGAAACGCACGCCGATTCGTTGTGACATCCAACCGTGTAATTGGCTCGGAATGTAAATAAACTCTGCCCGGGCCCGTGGTGTAATGGGAACACAGCGCCCTGCGACGGTAGCAGATGCGGGTTCGAATCCCGTCGGGTCCACGCTCAGTTTTTCTGGGCGCGGGTTCTGTGGGGAGCGAAGGCAGGGATAGCTTCCCTACAAAAGTAACTTGACTGAGTATTGTCACGGTCTATACTGGGTGAGTCGCAGGGTGCTGTAAGTGCCCAAACATTTGGCCCCGAAAGATTGGGGCCATTGCATTTTAGGTCAATCTTGCCTTAGCCGGCCCGCGCTGCCCTGCACTCCTCGCACGGACACCAGTCCCGCAAAAATTGCCACGAATATATTCCCATCTCGTGGTCGTCGTTGAAATGAAACTTGATCGCGTACTTGCCTACGCCTTCCGCCGAAACCGCTTTGACTGCGGGCTTGAACATAGGCAGCGCCCCTGGAGCAAGCTTTGGAGGCTCTCCCGGCTGCTGATGAGTCTTGCCCCGCTGCTCGTCGCACAGAGCGCAAGGGCATGCATCGCGCAGGAAGGGAAAAGAATAGTGCGACCGGTGGCCGTCCTTCCACTCGATGTCCAGACCGGTCCCTGTGCTCAAATTCACTTTCACCGACTTTGGGTCCGTAGCGGCGGCCATGAATTCAGTATCGCATAGGGGCCTCAGCGTTTTTCAAGGATGCACAGAGACGCTCCGCAGCCTGCCGCGCGTGGCGCGAGAGTACCGAAAGTAACGGGGAGGGAGTGACCTGAACACTCGCGGCGTGGTATCAATAGGTAGTAGCAGACGACCTCGAAAGGGTCCCGAAAGCGATATCCGGAAGCGCGACGTTAGCCTCCGTTCGTAATCCCATAATGCTTGATTCCGCTCAGATAGAGGCGGTAATGCCGCCCGAGGTCACTTGCGCCGAAGATGTATCCCATCTTTCGGGCAAGATTCCCGACCGGCACGGATACGTCACATCCGTCGACCAGACTCGGCTCTTCTATCGCCACTGGCCTGCCAGTGCGGCCTGGAACGGACGCGTGGTGGTTGTCCTCCACGGCATTGGATATCACAGTGCGCCCTACAAGGTTATCGCCGACGCGTTGAATCCTCATGGCACCGACGTCTACGGGTTGGACTCCCGCGGGCACGGACTGTCCCAGGGACGCCGCGGATTCGTGGGGACTTCGGCTGAGGTCGGCGACGACGTTGAATGCATGATTCGTTTCGTACGGCAGCAGCGGCCCACAGCAAAGATCTTTCTGCTGGGCGACAGTATGGGAGCTAGCCTCGCCCTGAACTACGCCAAACGCAACAGCCGCGAGCTGGCCGGCTTGATTCTTCTGGCCCTGGCGCTGAATCTGGATATGAGCCAGTTCTTTAGCCTGGAGAGTTTGAGCCTGATGCCTTATTTCGTGCTCGCGCACCGCGAGCCGGTGATTGATCTTGTAGGCAAACGTCTTGAAGAAAGTTCGCGAGACCCCGAGTTCATCGCACGTCGCCGCGTGGACCCGCTGGCTTACAAAAACGTTAGCTTCGGATACTTGCTCGACGTACAGCGCATCGTCTTTGGCTGGAGATGGAAAATCGCGCCTCGCGTGCATGCTCCTACGCTGTTGATCAAAGGCGGCAAAGATCGAGTAGTGAGCCACCGCGAATGCGTCGCGTTCGATAAGCTCTCGGCGTCACCAGATAAGAGCTTCAAAATTTATCCGGACGTGCCTCACACCACCCTCTGGGACCCGGAGACGCCTGAGATGTTGAGTGCGGTCGAGGAGTGGATATTGGAACGCTGATCGAAGACGAGCGCCCTTGCCCGTCCGGAGTTGCCGAAACCGGCTCAACTCCGGTAAAATCTATGTTTTGCACATCAAGTTCTAAATCTGTCTGGAGTCGTCATGGCACAAGTTTGTGATATCTGCGGCCGCGGGCCGCAATTTGGGAACACCATCAGCCACGCCCACAACGTGTCGCGTCGGCGCTGGAACATCAACCTGCGTCCGGTTCGCGCCAAAGTCAAAGGCGGAGCCAAGCGCATGCGCGTCTGCACCTCCTGCCTCCGCAGCGGCAAAGTTGTCAAGGCCTGAGAACTAGAACCACAAAGGGCACTCTTCGATTTGCTCCGGCTCGCAAAGGAAAATATCTTTCCAAGTTTTCCTTTGTGAACCTTAGTGTCCTCTGTGGTTAGTCCTTTAACGCACGCCCAACAATTCGACGTCGAAGATCAGGGTTGCATTTGGAGGAATCGGGCCGCCCGGAGTTCCGCGAGATCCATAACCGAGCTGAGGCGGGATTCGCAGCTGCCGCTTGCCTCCAACCTTCATCCCGATGATGCCTTCGTTCCACCCCTGGATGACTGGCGCGGTGCCCAAGGGCTCTACTGTGAACGGCTCTCCGCGATCCAGGGAGCTGTCGAACTTCTTGCCATTGGTAAGCCATCCGGTGTAATGGACCTTCGCTGTCTGTCCCGCCGCCGCAGTGGGACCGGTGCCCACTTTGATGTCCCAGTATTGCAGACCGTCGGCGGTCTTGGTGCCGTCTCCCGTGACCTTCGTAGGCGAGCTGTTGTCGGCCTTCTTACTGCTCTGCGCGAAAAGGGCTGTAGCCAGGAACACAACGATTGCGATCAAACACAGACTCTTCAGCATCAATTTTTCTCCTGAGTTGATTTTCGATTAGAGTGGAACCTCGAATTCTAACTTGGCGACACAAAATCGCAAATTTCTCATCTCTGTCCCGGTACGATCATGCCAGCGCGATCACATCAATTTCGACCAGGACATCCTTAGGCAGACGCGCCACCTCGACGGTCGATCTGGCCGGCGGGGTTGAAGCGAAGTAGCGTCCGTAAACTTCATTCATAGCGGCGAAGTCGCCCATGTTTTTCAGGAACACGGTGGAGCGTACTACCTTCTCCAGTCCAGTTCCAGCGGCTTGCAAAATTGCGGAAAGATTCTTAAGCACGCGATCGGTCTGGACCGCAACGTCGCCGCTCAGTACCTGCTGCGTGGCCGGGTCGATCGCCACCTGTCCAGAAACAAAGACGAATCCATTGGCCCGGATCGCCTGGGAATACGGCCCAATCGCCTGCGGACCGTCTTTGGTGGAAATTACGTCGCGCATCCGTCCTCCACGATTATTGCCGCTGCTGATTAACGCAGATGTGCGCTGACGATGTCAAACGGTCGAAGGAACATCGAGAAAAAACCAGTTGTCAGTTGATCGTTCTCCGTTCTCAGTTAGCGTATGCCAACGACGAACGACTAGACCTTCTGCAGTCTTTGCACGTCATGCACCCCGGGAATCTTGCGCACGCCGTTGATGATGTTTTCGAGATGTTTCAGGTCAGCAATGTCGAGAATGACATCGATGTTAGCCTTCCCATTCGAACTGCGTACCTGCATATCCCGGATGTTGGTTTTGGCATCGCTGATCACGGCTGTAATTTGTTTCAGCATGCCGAAACGATCATCGCAGAAAACCGTAAGCTTCACCGGATACGAACTCGGCGTGCCCTCGTCGCGCGCCCATTCCACATCAATGCGACGCTCCGGTTCATACAGCAGGTTCACGACGTTGGGGCAATTCACCGCGTGGACAGCGACGCCTTTGCCGCGGGTCACATAACCGACCACGTCTTCGCCGCGAATAGGATTGCAGCACCGCGCGCGATACACCAGCAGGTCGCCATGGCCTTTCACGCGGATGGCATTGTTGCCGCTGTCTCCGCCGAAAACTCGCCTGACTACGCTCGCGATGCCGCTAGAGTCACTCTCAGTGACCGGCGCGGCGGAAGCCGGGGCCAAACGAGCCAACACCTGCCGTGCCGAATATTTGCCGTATCCAATTCCCGCCATCAAGTCGTCGATTTGGCCCAGACCGTAGTCGGAAGCGATCTTGCGCAGCTCTTCGTCCTTGATTTCTTTCAACGCGACCCGGTATTTCCGCGCTTCTTTCTCAATCAGCTTGCGCCCGATTTCGATGGCGCGTTCGCGCTGATGGATGTTGAGCCAGTGCTTGATCTTGTTGCGGGCGCGCGAGGACTTGACGATGCCCAGCCAGTCGCGGCTGGGCGTGCGTCCCGGCTGGGTGACAATCTCCACAATGTCGCCGCTGTGGAGCTTGTGACGCAGTGGCACCATGCGTCCATTCACTTTGGCGCCAACGCAACTGTGGCCGACTTCGGTGTGAATCGAATAGGCGAAATCGATGGGCGTCGATTCGCGCGGCAGCACTACCACTTTTCCCTTCGGAGTAAACGTGTAAACCTCTTCGGGATACAAGTCGATCTTGAGGGTGGAAAGGAACTCAGTTGGGTCGGATACATCGCGCTGCCATTCGACAACTTGCCGCAGCCATGCCAGCCTTTGCTCGTCCTGGGCGGATACTGGGCCGTCCTTGTACTTCCAGTGGGCAGCGATGCCTTCTTCGGCCATGTGGTGCATTTCCTCGGTCCGGATCTGCACTTCGAAAGGCGTGCCATCCTCGGTGATCACCGAGGTATGCAGCGACTGATAAAAATTTGGCCGCGGCATGGCAATGAAGTCTTTGATTCGTCCGGGCACGGGGCGCCATACGTTATGCACAATTCCCAACACGCCGTAGCAATCCTGCAATGACTTCGTAATCACTCGCATGGCGTAGAGGTCGTAGACCTGGTCTACGCTGATTTTCTGCCGCACCAGTTTCTTGTGGATGCTGAACAGGCGCTTGATCCGACTCTCGACTTCAGCCGTGATTCCGGCTTCTTTCAGCTTGTCGCGGAGAGTTTGCTCGACCCGCGCCAGGAATTGTTCGCCCTTCTTGCGGCGAGCGTCGACCGCGTTACGCACTTGTTCATAGGTGAGGGGATCGAGGTAGCGGAACCCGAGATCTTCGAGTTCGCCGCGAATCTTGCCCATCCCGAGGCGGTGGGCGATGGGGCCGTAAATCTCGAGCGTCTCTTTCGCAATCTTCTGCTGGCGTTCTGGCGTCAGGTGCTCGAGGGTGCGCATGTTGTGCAATCGGTCCGCGAGTTTGATCAAGACGACGCGAATGTCATCGACCATGGCCAGCATCATTTTGCGCAGATTCTCGGCCTGTTGCTCCTCGCGGGTTGCGAAGTCAATCTGACTGATCTTGGTCACGCCCTCGACGATGTGAGCCACCTGCTCGCCAAACTCTTTGCGGATGTCAACGATGGTGACAGATGTATCTTCGACGGAATCGTGCAGCAGGCCAGCGGCGATGGCGACCGCGTCCATTTTCATCTCGGCTAGAACCTGCGCAACTCCGAGGGGATGAACCAGGTAGGGCTCGCCAGAAGCGCGTAACTGACCCGCGTGGTGTTTTTGGGAGTACTCGTAGGCCTTGCGCACCAGTTCCAGATCGTCGCCGGGCCGGTTGGCGCGCATGGTGCGCAACAACTCCCGGAACTTGGTCACCGTGAGGGCGGTGGTCGCGATCTGTTCGCGCAGCGTCGCCATAATGGATTATAGCTGGGGAACGACGGGCTAAGAACCTCGAAGTGAAGCGCCTTTGCTATTTCAATTATATCGTTCGAAATCGGGGCCCAGAGCCGTTCCCGGTCCTAAGGCCTGCGTGAGCTGATAGAGTTGGCATGCGGGATTACTTATGGTTGCCAACATCTTAGTCAGTGGTTCTTCCGGCCTGATTGGCACTGCGCTGGTTTCAGCCTTGAAGTCGAGTGGATACGACATCACTTGCCTGGTTCGTGGCACGGCTTCCCGCAGAGATCAAATTCAATGGGATCCGGCGCAGCCTCTGGTGCCTGAGTCGGTTTCCGGCTTCGATGCGGTTGTCCATCTTGCTGGTGAATCCATTGTTGGCCGTTGGACTGGGGCCAAGAAGCGGCGCATTCGTGAAAGCCGGGTGAAGGGTACGCTGCGTCTGGCCGAAGCTCTCGCGCAAGCTCCGCAGCGGCCGCGAGTGTTGATTTCGGCTTCGGCGATTGGATATTACGGGGATCGGGGCGAAGAGACGTTGCGTGAAGACAGCGCTTCGGGATCGGGATTTCTTCCTGAAGTGTGCCGGGAGTGGGAGGATGCCACGGAACCCGTGACAAAGACCGGAATCCGAACGGTGCAGGTGCGATTTGGTTTGGTGCTGAGCCAGCACGGCGGAGCGCTGCAGAAGATGCTGCCACCCTTTCGTATGGGAATCGGCGGGAACATGGGCAACGGTCGCCAGTGGTGGAGTTGGATTGATATCGACGATTTAGTCGGAGCGGTGCAGCACGTTATCAAGACCGAAACGCTGCGAGGGCCCGTCAACGTCGTAGGGCCGAATCCAGTGATGAATGCTGAATTTACTAGAATCCTCGCTTCAGTCCTTTCGCGCCCAGCGATTTTCCCAATGCCGGCTTTCGCAGCACGCCTCGTATTTGGCCAGATGGGCGACGAACTCCTGCTAGCCAGCCAGCGCGTGGAACCGGCTAAGCTCTTGGCCAGCGGTTATGTCTTTCAGAAGCCTGATCTGAGAGCGGCGTTAGAGGGCATTTTAAAAAAATAAAAATCGGCCACGGATTTGCGCGGATTTATCATGATTGTCTCTTGTCATTTAGCTGCAGAAACCCATGCCGATCAGTGGAGATCCGTGGCTGAATTCTTTGTTTCGGCCTTGCCAAATTCTTCTACCCGCTCGCGAACGCTGAGCACGTGCTTGGGCAGATGCAGATGGCTGCCCGCTTCGAGGATGGGGATCAACCGGTCAAAATCCGGCCCCGAATGCGAGCCGGTGATGACGATGCGGATGGGATGAAAAAGTTCTTTGCCCTTCGCTCCGGTTTCCGCTTTCACTTCGTTGACGATCTGTTTGAACTGCTCCGGTGTCAGGTGTCCCGTGCTGGCTGATTCGTCCGCCATGACCTTGACGGTGAATCTGGCGAAGACGGCACTGGTGTTTGGCCACGCGAGAACCTCGGTGTTGTCCGGCTCGGCCAACGCAGCCTTCGCGTCGTAATTGAAAATCGATGACGCGCGTTCGGGCAACTGCTCAAGACGATCCACGTAAGGCACCAGCAGCCTGACGATCTGTCCCAACCAATCTCGCAAATCATTACTCACCTGGACGATCGGAAGGCGATGGGAACTTAGCCATGCGGCGTCGCTGGATTCGACTAGCCCGGCCTTGGCGAAGAACCACACCCCGACGGCAATGAGATCGTCCGGCGGCCACGTCTTGATGTATTGCCGGTTCAGCCAGTACAGCTTCTCCATATCGAAGACAGCGGCCGAGGGCGTTATCCGTTCGAGGGAAAACTCTTTTGCCAGTTCCTTAAGGCTGAAGATTTCTCTCATGCCCCCCGTCGGCGCCCAGCCCAGCAGCGCCAGGTAATTTACCAGCGCTTCGGGCAGCACTCCCATGTCGCGAAAGTTTGCGATCGAAGTGGCGCCGTGACGTTTCGAAAGCCGTTCGCGGTCGGCGCCCAGGATGGTCGACAGGTGCGCAAACTCCGGCACCGGCCAACCCAACGCTTCGTACAGTGCCACTTGTTTGGGCGTATTCGAAAGATGGTCGTCGCCGCGAATCACGTGAGTGATCTTCATCAGCGCGTCGTCGATGACGACCACGTAGTTGTAGACGGGCATGCCGTTGGAACGCAGAATAATGGGATCGCTGACGACTTCGTTAGAAAACTCAACATCTCCGTGAACGATGTCGTGAAAGCGAATAGGGTGCTCGGGAATCCGCAATCGAATGGCGCAGGCCTCGCCGGCTGAGCGGCGACGGTCGGCCTCCTCGGGATCAATCACGCGACATTTGCCGGAATAGATTGGCTGGCGGCCCTCAGCCAGGGCCCGGTCGCGTTCTTTCTGCAGATCGTCCTCGGTGCAGAAACACAAATACGCTTTGTGCTCGTTCAGCAGGCGCTCAGCCTGTTCGCGGTAGAGATCCAGCCGGTCGGATTGACGATATGGCGCGTACGGGCCGCCGACGTCGGGACCCTCGTCCCAATCGAGGCCCAGCCACTTGAGGTCGGCGATGAGTTGGTCTTCGAAACGCGCTTCGCTGCGCTCAACGTCGGTGTCTTCGATGCGCAGCACCATCGTGCCCTGCTTTTGCCGGGCGAAGAGCCAGTTGAACAAAGCTGTGCGAGCGTTTCCCACATGCAAGTGGCCGGTGGGAGAAGGCGCAAAACGCACACGGACGGAAGAATTTTGGTTCACGAAATGATGTTAACAGGAGAGCGGGAAGTGCATCACCAGCGACCGCACTGCCTGAAGCTCAGCAATCTGGAGGTTTAGTCTCACCCTTCGACGGATCGTCTCGATGCATTTCATCCAATAACTTCGCCAGCACCTCAGCCCGCTGGTCGCTGTTCAGTTCACGCCGCAGCTCTTCCAGGGCCAGGGCCACGATGTGATAGTGATGAGCGCCGCAGTACTTGGGGTCGGAGGTAATGTCGAGCCACACTTGATGCATGAGTTCAAGGTCCTGTGCACGCATGCGGGGAGCGTGCGGCCCGAGCGGGTATTCACGGACTTTTCCACTGGGCTCATGGATCTCAAGGATCAGGCGCGGTCTAGGTTCGGGCAAGCGTTCCCACGCATCCCCGGTCAGCTTAGCTTGCTCGTCGGTGGTGAGCTTGTTAGAGAGTCCGCAAACAATTCGGCTCGAATCCAAACGTTGCGCAGTCAGTATGATCGCCTCAAAAATATCGGTAGCGGGGACCACCAGCAACGACACCGGTTTGCCTTCTTTTTCGGCAACCGCGACAGCGGCCGTGAACAGCTCCTGTTCATAATGATCGAAGACTTGCGAAGCCTCGACCACAGCACTGCCGCCGAAAGAATGCTCTCGATGGTATAGCCGGCCCGTCATCACGACCACATCCTGACGGTTGGTATTGGTGGTACGGAGGATATCGCGCAGGTAATAAAGATTTCTGGGATCGCGGACGGCCACCAGGACGTTTCCCGGGCGCACGCCGAGCGCTCCAGATCCGAGTTCTTGATTTCCGTAGACGCGGAATTGATCCAGGTTCTCCGGTTTGCCATGCCGCTGTTTCGCGACTCGGCGCTCGGAGTAGGCAAAAATGGCGAAGAAGACGGCGCTGAATGTAACTCCGGCGATTGTAGCTTCGGATTTCGTGAACAGATTTACCAACGCAGTAATCAGCAATACGGCAGAAATCGCGATCAGTCCCAGCGGCACTTCTGTCTTACCTATGTGAAAATTGCCTGGCACCTTCCATTGCCGATTCTCCGGCTCGGTGAAACGCAAGACCAGAACCGCCAGCGACTTCAGGGCAAAGCTCCAAATCACTCCGAAGGCGTAAAGCCCGGCCAGCACGTACACATTTCCTCGGCTCAGAATAATGGTCAGCAGCTGCAGCCCAACAATCAAGTTGATGATGCGATAACTTGTGCCGAATCTCTTTTGCGGTTTTTGGAACCAGTCGGTGAGCACGCCGTCTTCGGCAACACGGTTTAATACCCCGTTTGCACCGACGATCGAGGTATTTTGCGCGCCCGCAAGAATCAATACGCCGACCAGCACTACGAAAGCGTGGAAGATCAGTTTCAGCACGGTGGGACCAACCAAATACATCGCAATGCCACCGATGAGGTTGGCGAAGTAGTCGTGCCGGACGCCGTCGGGAATAATCATGACGGCGTAGAAAGAGACCAGGGAGGTGAAGAGCAGGCTGTAGATGAAAATGACCAAGCCGGTTTTTTCCAGGTTCTTCAGCTTGGGGTGCTCAATCTCGCGGTTTACCTGGGCCAGCGTTTCTTCGCCGCTCATAGCCAGCACTGAGTGTCCGAATCCGACGAAAAGGATGATCCATGTGAGATGACTGATCCATGTCCCGTGGAGCCAGCCAAGAGATTCTTTATTGAGCTTCACGACGCCCGGATTCAGCGGGTTTGGCGGCAAATGAACCGGCGCGCTGAAGACGGTGATGGTGCACCAGATAATCAGAATCACAACCATCACGGTGGTCACAATCATGATCTGCAGGGCCTTCTCGCTGGATTCATGCATGCCCTGAATGTTCTTCCACCAGAAATACACCACGATCAGAATGGCGAAGACTGCGGAAAAGTGGTCCTCCGAAAAGACCAGGGGATGGTGCACATACTTGCCGATATCCTCGATAAAGCCCGCGAGATACTGGCCGGCCGAGACCGCACTGATAGGGCCAGTGAGCACGTAGTCGAACAGCAAAGCCGACACCGAAAACTTGGCCAGCGTGCCGCCCATGGCTTCTTTGACCACGCGATACACACCGCCGCGGACAAACATGCTGCTGGACTCGATGTAGAGAGCGCGCACGCAGTAGCTGAACAACATCACCGCGAGAATGAACCAGGGGGCGCTCTTGCCGATGACTTTCTCGGCGTCGCCGCCAGCGTAATAAGCTGAAGAAGCAAGGTCGGCCAGGACAATGGCCGACGCACGCCAGAACGAGATGAAGGTGAGCATCACCGTGGTGGCGACGAACACCTTGACCGCAGGACGCCGGATGTTGGGGACGGATGAGGACATTAAAAAAAATGCCGGAAATGTAAGTCTACGAATTTAGCACAGCCGGGGAGCAGAATCTGTGATGGACTAGCAGAAGTTGCAATAACAATTTGCCTGTGGAGTTCAGGCCGAGATTAGCCGGACGATGGGCTCTCCGGTTTGGGTGGTCCAGGAGCCATGTAGGTTCGCGTGATGCGGTCATGCCAGCAGAGCCGATCTTCATCGAGAAAGCACCAAGCGTACCCTAACGCCAATGACAATCCCGACAGCACGGAAGCCAGCACCCGCCAACGACGGATCCTCCTGGGAACCGTGGTGCCATCAAACCGGCTCAGTTGCAAATGCGCCAGTTCTAGCCCCGGCGTCGTTCCCGCATGGACGATGAGAAAGTATTGGTAAGCAATCCAGAAGAGAGCGATCAGACTAGCGGAAATGCCTGCTGCCTGTTGCAAGGACGGCACGATCGCGGTGATACGGAAAAAGATGTACGCGAAACCCGCGAATGCCGTGATCACGAGCAGGCTGTCGATGGTGGCCGCCAAGAGGCGTCTTGACATGGGAGCGGCTTGCAACGGTAACTCGAAACCGGGACGCCGTTCCTGCGCTGGTTCTTCCACCGCGTCCATCAATATGCCGCCAAGCGCCGGTGGCGGCAGCACAAGCTCTGGGACCTCGAGGATGCGCGGGCGATCGACAACGGGCTCGGCAAGCTCGTCAAAAACTGGCAGAGGGACTGGGGAACGAGGGAACTCAAGAATTCTTGCACCGGTTTCGGCTGCGGTCGAAGGGTGCGTTTCGGCAATCCTGAGGGGAATCGATTGTTCTTCTTGAGTTCCGAGAGCATCCTGCATCGCAACCGCGAGCCGATTCGCCGCTGGAAGGGGCACAGGCTGGCTGCTGTCCGCGTGAGCCGTCCATGCCGGCTCAGGAGCGTCGAACTTCAACTGCAAGGACGGATAACGAGGTAGGCGCGGGCGCCTTCGCGCCCGGTAGTTGTTTACGCGAGCTGCCAGTTCGTTGCGCCAAGACTCCGAATCCTGCGGTTCCAGAAGTTCCGTCTGAAGCGTACGGGGCGTGTCCCGTCCCATTCCCCCGGCCACGATACCGTCATCGGCGGAAGCAACCGGCGGGCTGTCTGGCCCCGGGGCTGGGGCGTTCTCGGAACATTCGGCCCGGGAGGAATTTTCTCGCGCAGCATCTAACACAAACCGTGAAGGCGCAGACTTTTCTTCGACACTGGCGGCAAAGCGTTGTTCGCTGGCATCGTATGCTTCAGGGTCGATTAGCCGAACCGAGGGAGGCAGCTTCAAGCTGGACTCGATATCGGGTTCAAATCTGGATTTCATGTCTGACGATCTCAAACTGGGCGGACTTCCGCCCACAACCATGGACCGCACCGCAGAGTAGCCAGCGGATGGACCGGTGCTCCGATACTAAGCAGCAAACGCAAGCAGAACGAAGCCAGAGCCTTCAAATTCGTCGAAGATATCGGAATGTCAACTTTGCCACTCGGGCCAGCGGCGTGCTAACTTCACGATACCCCAGCGTGGACTCCACACTCGGGGAGTTCGTGCGCTTTCCGATGACTTCCCGCACACGATTCCTTATCACGGCGGCGTTCGTTTGTCATCTGCTACTCGCGCCTCCCCTAGTAACCAGCCAGTTGCGTTCTCCCGCCAGTGTGTCCGATGGCGCTCAAGACCTGCCTAATACGCCCTCGGTGCCCAGGGAGGAGGACGTGACCATAAGCGCCATTTCGCAGGAGAAAATCGGACGTATCTATAAACTGCATGGCAAAGCTGAGATTCATTACGGCGTCTACATCCTTCATGGCGACGAGGTTACTTACAACGCGGACACAGGCGACTCCACAGCCGATGGCCATGTTGTGCTTGAGGGAGGGCCCAACGACGAGCATATCGAGGCCAGTCATGGAACCTACAACGTGCGTGCGGAGAGCGGGCGGTTCGAGAATGTAACCGGGAGTATTGGCGTGCAGACTCGTGGAAACCGGCTGATGCTGACGTCCTCCAATCCCTTTTTTTTCACTGGAAAGGTCGTAGAGAAAACGGGTCCGGATCATTACATGGTCTATGACGGGACGGTAACCACCTGTGAGTTGCCTCATCCCCGATGGCAATTCAATGCCAACAAGGTGGTTGTCAACGTCGGGGGCACTGCCAAGATCTACCACAGCCTGTTCGGCATAAAAGGCATTCCGGTTCTGTATTTTCCGTTCGCCACTCTCCCCGCACAACGTTTCCCGCGCCAGACAGGATTTCTCATCCCAAATATCGGGACCTCCTCTGTAAAAGGAACGATCCTGGGTGAATCGCTGTTCTGGGCCATCAATAGAAGCATGGACGCGCATATTGGGGCGGAGTATTTCTCGGCTCGGGGATGGGCCCCGCAGGCCGAGTTTCGTGCGCAGCCCGGCGCCAACTCTTTTCTCGATCTGAATTATTACGAAGTGCTCGACCGTGGCGTCGGCAACCCGACAGTGAATCAGGGCGGTGAAGAAGTGCGCCTGAATGGCGAAGGAGAATTTAGCCACAATTTTCGCGGCGTCGCCAACATCGATTACCTCAGCTCGTACGTCTTTCGACTGGCTTTTAATGACGTTTTCGCCCAGGCGGTGGACTCCGAAGTAAAGTCCAAGGCTTTTCTATCGAACACGACCGATGATTTTTTCTACAACGTGTCCATGCAGCGCTATCAGGATTTCGAGAGCACAACTGCGGGAGATGTCGTGACCATCCTTCACGCCCCGAGCTTCGAAGTATCCAGCGTCGATCGGCAACTCGGCCCATCGCCCTTCTACTGGTCGTACGAGGCTGCGGCCGAGGGACTTTCGCGCAGTGAACCCGGTTTCAGCACGGCTGCGCTGGTCGGACGCTTCGATCTTGAGCCCACCGTGTCGTTGCCGCTGAAGCTTGACGGATGGTCGTTTCGGCCAGAATTTTCGCTGCGGGACACCGAGTACACGCAGCAACTGGGAACGTCCAGCAGCGGGGCGAGAGTAGCGGAGTCCGATCCTATCAATCGCTGGGCTGTTGAGGGCTCAGTGGAGGTGCGCCCGCCTGCTCTAAGCCGCATCTTTGATCGCGAGTTCATGGGACGCAAATGGAAACACGTGGTTGAACCCCGCGTCGTTTATAGCTACGTGACGGGGGTAAACAACTTCCCGAACATTCTGCGCTTTGACGAACGCGACATTCTTACCAATACGAATGAAGTGGAGTATGGCGTGGTGAATCGTCTTTACACAAAGCGCAAATCGGGACAGACGGAGGAATGCGAAAAACCTGGAATGCCCGCTTTGTTTATCGGGGGAGCTCCCGTGCCCAACCGCATCCCATGGGAGCGGCAGGGGGAAGCTGTTGAGGCGGCCTGCAAGACGGAACCGCAGGTGCGGGAGGTCGTCACTTGGGAGCTCGCCCAGAAATACTTTATCGATCCAACCTTTGGCGGGGCGCTGGTCACCGGACAAAGCAATGTTTTTACCAGCACTGCGGACCTGACCGGCACTACATTCCTGACCGCGCCTCGTCACCTCTCGCCGCTGATCTCCCGCCTGCGTATTCAGACCAGCGACCGAACCGATATCGAGTGGGACGTGGACTACGATTTCGTGCGCGGCGGCCTAAACGCGAGTACGATTCTGGCCAATTATCGGTTCGGTCAGTTCACGCTGGGCGGCGGTAATGCTTATCTGCAAGCTCCCGGCGAATGTGCCGTTCGCACTTGTATGTTCAACACAACCACAGATCCGAACATCATTTTCTGGCCACAGCTTTTCAATCAGTTTCGGCTTTTGCTGGGTTACGGGCATACAGGCAAGCAGGGTTTCAGCGTTGCAACCAATGTTGGATTCGATGCGAAGTTAGGATTTGTGCAGTACGCGGCAGCGCAAACCACGTATAACTGGGATTGCTGTGGAATCAGCCTGGAATTCCGCCGCTTCGCCCTGGGCGAAGTGCGTAACGAGAATCAGTATCGCTTCACCTTCGCACTGGCCAATCTCGGTGCTCTGGGAAATCTCAGGCGAACGGAACGACTGTTCTAGTTCCGCTAGCATGCTAGGCGACGAGTTCGGTCCGCGATACCATGGACCTCCATCGTGAAGACTGTGGACGCTACTGCTGGCGGCGCTGGTGACCAAAAGAGCCCGGAATCCTTCATTTCCTCGCCGCAGGAAGCTTCGTCGCCGTTCGAACTGATCTTGCTCGCTCTGATCACCGCCCTGGCTGCCGCCCTTCGGTTCCATTCGCTCGCCGCAAAATCCTTCTGGTTCGATGAGGGAGTAAGCGTCGCCATTGCGCGCCTGGATTGGTATAACTTTGTGCGCATCTTGTGGCGGCGCGAAGCCAACATGTCTTTGTATTATCTTCTTCTTCACTTCTGGCTTGAGTTTGGAGGAAGCGAGTTTTTCGTTCGGTCTCTGTCGGTTTTTTTTGCTATCGCGTCTGTCCCCGTGATCTACCTCTTGGGACGCCGACTCTTTGGCTCGCGCGTTGGTCTGATTACGGCTGCATTGCTTGCGGTTAACGCCTATCACGTCCAATATTCGCAGGACGCCCGCAGCTATTCGCTGATGGTGTTTCTTTGTCTGCTTTCGAGTTTGTATTTCTTGAAATGTCTGAGCGAGCCGTCGCGGCGCAACCGAATCGCCTATATCGTCAGCAGCACACTTGCGGTCTATGCTCAATTCTTCTCGTTGCTGCTGGTGATCGCGCACTGGCTTTCCCTAAGAATGCTGGATCGTGGACAGGAGCCTCGGCAGATCAGAAATGACTGGCGCTGGATCGTGCTTCTGTCGTCGCCGATTCTAGCTTTTGCTGCCGCCACCGGTACTGGTCCGCTGCGCTGGGTACAACGCCCCAGTCTGAAAGATGTTTGGGTGTTTGCACTGCATCTGACCGGAAACGGTGGCCCATGGTTACTGATTGCATGCGTGGTTTCATGCCTGGCAGCACTGCTTCCGGTCTGGCGCACGCGTAGGTTGCGGAGCGCACATTGGGACGCTTGGGAGTACCGCTTTCTTGTGTGCTGGCTGATTTTTCCAATCGCGCTTACCTTGGCGCTCTCATTGGTCAAGCCATTGTTTGTCCCGCGTTATTTCATTTTCTGTTTACCCGCGCTTCTGCTGCTTGTGGCATGTGGAATTGCCCGCCTTCGGCCTGTGTTGATGGTGCCTGCACTTCTGCTTGTTCTTGTCCTATCCTTCAGCGGAACCATCGGCTATTACAAAAAGGACGTGGACATTCAACGCGAAGACTGGCGAGCCGCGACCCGATACCTGCTGGACCATGCTCAATCCGGAGACGCTCTGCTGTTTCATGTCCCGATGGGCCGTATGCCCTACGAGTTTTATCATTCCGTGCTCGGAGCGACGTCAACGGCCCCGATTGTTCTTTATCCGCACCACGGTGATCGTGTAACGTTTCTTAATTTCGTCGAGAAGCCTGACGATGCACGGCTAGAAAGCTTTCTGCCCGAGCACCGGCGTGCCTGGCTGGTGCTCACCTACGCCGAAACTCAGTCGGGCCTGCCGGATGCGAGGTCGATTGAACTCACGAATCTGCTCGGGAAGTTCTATCCGGTGGTTGTGCAGCGCGATTTTCCAGGGATCGAGATTCTGCTTTACAGCACCGGCAATGCTGAAAAACATATCGCAAGAGCGCTACCGCCCCAAGGCTTGAGGTATTAGGATATGTGCATGCCAGTTGCGGCCACTACCGTGTCCAAACGTGAATTGCTCGATACGAAGATCCGGGCTTTGGGTCGAACGCTCGTAGCCTATTCCGGCGGCGTGGATTCCGCATTCCTGGCCTGGGCTACTTACAGAGCATTGGGCTCAGATATGCTTGCAGTGATTGCCGATTCACCCAGCCTTGCTCGTACCCATCTCACCGAGGCCGTTGCTTTTGCGCGCGCGCAGGGCATCCCGCTCGAAGTGATCCATACCAGCGAACTCGACCGAACCGAATACAGGCGCAACGACGGATCCCGTTGTTTTCATTGTAAAGATGAACTGTTCACCGTAATGGAAGCTTTTCGGGCCGGGCACGGATTCGACTCAATTGCTTACGGCGTCAATGTAGATGATCAAGGCGATTTTCGCCCTGGACAGGTTGCGGCTCGCCAACATCACGTCGCCGCTCCGCTCCTCGAAGCTGGATTGACCAAGCAGGAGATTCGAGAATTGGCACACGACGCTAACCTGCAGGTCTGGGACAAACCAGCGTCTGCTTGCTTATCCTCGCGTATCGAATATGGACGCCCGGTTACGCGCGAGGCGCTGAGCACGGTGGAGCAAGGCGAGGATGCAATTCGCGCCCTGGGATTTCGGCAGTTCCGCGTGCGTCACCATGGCGAGATCGTGCGTCTCGAAATTGCTGGCGACGAATTGCCTCGCGCGCTCAGTTCCACGATGGCACCGGAATTCACGCGCATATTCAAAGGTCTTGGTTTCAAATTCGTAACTCTGGATTTGGAGGGATTCCGCTCCGGCTCCATGAACTCTTTATTGCCGGCCGAACAGCTCTCCCGTAAGAATGGATCGGGAGACGCCTCTTTACATTTGGAATCTACGCAAAACCCGCATGGTTAGCTGCTTCGGCGCGCAGCGTGTGAGATAATCTTAATTATTCCGTTATTCCTAATGTACAGGCGGTTTTTGGTGACGATATTGCGACGTTCGATCTTTGTCCTGATGCTGGTTTGTCTTGGCTGTTCCGCTCAGCTGGCGCCGGTACCTTCTGATCTGACCCAGAAAATCGAGCGGCAGGTGCGGGTTACCTACAGTATTCCGGCTAGCGTGAAGATCACGGTTGGCCCGCTCCGGCCCAGTGACTTTGCCAATTATGACGCCCTGACCATCACTATGGATGGCGACCAGAAAAAGCAGACCTACGACTTCCTTCTTTCCAAAGACGGTAAGACTCTGGCTCGAATGACCAAACTGGACCTGACCAAAGATCCCTATGCCGAGGCCATGAAAAAAATCGACCTGAATGGTCGTCCCTCGCGTGGCAACAAGGATGCCAAAGTGGTGGTGGTCAACTTCGACGACTTCCAGTGTCCATTCTGCTCGCGCATGCACCAGACGCTGTTTCCTGAACTGCTGAAGGAATATGGAGACCGCGTGGAATTTGTCTACAAGGATTACCCCTTGACGGACATTCATCCCTGGGCTGTGCACGCCGCGGTGGATGCGAATTGTCTGGCTGCTCAAAACAACGATGCATATTGGGATTTCGCGGACCACATTCACGCCAATCAGCGCGAGGTTAATTCCGAGAAGGGGCGCGACGCGCAGTTCGCGGCGCTGGACCGCTTGACCCTCGAGCAAGGGCAAAAACACAACCTTGACCAGACCAAACTTCAGGCCTGCGTCAAGGCGCAGAATGAAGACGCGATTAAGGCTTCGATGCACGAAGCCGAAGGCGTGGGCGTAAGTGCCACGCCGACTTTGTTCGTGAATGGGGAGGAAATGGATGGCGCGCTTCCCGCCAGCGAAATGCGGGCAGCCATCGACGCGGCTTTGCAGCGTGCGGGCGTCCCGGTGCCCACGCACTCGCCAGCCGCTGCCGCCAGCGATCCACAGCCGCCCAGCAAGTAGTGTCGAGAGGATCAATTGAAAACCAACCCGCTATTTCGTCTCTTCGGGGCAGCACTTTTTGCCTCTTCTCTTCTTACGTTTTGCGTGGGCTGCGGAACCAAGTTTGCGGGCGATGATGTTGCCGCCACGGTCGACGGCCGCAAGATCTATCGGGCCGACGTCGAAAAGTATTACGACAACCAGACCGCAGGCTCGCAGCAACGGCCCGTGGGAGAGCAAGCCACCAGTCTGCGCCTCAGCATCCTGCGCGAACTGGTTGATAATGAGATCCTGATGCGTCGCGCGGAAAAACTTGGCCTCCTGGCCACCGACGATGAAGTCGAGCGCAAGCTCAACGAGATCAAGTCGCCTTACACCAAGGAAGAGTTCGACGCTCGCATGAAGGACAAGAAACTCACCCTCGACGACTTCAAGCGCGACCTCCGCCGGTCGCTTACAGTTGACAAGGTTCTGAACAAAGAAGTGACGTCGAAGATCAACGTTTCCGATCAGGACATTTCGAATTACTACAATGCGCATAAGGCCGAGTTCAACCTGGTCGAGCCTCAGTATCACCTTGCCCAGATCTTCGTGACCGTCGCGCCTAATCCCCAAGTCCACAATCTGAAAAACGACAAGGCACAAAACGAGGCGGATGCGCGTAAGAAAATTCAAATGCTTGTGAATCACCTGGACAGCGGCGACGACTTCGGAACGCTTGCGATGAACTATTCCGAGGACACGGAGACTTCGGGAAATGGCGGCGACTTGGGCTTCACTCCGGAATCATCCTTGAAAAACACCGACCCCGTTACTCGTGAGGCCGTCATCAACCTAAAGCCTGGCCAATATACCCCGGTCATCACGGTCGTTAATCCAATGACCAAGCAGCTCGTGGGCTTCCGGATCGTCAAACTGATTACCAAAGAAAGTGCGGGACAGCGGGAGTTATCAGATCCGCGCGTGCAGGAGGCAATCCGCTCCCAGCTTCGCGACCGACGAGAACAACTCCTGAAGGCAGCTTATTATGAGGTTTTGCGCGATCAGGCCAAGGTGGAAAATTATTATGCGCAGAAGGTGCTGGAAGGCAACGGCAATGCAAACTGAGTAAGAGTTACCACTGGCGGAAGCGCGTGCTTAAAAGCCAATGAGCTGCAGCCAAGAGCTTCCTACTCCACAATCGCCAACACATCTCCCGCATTCACGTTCGCACCTTCGGCAGCCACGATTTTTCTTACTATCCCTTTCTTTGGCGATTTGATTTCGTTCTGCATTTTCATCGCTTCCACGACCAGGATGCTCTGTCCCGCCTCAACCGGCTGCTCTTCGCGAATCAGAACGCGCACAACTTTGCCCGGCATAGACGCTAGCAGCTTCCTCGGACCTTTTTCATCCGCGGTCGCACCTCGACGGCCACGCAGTGATCGCGGATCATGCAGCTCCGCCAAGTAGCGGACGCTACCGACCCACAGATGCATGTCTGTCGCGGTGTGCTCTCGCTTGATCTCGTATGCCTTTCCAGCGATCAATACCGATAGCACATCGCGCCGAGCCAGGACTGCGTCCATCTCCACTTCGCGACCGTTCAATCGGCAATGCCAGCGTGTTTCTTTCCGCTCGAGTTCAAGCCGGTAGCGTTTGCCGTCGATGGAGACGTCGTAGACCATAAGAAATTGGCGAGCTGCGTTGATGCTCGACTGCCTCGGAAGAAGCCAGAATGATTGTTCTTAACTCAACCCTTCTACTCTTGCGGCTCGCTTCCAACTTGAGGCAGCAATTCCATTGGCCGGCGCGCTCCCAGTCGCAGATGAGCTTCCATTTGCAGTGACCGCCGACGTTGGTTCCAACATCGCGAATATTCCGGCCGCGATGGCCGCAACTTCCTCGTCTTCACGCCGGACGTGTGGAGGCTTCGCCTTCAATAATCGATCCAGGTAGCCAGTGTCCACTTTTCCCGCCTGAAAATCGGCATCGGTCAGAATGCGGCGGAACAGCGAGATATTAGTTTTGATGCCTCCCACAAAATACTCATGCAAGGCGCGAGTCAACCGTGATATTGCCTGCGTCCGGTCAGTCCCGTATCCAATAAGCTTGGCCAGCAGCGGATCGTAATCGATAGGAACCGTCCAGCCTTCGTACATGCCGCTATCGCGGCGAATTCCCGGCCCCGACGGCGACAGCAGCAACGTGATCTTCCCGGGGCTTGGAAAATAATTGTTGTCGGGATCCTCGGCGTAAATGCGGCACTCAATAGCGTGCCCGCGAATCTGAATGTCTTCCTGTCGAAACGGTAGCTTCTCTCCGGCCGCGACCCGAATCTGCAGATGTACCAGATCCAATCCCGTGATCAATTCTGTCACTGGATGTTCCACCTGCAACCGCGTGTTCATTTCGAGGAAATAGAAATTTTTGTCCTGATCGACCAGGAATTCTACTGTTCCTGCATTTGTATAACTCGCTGCCCTCGCCACTCGGACCGCGACCTCGCCCATGCGCTGCCGCATATCCGGGTCAAGGATCGGAGATGGCGACTCCTCGAGCACTTTCTGATGGCGGCGCTGGATAGAACACTCGCGCTCGCCGAGATAAATTGTATTGCCATGCTCGTCCGCCAATACCTGCATTTCGATGTGTCGGGGATTCACGATTGCCTTCTCGATGTAAACTTCGCGGTCGCCAAATGCGCGTTCGGCTTCGCTCTGTGCCGCTTCCAGTGCGGGTTTCAGCTCTTCTGGCCTATGCACCAAGCGCATGCCTTTTCCGCCGCCGCCCGCTGCCGCCTTCAGCATTACGGGATAGCCGATCTTCCTAGCCATCTGCTCGGCTTCATCGGCTGACTCTAGCCCTCGCGAAGTCCCAGGTACGAACGGAACTCCGGCTTTTTCCATTTGTTGCCGCGCCCGGGTTTTTGATCCCATAATTTCCATCGATGCCGGACCAGGGCCAATGAACTTGACGCCAGCATCGCCGCACGCCTGCGCGAACTTCGCATTCTCGGAGAGAAAACCGTATCCAGGGTGAATCGCGTCCGCGCGGCTTCGCTTCGCGACATCCAGGATCTTGGTGAAGTTCAGATAAGATTCCGCTGCCGCGGGCGGCCCGATGTGATAAGCCTCGTCTGCCTTTCGAACATGCAAGGAAGCACGATCGACGTCGGAATAAACCGCAACCGAAGGGATCCCAAGTTCGCGGCAGGCGCGGATAACCCGTACCGCAATCTCTCCGCGGTTGGCGATAAGAATTTTCTTGAACAGGCTTGTCAGCCCTCCAGCTTTCTTGTCAGAAGTTCGTTGACCATTTGCGGATTTGCCTGCCCCTTCGAGGCTTTCATCACTTGGCCGACGAAGAAACCGATTACGGTTTTCTTGCCCGCACGATACTGTTCCACCTGCTTGGGGTTGGCAGCTACGATTTCGTCGATAATCTTTTCGATCGCGGAAAGGTCGGTGATCTGCTGCGGTTTCTCTTTTTCGTAAACTTCGCCGAAGTCTTGCCCGCGCTCGAACGACAGGTCGTAAAGGTCTTTGAGCATCTTGCCCGAGATTGTTCCGCTCTCCACCAAATCCGCAGACAGCGCCACGCCTTTCATCGAAATCGGCGATTGTTCAATTTCAAGGCCCTTCGCTTTCAAGCGCCCCATTAACTCGCCCTGCACCAAATTGGCCACGCGTTTTGGATTCTTGGCGGCCTTCGCGGCGGCCTCGAATTGATCGGCAAACGACTTCGCAGCCGTCAGCACCTGCGCATCGTAGTCGGTGATTCCGTAGTCGGCAACCATGCGTTTGCGCCGCGCTTCGGGTAACTCAGGCAGAGTGCTGCGAATTTCTGCCTGCCATTTTTCATCTACCACAAGGGGCAGAAGGTCAGGCTCGGGAAAATAGCGGTAGTCGTGCGCCTGCTCTTTCGAGCGCATGCCATAGGTTTTGCCTTCCCCCGAGTTGTAGAGCCGTGTTTCTTGCATGATTTGGCCGCCCGATTCGATGATCTCTATCTGGCGGTCGATTTCGTACTCAAGCGCCTCGCGAATAAAACGAAACGAATTTACGTTCTTGATTTCAGTCTTCGTGCCGAATTGTTTCTGGCCGCGAGGGCGCACGCTGACGTTGGCATCGCAACGCAACGAACCCTCTTCCATGTTGCAATCGCTTACCCCGGTGTACAGAATGATTTCCTTCAGCCGCGTGAGGTATTCATGCGCTTCCGCGGGTGAAGCGATGTCGGGCTCGCTGACGATTTCGATCAGCGGCACTCCACTCCGGTTTAAGTCAATGGCCGTAGTCTCGGCAGAGTCGGCGAAACCTTCATGCAAGCTTTTGCCCGCGTCTTCTTCGAGGTGCAGCCGGGTAATGCCGACCTTCTTAGACCTGTTGGCAGTCGTGATGTCGATCCCGCCGAACTCCGCCAGCGGCTTGTCATACTGCGAAATCTGGTAGCCCTTGGGCAGGTCGGGATAAAAATAGTTCTTGCGCGCGAAAATGGACGTCTCGTTGATGCGGCAGCCCAGCGCCATTGCTGCCAGTACCGCAAAGTCCACCGCTTTACGATTCAGCACCGGCAAAGCTCCCGGAAGGCCGAGACAGACTGGGCAAACATTGGTATTCGGAGGAGCGCCAAATCGTGTAGAGCACGAGCAGAAAATCTTGGACACAGTCAGAAGCTGGACGTGCACCTCCAGCCCGATCACAGGCTCGTACTTGGCGCGGGCCGCTACGGAGGTGTCCAGCGTGGTGGCCATACCCTGCAATTATAGAGGGTTCGCGGCGATTGCCTCATCCGGAGGCTAATTAGGCTTCGAGGGTGCACTCAGATACTTCTCGAGTGCGACATCGAAAAACATCAATTCATTTCCTTTAACATCGCGCACGCCGGTCAGATAAAAATGCGCACCCGCCAGCGGCGTGGAAATTCCTGACAGATCAAAAAACATGAAGCCAGCCTGAGTGCCGTGGGGTTCGACAGCCTTTGCCGCAAACTGGGAGTTTTGAACCTCGTCCATCGTGTCCTTGCTCATGCTGCCGCTGGCCTTCTTGGGCCAGGGTAGCGGATTCTGAGAAATCTTCCCTGCGGGCCGCGAAATCCGCCGGTAAATATCCTCTTCGGTGGCTGCGGGAATCTTGGTCTGATTGAAGGTAACCAGTTCCGCCTTCATTCCTGGCAATGAGACTGGCTGATCGCTGTCATTCGTAATCACCAGGAACATTGGCATCAGACCCATCTCGCCATAGTGAACCGAGAAGATACCTGCCTTGTCGGCCATATCGTAAGGATCAAGCGCCACCGTGACCGCTTCGCTGGGATGTTCGTCGTGCGCCGGATAAGTTTTCGCAGGTTGCGCAGCAGGCATAACAAAGTGTTTTCCCGCCAAACAGATGATTGACGAGAACAACAGAACGGAGGCGCCGATAAGCAGCTGAAAAAAAGTTGGACGTGCGACTGGCATCGTTATCGATTATAGGATGCAAGCTATGCAAACGGTGGTGCCTTGGTTGGCGCGTGTGCAGGTAGAATGTTCTTTCCTGCATGTATTTGATCTACACTGCGGTGCTGGCGGCGGGGCTGCTGGTGAGCCTGCCCTATTGGCTGATGCAACGGTTGCGTCACGGTAAGTACCGTACCGGTTTTGGGGAGCGTTCGGGAAGGATTCCGCAGCGGCTGGCGGCTCAGTCGGCGCGGCCAGCGATATGGATTCACGCGGTGTCGGTGGGAGAGGTTTTGGCTGTTAATGGGCTAGCAACGGAACTCACGAAAAGATTTCCCCGGCATCGAGTTGTCATTTCGACTACGACGGACACGGGTCAGAAATTGGCTCGCACTCGCTTCGGCGCGGAGAATGTTTTTTACTTTCCGCTCGACTTCGCTTTTGCGATCCAGCCATATTTGCGCTTGCTGCAGCCCGAACTGGTGGTGATTGCAGAAACCGAGTTCTGGCCAAACTTCCTACGACTTGCCCATGCGAGCGGCGCCCGGATCGCCGTGGTCAATGCCCGCATCTCGGATCGCTCGTTGCCCGGATACCGGCGTTTCCGGCATTTTTTGGCCAGCGTTTTGCAAAATGTAGATCTTTTCTTGGCACAGACTAGCGATGATGCTCGCCGACTTGAGAAAATTGGCGCGCCTGCTGAGCGCATTCACGTGACCGGAAACCTTAAGTTTGACGTGCCTGCCCCGACTGCGCCGCCGATCATAGCTAGCCTGCGCGGGGCGTTCCAACAAGCTGGCACCGGCGCCGTGATTGTTTGCGGAAGCACGGTCGATGGCGAAGAACCAATTTTGCTGCAGGCTTTCGTGAATGTTCTGGCGAGCCATCCTCGATCTGTAATGATTCTGGCGCCGCGCCATCCGGAACGGTTCGGGGAAGTGGCAAAACTGCTCGAGCAACTTGGAATCCGATTCTGGCTCCGTTCTCTGTGGAGCGGCGATCCGATTGGCGGTGGAGTTCTGTTGATCGATACGATTGGCGAACTCGCTGCCCTGTACGCGCTGGCGGACATCGCGTTTGTCGGCGGCAGCCTTGTCCCTCGCGGCGGACATAACATCATCGAGCCCGCGCAGCACGGGGTTCCCATC
>Ga0228598_1000008_pt1 | contig 28481 bp, 18 predicted proteins | sample CZU4metagenome_FD_182726 | JGI IMG/M metagenome (GOLD analysis project Ga0228598, IMG submission 182726) | Spruce rhizosphere microbial communities from Bohemian Forest, Czech Republic - CZU4 | ecosystem: Host-associated > Plants > Roots > Rhizosphere | place: Czech Republic: South Bohemian... | reverse complement strand
CGCCCGGGCTTCCTTAACACTTTTGACCGTAACCTCAAAAACCGGCCCGAGCGAAGGACCTCGCTCAATGAAGAAATTGATGTTTTTTCCGTGGAGGCTGATCATATTCGGTTTCTTATCCGTGATCTCAAAGCCGAGTTCCTTCACATAGAACTTTGCCGCCTTCATCGGATCTTTCGCCTGAATCAAAATATCCGTACCAAATGCATTTGCCATAAGCCTCCAGTCGAGCGATTCTATGTGATACTCTAACCCGCGTTTGAAAAAGGGTGCCCCATTCTTCCGCGTTCTTTGCGGAAGGGTGGGAGGCGAAAATGCAGAAGTCCGGCGCCCACATTCAGGACCCGGTTCCTAACTGCCGCCCCGGCAATCCTCTGTGTCCACAACTATTATCTTGAACCTGGCCTAATCCCGTGTTTTCATCCAAACACTGTTCGCACGCAAAATGGGAGGACGATCATGATCGAGGCAAAAGATCCGAACCTGCAGTTCGATACTCCAAGTCGAAGGCGAGTAGTTGCCGGCATTGCCATGGCGTTTGGCAGTCTGGCCACCGGCGCCAAGCTTTGGGCGAAAACGCAGCAGCAGATGCAGGAAGCGCCGAGCACAGCGGCAAACCGCACGCGCACATTTCTTCACCATGAAGTCGATTTCAAGTCAACCCCGCAACGCATCTACGAAATACTTCTCGATTCCAAACAGTTCGAGGCGTTTACCGGCATGCCGGCCGAGATCGATCCCAAAGCAGGTGGCGTCCTGACCATGTTCGGAGGATTGGTCGTTGGACGAAATATCGAACTCCTTCCCAATCAACGAATCGTCCAGGCGTGGCGGCCCACACATTGGGATCCGGGTGTTTATTCGGTCGTGAAATTTGAACTGAAGCCCCGGGCTTCCGAAACCATAATCATCCTCGATCACACCGGCTTCCCCGAGGGCGAATTCGATCACCTCGACCCCGGCTGGAAATTAAGATATTGGGACCCGTTAAAAAAATACTTGGCTTAGTCTGAACAATTCAGCCGCGCCGGAAGGCTACCTCAATACGGGGCTCTAGCCCTGACCCATGCACCGTACCCGTCAAAATTAATCCACAAACCTCCAGCTCGGAACATTATCCTAGACGTTCGTTCGCTCGATCGACATGCGTTCCAAATCTCAAGTCGTGGTGGTTGGAGCTGGTGCCTTCGGCGGGTGGACCGCGTTGTATCTTCTCCGCCGCGGCGCGCGAGTGACCCTGATCGACGCGTGGGGGCCGGGCAACTCGCGATCGTCTTCCGGCGGCGAAACCCGCATCATGCGCAGTACCTATGGTCCGAACCAGCCTTACACAAAAATGGCCGCTCGCGCCTTGCGACTGTGGAAGGAACACGAGGCCCGCTGGGCACGACAGTTTTTTCATCGCACCGGCGTTTTGTGGATAGCTACATCCGAGAACGACCGCTACCAACGCGGTTCCCTGCCAATGTTGCGCGAAGCCGGCATCGCGTATGAGGAATTATCCGGACGCGAAGTCGGACAACGCTGGCCTCAGATGAATGTTGAAGACGTGCGCTGGGCAATCTATGAGTCTGAAAGTGGCTACCTTACCGCGCGCACGGCATGTCAGGCAGTAGTGGAGGGCTTTCAAGCAGAAGGCGGCGAGTACAAACAAGTCGCTGTCTCCCCGCACGATCTTGAAGCTGGCATCCGCGATGACTTGCCGCTTTCGGATGGCTCACGATTATCGGCCGACCAATTTGTTTTCGCCTGCGGTCCCTGGCTGAGCCAACTCTTTCCGGAAACTATCGGCGCCCGCATTCGCCCCACGAAGCAGGATGTTTTTTTCTTCGGTGCACCAGCCGGAGACGCTCGTTTTGCGGAACCGAAGCTGCCGGTCTGGGCCGACAATCGCGACCGCTTCATCTATGGCATCCCTGCCGCCGACGGACGTGGATTCAAGGTTGCCGACGATACGCGAGGCCCGGAGTTCGATCCGACTTCCGGAGAACGAGTAGTGAGCGAAGCCGGACTGAAAGCGATTCGCGATTACATCGCCTTCCGCTTTCCTGCGATGAAAGACGCGCCGTTGATCGAGACCCGCGTCTGCCAATACGAAAACAGCCCTGACAATCATCTGATCATCGACCGGCATCCGAAGTCGAAGAACGTTTGGTTGGTAGGAGGCGGTTCAGGCCATGGCTTCAAACATGGTCCAGCATTGGGCGAAATGGTCGCGAAGTGGGTGAGGGAAGATGAAGATCCCGACCCGCTATTTCAATTGGCAAGGTTCCAGAAATAACCGGAAGATCCTGGCGATCTCTTTAACTTCAGCAACACAAGACGGTTCCGGGCATTGTAAATACACTTACGTACATATAGTTATGCCGTAACAAAGTGCTCCACGTGGAACACTTCCCGCTTACTGGATCTGGATTACGCTCTCACCCGCGCTCGATTTGATCTCGTCCACGCGCGCAATCACCTTACGCGCAAACTCATAGAGCGACTTGGCGTGGGAAGAGTTTTCGCCTTCGAGAACTGCGGGCTTGCCGCTGTCTCCTGATTTGCGGATGTCGGGATCGAGTTGGATGTTTCCGAGGAAAGAAACATCAAACTGCTTGGCGGTCTTCTCTGCTCCGCCGCGAGAAAAAACATCGATCTCATGATTGCAGTGCGGGCAGACGAAGTAGCTCATGTTCTCGACCATGCCTACGAGGTCTACTTTCATCTGGCGAAACATCTCGATGGCTTTGCGAGCATCCTGTAGCGATACATCCGATGGAGTCGAAACGACGATTGCGCCGGTAAGCGGCACGGTCTGAATAAGAGAGAGCGAAACGTCTCCAGTGCCCGGAGGCAAATCCACGATGAGATAATCGAGTTGCCCCCACACCACTGAGCCAAGAAACTGTTTGATGATGGAATGCAGCATCGGCCCACGCCAGATCAGAGGCTTATCTCCGGGATTGAGCAGGCCGACTGAGATTACTTTTAGTCCGTGGGCTTCGATCGGTTCGATGCGATTGTCTCCGAGTACCTTGGGCTGCTGGTTGATCCCGAGCATGAGCGGAACGTTTGGGCCATAAACGTCGGCATCGAGCAGACCGACCTTGTGTCCGAGCTTAGCCATGGCAAGCGCCAGATTCACCGCGAGCGTAGTCTTTCCGACTCCGCCCTTACCGGAACCGACTGCGATAATCGTTTCCACTCCGGGAAGCGGCTGCGGGCCCTGCGGCGGTTGTCCGGGACGAGGAGACATCGGTGTATTCAAGAGATCACCTTCCAGATAGGCGGTTGGATGGGCCGAGCCTACTCATTTAATTATACAGGCGCTACTTCGGGGCAATGATCTCGCTCAGCACATCGGGCTTGGATTCGTCCCGCACCAGATGCGGATATTTTTCTCCGCCGTGATAATCGAGTTTGTAAATTTTGTAGTAATCGGTGTTCTCGACCAGCAATTCGAGCGAGTCGGAACTGTTTTTTCCCATCTTCAACGCCTCACTCAAATTTTCCACCGAGAAGCGATGTCCATTCACGGCCACCAGCTTCATCCCGGGCCCGATGCCGGCCTTCGCTGCGGGCATCCCTTCGACTGTGTCGATGATCTTGCCGCTCTCGTTCAGCAGGAGCCCAATCGAGTATTCTGCGTTGATCTCCTTTTCCTCGCGGATGCGCGCTTTTACCAGTTCCGAAGGAGTCTCGTCATAGACTAATTTCCAGCCACTTCGCTCGATGCCGGTGAGGGGGGCGCCGGGGCCGTGGTTAGTAAGCCGTTCGGTCCAAAATCCGCGCCAGTCGTAAGAAACAACCTCATTCAAGGTCGTGACTACATCATCGAAGGTGTAAGTTTTCACTTCCGGCGGCCCGCTCTGGCCGCCGTGGAAAAGATGGCAGAAATCGTCCATCGACTTCTGGCCGTGAGTCTGTTCGCGGATGATCGTATCCACCCACAACCAGTTCAGAACATCTTCGTCGTAATAATCTACTTCCCTTCGCCAGGATTCCCATTGGGGTGGGGCACCCTGCATGGAGGGCACTCCGTCGGCCGTATCCTGCAGATTGCGCCAGGTGCGGCCGGGAACATGATCCAAGCGCGCAGCCATGAAGGCCAGGTTGTCGCGAAACTCATCGGGGGTTCGGATGCCGCTGCGGGCGCTCAGCGTATCCCCGAAATATGAAGTCAGCCCTTCGTAGACCCAAAGCAGATCGTCCTGCATGGGCTTTTCATAATCCGGGGTTGCCAGGTCTGCCGGACGGCGGTACTTTCCGTTCCAGGAGTGAACATATTCGTGCGAGAGCAATCCAGAGGCTAGAAGGCGTGGATCAGCGTCGACTAACGAGCGTTCCGAACTGCGGCTGTCGTTCGACTCATGGTGCTCGAGTCCGAAGTGCGCCACATGATTGCTCAGGCTGTAAATAAAATGGTAATCGCGAAAGTGCTGTGCTCCAAAAAGTTTCAACGCCTGATCGGTCAGAGCCTTGTAATGGTCAAGCTCGTCTCGCGGAGCGTCCAGATCCGCGGGGCTATCGGCTGCGATGTCCATTTCCTGACGCGGGTTCTCGCTTAAAGGCACGACGCGGAGATATTCGCCAGCAATCACGGGAGAATCCACCAACATGGTTAGCGAGACTGGATTGAATTTGAGTTCGGCTCCCGATTGCGAAGCCACCGGCAGCGGAGTACCAAACTTCCAACCATCGGGCAAACGCAGGCTGGCCTGGTAGGTGAGTTCATCGGAGGTCCATCCCTCCGGATAAAGCAGCACCGTATTCCAGCTCAACACTGTCATCTTGTCGGTCGCTGAAGCTCCGCCGGTGAAAAGGCCCTCTTCGCCTGTGGGTGAAATAAAGTCCAGCGATGCGTTCACCGTGGAAACTCCAGCGGGCACTTCGACGTGGAATTTCCATCCGTCGAGTAGGTCGCGCCGCCATTTCAAAGTCTGTCCATTGGCAGTGAACTTCAGTCCTGCCAGATCTTCGATCGGCCCGGTGGGGCCGTGTTCGCCCGGAATCCATTTGGGATAGTAGAGAGTGAGGGTGCCCGGAGCGGCAGGAATCGTCAACTGGGCATGAAAGATCTTGCGCGGGGCATCGCTTGCGTCTACGGAGACGGTGATGGTCGGCGGTACTGACTTTGGCGCCGGCTTGTTTTTCTGTGCGGCAACCGGCAGCACGATCGCGCAAACCAGGATTGTCCAAAAGCCGAGACGGCTAGAACATGAAGTCATGTAGCTCCTTAAGGATCAAACAGGACGGTTGACAACACATCAAGAGAACAAATGACTATAACAGCGGAGCGTGAGAGTAGTCACGCACACCCAGGCACATTCGTTGTGTCGCGTGCGGGAAAAGCGTAGGATGCGCGAGGAGAATTTCGTGCCTTGTCTCGTGCTGATTATCTTTCTCGCGTTTCCTCGAATCGCACTGGTGCTGTTGTTTCTCTTCTCGAACTACCTGCAACGGGCGTACCACGGGCTATTATTGCCTTTGCTCGGGTTTCTGTTCTTACCCCTAACAACGTTGGCGTATGCGTGGATGATGAATACACGACAGCCCATAGCGGGCATTAATCTGGTGATTCTGATTGTGGCGGTTGTGGTTGATCTCGGCGGCCTGAGTCGTGGCGAATATCATCGACGGAGACGACGGGAAGATTAGCTCACCTCTCCTGATGGGGGAGCCGGCTGCTTTGCTATGATGCTTTCCGTGCCCTCCCATTCCCAGCGCGGCAGATTTATTACGTTCGAAGGGCTCGACGGATGCGGTAAGAGCACTCAATTGGCGAAGCTGGCTGCGGTCTTGCGGGCGCAGGGCCTGCCGGTCGTGGTGACCCGCGAACCGGGCGGTACGCCCACGGGAGAACAAATCCGGCAGCTTTTGCTGGATACGAAGACGTCCTCGCTTGCTCCGCTCGCCGAGTTGGCCTTGATGTTTGCTGCCCGGGCGCAGCACATCGCCGAAGTCATTCAGCCTGCGCTTGCTGAAGGTAAAGTCGTTCTATGCGATCGCTTTACGGATTCGACTGAGGCGTATCAAGGTGGCGGACGCAAACTGGGCAGCGATGCGGTGTTGACGCTGCATCGAATTTTGTGCGGCGGTTTGCAGCCCGAACTCACCATTTTGATGGATTCCGACGTAGCCGCGAGTGTGGATAGGGCCCGTCGGCGCAACCGCTCTCACTCGGCCAAGAATGGGCGGGGAACGAGCGATGAGAACCGGTTCGAACAGGAGAGCCGCGCCTTTTTTGGGCGAGTGCGAAGTGCATATCTGGCAATCGCAAAGCGCGAACCGCAGCGCGTGGTGGTCGTGGATGCGCGCGGTACTCCGGAACAGACGCACAAGCTAATAGCCGAGGTAGTGCGGCGGAAGTTGAAACTATCAGCTAAGACAGCATGAATGCACGACAGGTCACAGTGCTACAGAGAAAATCGGGCACGAAGCCTGAACCCTCCCGCTACAGTCCGTAGTATCCTCGAAGAGTTGGACCTTCTCTGTGGCTCTGTGAACAAATCCTATGGGCTTTTCTGATTTCTACGGCAACCCGGAAACTGTGCGCCAGTTGCGAGACATGTTGGATCGGGGCCGATTCCCTCAGGCCGTCATCCTGGCGGGCCCGGCTGGTTCCGGCAAATACACGCTGGCTCTGATGCTGGCCAAAACCTTGAATTGCCTTTCGCCGCTTACCACGGAAGGATTGCCGGACTTTTGTGGGAACTGTTCGAATTGCGTTCGTATTGCGCAGGCAGAAGATCTCGACGCCCGCTTTGCTGAAGCGGTTGAGGCGCGCGAAGGCCTGCGCGACACCGACAAGAAAGACACGCGACTTTTCGTTCAAACTCATCCCGATGTGCTGGTCATTCCGCCCGATCCGCCGCAAATGATGATCAAAGTGGATCAAGTGCGGCGTGTGATTGAGACGATCTACTACCGGCCCGGCGAAGCTAGGGAGCGAGTTTATATTTTTACCGACTCCGCGTTTATGAAAGAGGCGGCTAATTCTTTACTGAAAGTGCTCGAAGAACCACCTGAGTTCGCCACGATTTTCTTGTTGACGGAGAATTCGGGCGAGTTGTTGCCGACGATCCGGTCGCGTTCGATGGTGGTCACGCTCAGCGCGTTGCCTGCTAGCGAAATCGAAGAATATCTCGCGAAGAACCGCCCCGATTGGAACCCGAAACAGCGGGCGCTGGTGGCCCGGCTGTCGGAAGGCGCCGTCGGCCGCGCCCGCAGTTTTGATCTTGCTGCTTACACTGCGGCGCGGGCGCACGCTCTAGCTATCCTCGGGTCAGCTTTGCGGGCCAGCGATCACAGTGAGCTTTTCAAAGTCACGGAGACCTATCGAGCTGGGGCTGAGGGTCGCGACAAAACAGAGAAGTTGCTGCGCGCAATCTACTCGCTGTTGGAGGATTTGACGTTTCTGAATTCCGGGACGCTGGAGCTTGTTCGCAACACTGACATTCAAGCCGAACTGAAGGGATTAGCTGAGGTAGCGGATTTTGCTTGGATTAGTTTGGCGTCCGAGCGCCTGGCCGAGGTCGAGCGCGGGATGCGGCGGAATTTATTGCGGTCGTTGTCGCTGGATTCGTTTGCGGTAGGGTTAGAGGTGAGAGGTTAGCATTTGTGCCTCAGCTCCACCCTCCGCGAAGAACGCGGAAGGGTGGGGCACCCCCCATTTACTTGTAAGTTAGAAGCTCGGGCATCGTAACTATTTGGTGGGCATCAGCAGCTTGGCGATGGTGGCTAGCTGCATGTTCGAAGTGCCTTCGTAGATTTTGCCGATCTTGGAGTCGCGCCAGTATTTTTCGACGGGATAATCTTTGGTGAATCCGTAGCCGCCGTAGATTTCGATCGCCAGCGACGTCACACGCTCTGCGACCTGAGAACAGAACAGCTTGGCCATGGCGGCCTCTTTGACGAAGGGAATGCCGGCGTCTTTCATGCGCGCGGCGTTGTAGACCATGAGGCGAGCGGCTTCGATTTCGGTGGCCATTTGCGCGATCTGAAACTGGATGCCCTGGAAGTCGGCGATTGATTTACCGAATTGTTTGCGCTCCTGCGCGTACTTCGCGGCGTATTCCCAGGCGCCGCGAGCTACGCCAGCCATCTGAGCGCCGATTCCGATGCGGCCTTCGTTCAGGGTTTCGATCGCGATTTTGTATCCCTTGCCAACTTCGCCTAAGACATTCGACTTGGGGACTCGGCAATCTTCAAGAATTAATTCGCAGGTCGAGGAAGCGCGGATGCCAAGTTTGTCTTCTTTTTTGCCGACAGTGAATCCGGGAAATTCTTTCTCAATGATGAAAGCGGTGATGCCTTTGTATCCGGCCGCGGGATCGACGGTCGCGAACAGAATAAAGACGCCGGCTTCTTTGCCGTTCGTGATCCAGAGTTTGCGCCCGTTGAGAACGTAGTCGCTGCCTTTGAGTTCGGCCTTGGTCTGAAGAGCGAAGGCGTCGGAGCCCGATCCGGCCTCGCTCAATGCATACGCGCCACAGAGGTCGGCCACCATTCGCGGGAGATAGCGTTTCTTTTGTTCGTCGGTCGTCCAGCGCAGCAGGGCGTTGTTGACCAGGGTGTTTTGCACGTCAACGATTACGCCTGCGGACGCATCCACGCGCGAAAGCTCTTCGACGGCGAGGATTGCTTCGAAGAATTTTCCGTCGGCGCCGCCGTATTGCTCAGGCACTTCGATGCCCATCAGTCCGAGTTGAAAGAACTGGCGAATGAGGTCTTTGTCGAAGACGCCCTTTTCGTCCATTTCTTTCACCTGCGGGCGAACTTTCTCCTCGGCGAACTGACGGATGTTGTCGCGAAAAAGAATTTCGTCTTCGGTGAAGCTGGTCAGAGGGGTGGGCGAGGGGATCTGCAGAACATCGGGCATACAAGCACCTTCACATGAGTATGGTGAACTCAGAATTCTAGCATCTAGAGATGGGATACAGGAATCGAGGCGGGAAGAATTAGGTCTTGTGGCCGCCGAATACCAACCTAAGCCCGTCTGCTTGCAGGATGCGCTGGATTTGATTGCGGGCGTGGACTGCCCAGGGGCCTGAGGTATCCAACTTCACGTAGGCGCGCCAGTGTTTCAGAGCCTTGCGCGGTTCGCGGACCTTCTCGTAGGCCAGCGCGACGTTGTAATGCGCGTCGCCGTAGGTGGGCGCTAGTTGAAGCGCGGTGTTGTAAGCCTGGATGGCTTCGGCGACGCGTCCGGTTTCGTCGAGCACATTGCCGAGATCGAAATAGGCCAGGGCGTAGCGGGGATCGATTGCAATGGCGGCGCGGTAATGCTTCTCCGACAATGTGTAATCCTGCCGGTTGTAATGCAGCGTGCCCAGATTGATGTGCGCGGCGGCGTGGTCGGGATCGAGTTCGAGCACTCGTTGATAAGCCGTGATCGCCTGGACCTGGGTGTTGGGATCTTCCTCGAGGGCAATGCCTTGTGCAAAAAGCCCAGCAACATCGGCTGGGATTGGTCCCGGCTTGACCAGCGGAGTGGGGCCTTTAGGATTCGCGGTGCTGGTGACTACTTTGTCTCGAGCGGAGAAGTCGAACATGAACTGCCCGGCGATGGGCTCGACCAATTTGCCTTCGTGACGGAATGCAACGCGGTTTCCGGCGCTGAAGGTGCCGGCCTCGAGCAATGGATTCTCCATTCCCGCAGCCTGCTTCTGCATGGCTTCGAGAGATTGGCGGATCACCGCGGGGCGCACTTTGGCAGCGCACAGGTCTCGAACCTTTTTGATTTGCAGCAGATCAAAAAAGGAATAGCTCTCGGCGGCGGCAACCAGTCCGGCTTTTTCCCAACCTGCCAACTGACGCGCCGTGAGCCGAAGAATCCGGAGCAAGTGTGCTCGACTATAGCGGTACACGGTTATAGGGAACTTTCAGAATCTATTATCTGAAGTTGAGCTGGTCTTGGCAAGTGGAAATAAGACTCTAACGGAACCTGAAAAGGCAACTTGCACAGGCTTTGGTGCAAAGCGAAGAGCCCCTGAGTACATTTCGGCATGCACCCTCTCGAGCAATTCTGTCACAGGCTTTTAACATTTCCATCATCTGGCTGCAAACAGTTTGCGTTAGTCAAAGAGTATGCCAGAAATCGGCTTGCTCTCGCCTGCGCAATCTGCCTCGCCGGTCCAAAGCCGGAAGTTGCGACGTTACCTGGGCGACGCTGGAGTTGAGGCCTTCGTGAGTTATCATGGGCTTCGTCCGCCGGAAGAACTTGCATGATCGCCAGCAAACGTAAGGCCGCCCAAGATATGGAGTCCACCAAGGAAATGACGGGACTGGTCCAGCAGGCCTGCCTGGTCGCGAAAGATGCCGCGTTCAATCTGCGAGACTACCTCGAGAATTCCTCCAATATGGCGTTTATTGCTGTGAAGGACTGCGAAAAAGAACTGGATCGCGCGGAACGCAAAATCGACGACGGAATCACTCGCGCCATTACCCAGGTCAGCGAGTCGGAAGCTCGCGAACTACTTGCCTGCCTGAAATTCATCATTGATCTTGAGCGCATTGGAGATTTGACCTGGTCGGTGACTCAACGCCTGCAGCGCCTAACCCCAAAAATCTTGCGCGACGACCGCCGGGATTTAATTGCGATGGCAGACATCCTGGAAAGAATGCTGGAAGTCGTGCACAACGGTTTTGTGAATCGCGATCTGGAAGCGGCAAACTGGATACTGAAGACCGACTCTCAGATTGACCAGGTCTGCCGTGCGGTCTTTCAGCGACACTTGGAGAGTAAAGCCAAAGACCGTCCCCGTGACTACAGCACAAACCTGCTGCTGATGGCCCAGGCCTTCGAGCGCGCCGGAGATCATACGAAGAATCTGGGCGAAGAGTTGGTTCACCTGGTGGAAGGCCGCAGTGTGCGCCACGAGCCCAAACGATCAAGAAGTTCGCGTGCGGCGAACGAGGCGTAGATATTTTCACGGCTGCGGAAGAGCCACCGGCTTGCAGGTATCGCCTTCCGCACTGAAGGTCATGTTTTGGAAGTCGAACGTGTAGCTCTTGAATTGGCCGAGAACCAATTGGCCAATGTTGCCGTAGAACTTGTCATCCGATTGTCCTCGGGTTTGCGCGATCACAGGAAGCTGGTTCAACGAAACGCAGGCTCCGCCCATCTTTATATTTACCTTGCCGGTGACGTAAGCAGGATAGGTTCGCGCTCCGCCCGCCCCCGCCAAGTCGAAACTACCGATGGTTTGCGCTGCGAAATCACTTCTATGATCAAGGTAGTATTGCACGGTGAAAAATGTTCCGGCGGAGCCAGTATCGATGGTGAACAACTGTTCCGCACCTGCGATATCGGCGGCCACAACCGGCGTCAGTCTCTGCAGGAAAAGATTCTCTTCGCCACTCGAACTCGCAGCCGGGTTCGACCCAACACCGAATCGGCCATCGGCGAAGAACGTGATTCGCCCCAGCGCCGAAAGAACCGGGAATCCGATGCTGCCGGGAATGCGATAGTGCAGAGTAGGAACGATCATATCTCCGTCGTTGATCACGATGACCGCAACGTTTCTTAGCTTCGCCGCACCGATTCGAACTTCCGGAATCACCGCGGTGCGAATCGTCATCCTCCGCCCCGCAATCCCGTTGGACGTTGCCGATGCATTGGAGAGCTTGAGACCCAACCGCTGCGCGAGACTGAAGCTTATCGCCGAGAGATTCGCTCCGGTATCCAGGATCAGCGACTCGCGGAACTTTCCAAAGTCCACGTACACTTCCGGAAGACCAACTCTGTCTCGGCGAGTCGGCATCGTGAACGCTTCCTTCACTTCGACGGACTGCGGCGGCGATCCCCGCAGCAGACTCCACCGGGCAGCTTCTCGACTCACCCTTTGCCGCTCGTTTTCATCCATCACCAATCCAAAGCGTCGATCCAGTTCAGCGTAGGTATTCGCCGCATCCGAGTAGCAGAAAGATTTTTCATAGTCGTCAGCCAATGTGGTTAGGGTCGTAACTGCGCGATCCTTATCGGCGGTGGACAAGGATTGCACAAGCGGTTCCAGCATTTTGATGGAATCGGCAACTCGATTACGCCGGTTGGCCATCACGCCTTCAAAGAAAGTGCGATTCGAAAGGGACAGATTCGATTTCGATGACAGGGCGGCGTTCAATTCCAGATAATGTCGATCGCGTAAAAGTTGATTGAGGTCGGTGGTTCCGGATTGGCTCACCGCGTCCTTGGACTGCGGCGACGAAGACCACGCAAGGACAACAAGGGCGGACGATACGACAGCGGCAATGAAGGAAAGACAACGCATTTCTTTCGGACTACTTCCAAAGTACATTGAAACTTACGTGTCCAATCATTGGATGCGCCAGACTGACTCTAGAAACACAGAATCAGCTCTCGTTCGTGTTCTAAGGCTGCAGGGGACGGAATAGTTCCACGGCGTGCGACGAAAACGGTACGCCGCGGCAAACAACACCTGCGGGTTTTGCGGATCCATAGCCAGGTCTGCAACGCCGACGATGGGCCCGACGTAGAGCACTTTTTTCCATGTGACTCCGCCATCGGTTGTGCGGAACACGCCGCGCTCGTCATTATCGGCCCAGGGACTACCCATAGCGGACACGATCACGGTGTTGGGATGATGAGGATCAATAACGATGCGCGAGATCTGGAAACTGGCTTCCAAACCCATGCGCTTCCAATGCGCTCCGCCGTCAGTCGATTTGTAAATGCCGTCGCCGTAAGAAACATTGTTGCGAACGTTGGCCTCGCCCGTTCCTACCCAAACAATCTCTGGATTCGTGGGATCGAGCGCGAGCGCGCCAATTGAGGCTACGCTCTCGTGTTGAAACAACGCCTTCCAACTGATCCCACAGTCATTAGTGCGAAACACGCCGCCATCGGCCGCGCCTACGCAATAAGTGTCATTGTCGCCGGGTACGCCGACTACGGCGCTGACCCGTCCTCCGGAGATCGCTGGACCGATCTCGCGAAAACTGACGCTCTTGCGCACTTCCATGGGCAATCGGGTTCGGCCTTCGTCGTCGGCTTTCTGCGGACCGGCTTGGTCGGCGAGCGATGATTCCGACGGAGTTCCCGCTGCGTCCTTGGCCGATTCGTGCTTGCTGCTCGCTTGCTTCGCGGCAGGATGAACTTCACCCGAGCGTTGTGTTGTCGCCGGAGCATTCTGTTGCGCGAGAGAGTTTTTTGGTGAAAGGCAGAAAAAGAAAAGAAGACAGGCAGCCAACACGGGCCAGGCGCGATAGCATGAGTTCATAGTTTTGTCCGGAGCGAAATGCAGAGTGAAACCAGTAGGGTAGCACGCAGTCTCGGGCTGTGGGTAACCCGGCTCGCTCTACAAACTTTTACTTTCGTTGACCGTCCTTTACGCTGGGCGGGGGCGCAACAGTGCTCCAATATAGCCATACCGGCGAAGCTCAACTGACTTGGAGGAATTCCGATGAAGTGGACTCTCATTTCGTTTTGGCTGCTCGTTTCATCATTGTGCATTGCGCAGACCACGCCGGCGAGTCCGCCTTCCGAAACCCAAAGTGCTCCATCGGCACAAGACGGGCACCGAAATGGCCAACGGCCACCCGGCATTGCGGGAACTATAACCGCGATGGATGCGCACTCGATCACCCTCAAGACTCGCGACGGCCAGACTGCGCAAGTGGCACTTGACGACAAGACGCAATACCGCAAGGGCCGTGAAGCTGCAACGCCTGGTGATCTCAAGGTGGGCGATACGGTCTTTGTTCGCGGAGAGAAAACTGGCGAGAATGCCTGGCAAGCGGCGGTTATCGGCAGTCGAGGCCAGAACGACGGATCTGGGGGCAACTTTGCTGAAGGCATGGGCAAGCGCTTTATCGCTGGCGAAATCAAGTCCATCGACGGAACCCAGTTGACCATCCAGAGACCGGACGGCGTTACGCAGAAGATTTCGGTCGACGAGGATACTTCCTTTCGTAAGAATGGAGAGAGCATCACGCTCGCCGACTTAAAACGTGGGGACCACGTGTTTGGCCGTGGCGAACTCAAGAATGATGTGTTCGTGCCCGCTGTCCTGAATGTCGGGCAGCCGAAATTCGGAATGCAAGGACAGAATGGAGCGCCTGCGCCTCGTTGACGATAGTCAAGATAGTTGGCGGTGCGCTTAAGGCCTACGTGCATATTGGAACTCAGTCAAAGATTAAGCGGCATCGGCGGGCGAGAGAGCGCGTGCTCTTTCTGTGTATGGCATTTGTTGTCTATTGCCCTTGTCTTGCGGCTCAAAGTCCCCAAGCTCAAGGAGGGATCATTCATGGCATCGTGAAATCCGGACACATGCCGCTTCCGGGCGCGACTGTTACCGCTGCGAATACGCTTACGGGTCAAAAGGTAACGACTTCGACTGATGTGGACGGTAGTTATTCTGTACAAGTCCCGTCCGCCGGCCGTTATGTTGTTCGTGCTCAGATGGCGGCGTTTGCTCCGGTCACGCAGGAAGTGCGAGTCAACGACGCCAACCGTAACCTCGACGCAAATCTCGAACTGATTCTGCTGTCCCGCGTACCGAAGGCAGAACCTGCGAACCCCATCGCGCCTGCCCAGGCTGCTGCAACCGGTGCGGGGCGTGGATTCCAGAACCTTACGTTGGAACAGAGCGCCGAAGGCCGCGAATTAAATGGCAGCGCAAGCGACATCGTGCCGCAGGGCATGCCGGTGCCCGGAATCGCTCCCGACAGCGCGACCGAATCTGTCGCCATTTCGGGTAACAGTTCCAGCCCATTTTCAACAATGAGCAGCGCCGAAATGCAACAGCGGTTTAATGATGCTCGTCAGCAGGGCGGAGGTTTCGGCGGTGGAGGATTTGGCGGACCGGGCGGATTTGGTGGTGGTGGCGGGGGAGGTTTCGGCGGCGGAGCTGCGCTCTTTGGCCGGCGAGGCTTTGACATCAACAAGCCTCATGGCTCGATTTATTACGGCATCGGCGATTCCGCTCTCAACGCCGCTCCCTACTCTCTGACCGGACAGCCGGTGATCAAACCCGCGTATGAACAGAACAGTTTCGGCGGATCCATTGGCGGGCCGCTGAATATTCCCAAGATCTACCATGGCGGAGACAAGACTTTCTTTTTCGTCAACTACAACGGAAAACGCGGCGAGAATCCCTTCGATCAGTTTTCAACCGTGCCCACTTTGCTCGAACGCCAAGGGAATTTTTCCCAAACCCTATATACCTCGGGTTCGAATGCTGGACAGCCGGTGCAGATTTTCAATCCCGCCAGCGGCACCCAATTCGCAAACAATACGATTCCGCAAATTAATCCTGTTGCCACCGGGCTGTTGCCATACATTCCAATGCCCAACCTGCCAGGCAATTACCAGAATTTCCATTTCATCACTTCCGCCAACAGCAGCAGCGACGACCTGAACATCCGCATAAATCACAGCTTTGGCGCGGCCTTGCGTGGCCGTCGTCAGGGCGGCGGACGCCGAGGTCCGCAGAACAATCTCACGTTTGGGTTTCACTACCACGGATCAAGCTCAGAGCTGACCAATCCCTTCCCCAGCGTAGGCGGTCACACTGACGTTCGTAGTTTCGATATACCGATTTCCTATGTTCGAAGCTTCGGAAAGTTAACCAACGTCGCCCGCTTTGATTTCAACCGCAGTCGCACGCGTACGCAGAACCTCTACGCATTTGTGAACAACATCACCGGGGCTGTAGGAATTGATGGAGTCTCGACGAATCCCTTCGATTGGGGCCTTCCCAGTCTATCGTTCACCAATTTTGGCGGTTTGCAGGACGTCAATCCAGCTCTTCTGCGCGACCAGACTTTTACCTACTCCGACAACATGATTTGGACTCATGGGAAGCACACTTGGCGCTGGGGCGGGGATTTCCGCCGGATTCAGGTCAACACGGAAACCGATAGCAACGCGCGCGGCAGTTTTATTTTTACCGGGCTCAATACTTCACAAATCTTTAACGGCCAGCTTGTGACCGGGACCGGTTTTGATTTCGCTGATTTTTTGCTCGGCCTGCCGCAGCAGACCTCGGCGCAGTTTGGCGAGAACAACTACCACTTCCGGGGAAACTCGTGGGACCTGTTCGCGCAAGACGAGTGGAAGATGCGCGGCAATCTCACCCTTAATCTGGGGGTACGTTACGAATATGTCTCGCCCTACACCGAGATCAACAACCGCATCGTGAATCTTGATCTGTCACCAGGAGTGTTGAGCCTGACGGCTGGGCCTCCAGCCGTAGCCGTCGTATTGCCCGGCCAGGTCGGTCCTTACAACGGACTTTACCCCGTGACGCTGGTGCGGCCAGACCGCAACAACTTCGCACCGCGTGTTGGTTTTGCCTGGAAACCCTTTTCCAAAACCGTAGTGCGAGGCGGCTACGGCATCAACTACAACACTGGCGCGTACCAGACGATCGTGCAACAACTCGCGTTCCAGCCGCCATTTTCTTTTGCTGAGACCAACGTACAGTCGAGCCCCGGACAGCTCACCTTGCAGAATGGTTTTCCAACCTCCCAATCCGCGGGAATCACCAATAACTACTCGGTGAACCCCAACTACCGCCTCGGCTACGTGCAGATCAGAAACCTGGACATCCAGCAGCAAATCAAGCCCACGCTGCTATTAAATATCGACTACACCGGAACCAAGGGAACAGATCTCGACATTCTCGAAGCGCCGAATCGTACTGCAACCGGCATTCGGATTCCGGGGGTGCAGGCCTTCAATTACCAAAACTCGGTCGCAGACTCCGAAGCTAACGCCGGTTCGGTGCGCCTCCGCAAACGGCTGGCTCACGGATTCTCAATTGGCGGAACGTATACGTTTTCCAAATCGCTTGATGACGCGTCCACGATTGGAGCGGGGGCAACTTCGGGCTCGGGATCCGCCGGTCTCGGCGCTGGAGGCACTGCCGCCGGAGGTGGCGCCAGCAGCGGGACCTCCAGCGCGGGCGCGACCAACGTCGCCCAGAACGCATTTGATCTCTCCGCCGAACGCGGTCTTTCCAGCTTCAATCAGACTCAACGCTTTACCGCCGACTATTTGTGGGAACTGCCTTTCGGTCACGACAAACGGTGGTTGACGGGAAATAGCGTTCCGCGCGCCATATTCGGGGACTGGCAATGGAGCGGCGACTGGACGATCGCTTCGGGACTTCCCTTCACGCCTCGACTCCTGGGTGACTTTTCGGATGTGCAGCGTGGCACCAATGGCACGTTGCGACCGAATCTTGTTACAGGAGAATCAATTTCGATTCCTAACCCGTCGATTGGGCAGTGGTTCAATACTGCCGCATTCGTCGCACCACCGCCGGGTCAATACGGCGATGCGCGTCGCAACAGTATCATCGGTCCTCCGACCAAGGTTTTTGATATGGCCTTCACCAAAATCTTTCCGTTGAAGGAATCGCGTGTTCTTGAGTTTCGCGCCCAAGCAACCAATGTTTTCAACATTCCGCAATACGCCAGCATCGATACACAAGTGAATTCTCCGACGTTCGGCAGGGTGACCGCGGTCGGAGCCATGCGAGCCATACAGTTGACATCGAGGATTCGGTTTTAGGGACATGACTAACTCCGGTTCAATCCGCCAGCCTCGCATACGTAAGCCTTCGGCCGTGCTTCTGGTGCTCATTCTGCTGTGTTCCTACCTACCGTCCCAAACCGATTACACCTTCCACGCCGAAACCGAACTGGTTCTGGTAAATGTCACGGTGCGTGACAAGGGTGGCAAGGTTGTCCGCGACATGAAGCCGGAGGACTTTCAAATCAAAGAAGATGGCAAATCCCAGCAAATCGTCTCCTTTGATATTGAGAACACTGATGCAGTTCCCGCTCTCGACGTAGCCCAGGCAAAGCCATTGGAGAATTCTGGGGCCCCAGCCCCGACCTCAGAGAAGCCGCAACTCGCCGCAGCGGTCGAGTTCAAAGATCGCCGCTTGATAGTATTGTTCTTCGATCTTTCGGGGATGGAGCCTGACGAGATCGACCACTCAGTGACTGCCGCCGTGAACTACGTGGATAAACAAATGGCTCCAGCCGACCTGGTTTCGATTGTTTCGCTCGGAAGTTCGCTGCAGGTCAATCAGGATTTCACCACTGACCACGCGTTGTTGAAGAAGGCTCTGCAGGCTTTGAATCCCGGTGCCGGACAAGGTTTTGAAGAAGGATCGACCGGGACAACCGAGGGCACGCCAGACACGGGCGGATCGTTCACCGCCGACGACACCGAGTACAACATCTTCAACACCGATCGCCGGCTGGAAGCATTACGTTCCGTCGCCGAACGCCTTTCTCACGTGCAACAGAAGAAGTCGTTGATCTATTTTTCCAGCGGCATCGATCGCACCGGCATCGAGAACGAGTCAGAGTTGAAAGCCGCGACCAACGCCGCAGTCCGCGCGAATCTCGCTTTTTACACCATGGACATCCGCGGGCTGCAGGCTCTCGTGGCGGGCGGAGAGGCGCAGAATGCCAGCCTTCGAGGCACTTCGCCGTACTCCGGACAGTCGACACTCAACGCTCTGAATTCGAATTTCACAACCCAGGAAACCCTCGTGACCCTGGCTGCGGACACCGGCGGCCGCGCCTTCCTCGATTCCAACGATTTCAGCAAGGTCTTCAAGGGCGTGCAGGACGATACCTCCACCTATTACGTTCTTGGCTACCACAGCACTAACCCCGCACGTGACGGCCGATACCGGCACATCACTGTAAGCCTGAATCGCCCGGGGGTGAAAATCGAATACAGGCGCGGGTACTATGCTCCGGCCGACTATCAGCATTCCACCAAGGAAGACCGCGAGCGCCAACTCGAAGAGGAACTCAATTCAGACTTGCCTGCCACTGATCTGCCGCTTTACCTCGCCGCTGGATACTTCCGCATCGGTGACAATAAATTCTTTGTCCCAATCTCGCTGGCCGTTCCGGGATCGCAAATCCCATTCACCAGCACCAGTAATCAGGACAAAGCCACGCTCGATGTTATCGGCATGGCGCTCGACGGCAATAAGCGCCAGGTCGGTGACATGCGCAATACGGCGAAGCTTGCCGTAAACACTTCTGCTGAGGTGCGCAGAAAGAATGTACAGTACAACAACGGATTTATCCTGGTTGCCGGCAAATATCATTTGAAGTTTGTGGTTCGCGAAAACCAGAGTGGGCGCATGGGATCGTTTGAGACCGATATCGAAATCCCCGACCTGAAAACCCAACCTCTGAAGATGAGTTCAGTGGTGCTGGCCAATCAGATCCAGCCATCAAGAAATACCCGCAACAACAACAATCCCCTCATCCGGGACGGCTCGGAAATCATACCGAGCGTCACTCACGTCTTCTCAACCGGGCAACATCTCTATCTCTATTACGAAGTCTACGATCCGGGACACGAAGCTCAAAGCAATGGCAAATCAAAAGGTGGGGCCGATTCGAGCATCCGGCTTTTGACCAGCATCGCCTTTTTCCAAGGGAAGGTGAAGGCTTATGAGAGTCCGTTGCAGGAAGTAAAAGAGCTGAATGCGCGAGATCGGGGCGCAGCCGTGTTCCAACTGGATGTGCCGTTGACCCAGCTTAAGCCCGGCTTTTACACCTGCCAAGTGAACGTGGTGGACGACGCCGCGGGACGGTTCACGTTCCCCCGGCTTGCGTTGCTGCTTCGCCAGTAGGGCTATCGCGCGTTTGATGCCACCCTTAAGAATTCACTAATCGCTTACGAACATTTACTTTCCGTTACAAATTCTTACCTCACAAGCGCCAAAACCTGTTTTTATCAGAGAAGCGATTTTAAGAACTTAGACAACGGGGGCTCAGAAAGCGCATCCAATGGGGTCAGCGTTTGCAAGCAGGTTCGACTACCAATTGCGTCCCGAATCTCAGACGTAACTCCAGACAGACTAAATGCTGGTTCTAAAATTCGCATGGCGAAGTTAATATAGGTGACATATCTTGAACATCTTTATTCGAAGCGGCATCCGGACTGTTACATCGCTTTGATGACCAGCCATTGGCAAGCACTGGGCTGCATTGACTGATGCAAGAAAATCGGATGGAAACCAAACCTCCTGCTTCGACCGTTGAGCTCCAGCAGCAGCAACAACCGGCGCCGACGGGTCACTCCAATAAGTCCAGATGGCAACGCCTTTTCGTATGGGCTGCGCTTCTGCTGACTTTTGGCGTGATTTTCATGTTGGTGTTGCGTCATCACGACGAAACCCAAAGCGCAGCTTCCTCGCGGCGCGGTGTAACCGGCCCGGTCACGGTTGTGACCGCGGTTGCACAAAAGGGGAACATCGGAGTGTATCTGGAGGCGATTGGCACGGTCACTCCGATCTACACCGACTCGATTACCAGTCAGGTCACAGGGATGGTCACCCACGTGCACTATCAGGAAGGCCAACTGGTTCGCAAGGGCCAAGCCTTGGTCGATATCGATCCGCGACCATACGAGGCCCAGCTCCTGCAGGCCCAAGGCGCGCTCGAGCGCGACACCCATATTCTCGAGCAGGCACAAATGGATCTGCAACGATACCGCGACGCGTGGGCACGAAATGGCATTCCCAAGCAGACGCTCGATGACCAGGAAAAACTCGTGCTACAGGACGAAGGCACGGTAAAAAACGACCAAGGTGCTGTGCAATATGACCAGGTCCAGGTTGGCTGGTGTCACATCACGGCTCCGATCGAAGGACGCGTCGGTCTACGGCTGGTAGATCCGGGGAACGTTGTCCAATCGAGCGGAACCACGACCCTAGTCGTGATCACCGAGGTACAGCCGATCACCGTCGTCTTTACCGTTGCCGAAGACAGCCTTCCGCAAGTGCTGGCGCAGACTCGCCATGGCAAACGGCTGGAAGTCGACGCCTTTGATCGGGCGCAACTGACGCAGATCGCGACCGGAAAGCTGCTGACCCTCGACAACCAGATCGATACCACTACAGGTACGGTGAAGCTGCGGGCGCTCTTCGATAACAAAGACGACGGCCTGTTCCCCAACCAGTTCGTGAACACCAGGCTGCTGGTAAACACTCTGCAAGGAGTCACGCTGATCCCGACTTCCGCCATTCAACATAATGGCCAGACCGCATTCGTCTACCTCATCCAGAATGGCACGGCTCAGATTCGCAACATCAAGCCAGGTGTCGCGAACGCCGGGCAGACCGCTGTCGAAGGCATCACCCCCGGGGACGTCGTTGCAGACAGCAGCTTTGACAAGCTGCAAAACAATTCGAAGATCACGGTTTCCAATCAGCCTCTTCCGGGTGCTGCCAGCGAGGGCCCAGCTCCGTGAGCCCGTCTCGCCCATTCATCATGCGGCCCGTGGCGACCGCGCTGCTGATGGCGGCGATCTTACTCGTCGGTATCGTTGCCTTTACCCAGTTACCGGTCTCGGCACTGCCCGAGGTCGATTACCCCACCATCCAAGTCGTCACCTTTTATCCGGGCGCCAGCCCAATCGTGATGGCGACGACAGTAACCGCGCCGCTCGAGCGGCAGTTTGGTCAACTGCAGGGGCTCAGCCAGATGACCTCCACAAGTTCGGGAGGAACCTCGGTCATCGTGCTGCAGTTCAACTTGAGCCTCAACATTGACGTTGCCGAAGAGGAAGTTCAGTCGGCCATCAATGCGTCGCAGAGTTATCTGCCCTCCAATCTGCCGGCGCCTCCGGTCTACAGCAAGACAAATCCCGCCGACGCGCCGGTACTGACTCTCGCCATAACTTCTGATTCCGTTCCTTTGTCGCAGGTTGAAGACTTAGTGGATACGCGGTTGGCTCCGAAGCTCTCGCAGCTCAATGGAGTTGGCTTGGTCAGCATCAGCGGCGGCCAGAAGCCGGCAGTCCGCATTCGTGCCAATCCGGTCGCGCTCTCTTCCTATGGAATCAATCTCGAGGATCTGCGCACCGCTCTCGTCCAGGCCAGCGTGAACGCCGCCAAAGGCAACTTCGACGGTCCCCGGCAGGACTACCAGATCGACGCCAATGACCAACTCGTCAGCAGCGCTGATTATCGTGACGTCGTAGTCGCATACCGCAATGGTGCGCCAGTGATGCTGACTGATGTGGCCGAAGTCATCGATGGCGTCGAGAACAATAAACAAGCCGCGTGGATGAACCAAACGCCCGCGGTCATCCTGAATGTGCAGCGTCAGCCCGGCGCCAACACGATCAGCGTAGTCAAGAGCATCAAGAAGCTCTTGCCACAACTCGAAGCCAATCTGCCCGCTTCGGTTCAGGTCACCACGCTGACCGACCTGACCACCGCGATCCAGGCTTCTGTGTCCGACGTGGAATTCGAATTAATGCTGACCATCGCGCTGGTGGTGATGGTGATTTTTCTTTTTCTGCGAAGCCTCTATGCCACGATCATTCCCAGCGTGGCGGTCCCGCTGTCGCTCGTCGGCACTTTCGCTGCCATGTACGCACTGGGCTACAGCCTGGACAACCTTTCCTTGATGGCGCTCACCATTTCCACCGGATTTGTTGTCGATGATGCCATCGTGATGATCGAAAACATCTCGCGCTTCATCGAGGAAGGCGAATCGCCGATGGAGGCGGCGCTCAAGGGAGCGGAACAGATCGGCTTCACCATCGTGTCGTTGACCGTCTCGCTGATTGCTGTGCTCATTCCTCTGCTGTTCATGGGAGACGTAGTCGGCCGACTTTTCCGCGAGTTTGCCGTAACCCTTGCGGTCACGATCGTCATCTCCGCCGTGGTATCGCTGACCCTCACTCCGATGATGTCGGCCCGCATTTTGCGCCATCAGCCCAAGGACCAGCAGGGACGCTTCTACCGGGCCTCGGAGCGCATGTTCGAAAGCATGATCGCGTTCTACGGTCGAACTTTGAAGTTCGTGCTTCGATACCAAACCATCACGCTGTTTGTCGCCCTTGGCACGCTGATACTCACAATATTTCTCTACATTGTGATTCCCAAAGGATTTTTCCCGGTGCAGGATACTGGCGTCATTCAAGGCATTTCACAGGCTCCGGAAACTATTTCCTTCCAGGCAATGTCAGAGAAGCAGCAGGAACTAGCCAAGGTCATCCTTCAGGACCCGGCTGTCCAGAGTCTTTCTTCATTTATTGGAGCCGACGGCACCAACACAACTCTGAACAGCGGCCGCATGTCGATCAACTTGAAGCCGCTTGAGGACCGCAATCTAAGCGCCTCCGACGTGATCCGCAGGCTCCAGTCCAGCCTGAAGAACGTTCAAGGAATCGCGGTCTACATGCAGCCGGTACAAAACATTACCGTGGATGACCGCGTGAGCCGCACGCAATATCAGTACACGCTTGAGGATCCCGATGCGAACGAACTGAACGATTGGACGAATCGCTTTGTCTCTAAATTGAAGACTTTGCCTCAACTCGAGGATGTGGCAACCGACCAGCAGACCGGAGGGTTGGCGGTCTCGCTGATCATCGATCGTGTCACCGCTTCGCGTCTCGGTATCGCTCCGTCGACCATCGACAACACTCTGTATGACGCCTTGGGACAGCGCCAGATCAACACGATGTACACCCAGCTCAACCAATACCACGTGATCCTCGAAGCGCTGCCGCAGTTCCAACACGATCCCAATGTGCTGCAACATCTGTATATCCAGGCCAATGCCTCATCCGGGACTTCTGGGCCGGGAGCTTCTTCCTCGTTTGCGTCTTCCGGATCTTCCTCCGCTGGATCGAATGCGATTACGACTTCGGTCCTCTATACACCTTCTTCAGGCGTGCTGGTTCCAATTCCGAATGCGCTCTCGCCAAGCAATAGTTCGACTGGATCGACCACGAATTCTTCGGCGAACACCGTTAGTAGCACAGCGATGAGCAACGCCGTGCCCCTCAGTGCATTTACTCATGTCCAGCGCGCAACCGAGGCGCTCTCGATCAATCATCAGGGACAGTTTCCAGCAGTCACGGTCTCGTTCAATCTCGCGCCCAATGCCGCCTTGGGAACCGCCATCACTGCAATCGACAAGGTACAGAAGGACATGAACATGCCGCCGAGTTTGCAGGCGGATTTCCAAGGCACAGCGGCCTCGTTCAAGAACTCACTTTCAAACGAGGCGCTGTTGATTCTCGCGGCGCTGGTGACCGTGTACATCGTGTTGGGCGTCCTATACGAGAGTTTCGTTCATCCAGTCACCATTCTTTCCACTCTTCCTTCCGCCGGAGTGGGCGCGCTGCTGGCGCTCATGTTATTTCGTCAGGACCTCAGCGTCGTCGCCATTATCGGCATCATCTTGCTCATCGGAATCGTGAAGAAGAACGGAATCATGATGGTGGATTTCGCGCTCGAGGGAGAGCGCCAGCATGGCAAGAACGCCACCGATGCCATCTATGAAGCCAGCCTGCTGCGCTTTCGCCCGATCATGATGACCACCATGGCCGCGTTGCTGGGAGGCCTCCCATTGGCTTTCGGAACCGGAATTGGCTCGGAAATTCGACGCCCCCTGGGAATCGCCATGGTAGGAGGACTTTTGCTGAGCCAGGCGCTCACGCTTTACACCACCCCGGTGATTTACATCTTCTTCGACAACCTCGGAAAAAGATTCTCGGGTTCGCACGCTGGTGAAACTTCGGGTGGCACCGCACAACCGGAAGCGCTGCCATGAATCCTTCTGCACTTTTTATCCGGCGGCCTGTGGCAACGACCTTGCTCACCATCGCCATCGCCATCTCCGGAGCGGTTGCATACACTGTGCTGCCAGTTTCTCCTCTGCCTCAAGTCGATTTCCCAACCATCTCCGTTTCTGGGTCCTTGCCCGGAGCGAGCGCCCAGATTATGGCGTCTTCCGTCGCTACCCCTCTCGAGCGGCAGTTTGGCCACATCGCGGGCGTCTCGGAAATGACCTCCGCCAGTTCGCTGGGTAGCACATCGATCACGATTCAGTTTGACCTCAGCCGCAATATCGATGGGGCGGCGCGCGATGTTGAAGCCGCCATCAGCGCAGCTCGCACCTACCTGCCGGCAAATCTGCCCGCCAATCCCACGTATCGAAAAGTGAACCCTGCCGACGCCCCGATCATGATTATTGGCTTAACCTCCAGTAAATACGACCGGGGCAAACTGTACGACGAAGCCTCCACCGTGATATCGCAGAAGCTCTCTCAGATTCAGGGGGTGGGGCAGGTTTCAGTGGGGGGCAGTTCCCTGCCCTCGGTGCGCATCGATGTCAATCCTACGCAGCTGAACAATTACGGTCTGACGCTGGCCAACGTTCAATCCGTATTGAGCACTCAGAACGCCGACCTCGCAAAAGGTCAGATGTCCGACGGGGCGGTCACCGCCGATATTATTGCCAATGACCAGATCTCAGCCGCCAGTGACTACAAGCCGATAATCATCGGACACAGTAACGGCGCGGCGGTTCGGCTTTCCGACGTGGCCGAGGTTACCGACAACGTTCAGAACATCCGTTCCGCCGGGTATCTGAATGGCATACCTTCGGTCACCATCATCATCTTTCGCCAGCCCGGCGCGAACATCATCCAGACCGTCGACAACATTCGCACCCAGTTGCCCTTTCTGAAAGCTTCGATTCCGCAGGGCATCGACACCACCATTGTCCTCGACCGAACTACTACGATCCGGGCCTCAGTTGACGACGTGGAACGCACGCTGCTGATTTCCGTGGTGTTGGTCATCCTGGTGGTCTTCGTTTTTCTGCGCAACGGGCGCGCCACCTTGATTCCGAGCGTTGCTGTCCCCGTGTCTCTGATTGGCACGTTTGCCGTGATGTATCTGCTCGGCTATAGCCTCGACAACCTTTCGTTAATGGCGCTTACCATCTCTACCGGCTTCGTGGTCGATGATGCCATCGTGGTGATGGAAAACATTTCGCGTCACCTGGAACAAGGGATGCAACCGTTCGCGGCGGCGCTGAAGGGCGCACAGGAGATCGGCTTCACCGTATTTTCCATCAGCGTTTCGTTGATCGCCGTGTTCATACCCATTCTCATGATGGGCGGCATCGTCGGCCGCCTTTTCCGCGAGTTCGCCATCACGCTTTCGACCGCAATTGTCGTTTCCATGGTGGTTTCGTTGACCACCACCCCGACGATGTGTGCGTACCTGCTAAAAGACGAAAAGGAACGGAAGCACGGCAAAATGTATCGCGCGAGTGAGAAATTTTTCGCCTGGATGCTGGAAACCTATCGCCGCAGCCTGCTCTGGGTGCTCGACAATTCGGGCCTGACTTTGGTGGTGTTGCTGCTCACGATTGTGTTGAACGTCGTGCTCATCTACAGGATGCCCAAAGGCTTCTTTCCGCAACAAGACACTGGCGCCATTACGGGAGGGGTACAGGGTCCGCAGGATTCATCGTTCCCTGCGATGGACAATTCGATCCGGCAGTTGGTCGGGGTCATCAAAAGTGATCCGGCCGTCGCCAATGTCACCGCATATACCGGCGGCAACGGCGCAACCAATGGGGGATTTATCTACATAGCCCTCAAACCACTTAACGAGCGCAAGGTCAGCGCGGCAGATATCATCAACCGGCTCCGTCCCAAGATGAACCGTTTGCCCGTGGCCTCGGCTTTCTTGCAAGCGGCGCAGGACTTGCGCATCGGGGCCAGATCGGGCAACGCGCTTTACCAATACACCATTCAGTGCGATAACGTTCAGGATCTATCGAAATGGGGGCCCATCCTTTTAAGTGAAATGAAGAAACTCACGGGCCTCCAGGACGTCAACTCCGACCAGCAGAACGGCGGGCTGCAAGAGCTGCTCAACTACGATCGCACTACTGCCGCCCGGCTGGGCATTACGACGCAGTCGCTCGACTCCTCGCTGTATAGTGCCTTCGGCCAATCCGAAGTCTCAATTATCTATACTCAGTTAAACCAATACTACGTGGTGCTTGAGGTCGCTCCGCAGTATTGGCAGACTCCCGAAGGCCTGAAGGACATTTACCTGAATACCGCAAAGGCGGGGAACGTGCCGCTCGGCGCGGTTGCGACCTCCGAGTCCAGCACCACGCCGCTCGCCGTAAACCATACTGGATTGTTTCCTTCGGTGACTGTTTCTTTCAACCTTGCCCCTGGCGTTTCTTTGAGCGATGCCACGCAGCGCATCGCGCTAATGCAGCAGCGACTAGGCACGCCTTCGACTATTCGCGGCTTCTTTGCCGGCACGCTGCAGGCTTACCAGCAGTCGCTGAGCACCGAGCCGATGCTCATATTGACGGCGCTGCTCGCGGTCTACATTGTGCTGGGCATCCTCTATGAAAGTCTGGTGCATCCGCTGACCATTATCTCGACCCTGCCCTCGGCCAGCGTAGGCGCCATTCTGGCGCTGATGCTTTTCAAGATCGATCTCAACGTAATTTCGATCATCGGAATCGTGCTGTTGATCGGCATCGTCAAGAAAAACGCCATCATGATGATCGACTTCGCGCTGGTCGCGGAAAGGCAGGAAGGCAAGAGTACGCGGGACTCGATCTTCGAAGCCTGCATGTTGCGCTTCCGTCCGATCCTGATGACAACCATGGCCGCGATATTTGGGGCATTGCCGCTGGCCTTCGGCACCGGTACCGGTTCAGAACTGCGCAGACCGCTCGGGATCACAATCGTGGGAGGATTGATCGTGAGCCAGATGCTCACGCTCTACACCACTCCAGTGGTCTACCTGTTCCTTGACCGCTTGCGGCTTCGGTTCCAGAGCAAACAGCACGGAGTGCTTGGCTCTCCAACCCCGGAGGTCAGCTAGAGAGAATTTAGATGTTAGGCAGAAACGCTATGACGATCTTTCAGCGAAAATCGATGGGTCGATGCAGTCGGCCTTGCGCAACTGCGCTATGGCTAATGTTATTGGTGATGTTGTCGGGTTGCGCGGTCGGGCCGAAATACCATCCGCCTGCGCCGCCGCAACCGCCCGCTCCCGATTACAAGGAATCACCCACCCAATTCAAGGAAAACGAAGGTTGGACGGTGGCGCAGCCTTCAGATTCCAAGCTGCGTGGCAAGTGGTGGGAGATCTTCAACGATTCCGAGTTGAACGCCCTCGAAGAGCAGTTGGACATCAACAACCAGAACATCAAGCAATTCTTTGAAAACTTCATGGAAGCTCGCGCCGTCGTGCGCGAAGCGCGTTCCCAATACTTTCCAACCGTGGCGGTTGCGCCTGCATTCACTCGTTCGCGAACCTCGGGAAATCTGAGCACGACCCCCGTCAATACGACTGGCAAGGGCACTGCTATACCGCAACTGCAATTCACTACGTATTCGCTGCCCCTCGAAGCATCGTGGGAGCCCGACCTTTGGGGCAAGGTCCGCAACACCGTACGCCAATCGCAATACGCTGCCCAGGTCAGCGCGGCGGATCTCGAGAACGAGCGCCTGACTGAGCAGGCCAGCCTGGCAGAGTTTTTCTTTCAGATCCGCGGCCAGGACGAATTGCAAAAGATTTTCAACGATACTGTGGATGCAGACCAAAAAGCGCTCGACCTCACTCGCGCTCTCTACGAAACGGGCATCGACGACCAGATCTCGGTGGTCGAAGCCGAAACCACACTGCAGAGCG
>Ga0228598_1000007_pt1 | contig 28688 bp, 27 predicted proteins | sample CZU4metagenome_FD_182726 | JGI IMG/M metagenome (GOLD analysis project Ga0228598, IMG submission 182726) | Spruce rhizosphere microbial communities from Bohemian Forest, Czech Republic - CZU4 | ecosystem: Host-associated > Plants > Roots > Rhizosphere | place: Czech Republic: South Bohemian... | reverse complement strand
CCGGAGGTGACGTTGGCTAGGCCCGTGGAGCTCAGGCGCGTGAGGCAGCCGGCCATTTTGCCGCGAAAGATGTAGGGGGCGAAGTCCACCAGCATGTCGCACATCTGGACGCCGTTTTCTGTTTGCATGGGGAAAACTTCACGGCGGATGGCGATGCGTTCCTGCACCACCCAGGCGCTGTTGCGATCAGCGAGCGCGCGATCGAGCGCGGCGTCCCACTGGCGTTCGTCATTTTCCCAGCCGAGTTGCACGCCCGTGCCGCCGTACTCGTCGTTGGGCTTCAGCACGAAATTCTCGCGGCGGCGGCGCACGTATTCGAGCAGGCCGAAAGATTCTCCGTCGCGCGTGGTTTTACTATCCGCGAGCAGGCGCGTCCAGGGAATGTGGCGGCGAATCAGTTCGCGTTCGGACACGCTGAAGAGTGCGGAGTTTTGATCGTCGGTGAGCACGGCGAAAAAGGCTTTCTTGTGTGGAATTTTGCAGGTAAACGCATTGGCTACGCAAACCGCGCCGGCAGCATAAGCATTCACCAGTGCCGCGCACTCAGCGCTGCGCGCGACAATGTCGTTGATCAAGACGCGGCGATAGACGAGATCAATGCGCTGGCCGTGCGCCGTGAGTCGCCCTTCGGCGAAAACCAGGTCGCGAGGATCGGCAAGAACAGTGGTCACGCCTTCCTTCTGAAAACGCGCCTGAATAATTTCGAATTCGCTCCAAGTGGGAACCTCGCGCCAGTCCACGATGGCGATCACCGGCGGCGAAGCTGTGCCGCCCCATTCGTGATAACTTTCCAGCAGCGCGGCCAGCATCAATTGCATCAGCGGAAATCCGCGCACGGTGTAATGCTCCGCGAATCGCTGCATCACCGGAAGTGTGAGAAATACCTTGGCAAGTGTTTCCGCATAACCCAGGCCCGCGGGAGATTCCGCATTGTATTCAGCGAATTGCAGCGAATCGGGAAGCAGGAAAGCATCGAGCCGCGATGCTGTGCTTGATGTGCCATAGCGCGGATGGATGCGCGCCAGGCGTTCCTCCTCCGGGCTCAGGGCGGATTGTGCCAGCAACCGAGGATCGGCAAGTGATCGCTTCACGACGCGTTCACCGAGCGCCGCGATCGCTTCCGCAACGGCGCGAACGCGCTGCTCGTCTTCGGCAGAAAGAAAAAATGGACGCAGAAACGGGCAGTGAATGCGTTCGCCGAAAGTAAGCCGCTCCGCGCGCATCCGCGCATTCAGTTCAGCGAGAAACGCGGGAGCCAGCTCAACATCGGGGCGAAGCAGGCGGTGCCACACTTCCGCCGGCGTTTCAGCGGCACCAGGTTGCGAATGAGAAGCAGGGGCCGAACCGCTCATGCAGTCTTCGCTCCCGCGGTTTTTTTCCCCGGCGTACCGATAAATCCTGCAGCGGCGCCGATTCCCAACATTTCTTCCCAACGCGGCCAGGGATACGTAGGGTCGCCGCGCAAGGCGCGGTCAATCACCAGGCGCGCCATGCGGTCCACCACGTGCGTGAAGTAAAATTCCGTGATGCGGTCGCGCTCGAAATCGGGGGCGGGATTCAGGAAATCAATCGCGTAGGGAATGCCGTCCTTGATCGCGAATTCGATGGTGTTCATTTCGTAGCCCAGCGCCTGATTGATGATTTGTGCGTCGCGCACCACGCGCGCACCCACTTCCGTGGAAAGATAGTTATGCTCGACGAGGTAGCGCCGCTCCCCCGGATCGTACACCACCGGAAGAATATCCATTTTGCCGAACGTGAAGCAGCGCACGTAGTGGCTGAAATCAATATTTTGCTGCAGCGTCATGCAAGTGGACCCGGTGCCGTCGTAAGCGGCGATCAGCTCTTCGCGATTGTGTACCTTATAGACCTGCTTCCATCCGCCGCCGGAGTAAGGCTTCAGAAACGCCGGCCGACCGACGCGATCGAGCAGCGCGTCCCAATCAATCGGATAAGTCAGATTGCGCAGCGATTCGGAATTGATGTCCACGGTGGACGGATAGGATTTTTGCGGCAGTACGACAGTCTTCGGAATGGCCAGGCCGAGTTTTGCTGCGACGGCGTAGTTGAAGAATTTATCGTCGGCGGTCCACCAGAAAGGATTGTTGATGACGTACGTACCTTGCAACACAGCGTGCTTCAAATACGCGCGATAGTAATCCACTTCGTGGGAAATGCGGTCCACGATCACTTTGTATTGCGTCGGCTCGCCCATCAGCGTGCCGCCGAGCTTGACGAATTCGGCGGTGATGCCGTCTTTCTTTCCGAGCTCGTTCACTTTGTCGATGAAAGCAGGGGGAAAGCTGTATTCACGGCCGCAGAGTAATCCGATTTTCATGGTTTGCGATTCCTTTCGTATGAGTGCACAGCGATTACAAATGCCAAGTCTACGCAGTCGCGCTATGAAACCCGTGGCGCGCCGGCGGCGGAGCCGGCTGGCAGCGACACGCCTTCACGGGTTTCCTCAACAATATGGCGAACCACGGAATGCAAATCACCGGTCTCTTTGTGCACGCGCAACTGTCGCTCGGCGCTGGTGCCATGGCGAAAGATAGCGCGGATCGGCTCAAGAGCGGCGCGGCTGCCGAGTTCATCCAGCACATCGTCCACGAATTCAAACAACTCTTCCATCAGCACCGCCATCGGCACTTCCGCCTGTTTACCAAAATCAATCAGCTTGCCTTCGATGCCCCAGCGCGCCGCGCGCCATTTATTTTCTTCGATCAACGCGCGGTGGTACATACGGAAGCCCATGTTCCGCGTGTACAGGCGATGCAGCTTCACGACGATGGCCTGCGTGAGCGCCGCGATGGCAATCGCCTCGTCCACGCGCGTCACCACGTCGAAAATGCGGAACTCCAGCGTGCCAAACGTGGGATGCGGTCGCACGTCCCACCAGATTTTTTTGGCGTTGTCTATGCAATGCAATCGCACCAGCAACTCCACGTAATCTTCATACTGATTCCAAGAATTCAAATGATCAGGTATGCCGGTGCGCGGGAACCTGCGAAACACCGTGGTGCGAAACGATTTCAGGCCAGTATCGCGCCCCATCCAGAAGGGCGAGCTCGTGGAAAGCGCCAGCAGGTGCGGCAGAAAGTAGCGCGCCATGTTCATTAGGTCAATCATGGTGGTGCGATCGGGCACGGCCACGTGCACGTGCATGCCGAAAATCAGCAGCGAGCGCGCCAGCTGGCCCATTTCCTCGACGATATTCTGGTAGCGCTCGCCGGGAGAAATCACCTGGTCAATCCATGAGGAAAACGGATGCGTTCCGGCGGCGGCCACTTGCAGGCCGCGGCTTTCAGCGGCGCGCACCAATTCCCCGCGCGTGCGGCGCATGTCGGCATCCAGCTCGTGCACGTTCGCGCAGATTTTCGTGCCGATTTCGATGATGGATTGATGCATCTCGCGCTTCACCTGCTCGCCGAGGCCGGGCGAGGATGCTTCCATCAATTCGCTGACGTGGGAACGCAGTTCGCCCGAAGCAGGATCGACGATCTGGAATTCTTCTTCGACACCAATCGTGAACCGGTGACTCATGAAAGGCCCCTTCCGGTCCGGAATGCGAGGACGTCGCGGAGGGTATCATACTCCAGTTGGGGCGAATTGCGGTGTTCGGCAGGAGAAGCCTAAAGATTCATCGCCGAGGGCGCAGAGAACAGCGCGCAGAGTCCGCTGAGAAAAACCAAGCTTCAACCTATTGCGGGCAGGCGGCGCCGTTGTCCACCCAAGCCTTCATCGCGGCTACAAATTCCGGACGGTCGAGCGGCGGCAACGTGCGTCCATCGCCCGGATTCCAGCTCCAGCCAACGAGTTCGTCCGACGAAACGTGTTCGATGATCTGCGCAAGACTGCGATGGCCATTCTTCGCCGGATCTTTCAGCTGGCGGCAAAACTGTCCGGCGGTTTCGCCTTGGATCACCATCTTCATATTGGCGGCCGGCAGCGACCACTTCGGATTTCCCGGCGGCATGTTTGCACCCGGAAGATTGGCAACTTGATGGCAGGTGCTGCATTTCATTCCGTAAACGCCTTTGCCGTCGGGGCCACGCTTCACATCCTGGACGTGCACGTGGCCATCATCGCCCTGCAGCGGCGCGTCACCGGACGGATGGCAGTTGCGGCAGCGCGGAGAATCGAAAACAGTCCAGGCGCGATTGAACGCAGCCTGCGCTGCGGCAGCGTCCGATTTATACGCGCTACCGACCGCAGCGGAAGCGGCAAGAGCGGCGTGCACTGAATTCGACGAAGTGGCGAGCGCGGCCTGCTGCTGTGCGAGCGCTGGAATGCACACCGCCGGGATCGCCGAAACGACAAGCGCAATTAGGATTGGCCATTTCTTACCGAACCTTTCGGTCATGTTCGCACCCTCGCCGTGAACGCTCATGCGGAACGCAAATCTTCAGGCTTAATCGGTAGCCGCCGAACGCGCTTGCCCGTCGCAGCAAAGATAGCGTTGGCCACCGCGGGAGCCACGGGCGGAACGCCCGGCTCACCGACTCCGGTGGGATGCTCACTGCTGGGAACGATGAATACCTCGATCGCAGGCGCTTCGAACATCCGCAGCATCGGGTAATCATTAAAATTGCGCTGCTGCACGCGGCCTTTGTCGAGCGTGATTTCGGTTTTCAGCGCCGCGGTAAGCCCGAAGATAATCCCGCCTTCCAGCTGGGCCTTCACCGTGTCCGGATTTACGGTCTGTCCGCAATCCACCGTCGCGACCACACGATGTACATGAACCGTGCCATCTTTTTCCACGGAGACTTCGGCAACCTGCGCGACATAACTATCAAACGAAAAGTGCGTGGCGATTCCGCGCGCGCGTCCGGCGGGAAGCGGGCCGCCCCAATTTGCTTTTTGCGCGGCGAGGTCCAGTACCGCGAGCATGCGCGGCTGGCCCGCGAGCAAAGTGCGCCGCAACTGGTAAGGATCCTTGCCGCCGGCATGAGCCACTTCGTCCAAAAATGCCTCGACGGAGAATCCCGTATGTGAGTGGCCGACGGATCGCCACCACTGCACGGGCACCTCGTTCTTAGGAGTGTGCAAATCCACTTGCAGGTTCGGGATTCCGTAAAGAATGTCCGCCGCGCCCTCAACAGATGTCGAGTCGATTCCGTTCTTGACGCCGAAGGATTCGAACATGGTGCCCGTCATGATGGACTGGCCGACGATGGTGTGCGTCCACGCGACGGGATTGCCGCTCGCGTCAAGGCCGGCTGCGCAATGGTCGTACCACATCGGGCGATACCATCCGCCGCGAATATCGTCTTCGCGCGTCCACACAACTTTCACCGGCACTTTCGCGGCCTTTGCAACTTCTGTAGCTTCGGTGACGAAATCGCACGAAGGATTCGCGCGTCGTCCGAATCCGCCGCCCAGGAGGGTGGTGTGCAGCGTAACTTGCTCCGGCTTCAGTCCAGCCACTTTTGCGGCAGCGGCGCGGTCGCCGGTCTGAAATTGCGTGCCGGTCCAAATCTCGCAACGCTCTTCGTGCAAATCCACCACCGTGTTGAGCGGTTCCATCATGCAGTGCGCGAGATACGGAACTTCGTACTCGGCGGTCACCGTCTTCGCGGAGCCCGCGAGGGCCGCGGCAGGGTCGCCGACTTTTCGCGCGATCAAGCCGGGAGTTTTCGACAGCGCGGAAAACTTTTGACGCATCTCGACGGTAGATATCGCCGCTCCCGGCCCGTCGTCCCACGTGATTTCCAGTTTCTCACGGCCAAGCTTCGCGGGCCAAAAACCTTTGGCAATCACCGCAACGCCGGAAGGCACTTGCACCACATTCACCACGCCAGCAATCCCTCTGGCCTTGTCCGCGTTGAAGCTCACAACTTTCCCACCAAAGACAGGCGCGCGCGCCACCACCGCCGTCAGCATTCCGGGAATGTAAACGTCCAGACCGAACTGCGCGGTGCCATTGGTCTTCGAAGGAGTGTCCAGGCGATGCGTGGGCTTGCCAACGAGCGTGAAATCCTTCGGATCCTTCAGCGGAATGTCTTTTGGCGGCGCGATTTTAGACGCTGCTTCAGCAAGGCTACCGTACGAAGCGCGGCGGCCCGTGGGCGTGTGGATCACGAAACCTTTCTCCGCGCGGCAGGTTTGTGGATCAACATTCCAGGATTGCGCCGCAGCCGCGATGAGCATGATGCGCGCCATCGCGCCCATTTTGCGGAAGCGATCGTATTCGGAATTCGTGGTGGTGCTGCCGCCGGTCATCATGATGCCGAAGACAGTGTGGTTGTAAACCGCGTCCACGGGAGAGGACTCCACGCGAACGCGCGCCCAATCCGCTTCGAGCTCTTCGTTCAGCAACATCGGAAGCGAAGTGTAAATTCCCTGGCCCATTTCCGAATGATTGGAAATTACGGTGACGGATTCATCGGTGCCAATGCGCACGAACGCATTCAGCGCGACCGGCTTCGCGGCGGAATCGGTGGCGCGCGCAGCCGGAATAAACTCCGGAACGTACAAGCTGATCAACAAACCACCGCCCAGCGCGGCGCCCGCCTTCAGAAATTCGCGGCGTTTCATTTCCGTGGCGACGCTCACTTGGCACCTCGCTGCTTGCTGATTTCCGCGGCGCGATGAATGGCGCGCCGGATGCGCGGATACGTGCCGCATCGGCAGATGTTGCCAGACATGGCTTCGTCAATGTCCTCATCGGTAGGCGCGGAGTTTTCCGCGAGCAGCACGGCCGCGCTCATGATCTGGCCGGATTGGCAGTAACCGCACTGCGGCACATCGATTTCGATCCAGGCTTGCTGCAGCGGATGCGTCAGGTCGGGCGAAATTCCTTCGATGGTAGTGACTTTCTTTCCTTCCGCGCGCGAAACAGGCGCGACGCAGGAACGCACCGCCTGCCCGTCAATATGCACCGTGCAAGCCCCGCACAGCGCCATGCCGCAGCCGTACTTGGTGCCGGTAAGATTGAGCGAATCGCGGATTACCCACAGCAAAGGGGTGGACGGAGGATCTTCCACGGTGACAGGCTTGCCATTGACGGTGAATGAAATCAAGGAGCGCCTCCTTCCATTCAAATATTATGTGAGGGCTTGGATGCGGAGAACCCCGCGTACGATGCAGCGAAATGCAATTGCACTGCGGGCGCGCTTTCGCAAACGCGCGCGTGCTTGCGCGTAAGGATTATGTGACAAAAATAGATTCGCGGCAACCGGGTCGAAGGGTTGCAACAGGGATTGCCGCCGCCAAGAAAATCTGGATGACTAGAGTTTGTTGAGCCCGTCAAGCGCGGCGACTTTGTACGCTTCCGCGAGCGTGGGGTAGTTGAACACCGTGTCGCGGAAATACTCGATGGAGCCGCCGTAATAAAGCACGGCCTGCCCGATGTGAATAATTTCGGTGGAGCGCTGGCCGATCACGTGCACGCCCAGCAGCTTGCGCGTATTGCGGTCGAAGAGCAGCTTCAACATGCCGCTTTCATCGCCCAGCATCATGCTCTTAGCCAGTTCGTTGTATTTCGCAATTCCCACTTCGTATGGCACTTTCTTCGCCGTGAGGGTTTCTTCCGTCTGCCCGACCATGGATATTTCCGGAATGGTGTAGATGCCGTAAGGAAAAAGTTCGGGCATGTGTTCGGAGGGCGCGCCGAACATGTGGCAGCTCGCCAGGCGCCCCTGCTCCATGGAAGTGCTGGCCAGCGCGGGAAAGCCAATAATGTCGCCGGCTGCGTAGATGTGCGGCACATTCGTCTGATAGTGCTCGTTCACTTTAATTTTGCCGCGCTCGCCGGAGTCCAGCCCCGCAGCTTCGATGCGCAGCTGATCCCCGTTGGCCTGCCTGCCGACGGCATAGAGCAAGGCATCCGCCTGAACTTTCTTCCCGCTTTCCAGTTCCGCGAAAACGCGATCGCGTTGCGGATCAATGCCCACCCGCGTGACCTTCTCACCAAGACGAAACGTGGTGCCCATCTGGCGTAAATGGTAAGCAAGCGACTCGATAATTTCGCGGTCCACGAAATCCAACAAAGTCGGCCGCTGATCAATCAAAGTGACTTCCGTGCCCAACGCCGCAAGGAAAGAAGCGTATTCCAGCCCGACGACGCCGGCCCCCACCACGATCAGTTCGCGCGGCAGGCCTTCCAGTACCGTGAGCCGGTCGGTATCCACGATCCGTTTGTCATCGAAAGGAATTTCCGGATTGCGCGCGGGACGCGTGCCGCAGGCGATCAGAATATGCTCGCCGTGAAGCACATGTTTCTCGCTGTCACCCTGAATTTCGATGGTGTGCGGGTCGGTAAATTGCGCGGTGCCCTGAAAAATCTGCACGCCGTTGCGCTTCAGTTGCGCGCGAATTACTTCGGTCTCGCGGGAGATGATGGTGCGCACGCGGAAGGAAAGATCCTGCACGGAAATGTCGTTCTTGCCGCGATAGTTGTCGCCATAGAAAGCCTTCACGGCATTGCCGGTCAGTTGAAAAATGGCTTCGCGAACGCTCTTGCTGGGAATCGTACCGGTGTGCACGCAGACGCCGCCAATCATCAGCGTGCGGTCCACCACGGCGACGCGTTTGCGGAGTTTCGCGGCGCAAATGGCGCCCTTCTGGCCCGCTGGGCCGCTGCCGATCACAATCAGGTCAAAATTGGTCTCAGACATTCGCTCACCAATAATTATTACGTAGCCATCTTGAAAATGGAATCGCGCACCGCAGCACGACTGCGGTTTGGTGATGGGCGTATTAGCTGCGCGTGCAGAGCGCTGATCAAGAGCCCAGCTTCTATCGCACGGAGGGGACCGAAGCGCGTACCAGAACGATTTTGCCGCCGTATCTTTACAGGAATATGAACAAGATTAGGATACTGAAAAATGGCGTCGCGCGCCATGCCGGGTGGGCAAAGAGGTACACAAGCCGGCCAAACGGCGGCACGTTGGACGAATCGGGGAATCAGGTTCGGGATGGCGAAGCGTCCGACGAATCCTCATATTTTTGCGTGGCGTAGCCCACGATCAAGCCCACCAGTCCGCCAGGCAGCATAATTTGGAAATAATACCTCCCCTGCATGTGCGCTATGAAAAATGCAAACAACAGGCCGACGCCCAGCCCGAACAACACGCCCAGAGCCAGCGAATGTACTTTGCGCGCGAAAATACCGATCAAAACGCCGGCCAGCAAACCTTTAAACGTTGACCCGAGCACGATCCCCATCAGCTGCGGCCGCGCCTCCGGCGTGAACCAAGCGGTAAGCCCGTCGAAAATGCCCAGAATGGCGCCCAGGATCAATCCGTATGTGATTTTGTTCATCGCATGCCTCCAGGGCGCGCGCGTGATGCGGGCTACGGCATTTATTCCGGCCCGATATCCCACGTCACGCGAGAGCGATCAAATCAATTTCCAGGCGGAAATCGCGCGGCAGGCGCGCCACTTCCACCGTAGTGCGCGCCGGCGGATCTTTGGGAAAATAGCGCGCGTACACTTCGTTCACCGCTGCGAAGTCGTTCATGTCTTTCAGGAACACGCCCAGGCGCACGGCGCGATCGAGCGAAGAACCAGCTGCCTGCACGATGGCCTTCAAATTTTCCATGATGCACTCGGCTTGCTGCGCCGCATCGCCCGCCAGCGCATTGCCGGTGGTGGGATCGAAGGCCGTCTGGCCGGAGACAAATACGAATCCGTTGGCCTTAATCGCCTGCGAATACGGGCCAATGGCCTTGGGTCCCTTCTCGGTAAATATCACTTCCCTCACAAACCCTCCTCAAGGCTGAAGATGGAAATTGGAAAAGAGTAAATGGAAAAACAAATCCGGCCGCGCCGGTTCAATCGCTCGCGCATATCGGCCGCCCTATTTTCCATTTTCGCTTTTCCATTTTCACTTTTCTATTTTTCCGCTGCGTAACGATTGCGAAAGTCCTGCGGCATTCCGCTGCTGTACAGCCATACACGAAATGGCTCGGCTAGATTCTTGCCGGTAGTTTGCTCCAGCGCCGCGCGCAGATCACTGAAGCCTACTTCCTTGCCGCGAAGCAATGCAACCACCTGCGCCAGGCCGCTGCGCACCGGCGCTTCGCCGTACGCGTCCTCGAGCGCAACAAAAAATAGCGCAGCTTTCGCCGCCGCGATGCGCCGCCGCGGAAAAGGATCATAGAGCATGGTTGTGATGATCGATTGTTCAGAATTTGGCGTCCCGGCATACTGCTGGACCCCTGACTCATATGCATCGAGAAATTGCCGGATGCGCCGCCGGCGCGCGGCCTCGCCGCCACTCGCTTCGTCCACCACGATCGTGGCGTAATTCGGAAGCCCTTCGCCGATTCCCACCGCGGCATCCGGCGCGGGATACATCTCCACTCCGAACCAGCTGTGCGCCAGGGCCTGGTTGATTTCCTGCGTCAACTCAGTGCTCTGGAAACCCAGCGCCAGAGCGCTGGAATTCACCAGCGCTCCGCCAGGGAAAGAAGCCGCCGCGCTCTGATTCTCTTCTCCGGAGCGCGCGCGCAATTCCGCGGATTCCACAATATGGGGCCCGGGGATATTTTTAGCGAGCGGGCCGAAATCCTCTTGCAGCGCGGACCACGCGGCGGCGATGATCTGTGCTGCCGCTGCGCCATCGCCCTGAAGCGGCTGCAACGTCCAGAATGACACGTCAGCTATTTCCGCAGATTTTCCCCGCGCGGAGGAATCGCTGTAACGTCCCGCCACGATGTAGGCAGGCAAATCATGGTTGTGCAGTTCGAACCGGTATTCGGTTTCGCCCCCCGCTCTTTTTCGGCCAGCAGGGGTACCGCCCGCGAGAACGAGAAAATTATCCGGCACGCGAACGCGGTAAAAAGTCTTCGGAGGCCGCGCCGGATCAGGAGCCAGTACGCGGTTCGGAGGCTGCGGCTGGGGAATCCAACCGCGCGAGCCGAGGTGAAAGTCGGCAGCGGCAAGCGTGATGCGCGCGCCTTGCTCGCCTGGCGCTACGAAGCTGTAGTCAATCTGCAAACTGCGTTGTTCCTTGCGCGCCCACGACGGCTCGCACCGCAGTCGCAGCGTGTCGGGATGCTCCTGCTGATATTCCGCGGGAAGTTTTTCGGGCGTCACTTCATGGCCATTCCATTCCACATGCAGGTCGGTTCGTCCGTAGATTTTCTCGTCCGGAAAAATCACATCAATGAACGCCAAATCGCTAAGGCCGGAGTTTTGCAGTGTGTAGCTCGTGCGAATCCGTAACTCCGGTGGCGGGCCAGGAATGAAGCGAATCTCGCGCGATTCCTTCAGGATTTGGTAACCGGGAGCCAGCGGCACAGTGCAGCTGGTGGCGCAAAGCAAAAGGATCACAACCGGGAGAAATGCACAAAGCGAGCGCGGCGCGACGCGAATCAAGATGCAAGGATTCTAGCTGCGGGGGCAGAAAATAGAAAACGGAAAATAGAAAAGCGCCTCGGTTCATGCGCATGCGACGGAGATTTAAGCGCGGCAGGACCGAACGCTAGGAGGCCGTAAATCGCCGCAGGATTTCCGCGTCGGTGAAACCATGGCGGCGCAGCGCGATGATTTCGGGCGCTTCGGAATCGGGGATTCCGCGCCGCACGAGTTCGAGCAACGTGGCATTATCAATCCGCATATTCCGCAGCGTACCCAGTGACGCGCCTGAAAGCGCGGGCCTCCCCGATGCGTGATGGCGCGCCACTTCCAGCACAATGGCGTCAGAAAGCCCCGCCAGGTGCATCGCTTGCAACTCGCCGTAACCCAGGCCCACTTGGTCCATCCCCGCCAGCGCCAGTACGCTGCCTTCGCTTAAGCCCGACTGATGCAAAGACGCAATTGCGTCACCGGCGGTAAACGCCTCGCCGCGGCCATGAAAGATCTGCAGCAGCGTAACGCAATCCGCATCCGTAAGGCCGGACTGGCGGACTTTGGCGATTTCACCGACTTCCGCAGCGGTGATGTGCAGCGCCTTCAGTTCCTTGATGGTGCTGTAACGCACTCCGGCGTTATCGAGCGGTTTGGTGTCGAGAGGAATCAGACTCTGACACGCTGACAGCAACAAGAGGACGGCAAGAACGCAGATCCATGTGAACGAGCTTCTGCGGTGCACAACGCGGCCCAATCCGCGGGCGGAACCGATTGCCGGTACGGTTCCCATTGACTTTATTGTACAGAGTGAATGGCTGCGCCGAACGGCGTGACGCGGAATGATTACGGGTTTTGGACGATCGGACGTTCGAAAGCGTTTGGCGACGGCCCTTTGCGCCGCGGAAATCAAACGTTGTAAACGCGTTCGATATCAAACACGCCAGGAATCCGCTTCACTCCGGAGAGAATGCGCTCCAGCTGCTTGCGATCCTGCACGTCGAGCGCGACTTCGATGCGCGCGCGCAAATCCTGCCCACCACTCTCAAATGTGCGAATGTTCGCGCCATTGTCGCTGATCACCGTGGTGATGCTGGCCAGCATCCCGGGACGGTCCTCGGTGAGAATCCGCAAACGGACCGGAAACGTTGCCTGCGTCTGCCCCGCCCATTCCACGGCGATGCGGCGCTCGGCGTCGTAAAGCAAGTTCTGCACGTTGGGACAATTTTTGCCGTGCACGGCGATGCCGCGCCCGCGCGTGACGTAGCCGATCACGTCGTCGCCCGGAATCGGATTGCAGCATTTCGAGCGATAAACCATCAGATCGTCGTGTCCGCGCACCAGAATCGCGCCGTTGTTCATGCCCAGCATGCGCTTGACGGTGTCCACGATTTTCGGCTGCTTTTCTTCGGAGGGATCCGTGAGCGGCTGGCCGCTGGCTTTCGCGAGTACCTGCCGCGCGGACCATTTTCCATAGCCCAGGTCGGCGTAAAGATCGTCAATACGCCCGCAACCGTATTCGGAAGCGACGCGCTGCCAGACTTCCGGCGTAATTTTCTTCAGGACGATATCCGCCTGGCGCGCCTCCTTTTCCAGCAGGCGCTTGCCGACGTCCTTGGCCTGCTCGCGCTCGTGCAGATTGATCCACTGGCGGATCTTGCTGCGCGCGCGCGAAGTGTGCACGAAGGAAAGCCAATCGCGCGAAGGCTCGTGGCCTCTTTGCGTTATGATTTCGATCACGTCGCCATTCGCGACGGAATGCCGCAGCGGCACAATCGCGCCGTTCACTTTTGCGCCAGTACACTGATGGCCTACTTCCGTGTGCACGGCGTAAGCGAAATCAATCAGCGTGGCGCCGCGCGGCAGCACCACTACGCGGCCCATCGGTGTGAAGGTGTAAACCTCTTCGGGATAAAGGTCCACGCGCAGAGTGGAGAGAAATTCACTGGGCTCCTGCATTTCCTGCACCCACTCGATCAGCTGGCGCATCCAGACGATACGCTGGTCATCGGCGCTGGAAGTTTCGGTGCGGCCGTCTTTGTATTTCCAGTGCGCGGCCACACCTTGCTCGGCTATGCGGTGCATGTCCTGCGTACGGATTTGCACCTCGAAGGCCTGGCCGCCGTGAATCACCGTGGTATGCAGCGATTGGTACAGGTTCGGCCGCGGCATGGCGATGTAATCTTTGAAACGGCCCGGCACCGGCGGCCAAATCTGGTGAATCACCCCGAGCGTCGCGTAACAATTTTTTACGGTGTCGGTAATCACCCGAATAGCCAGCAAGTCGAAAACCTGATCGAGCGTGCGCTGCTGCTTCTGGCTCTTGAGGTGCAGCGAATAGAAACGCTTCACGCGCGCCTGCACTTCGGCGGGTATGCCGGTCTCGACCATTTTGTCGCGGATGGAATCCTGCACTTCCGACAGAAATTTATCGAACACCTTCTGCTTGTTCGCGAGTTTCTTCTGCAGTTCGAAAAACGCTTCGGGCTCCAGGTAACGGAAGGAAAGATCCTCGAGCTCTCCGCGAATCAAGCCCATCCCCAGCCGGTTCGCGACGGGCGCGTAAATATCAATCGTCTCGCGCGCGATGCGTTGCTGGCGCTCGGAATCCAGGTATTCCAGCGTGCGCATATTGTGTAGGCGGTCGGCGAGCTTGATCACCACGACGCGCACATCGTTCACCATCGCCAGCAGCATCTTGCGAACGTTTTCCGCCTGGCGCGCTTCGGGCGCGAGCAGATCCAGTCGGCTGATCTTGGTTGCGCCCTCCACGAGCCGCGCCACATCGGCGCCAAAGTTTTCGGAGATAGTTTCCAGCGGAATTTTTGTATCTTCGACGACGTCGTGCAGCAGCGCGGCGCACAGGGAAGTCACATCCAACTTCATGTCCGCAAGGATGTGCGCAACTTCCACAGGATGGGAAAGGAAAGGCTCGCCGGAGAGGCGCGTCTGCGTCTTGTGCTGCTCGGCCGCGAAATCGTAGGCGCGGCGCAGTAATTCGAGGTCGTCGCCGGGACGGTTGCGGCGCACCTTGTCCATCAATTCCACAAACCGCAAATCCACAGTCCGCCGCGCAGCTTGCGTTATGGCAGGTTTACTAGCCGGCTCCATGGACCATTATATTCTCAGGGACCGCCCCACGGCGAGTCATTCCTGTGGGCGGTAGTAGTTCAGTTTCCTCTTGCGCTACTACCACGAAGTTGACTGCGAAGGTGAAACCGCACCACCGCTCAGTTTCGCGTGACCACCGGAGATGCTACGTTGGCGTGAGGGCAACGCCGTGCAGCACGTCTGACGAACAGAAGGGGCGCAACCGCATGAAGCGATTACACGCAATCCTATCGGTCATATTTCTGGGAGTGGTCTCGGTAACAACCCAGCCGCCGAAATCACAGGGAAAGCCGACCGAGCAGGTTGTCGTCCATTTCGAAAAGCTCGTGGCGAACGGTGCGTTCCTGACTCCACAAGGCTGGAAAATGGCCGGCGAACTTTTCGCTCAGTGGGGACCGTTTCCTCGTGATCGTAAGATCTCACTCATGACAGTTGGAGGATCGCTCGGTGAAATCTGGGTAAGGGGTGATCAGGCGCAGGTAGAGACGAAATGGACGGATGACCTGGGTACGATTGATTCTGCTCTACGATTTAAACCATCAAACGATGAAATCCGTTCCGACATGACCAGCTTTGTGTTTCACCTCGTTTCCACCAACAAGCATCGCGACATCGGCGCGAACGGCGAAACCATACGGGAAGCAACCGGTCCCTGGGAATGGAAAATTGACCGGCCCCTTGTCATCCGCTGGGCCACGGTTGATCGCGCAATCGAATATGTCGAACGGATGCGCAACCATTCGGACGATCCAATCGTCAGCAAAAATGCGGGCGAGGCTATCGCCGCTCTAAAGCGGCTGCGCCCAGGCTGCGGCAACGCCAGCGCGTGTTAATGGACTCACTCTCTTGCAGCCGCGACATTGACACCCAGCCACCATGGAAGTACCGTCGCGCCCGGCGCGTCATTCTTGTGGGGACGGCTCAGGGATTGCCTCGCCATCTTTTCGCGGATCGGAGGCTCCGTAGTTCACTCCGGTGGAAATATCGCGCTGCACAGCCTGTCCGCCGCCCACGATGGCGGAGTAGGCGCCGTGAAGTTTAATTTGATGGCCGCGCTGGGTAAGGCCGTCACGAACAGCAAGCGGAATGCGATCCTCCAGATCCACATCGCAGCCTGCAAAAGTTACCTTCCTGAATCGCGCGGCCTCCAAAGCTTCTTGAATATTCATTCCGAAGTCCACGACGTTGGAAACGAATTGCGCGTGCGCTTGCGCTTGATTGAAGCCGCCCATGATTCCGAATGCAATCCGTTTCTGTCCGTTGGTCATGAAACCCGGAATGATCGTATGCAAAGGCCGCTTGTGACCGGCGAGCTTATTGGGAGAATTGGGGTCAAGGCTGAAAAGTCCTCCGCGATTGTGCAGCGCAAAACCGGTGCCGTCCGCCACCAGCCCCGACCCGAACCCAGAATAATTGCTCTGAATGAGGGACACCATGTTGCCGTCGCTGTCGGTGACGGTCAGATAAGTTGTGTCGCCGCTCGTCGCAAGCCGCGGCTCTCCAGGCAGCACATCGCAATTCGCCTTCGCCATATCCACGAACTTCGCGCGCTGCGCGGCGTATTCCTTGGAGAGCATGCCCTGCACGGGAACCTGGCTGAACTTGGGATCCGCGACGTAACGGTACATATCCGCGTAAGCCAGTTTCTTCGCTTCAATCATGGCGTGCAGTGCGTCGGTGGAGTTATGCCCGAAATGCGCGAGCGAAAATCTTTCCATGATGTTCAGCATTTCGAGCGCGGCGATCCCCTGCCCGTTCGGCGGAATCTCATACACGGTCCACCCGTGATACGTGGTCGAAATCGGCTCCACCCATTCGCTCGAATAATCGGCCAAGTCCTCCAGCGCCATCGTGCCGCCGAGCTTGGCGGATAGCGCCACGATCGTGTTCGCGATTGCGCCCCTGTAATAGACGTCTCTGCCGCCGGACGCGAGCGACTCCAGCGAACGCGCCAGATCGGGATTGCGGAAAATCTCGCCGACTCGCGGCGAGTGACCATCGAGCAGATAGGTTGCCGCGGCATTCCTGTCCTGTTTCAGAACATCCACCGCGTCCGCCCAATAGGCGGCATCCCATTCGGGCACAGGAAAACCCTCGCGAGCGTAGTAGATCGCGGGGGCAAGAACCTCGGAGAATTTTTTCGTGCCGAAACGCGCGAGCAGTTTCGACCAGCCATCAACGGCGCCCGGGACTGTCACTGACTGGATGCCTTCCTGCGGCATTGTCGCAACGCCCTTGGATTTGAGAAATTCGATGGAGAGTCCGGCGGGAGCCCAACCACTTGCATTCAACCCATAAAGCTTCCCGCTCTTCGCGTCGTAAACGATCGCAAAAAGATCACCGCCGATTCCATTCATCATGGGCTCGACCACGCCCATTACCGCATTGGTTGCGACTGCCGCATCAACGGCGTTGCCACCGTGGGCCAGCACACTCGCTCCAGCCTGCGCTGCCAATGGGTTTTCCGCAGACACCACGCCCCTGCGTGAAAGAACCATGGAGCGGCCTTGCGTGCGGTCCTGCGCACTGGCCTTCGAAGCAGATACCATCATCGCCAGCGGAAGAAACATTATACAAAACGCTACGCCCACGAACTCTCTCATGTGTCTCCTAAGCGAGACAGCCACTACTGTAGAAGCTTCGGGCCACCCTTCGAGCGACAAACTCCACCCGAATCCAACGAAAGCCTAGTGTGAGCAGTGAACGATGTCAAACTCGGAAAAATGGATGAACATCTCAAGCCAAAAGGGATTTGCCAATTCTCTTCGCCGTGCGCCTGATTAACCCAGTAATCAAAAACCGATCCATCACCCTGCCGCGGCAGCATTGACACCCGGCCGCCGCGGAAGTACCGTGACTGCCGGAATCCCGGGGCCGGAAAATTGAATCCACCAGAATTTAAGATTGATGCGGGGCCGCAGCCGGTAGGAATTTTCGAGCGCATCCGCTTGCTGGACCAAAGCCTGACGTTTTTTCTGGCAATTCTGTTCCTGATAATCTTCGTGGTCTTCCCGCTGGCCGGGTTGGGATGGCTCGGGAAATTCATCGTTGACCTGGTGATCTCGATTCTGCTGCTCTCCGGCGCGGTAGCCACCAAGCGCAGCCGCACGCTGACGATTCTAGTGGTTCTGTTGACGATTGCGGGCCTCGTGGTGCACTGGACCGGCGCCTACGTGCCGAAGTTCGGGCATCCCATACTTGAATCGGTTCTGCTCCTCTCCTGCCTGCTGGCGTTTGCCGTGATTACCTTGATTCAGGTGTTCAGCCCCGGCGTAATCAACTTACATCGCGTGCTGGGAGCGATTGCAGCCTACCTGCTGATCGGCCTGATGTGGTCGTACGCCTATTTTCTGGCGGACATGATCATTCCCGGCTCGATCCACCCCACGGCGAATACTCAGGAAGTGGCGGCGCCCATGGCGCGCTACGTCTATTTCAGTTTTGCCACGCTGACGACGCTGGGATACGGCGACATCGTTCCCGTGCATCCGATCGCGCGCACTCTCGCGATTTGCGAAGGGCTGATCGGCCAGCTCTACCCCGCCGTGCTGATCGCCGGCCTGCTGGGCATGGCGCTGCGGCCGCAAAAGCTTCCCCCGAGCAAGCCGTAATCGGTTTTGCAGACACGCTTCGGCGGCGCGATCGCGCATTCTCTGCCCAATTTTATCGGGCTAGCCCCATCTGGGAGTGCGGCGGCTTGCCGCCGCTTTTCTCAGCCGAAGCTTGCTTCGGCGTTCGCTCCAGAGCGCAAACCGTTTCGGCCACGGATTTCCCGAACGCTGTTGATTTGCTTGCCCAGCAATTAGGAAACTACGCGACGCTCCCGCTATTTCCCCTTCTCGACGGGATAACCCTTCTCAATCCAATCGGTGTTGAAGTCATTCGGCAGGATTAGCACACGCAGATTCGTAAAACCCAAATCACGCATGGCCACAAACGCCGGCCGCAGATTAGGGCAATGCGCCAACGGGCAGCAGCCACAATACAAAACTACATTCGACGCCTTGGGAATGGATTTCGCCCAACGCTTCAGTTCGGCCAGCCCCTGCTCGGTGGAAGCAGCTCCGTGAAACACGGCGTGAGGAATGTGCGCGCCCTGATAAAGCGGACGAAAACCCACGCACACCACTGCAGGCTCGTCAGGATGAGCGGGCGCAGCGAGCTCCTTCACGAGATCAGCCGGTTGCACCGTTTGCGAAGCGGACCAGGGATCGCCGGCGTCTTCAGCGCGGGGCCAGGCGCCCGAGCGCGTCACGCCAGAAATCGAGACGAACAGCGCAAGGAAAAGGAGGCAAAGCAACGCCGTCACCGTGCCACGAATCATTTTCATTTGCGATGTCCCCCAAAAAAGAAAAACCGGCGGGCCAAAAAACCCGCCGGCTGGAAATATTGTGGCTCGAAAAAAACCGCGCTCAGGACGCCGGCTGCGGCGCCTCCATTTTCTTCTGCTTAATCGCCTTCACCTTATCCACCAGGTCGTTCGCGAGCTTCACATCAGCGTCGTGAGCGTCAGGGGTGGTTTCCATATCCGCCTTCTGGCGATAGAGCAGGTTCAGGTACGCCATCGCGTCGTCGTAATCCTCGCGCAACTGAATGGCTTTCTGCAGACTGGCGATGCCCTCATCAACGACCGGACCGTATTTCTGTTGGAACTGCGTGGCCAGCGCGGGAGGCATCGGATCCGTATCCGAAACGGACTTCCTGGCGGTCTTGTTGAATTCCTCGCGCAGGTCTCGGTTGCCGCGGAAAGCCAGCGACCAGTCAATCACGCCCACCCAGTAGTACGGCTCCGGATCGTCCGGTTTCAGCGAGATGTGTTTCTGGTGGTAGCTCTTCGATTCCTCCATCATTTTGGGATCGAAGGGAGGTCCACCCGCCATGTTGTACAGAATCGAGCCGAGCCCATCAATCGCGGAAAGATTGCCGGGATCGCTTGCCAGAATATCTTTAAACTCCTGCGCCGCCTGCTGGCCATTGCGAATATTTTCGGGGGAAGGAGCGCCCGGAATGTACTGTGCGGAATAAGCGGTGGCCAGATAAAGCCGCGCGTTGGTCAAGCCCGAATCCAGATCCTTGGCCGTCTTGAAATCTTCAATGGCCAAATCGGTCTGCCCGGCCTTATACGCTTGCACGCCCTTGTTGAGCTTGTCGCGCGCGCGCAGTTTGTCGCAACCAGCGCCTGCGAAGACCGCGGCCACTACCACGGCGAGAAATAAAACTGTGTGAGGCTTCCGCTGCATCCCTTGCTCTCCTTGATGAAGGCTGCGCCGAATTCAAAAACTCGAAGTCCGCTGCAATCCACAGAACGCCACGAAAATCAGAAACGAACGCCGTTACTGCCCCGCTTGTATGTTCGCCGTGATCAGGCCGACGTTGTCTATCCCCGCACCACGCATGATGTCAATCGCGCGAGCAACATCCGCAAACTGGACCGAATCATCGCCCTTCACGAACGCCGCTTTTTCCGCGCGCTGCTTGAAGATATCCTCCAAACGCGGTCCCAGCCCGTCCCAGGAAACCTTATCCTGATTGATCAGGAGATCTCCGCTGGAAGTGACCTGGACAACAATCGCCGCGAGCGGCCTGTCTTTATCCGGCTGCGGCGTGGGCAAAGCAGGCTGCGGTATGCGGGCATCCAAGCCCTGCGGCACCGTGGGCGTAATCACCATGAAAATGATGATCAAGACGAGCAACACATCAATCAGAGGCACAATGTTCGGTTCGGACATCGAACCTCGTTTGCCGCCAACCGTCATCCCCATGCAGCACCCCCGACCGGAACCTGCCGCAAGCTAACGAAGCCATCGGACACTGCACCCGAATGTAGATTACTGCCCTGCTTCGATCTTCGCGGTAATCAGGCCGACGTTGTCTATCCCCGCGCCGCGCATGATATCAATCGCGCGAGCCACCTGCGCGAATTCCACCGCGTCGTCGCCCTTCACGAAGGCCACTTTCTCGGCGCGCTGCTTGAAAATATCTTCCAGGCGCGGACCCAGAGCGTCCCAGGTCGTATCGTCCTGGTTGATCATCACTTTGCCGTTGGAGGTGACTTGCACGACGATGGTCTTCGCCAGCAGCGTATCGTCCTGCTTCTGGTTCGGAGGAGTCGGCTGCGGCACCAGGGCATCCAGCCCCTGGGGAATCGTGGGCGTGATCACCATGAAGATGATGATCAGCACCAAGAGCACGTCAATTAGAGGCACGATGTTCGGTTCGGACATCGATCCTTTACTGCCACCAACTGCCATTCCCATGGGAAAACTCCTTATATTCTACGCGCTAAATCTCGCGCCCCACGCTACGTGCCGGGCGGAGGTGCCGGAGGAGCCGCTGCATTCTTCTGGCGGATCTTTTCCGTGAGCAGGCCCAGATGATCCACGCCGGCCGCACGGACTTCGTCAACAGCCTTGACCACGTCGCCGTACTTCGCGCGGGAATCGGAGCGCACGAACACGGTCTTGTCCAGGCGGTTGGCGATCAAGTCCTTGATCCTCGTGGTGATGTCGTCGAGCGAGACCTGCGTGCTTCCTAGAAACATCTTCCCGTCACGCGTCACGGCCAAAATGATCGCGTCGTCCTTGTCGGCGTCCTGCAGGTCGCGGGCGTTATTCACCTTGGCCATATCCACGGAAACGCCCTTCTGCAACATCGGCGTGACCACCATGAAAATAATCAGCAACACCAGCATGATGTCCGCCATCGGAATCACGTTCGGCGCGGCCATCACCGGCGGTGCTTTGGGCTTGTAGGCCATGGCTTACTTCTTCCCGCCGCGGCGTGTGATGAAGTAGTTGATCAGCTCCATCGAGGAGTTGTCCATCTCCACGTCGAAGGCTTCCACTTTATTTGTGAAATAGTTGAACGCCCACACCGCCGGAACCGCGACGACCAAACCCAGCGCCGTGGTGACCAACGCTTCAGCAATACCGCCGGCGACCGCCGACAAACCAGTGGCCTTCGATGCGGAAATGCCTTTGAACGCGTTGATGATGCCCATCACCGTGCCGAACAGCCCGACGAACGGGGCCGTCGAGCCGATGGTCGCGAGACCCGAGAGGCCGCGCTTCATTTCGGCGTGCACGATCGCGACCGAGCGCTCCAGACCGCGGTTCGCCGCTTCGATCACTTCTTCATCGCCCACCTGCGCCGAAGCTGCCTGGAATTCAGACAAGCCGGTCGCGACTACCTTGGCGATGTGGCTCTTCTTGTTGCGCTCGGCGATGGAGATCGCTTCGTCGAGCTTGTTGTCTTTCAGCGCGCCCGCCACTTGCTGCACGAAAATCCGCGACTGCTTGCGTGCGGCGCTGTACATCAACGCGCGGTCAATCATGATGCCGATCGACCAGGCGGACATAATGAATAGAATGGCTACGACGGTTTTGGCAGGGATGCCCATGTTGTGCCACATACTGACCAGGTCCCAGCCCACTTCACCCGTTGGCTGCTGAAACATCATCACACCGGCAAAAAGTAAATTCGCAAGCATTATCTGATCCTCCGTTCCTGTGAAACGACCAAGGCAGCAAGTTTCTGCCGGTCGGATTTTATTTCCGCTCCACCCCAGCCCCGCGAAGGACTAGTAGCAAGCCTTGCTTTAACCGCCCAAAGTAAAGACGACCGAAATTGTTGTGTCTACTTCCACCGGTTCACCATTCAGCAGGGTGGGGCTGTAGCGCCATTGATGCACGGCGTCCATCGCATTCTTCATCAGCAGCGGAGGACCGGAAACGTAGGTCAATTCCTGGATCGTGCCATCCTTGGCGATCACGGCGTGCAGAATCACCGTGCCGGATATATGCGCCGTCTTGGCAATCGGCGGGTACAACGGAGTGACTTGGCGAACCAGCTTGGCCGCCGCCACGTTGCCGCCTACACGTATGCGCGAAGGAGTCGCCTTCGGCGGAGGAGGCATGCCGCCGCCCGATCCACCGATGATCCCGCCCAACACGCCGCCGGCCTGACCACCCGGCACGCCGCCAGGGACGCCGCCGACCACGCCAACCGCGCCAACATCAGGCGGCATTTCTTCTTCCTTAATCATTTCCACTTTCTTCGGGATCACCGTCGGCGCCATCATCTGACCGTTGTGAATCAGGCGCACCACCGGCTTCACGATTCTTTGTATCGCCGCGGCAGGCGGCGGAGGTGGCGGCGGGGGCGGCGGAGGTACCAGGAAAGTCGTAAGCAACTGTTTGGGCAAAGCTTCCGTATAGATGAGCGGAATCAAAATCAAGATGCCCAGCAAACAAGCTTGAATGATGGCCGAAAGAGCCACCGTCCAAGAGTTGTTCGTCCTTTTCGGATTGGCACTGGATACAACTAGATCGTCAAACATGGCGCCTACCTCCTAGCAGCTGCCACCACGCGCTTATCGGCTGCGGATCCGGCGCGAACGGCAGTTCCCTGACCACGATATTTATTCCAAAGCACCACTATGGGCGCCGCAATACCGAAACTGGAGTATGTTCCTACCACAACTCCTACCACCATGGCAAAAGAGAAAGCACGAAGCACCTGGCCGCCCATGAGGAAAAGTACCAGGACGGTTAGGAACGTTAATCCACTGGTCAGTATCGTACGTGAAAGGGTCTGATTAATCGCCTTATTCACGACGTCCGGAAACGCCTCGCGCCGCATCAAGCGCTGGTCCTCACGCACGCGATCGAAGATCACGATCGTATCGTTCATCGAGTAGCCCACCAGCGTCAGCAAAGCCGCGATCACCGTCAGCGAAATTTCAAAATGGAAGAGCGAGAAGAAACCCAGGGTAATGAGCACGTCGTGGAACACGGCGATCACCGCCGCGGCTCCATAAACCCACTCAAACCTGAAGGCAATATATATCAACATCCCGGCCAGCGCATACAAAGTCGCACGAATCGCCTGCAGTCGCAGTTCCGCGCCGACTTTTGGCCCAACGATCTCCACGTCGTAAACTGCAAAATTGCCGAGCACGAATCCGTTGTTCAAAGTGTTCAGCACCGCCGGCGTCACGCCATCCACGCCATTCAATTGAGCAAAGCTCGTCACGATGCCGCTGTGATCGGTGTCGCGCGCGGCCAGCAAGCGCTGCGCCAGCTGATTGTAACGATCCCCGGCAGCCGCGCCGAGCGCGAGTGGATCTTTTTCAGTAAGCACCGCCGCCAGCGCCTCCTTGGTTACCGAATTGAAATCCATCTTGCCGGCCGCATCCGCCGTGCCAAAAGTCTTGTGCAACACGTTCAGGATCGCTTCCCGGCCGGCGTTCAGCGATGTTTCATCGTTCTGGCCTTTTTGTTCCAAGCCAATCACCACCAGGTTCTGCGAACCGCCGCCCAGCACGTTGTCGCTGATCGTCTGGATCGTGCTGTCGTTAAGCCCGGCGGACGAGAGGCCCTTGCGAATCTGATCGAGTGGCGCTGGGCCCGCGAACCGTACATAAACCAGGGTGCCGCCGCGGAAATCAATACCGTAGCGCATCCCGCCGTTCTTCAAAATCGAAGCCCAGCCCACCACCAGCAAAATCAACGACAGGGCGACGAAGTATTTCGCCTTCCCCATCCAGTCAACGCTAACGCCCTTGAATAATTCCATTCCGATACCTATCCACCTTTGTTTGACACCGGACCCGCTGGGTTAGTTCCCGGTGCCCGGTCTCGCTAGTCTGGCGTTGGCAGAGCGGGCCTAAGTCCCGTCCCTTCATCATAAGTGCGACGTAACCGCCAAAATCTCACAGCGCATGACGAGCCCCCGCGCCACGGTAAAGCGATTGCACGCGCTAAATACTAAGTTCCGCCTGACGATCCTTGCGCGACAAATGCCAGTCGAAAATCGCCCGCGAAACAAAAATCGATGTAAACACGTTCGCCAGCAAACCAATAATCAAAGTAATCGCAAACCCTTGCACCGGCCCGGTCCCGAACAGCAGCAGGAACGCCGCAGAAACCAGCGTCGTCACGTGCGTGTCAATGATCGTCCGGAACGCATTGTGGAATCCGGAATCCACGGCCGTGGCCGGAGCCTTACCGTTCCGCAATTCTTCCCGTATGCGCTCGAATACCAGCACGTTGGAATCAACGCCCATGCCGATCGTCAGCACCACGCCGGCAATTCCCGGCAGCGTGAGCACCGCGCCAGCAATCGCCATGAACGCCACCAGGATAATTAAATTCAGAATCAGGGCCACAACTGCATTGACACCACTCAGCCGATAATAGATCACCAAAAAAATCATCACCACGAGCAAGCTGCCGATCGAAGCCCGCACGCCTGCGCGGATCGAATCGGCTCCCAGCGATGGGCCCACCGTCCGCTCTTCCAGATACTTGATGGAAGCGGGCAGCGCGCCGGCCCGCAAAACCAGCGCCAGATCCTGCGCGGACTCTTCGGTGAAATTTCCTTCGATCACGCCGGAATCATCAATGCGGCTGTTAACCACTGGCGCGCTGTAAACCTGATGATCCAGCACAATCGCCATGCGCCCCTTCGGTGACAACTGCGACTGCGCTTCCGTGAAAGGACCAAAGCGCGTGGCCGCCGCCGTAGAAAGCTGGAAGCGCACTTCAAACTGCCCAGGATTATTTCCGTTGGGTGCAGGGCTCGCCCCGCGCAAGTCCTGCCCGGAGACGATCGGCGCGCGATCCAGAATGTAATAAACCTGCTGCGCCGGGAAGCCGCTCTGCGCCTCAGATTTGCCGGGCACGATCACAGTTCCCGGAGGCAGCACGCCGCCCTTCGCGGCCAGCGCCGCAGCTTCCGAAGGATACGGTTGATCGTCGGCCACGCGATTCAGCGTCAGCTGCCCGCCCGCTTGAATCACGGCCTTCGCGCGGCTCGGATCGCCTTCGCCCGGAAGCTGCACGAGAATTTCATTGTCACCGCGGCCAGTCGTCGCGATGGTAGGCTCGGTCAGTCCCAGCGCATTGATGCGGCGCGTAATGGTTTCCACCGCCTGCACCATCGTCTCGCGGCGCAGATCAGCAACGACAGTAGGCCGCATCGTCAACAGATAACCGTTCACCACGCCGGCAGCAGGCGCCATCGCCCAATCCGTGAATTGCGTCGAGATCAAATCACGGAACTTGCCGGAAGTGTTCGAGTCAACGTTATCCACTTCAATGTGCGTGTCGTCTACGCGGCGGATATCTCCCACGATGATATTTTTCTCGTGGACTTGCTTGGTGAGCTGATCCACAGCCTGATCGCAGCGCTGGCCGATCGCTTCATCCACCTGCACCTGCAACACCAGGTGGCTGCCACCCTTCAAATCCAGGCCCAGCTTGATGCGATCCGCCAGGTTAGCCTTCACCTGCGACAGCGAGGTAGGAAACGTGGGCAATCCCAAAAGACCATACAAGCAAATCACAATGACGATGAGTATAAGAATGAACTTCCATCTGATCTGAGAATTCATGCGGGCTGCCTAGCTCTCCTTCGGTGGTTCTGCTTGCATTCCCGCGATCGCGTTGCGGGCTACCTTCATCTTCACTTGCTCGGCGATGCGCAGCTGCACCGTGTCGCCTTCAAGGCCGACAATCGTGCCATAGATTCCGCCGTTGGTGATGACTTTATCTCCGTTCTTCAGCGCCGCCAGCATTTCGTTCACTTTCTTCTGGCGCCGCTGCGCCGGTAGGATCATCAAAAAATAAAAAATTACCATGATCAGGATCAGCGGCAGGAATAGCGCTATCCCGCCCGGCTGCGCCTGCGCCCACAGGCCCAGAGCCAGGTTCGCTGAAGCCACACTAGAAATTGTCACGATCATTACGCCTTTCCCTCGCGCGCCGCGAGTCCGACTGCTGAGGGCCAATCCGCCAGGACGGACAAGCTTGCCGGGGGCCGGCAAGCCGGGAACTCGTTCGCCGAAGACGCTGCTCCGCCCTGCGACCGCGCCCAACACCTGCTTGGGTTTGTCTTATTTCAGACGAGCCTGAAGGTCAGAGCGGAACTTTGCGAGCTTCCCAAAACGGATAGCCTCGCGAATTTTGCGCATTATGTCAAGGTAAAAGTGGATGTTGTGGTGGGTGTTCAAAATTATCGCCAGAAATTCACCGCTCGTTGACAAGTGCCTTAGATAAGCGCGCGAGTACCGCCGGCACACCGCGCATTCGCACGATTCGTCAATCGGGCGTAGATCCTTCGCGTACTTCGCGTTTTTAATTAGCATTCGCCCTTGCGAAGTGTAAAGGCAGCCGTGCCGCGCGCTGCGCGTCGGCAGCACGCAATCCATCATGTCCACGCCCAGCGCCACGTATTCGGGAATTTGCTCGGGTTTGCCCACACCCATCAGGTAGCGCGGCCGATCTGCGGGCAGTCGCGACGCCGCCACCTGCGCCATCTCGCAAGTACTCGCGTGTGGCTCGCCCACCGCCAATCCGCCGATCGCGTAGCCCGGAAAATCCAGCGCCACCAGTGCGTCGGCGCTCTCACGACGCAGCGCCGCCTGCGTGCCGCCCTGCACGATCCCGAAAAGCATCTGCCGCGCGGCGTCTCCATGCTGGGCAAAATAATCACGCGAACGCCGCGCCCAATCCAGCGTGCGCTTCGCTGCGTCGCGCGCGCGCTGTTCCCCCGCCGGCGCTTCGATGCATTCATCGAGCACCATCACGATGTCCGCGCCCAGCGCGATTTCAATCTCCAGCGCTTTTTCCGGCGATAGAAAATGTTCGGAGCCGTCCAGATGCGAACGAAACGCCACGCCTTGGTCCGTCACCTTGCGCAATTCGCTGAGGCTGAAAACCTGGAAGCCGCCCGAATCCGTGAGAATCGCGCGCGGCCACGCCATGAATTTGTGCAGCCCGCCCATCTGGCGGATCAATTCGTGCCCGGGACGCAGATACAGGTGGTAGGTATTCGAAAGCAGGATTTGTACGTCGAGGTCTTCCAGATCCTGTTGTGTCTGGCCCTTTACCGTGGCTGCTGTGCCCACCGGCATGAACGCCGGCGTAACAATCACTCCGTGCGGCGTGGTCAGTCGCCCCAGGCGCGCGCCGGTAGGATCCGTCGCGAGCACCTCGAACTTGAATCCTTCGTGCTGCGTCTCCACCCGAACGAGTGTATCAGGAGAAAGCTGCGACCAACCCCACCTTCACGATCACGTAAATCAGCCAAACGCCCACCACCGTGCCCAGCGCTTTGCCGAACGAAAGCTTTTTGGGATCGGCGGCGCTGAACCCAATCGCCATCAGAATCATGCTCCAGAAAGCAAAAAGGTCGAACGCAGTCAGCAATGTCACCAGCCATTTCGCAGAATCATCCGCAAGAAACGCTCCGCCATTCGACGCCACCAGATGCTCCAGATCCACCGTGGAGGGATCTTTCAGAAATAAGATCAGTATCCCCAGCAGTGCTCCAATGATTCCCGGCACCCAGGCATACGAAACGATCGCGAGCGCTGGCACGAATCCGATCTTAGTCCCGTAGATCAGGTTGAACGCGAGCATCAGCACCGCCCCTACCACTACCGCGGCGATGAACGGTCCTATCACCATTCCCACGTAAGCGAAAATCGGCGCCACCTTGGTCTGCGTGTTGATCATGTTCTCGCGCTGCTCTTCCGTCATGGATTCCATCTGTTTTTGCGTGCGCGAGTTTTGCTGATCCTGCCGGATCATGAAGTTGCGCCAGCCCACGCGCTGGCTGAATGTGAAGACGACTCCGACGGAAACCACGGCGATCAAGATCAGCGGCAACACCCACGAGGGCTTCCGTACGATCGATTCAAAAGTCGGCTTCGGGCTGAATAGCACGCCGAAAATTCGCCCAAACGAACTATCCGAACTGGTAGTCGCGCGAGAGGGAGTTTCTGCGCCGGCCATTCTGGTTTCCTCCTGGTCCAATCGAAGCGATCGGCGGCACCGGCCCTGCTTCTCACTACGCCCGGCGAAAGCGAATGTTTTAGTCTGGAGCGACTGTTTAGCACATCACAACGAAGATTGTCATCAACACGAAACTGGCGATACGGAAGACGAAGCAAGAGGAGATTGCGAGCGAGTCTGCAAGCACACCAAGACCAATAGGGAGTGCGGCGGCTTGCCGCCGCTTTCGTAAGCGAGACTTGCCTCGCGTGTACTAGGCGTGACCTACACGCACCGCAGATAAATCGGTGTCCGTTCCTATCCGCCGAAACTCACTCCGGAATTTCCGGCACAGCCGCCAGCAGCGCCTGCGTGTAAGGATGCTGCGGCTCGTGCAGCACCTGCTCCGCGGCCCCCATCTCCACAATCCGCCCCGTTTGCATCACCGCCACACGCGATGCCAGCTGCGCCACCACCGGCAAACTATGCGAAATCAGCATCAGG
>Ga0228598_1000006_pt1 | contig 28744 bp, 22 predicted proteins | sample CZU4metagenome_FD_182726 | JGI IMG/M metagenome (GOLD analysis project Ga0228598, IMG submission 182726) | Spruce rhizosphere microbial communities from Bohemian Forest, Czech Republic - CZU4 | ecosystem: Host-associated > Plants > Roots > Rhizosphere | place: Czech Republic: South Bohemian... | reverse complement strand
GCACGCTCGTCGTCAACGATCACCAGATTCAGCAAATTGGCCGCCTCGAGCTGAGGCGGGTTAAACGCATGAGCAGTGGCGCTGGTCATACTGATTTTCCTCTTTTTGTTCTGCTTTTCCCCGGCGCTCGAATCTTCTGATTCGGAGCCGGGCCGGTTTTGTTCGCAACTTCGGGAGCTGTGAACGGTTTGGGTACCGCTCCTACTCGCGGGAGATGTACAACCACTCGTGTGCCCTTTCCAGTTTCACTTTCTACTTCAATCGTCCCTCCTTCGTGAGTCACGATGCGATAAACCGTGGCCAGGCCCAAGCCATTTCCCTGCCCGGGCTTCTTGGTAGTAAAAAAAGGCTCGAACAGACGGGCCCGGGTTTCGGCGTTCATGCCGCAACCGATGTCGCTGACGCCGATTGCGACCCAGGAGTCGCAAAACTGGTTATGGGGGTCGCGTCCCGGCGTCGGCCCATCACAATTTCTGGTGTTGAGGGTTATGCGTCCGCCGTCAGGCATGGCATCGCGCGCGTTTAACACCAGGTTCAGGATGATCTGCTGAACCTGGGCGGGATCCATCCTCACCAGGCCCAGATCATCCGCGAGTTCGACAAGCAGTTCGATATTCTCGCCAATCAGGCGGCTGAGCAGATTGCGGACGTCCGAGATGACGTCATTCACGCTGAGCAGGCACGGCTCGACCGCCCGCTGCCGCGCCACCGCCATCAACTGCTGGATGAGCCCCGCGCCCTGCTCCCCAGCCTTGCGGATCTCCTCGGCGAAACGCCGCAACCGGTGGTTCTCTTCCAGCCCGGCAAGAATCAGTTCACTGCAAAGCACCATTCCAGTCAGCAGATTGTTGAAGTCGTGGGCAACTCCGCCCACCAGGCGTCCGATGGCCTCCATCTTGTGGGCGTCCCGCAACTGCTGTTCGGTTTGCGGTCGTTCAGTTAGTTCTTCCGTTCTCACCTCAAGTTGTGCAATTGCGCTCATAGGTCGCTTTCACCCATTCCAAAGTGCAGTAGAGCCACGCCTCGCGGACGTGCTCCCCATTTGGGAAGTCTAGGCGGGCTTCATTAGGAGTGCTGTGATGGTTGAACAGGGATTTCCAGATTGAAACCGAATCCAAAATGGGAGGATGGATTTGCTGCGAACTCGTAGGCGTACAACGTGCAATCGCACTTCACCGCCGCATCAGCCCGACGGATGCACCGGTTGAGCCAATCGAAAGTTCAAGCGGCGCCCTGTGGAAAACCTCACGTTGCCTTGGCCTGGGTTGCCTTGGTACGGGTTGCCTTGGTACGAGTTGCCTTGGTACGGGTTGCCCTGGTTTGGATTGCCTTGACTTGGATTGATTGCGGTCGCGTTGCTTCCGCCTACGGCCGGTTCCACCACTGATACTTTGCCGTTTGTATCCGAGGTTCTGATAGGCGTCGGTTTGCGCCTCTCGTAGAATCCGCCTTTGGCGAAGATGCTGGAAGTCTGCAGCGCAACAGATTTTCCGTTCATGACAATCGAGGCCAGCGTCAGCCGCATGAAACCAGGATCGTTCAGACCTTCGGAAGGCCTTGCCGCCACCACGCTCCCTGTGACTGGCGTTCCTCGCGGCGCGATCGTCTTTCTGGCAACGACTAAAGGTTCGTCCAGAACTGCCTGAAACGAGTCTCCGGCGCGAGAGTCCGCGCTGGACAGCGCCACCTGCAACCGGACGGTAAACTCAGTTCCGGCAGGAATTCCGTCGAAAGCAAATCCAGCCGTCGGAGAGATTCCACCGCTATCCGAGACCCGCTCGAATGGGAGTTGCCCGCCATTCGCGCTCGCGTTCGATCCGGGTACGGCAGCCTGCCGGGAGCATCCGGTTGCACCGACCAGCGCCAACCAAACCACGCCGAGCGCCCCCGTTTGCCGACTCGCCCGCCGCCATCTCTTCATGACCGCATCCTGACTCTGCTCTATTAGTGGTGGCAAGTCGCACGGCGGATGCCATTTCTTGAAGTCTAGGAATCATGGGTTTAGAGGCGGCGTCCGGCTCGTCTCGATGTAGATTTTGCTTAGCGGGTAGGCCCTGCGCGAAGGCAGGCCTGTTCAGTTGTGTCATAACGCCATAGCCGCAGGGCTTCTATACCACTGTGGCTGGCCCAGTAGCACTGGATGGGGCGGCCCAGTGGCCTACCCCTTAACCGGTTCGCGGAAAGGGTGGCCGTCGACATTCCCAATTCGGAACCGAGTCCGCGATCCACCCACTTTCTTCTTGAATTCGGTCGATCATTACTGATAACATTTCAATAAGCATGTTATCTGCAAGATATTCTAAATCTATGCCAATCCGGTCGTTGCACCCGTTGCCGCAGAGCCAAAAAGGAACGCAGCGAGTTCGCGAGCACCGTAACTTCAATGTTTCCAAGATTTTGCCTCTAACTACCTTTAGAACCATAGATCTAGCGGGAGGAAAAATTCCCGATCATTTGTTTTCTATATTTTGCGCGAAAACGAGAGTTTTTTTTGAAGGTTTCTCTGCGCCAGAATTTGTGCAATACCCAGGACTCACGATCACGATCAGTTCCAACGATCGACGTCAACGCAGAACGAACCCCGACACATCGGCGCATAGTCCAAGTGAGCGCGGGTCGGGGCTTGATCTTCTGCGTTAGGATTGACCATGGTCGTTGACCATAGTATGATTTGAAGTAGTAGGCCCCATGGAAGAAATTGCCATCTCGAAGTTCAAAGCGACTTGTCTCGCCGTCCTCGAAAGAGTGCGCAAGACGGGGAGACCAGTGCTCGTCACCCGCTTCGGAGAGCCGGTCGCCCAACTCATTCCTCCCTCCGCCAGGGAACAGCCGAAGCGGGAACTCGGCAAGCTGCGCGGCACCGCGCGCATCACGGGAGACATCGTTTCTCCTGCCACTGACGAAGACGATTAGGAAGTCCTGCGTTCATGAGACTCCTGCTCGACACGCACATCTGGCTTTGGAGCGTGCTCGAACCGGAACGGCTCTCCCGGCGAGTCACGAAGGAAATTCAGGACGCGAGCAACGAGCTATGGCTTTCACCGATCAGCGTCTGGGAGTTGATCGTGCTATGGCAGAAGCGACGCATCCTGCCGGACGACGACATTGAGTCCTGGGTTCCCGAGGCGTTACGCTCTCTGCCATTACAAGAAGCGCCTGTCACCTACGAAGTGGCGCGGGAAACTGGACGTCTGCGGCTTGCTCATCGCGACCCGGCCGACCGCTTTCTGCTTGCTACCGCCAAAGTATTTGAACTCACCCTGGTCACCGCCGACGTACATCTGCTGAAGGCGCGCGATGCTTCCATCCTGGCCAACCGTTAAGCTGCAATTTGTTTCAGCTTGACGCGAAGCCCTAACCAGATCAAACTTATCGAACCGCAATGGAGATGCCCGAATAGAGGGCATCCGGACTTCTTAGTATTTCTACCCACGGATCGACGAGGAACTAGATCAACGAGGAATTAGATCGAAGAGGAATTATGAACTCGAAAAGCGTGCTCGTAGCCGCGATTGTGTTGGCGTTCTTCAGCCTGAGTGTCCCGAGTCATCTGTCGGCGCAGAAGGCCGTGCAGAGCCACATGGTAGTGGTTGACGACAGCTATCATGACACGTCGTTGCCGGCGCGGGAGTATTCGATGGAAGTTCCGCAGGGGCGCGCTCCACGCGAAGTTGAGCACCCGCGGCCTCGCCGAATTCTTGCTGGGGCCGCCGTCCCGGTCGCAGATCTTGCGGAGCAGAGCTATGTCGCGCCGCCGGTCTCGGCCACCATTGGGCTCAACTTCGAGGGGATCCCGAATTCGGCTAACGGCAAGGCTTTGGAAGGAATTCCTTCCGATGACAATCTCGCGGTCGGCGCTACGCAAGTGGTCGAAACTATTAACACAGCGTGGCAGGTCTACGACAAGGCGACGGGGAAGTCGGTATTCGGTCCGCAGCAGATCAGCGCTCTGTTCACTGGCGTTCCGGGATTGTGCGGACAGGGGCAAACCTTTTTCTGGACTGACCCCGTTGTGCTCTACGACCAGATGGCCAATCGCTGGATCATCAGCCAGATTGCGGCCGACAGCAGCTTCGAGACCGGGAACGAATGCATTGCCGTCTCCGAAAGTTCGGACGCAGGTGGCAAATACCATCGCTACATTTTCAAGTTCGGAAATAACGTGTTGAACGACTATGACAAGCTGAGCGTGTGGCCGGACGCGTACTACGCCAACTACAATCTGTTCGGGCCGCAGAATTTCATAGCGGACGACGCTTGCGCCTATGATCGCGCCGCCATGCTGACCGGGGCAAAAGCAAAAGCTGTCTGTTTCCAGAGTCCGAATGAGTTTTCTTTTCTGTCCTCGAATGCGGATGGCGCCACGCCTCCTCCAGCGGGCGAGCCCAGCTTTTTTGTCGATCTCTTCAGTTCGACCTCTCTTCACCTGTATCGCTTTCATGTGGACTTCACCAACCCTGCCAAGTCGAAGTTCACGGGGCCAATCACGATTCCAGTGAAGGCTTACACCATGGCCTGCGGAGGAGGAGTTTGTATTCCACAGCCGGAAACAAAACAGCAACTGGATTCCCTCGGCGATCGGCTGATGTTCCGATTGGCCTATCGGAACCTTGGCGACCACGAATCCCTGCTCGTAAGCCATTCAGTGATGACCAGCAAGGCGGCGTCCGGCGAGCGCTGGTATGAAATCCGCGATCCCAACGGTACTCCCAAGGTCTATCAACAGGGCACGTTCACTCACGGCGGTAATTCGCTCTGGATGGGAAGCCTCGACATGGATAAAGAAGGCGACATCGCATTCGGCTATAGCGAATCGAACGCCAGCACTTTGCATCCGTCTCTGGCTTTCGCCGGACGAGTGCCCACTGATCCTCTGAATACCATGGAAAGCCCGGCCACGATCTTTATTGCGAAAGGATCTGCAACTGACGAGAATCGCTGGGGAGATTACAGCAGCATGGTGATCGATCCCGTGGACGACTGCACCTTCTGGTACATAAATCAGTACATTCCAAAAACTGCTGCTAACAACTCCATTACATTTCACACTCGAGTGGCATCGCTCAAGTTTCCTACCTGCCAGTAAAAGCAAACCGAGGAGCGGGTGATGCCGCTCCTCGGTGGTTTGTGCGATGGGTGGTTGGTTGACTAGTTGGTGCGTCGAGTTTCAGCGCCGTTGGACGCGCTGTGATCATCGTTCTCCGGTTGCATCACGATACCGTCAAACGGTGTGGCTGCCATCAAGCGACCTTGCACCACGCTGATGTTGCGCAAGGGGTAGCCGGTGTCCGGGCCGCGGGTCCAGCTACGGCCGTTATCCTGACTCTCAAAGACCACGCCGGTTTCCGTGCTGGTCGCCAGCAGGCGCTTGTTGTTCTGGTCGTAGCTGATGGAGCTGATGTTCTTGTCCGGGAGACCATTCTGCATGTGCTCCCATCCGGCTCCGGCGTTCGGGCTGCGGAAAGCGCCTTCACGCGAAGCGAACATAATCTGCCCATCCGAAATGGTGACGCCACGAATGCTGCTGATGGAAGCAGACAAGCTGGAGTCTTGCCAGGTCGAGCCGTTGTCTTTCGAAACCAGGACGTCGCTGCGAGTGGCGAGGGCGATCAGGCTGCCATCGGATCGGACGGAGACGAAATCCTGTTTGCCCATGACCGCGCCGCCGTTCCAGCTTTTACCCTGGTTGGAACTGGTGAACAGTCCCGCGGAGGTTGCGGCCATCCACATGGTGGGCGTGATCTCGACATCGTTCACGCGCGCAGTTAGCACGGAGTGAACTTCAGGCTTGGTTCTTGCGGAACGTGAGGAAGCCCGCTCGACGATATCGTTGATCGGACTCCACTCGGTGGCATGGTGAGCCAGCATGAACATGCCGCGATTGGTGCCCGCCACGAGCTCGCCATTGCTGGCCTGCTTGAGAGTGAACACATCGCGTCCGTCGAGGCCTTTGCTGTTCTGAATCCAGTGCTGTCCGGCATCGTGGGAAACGAATACTCCGCCTAACTCGCGGTCGTTGACCACGCTCACGTACATGGTATTGGAATCGGTCTTGTCCGCGAGGATGGAAGTTACGTAGCGGTGCGTGTAGCCATGGTTAGTGGTAAGGAAAGAATGGGCCCCGTCAGTGCTAGCCAGGACGCCTGCACGATCGGTAGCCAGCATGACGCGCATCGAGTCGCGCGGATCGACCATCACATCGTTAACCACGACGTCTGAATCGGTCACGCGGTTCCAGGTTTTGCCGGCATCAATTGTTTTCCAGAGACCTTCCGTGGTTCCAGCGTAAACAATCGCGGCATTGGTCGGATCCTGTTTCAACACGCGGGTACGTCGCGCGGAGAACGGGATGCCTTGAATCTTCTGGAAGGATTCGCCCGCGCTCTGGCTCTTGTAAATGCCGGAGCAGGCGCTAGCAAATACGACTGAAGGATTGGTCGAATCGACAATGATCGAGAAAACGTCAGAGTCCTCAATCATGCCTTTGCTGATGTGGTGCCAGTTGGCGCCGCCGTCGTCGGTCTTCCAGGCCAGATGCCAGGTGCCGGCATAGATCGCATTTGGATCCTTGGGATCGATGGCGATGGATTCAATGCTGTGAATGTCGGAATTGCTGGCGGAAATCTTCTGCCAGCTCTTGCCGCCATCTGTGCTGCGGAAGACACCATCGACTGCGCCGGCAACCAGAGTTTTTGTGTCGGAAGCAGAAATGGCCAGGGCACGGATCGATTTGCCGTGCATGGCTGGAGTGGTTTGCCAAGTGGCTCCGCTATCGTCGGAGCGGAACAAGTCGCCGGCCTGCTGAGTTTCGACGCTCCATGCGGCGGCGAACATTTTGTTCGGGCTCTGCGGATCGATGGCGAGGTGGTCGATGACGTAGTCATCGCCGCTGCCCAGGTGAGCAAATCTCGCCCAGTTCTTGCCACCATCGGTCGAAGAGAAAAGAGTTCCCGTGCTGGTGCCCAGGAAAATGTGATCCGGATTCTGCGGATCGTAGGCCAGGCTGCGAACGTCGCCCCCGTCTGGTCCCAATGCAGTCCACTGTCCGGCCCATGCGGCGCTGGCACAACACAGCGCAAGTAGAACAAATAGCAGCGCTTTGCTGCTCAGAAACTGCTTTGATGCGGAAATCATATAGCGGTTCGCCCCCAACGGAAGAAAATCCGTTCGCGGCAAGATTGACAGGGTAACCGGAGGCGAGCAAGTTACCGAAGGAGATGGAACAGTTGGTGTTTAGCTGTCGACCCAAGGTGCGGTCGCAAACCAGGGCTGTGGTTTGTAGAGACGTAGCTAGCTTCGTCCCCACAGAATGAACTGCATACGCGCAAGAAAAAGGCCGGTCGAGCATTGCGCTCGACCGGCCTTTGTTCGACGGGCTTAGCCCTGGCTTGGCTTATTGCTGAGCCGCGGGCTTTGCCTTCCTTTTGGGTGCGGCGTGGGGATGATCCGGAACTGCTTTTACGACCGATTCATCCACGGGTTGGGTACCAGCTTCGGAGAACGTAGCTCCGGCGGGCACGATCCAGTATTCCGCAGTCTTTGTGCCAGCGCTACCAGTGCGGCACTCGATGCGGTTGGGATCAATTCCCAGCTTGGCTTCGCCGCTGGTGAGATAGGCCTTCGAATTGACAGCACGTTCCGCCGCCAGATTCGGACGCTTCTCAGTCGGTTCAGCGTTGCCGACGACGACCAGTTTATTGTCTGCGTTCTGCTGCAGGTTCTTGGCCACGTCGTCCAGTTTGCCTTTGCACTCGTTGTCCACGCGCCATGGCTTCTTGATCTTAGCCATGTTCTCGAAGTCGCAATCCGTGAGCTTGCTGGCTTGCGGCGGCGGCGGTGGCGGATTTTCAACCGTCACCTGCGTGGAAGCTGGTGTGCTTAGCCCACGCGAATCCGTACAAGTCGCGCTCACGGTAACTGGACCAGGAGACGCGCCTGTGGTGTTCAGGGTTCCGGTGCTGCCGCTGCCGGAAACCGTACCGCTGGTGGCGGTCCAGTTACCTACTGTAACCGGAACGCTATCCGGACTGGTGCAGGTGCAAGTGATGGTGGAACTTCCACCCGCCTGCAACGAGCTTGGGCTCGCCGAGCAAGACATGGTCGGCGGATTCTTCGGCGGTTCCTTCACCGTGTAGTTCGCGGTGCAGGTCGCTTGTCCGCCATTCTTCATCTTGGGATCGGTGACCGTCGAGGTGACGGCATAAGTGCCGCCCGCAACTCCGTTGGTATCGATGCTGGCGGTATTGTTGTTGCCGGTAACTTTTCCACCAGTACCGCTCCAAGCGTAGTTCAAGGTGTGCTTGGGATTGAAGTTGGCGGTAGTGGCGGTAGCAGTGATGGGCTCGCCCTGCATGACTTCGCTAGGCTGCAGCGAGCAGGTTGCGCTCGGAGTCACTGCGGCAGGATAGCCAAAGTTGAATACGAGGCCGGTGCGCAGCCGTATTCCCTCGAGCGAGACTCGCCGGAGATCCGGGAATGCAGAAGACACCTCCGAAGAATAGTTCTGACGTCCCCACACGTAATCTGCCTCGAAGAGCCGCAGATAGAACAGATGAGTTATTTTCAGATCCATTCCGCCACCAAGAATAGCTCCGATGCCATTCCCATTGGGCAGGCCGTTTATGCCGAGGCGGTTGTAGCTCAGCAGGGTATGCAAGAAGTAGTTGGCGTCCTGGGTTCGTGCGATTAACTTGGGACCGACCGAAATCGTCATCTCGTAGTCGTCCCAGTTATGTCCAAAGTCGCCTTCCAGTCCGAAATACTTTTGGAAGTTGTAAGTGTAGGCAGCGCCAAAGCCCGCAGGCATATCTGGAACTTTCATGCCAGTTGGAGCGTTGAAATTGCCGAACGGAGTAGGAACCGTACCACCGGGGTGCAGCCACTGATAGCCGATGAAGACTTCGTCTTTCGGGGTTTCCACGTCCTGCGCCAGGGTGACGGCCGAGAGCAGAACCACGGTTAACATCAGCAACAAACTACAACACAGTACACGCATACTTCTTAACCTGGGATGAAACGACATATCGTCCTCCGAAACTTATTTGATCAGCTTTGTATATCCATGCACGTACAAGATTGGGAATCCACTGCATGGGAACCGTTAGAACCGTCGCTATTTCTTAAAGTCTTGTAGTGCAGGCTTTCATATTCTTAACAAGAATTTCAGAGCCAACATTCTACTTGAAGGTCGTTCCCAGAGTCCAGCGGCTAAGTCGATAACCGCGTCTTGATTTGAGACTTAGGAGTTTTCCCGGTGGGGTGGGCAACAAGGTTGACGCTAGGCTAGACGGGCACGGGCGTGCCGTCCACGATCTCGCGAACGATCTGCTCGGCCTGCTCCGACTTTTTCAGGGTTGAAGAATAAAGTCCGTTCACCACGACCCGATGGGCAAAGACGGGCACAACCAGCGGCTTGATATCCTCGGGAGTGCAGAAAGTACGGCCGTCGAGAAATGCCATGGCTTGCGCGGCGCGATAGAGCATTTGCGAGCCCCGGGGCGAGACTCCCAGCGAAAACTGTTCGGATTCGCGCGTTTTCTTGACGATGCTGAGGGCATAGCTGACCAGCGATTCATCCACACGGACCTGCGTAACCGCCTGCTGCATTTCGAGCACGTCGGCGCCAGTGAGCACGGGCTTCATTACCTCCAGCTGCGTGACGCCTGCTTCGGAGCGTAGAATCTCGCGCTCGGCGCTGCTGTCGGGATAGCCCATCCTTACGCGCATGAGAAAACGATCGAGCTGCGATTCGGGCAAAGGATACGTGCCATGGTGTTCGACAGGATTTTGCGTGGCGATGACCATGAATGGCTGCGGCAGCGGATACGAATGCGCGTCCACGGTGACCTGACTCTCGTTCATGGCTTCGAGCAGCGCGGATTGTGTTTTGGGCGTGGTGCGATTGATTTCGTCGGCCAGCAGCACGTTGGTAAAGACTGGGCCACGCTTGAATTCGAACTGTTGCTCGACCGCGGAGTAGATCGAAATCCCCAGCACGTCCGACGGAAGCATGTCGCTGGTGAACTGCACCCGCTGGAAGGTACAGTCGAGAGCCCGCGCCAGAGCCTGTCCCAGAGTAGTTTTTCCGACGCCGGGGACGCCTTCGATGAGCAAGTGTCCGCGAGCAATCAGCGAGACGACGGCCAGACGGAGAATGTCATCCTTGCCTCGAATCACTTTGCGAAGGGCGTTTTCCAGTCGCGCCGCACGATGCGAAACGGCGATGGCGGTTTCAGGAGACATTATTGGAATTCTACTATGCGGCTGGATTGGTTTAAGAGTTACGGAGGTTACGGTAAGCATTCAGCATTCAGCACTCAGCAATCACCACTCAGCATCCAGTCCATTAAGCGACAGGTGGGTTTGCTGATTGCTGAATGCTGACGGCTGATTGCTCACTGCGTAAACTCTGCTGGCCTTCCCGTCAATCGCTCGATGCGCTTTGCGATTGGGGGATGGGTGGAGAACAGGCTGCCGAAGTTCATCCCTAGGAATGGTTGAATAATAAATAGGTGCGCGGTCGAGGGTGTGGCCTGTAATGGCAGACGGCGCGAGTAGGCGTCAAGTTTTCCGAGGGCGCTGGCGAGGGCATACGGATTGCCGGTGAAATGCGCTCCCGTGGCATCCGCCTGATATTCGCGCGAGCGCGACACAGCGAGCTGAATTAATGACGCGGCAATGGGTGCGAGGATCAGCATCAAGAGCGCGCCGAATCCGCCACCTCGGTTTTCATCACGATCTCCTCCCATGCCGCCGAAAATCATGGCGAAGCGACCCATGCTGGCCAGCATGGTAACGGCTCCGGCGACGGTCGCGGCGACTGAACTAATAAGGATGTCGCGGTTGTTCACGTGTCCCAATTCATGCGCCAGGACACCTTCCAGTTCTTCATCGTTGAGCAGGTTGAGAATGCCCTGAGTCACAGCCACCGAGGCGTGTTGCGGGTTGCGTCCTGTAGCGAAGGCGTTGGGGGATTCGTTGGGAATTACGTAAATCTTGGGCATGGGGATGCCGATTTTCTGCGTTAGCCGTTCGACGGCGGCGTAGGCGCGGGGCAATTCCTCGCGCGTGACGGGCTGGGCACGATACATCGCCAGCGCGATCTTGTCGGAATAGAAATACGAAACAAAGTTCATGACCGCGGCGAAGGCCAGCGCCAGCAACATACCGTTCTGTCCGCCAAAGGCCCGGCCGATGAACATCAGCAGCAACGTGAGCAGCGTCAGCAAGAACGCGGTTTTAAATGTGTTTCCCATAGAAGTCCCACCCCATTAGATGGTACGCCGGATCTAGGGATTCAGACTCGGGACAGGGAGGGAATACAAGCTATGCAAAGCGAGCGGGCGAGGACGCACGTTTCTCCATATAGTGTTAGCTGACTTTCACTGCGCCTCGCTTTACGGCGCGTTCCAGTGTCTGGTCAAGCGCGGCTTTGGCTTTCTCGTATTCCTGCTGCGAGATTCGGCCTTGCTTGTGTTCGACTTCGAGTTGGAACATCTCTTCTTTCAGAGCTTCGAGCAACAATGCGGAGCGGTCTGCGGGTTTGGGTTTCGGGGCAGGGGGAATGCCCAGTTCCGCGTCCGTTGGACCGAAATCGGTGATGGTGGCGGATTTCGAGCGGGTAGCAATGTAGACCGCGCCCGCAGCCAGCACAATCCCAAAGCCTCCAAGAATGTACCAGCGATATTTTTCGAGCGGATCCGGGGCGTCGATGGGTGGGCCAAGTCCGCCTCCGGGCCGGGAGTCGCGTCCAGCGACTGCGCCGCCGGTTTGGGCGCCGCTCGTTTGAGCTCCGCCGACGGGATTGCCGGCACTTTTAGTTTCCTCTGGCTCATCCGACATTACGCCGGTGCCGGAGATTTTGAAGGCAAGAGGCTGGCCAGCCTTGGTATTGGAAGCCACTTGAACGACTGCATCCGCCTGCCGCGGATCTTGCATCGACTGAAAGGTTGTGCCCGGAGCGGGAGCGAATTCCATAGACTTGGGCAGCACTACGACAAAGTGCTGAGCCCCGTACAGAGTCTTGGGATCGAACGTGGCTTCTCCGCTGTATGGCAGGTGATAGCTGACCTGGAACTGGGTTTCTCCCGGACGCAGAGGGAACACGAAAGCGTAGCGGTTCTTTTGCTTCTGCGGCACTGGAGCCGAGTTAATGGGTTGGCCTCCGGCGGTCATCGCCATGCTTTGGTCAACCTGGGCGCCGTCGGGAAGATAGAATTCGAAGCTCTGATCGCTCATCTGGGTGCGCGGCGGATCAGAAGTATTATTCACGGCGAAAAGGCTGATGCCTTGTAATTCACTGCCCTGCGCTTGAAACCGCATCACGTCGGCAGTTACGCTGATTCCGTCGACCTGCTTGGCGACATCGTAGACTTGCACGTCAACCGAAGTCGTTCCCGGCGGAGCCATGCGGTGATAAGTCACGCCCTGATGGATGACGCGGACCAAGTGGGGACTCGTCGCATCGTCGAGCTTCACGTTGAAGTTGCCCTTGGCGTCGGTTTGGGTGCGACCAGACTCTTGCATCCCCTGGCCTAAACTGAGGAGCACGACGTCGTCGCCAGCCGCGGGCTTTTTGGTGGTGCCGTTTGTCACTTTACCGGTCAGAGTTTGGGCTGAGGCGGGGACGAGAAGAAGCATCCATAACAACACGAGAAAAAGTCCCCACTTCTCGCAAAGTGTGCGGGAAATGCGGCACCCGGTTTCTTGCTTGCCAAGTCTCAAACTCTGGCTCCTTTTCGGGGGCGGAGTGACGCACTGGCGGCGGCTTCTTCCAGGCGCGCGATCTCGGACAGAACCGCAGCTGCTTCTTCTTCGAGAGATGTCTTCATTGTCTGATAGTCAGAATCTGGAAACTTGCCGGCTTTGAATTCGAAGTTCAGGTCGCGAAGGTTTTCGTAGATCGCTTCCTTACGCTCGCGTAAATAGATGACGCGAGTTTTTTCTGGACCCATGTATAGCTTGCCCGGCAGATAAAAGACGTAAACCAACACTCCGATCGTTATCAGGATACAGGTCAGAAGTTCGATGCTCATATTTCGGTATCCTTCCGGGCTTGATCGCGGAAATGGTCAAGCTCCGCGCCGTGGACGGCGGCAACCGCGCCAACGGGCAGCACTAGAGGACGCGATTTCCAGACGCGGACAATTGCTGTAACCGTGACCAGCCCCAGCACCAAGACCAGATATGGCATGATCCAAGCCACCCGATTGAAGCCGGTTTTGGTGGGCGCAGCCATCACCGTCGTTCCGTATTTCTGGACAAATCCCTGCAGGGTCAGATCGTCGTTGTCCCCGCGGTCGACGGCGGCTACCAGTTCAGCGCGCATCCGCTCCGAGTAGGCACAGCCGACATGATTGCATTCGAGCAGGATCTGGTTGCATCCGCAGACGCACATCATGCGATGGCCGAGATCGTTGACGCGGGCCGATTCGTCGCCGGCGCCGAGAAGGGTGAGGAGGGTTATTGTCAGGAGCGCCAGTTTAGCGCTGCGACTCAGTAAAAAAGTTGTCATCCTGAGCGAAGGAGGCGTTCGCGAAGCGAGCGTCGCCGCAGTCGAAGGACCCCGGCGTCGCAGATGCAACCAAGGCTGTGACAGGGAATTCTTCCAACAAAGTCCTGCGAATGTTCTGGCCGGAATGCCTTTCGGCTTTCTCGTGACACAATCCTCCGCGGAGTCCTTCGACTCCGCAGAATCTCCGCTTCGCGAAGAATCTGCTGCGCTCAGGATGACCGGCCTGGCGGATGGCAAATGCGGAATCCGCATCAGTCGCCTGCTCCCACCGGTTCGGCACGCATTCGTGCCGGGGCTGTGACACGCACTGGTACTGAGTTGGGGATCAAGGCTACAACCGTGCCGGCAATAATGATCCAGACGCCAATCCAAATCCACATGACTAAAGGATTCAAGTGCACCTTGATGATTGGCTTTCCTGTCTCCGGATTCTGCCCCTCGTATACGACGTACAGATCCTCTTGCGGAGTTGAGCGATTGGCGACCATGGTAGAAGTCTGCTGGCTCGCTTTGTAGAAACGGCGCTCGGGGTTGAGCGTGGCAATTTGTTTTCCGCCCTTGAAGACATTCATGACCGCCCACTCGCTGCCGTAATTCGGATTGTCATCCTGCGTGTAGGACTGGCAGACCAGGGTGTAAGCGCCGATGGTCATCTTGTCGCCGAAACCCATCTCCTGCTCTTTATCCTGATTGAAGACCGAGCCGGCGAAGCCGATCATGATCACGATCACGCCGAAGTGAACGATGTATCCGCCGTAGCGGCGCGTGTTGCGATGCGCAAGCTGCACCATCGAGGCAAAAAGATTCTGGCCAGTATGACGGCCAATCACACGGCCTCCGCGAACGAACTCAGAGATGACCGTGAGCGCCACGAGCACGGACAGCATGATGGTCATCAGCGCGTAGAAGTAGGAAGCGTCCGTCCACGGCTTCATGCCGAGCGCGACTAACAGCACGCCCGTAAGGAGTGCGCCGATGGCCGGCCACATGAAGTTGCGTTTCAAGCTCTCGACTGATGTTCTACGCCACGCGAGCAACGGGCCCACTGCGGTCAGCAGAAGAAGCAGCAAAGCTACCGGAATGTTTACACGATTGAAAAATGGGGGTCCGACGGTAACCTTGGTTCCCTGGACCCACTCGGAGAGCACCGGAAAAAGCGTTCCCCAAAGAACGGTGAAACAGGCGACCAGCAGCAAAAGATTGTTGAACAGGAAACTGGATTCGCGCGAGATCAGCGATTCCAGTTTGTGCTCAGTGCGTAAGTGCGAGCGGTTTTTTATATAAAAGAAGAGGCAGGTCAGGAAAATGATCGCGAGAAACGCAACGAACCAATCGCCGATCGAGGACTGCGCGAAGGCATGCACCGAACTGACCACCCCGCTGCGCGTCAGGAATGTGCCGAAGATCGACAGCATGAAGGTGGAAAAAATCAGCCACATGTTCCAGGTCTTCAGCATGCCGCGTTTTTCCTGCATCATTACGGAGTGCAGAAATGCGGTGCCGGTGAGCCATGGCATTAGTGAGGCGTTCTCGACCGGATCCCATCCCCAATAGCCGCCCCATCCCAGTACTGAGTAGGCCCAGTGCGCCCCGAGAAAGACTCCGCAGGTTAGAAATCCCCATGTCACCATGGTCCAGCGGCGTGTGATCTGTATCCACTTCTCGCCCGGGTAGCGCATGATCAACGCGGCCAGCGCGAACGCAAATGGAATCGTGAATCCGACGTAGCCGAGGTAGAGCATCGGCGGATGGATCACCATCTCGGGATATTGGAGTAGAGGGTTGAGCCCATTGCCGTCGGCGGGCAATGCGCCTTGCATCACGCCGAAAGGATTCGCGGCGAAGTTCAGCAGCAATAAGAAGAAGACCTGAACGGCGGCGATGATGACTGAGGCGTGGGCAAAGAGGCGGACATCTGTTTTATAGCGCAGCCTGAGAACCAGGCCATACGCCGAGAGCAGCAGCGCCCAGAACAGCAGCGATCCTTCTTGTCCTGACCACAGCGTGGCGAATTTGTATGGTGCGGGCAGGTCGCGATTGCTGTGATGAAAAATGTAGGCGATGGAAAAGTCATTCTGAAAGGCTGCGACCACCAGCACAACGGCCGCAAGAAAGACGATTGCAAAGCTGGCAACGCCGGCGCGGCGCGCGGTTTCACCCAGCCGTTCAGATCCAGGTCCCTTGATGATGAGTGCCAGCAGACCTGCCAGGAAGGAGTAGGTGCACAGCGCCAGCGCGAGGAGAAGCGCAAAACTACCTATTTGCGACATGGGGGGGACCTAGGGTTGTATTTTTTCAGAAACTATCCCCAGAAGCAACCACGAAGGCTGGGCCAGCAGAATAGTTCGTGCCTTCTGCATTATGTTTGTGTGCAGCTTCGCTCGCTGCCCGGACGTGCGTCCGGGCCTACGAGGGCATCGCGACTGGCGGAACTTTACGCCTAGGCGGACTGTTGATGACTTTTGGTGTCGAGAATTTCGCGTTCGGCTGTGAGCCAGTCCTCATTCTCGTTGCCAGGAGTGCTTCCGCGCTCCAGGTACAGTTGGTAGGCGCGCTCGCGGATTTTCACTTCCAAATCGGCTGGGGAATTGTTTGCCGGTGAGGTCTTCCGGACCAGGGTTACAGAGCCGGCTTCGGGCATGGTGATGACTTGATTGTTGGTCGCCTTCGTGGTGCGGGGAGTCTTTGCTTTGGCCATGATTGGTACTCCTTTGGGACTTCTAAGTCCATGAATTAGAAAAGCTTATAATTGGGCGCGTTTCCGCGCGCCTAGTTAGGCCCACAAATAGTGAGTATGTAGTAATCATAAACCGAGAGACTGTGGATTTGGAAGAAAGCTGGAAAGAATTAATCTCTGTGAAACATTGATTTTGTCGATAACGATCAGTAGAAATCGTGCGAACTGGTTTCGGCGCGGGTGATGGAAAGCGGCGACACGCGCTCGGCTTTTACGGAGATGACATTGTCTTGATTCTGCAGGATTCCTTCCACCATGAGGAACTGCGCGGAACTTAACAGCAGCCGGTTTTTCTGAAACAGATCGGGCATGACGATGGCATTGGCCACGCCGGTCTCGTCTTCAATGCTGAGGAAAACGAAACCCTTGGCAGTACCCGGACGCTGGCGGCAAATGACGCATCCTCCAATGCGGAGATGTTGTCCGTCGGGAATGCGGCTGAGGTCGCTGGCTTTGTGGATGCCCATCGCTTCCATTCGTGCACGGTGGTAAGCCATTGGGTGCGGGCCGACAGTCATGCCGGTGCCGCGGAAGTCTGCGACCAGGCGTTCTTCCGGATTCATGGGGTGTAGCGGGGAGTTGGTATCGGGCTCGGGGAGTTCGTCGAGCAACGGGCCGGAATTACGGACGGCGCGTTCGACTTGCCAGAGGGCATCGCGGCGATGAAGAGCAAGTTCACCACGCAGACACCCTTCGACTTCGCTCAGGGCAGGCTCCGACACCGAGGTATCTGGAGGTTTGACACTTATTGAGATATTTTTCTTATTACGTTTATCGGTTTTCTCCGTGCCTCCGTGTCTCCGGGGTGAATTTGAATTCCCGACTGAATTCAGCGCTCCAATTTCTGCCAGCGTGTTCAATTCATCTTTGCGCAACTCGGGCACGCGATGGACCAGATCGCGAATAGAAACGAATGGAGCGATAGCGCGTTGCAGGACTATTGCCTGGCCAGCGTCTTCACGCAATCCTCGGGCGTAGCGGAGACCGAGACGTAAGGCGGTTGAACTGGTTGATTGCTGATTGCTGAGTGCTGACCGCTCCAACGTACACTGCCATTCTGACTTCGTCACATCGATCGGCAACACTTTCAGGCCGTGCCGTTGCGCATCTTTGACGAGCGTGGCCGGCCGATAAAATCCCATCGGCTGGTTGTTGAGCAGGGCAGCAGTGAATGCGGCGAGATAATGACATTTCAGATAGGCGCTGGCGTAGGCGATGAGCGCAAAACTGGCAGCGTGAGACTCGGGGAATCCATAAAGAGCGAACGAAGAAATCGAAAGAACGATCTGCTCCTGCGCCTCGCGCGAGATGCCATTGCTTTCCATGCCGCTGCGCAGCCTGGCCTCAATATCTTTCATGCGAGCCTGCGAGCGCTTGAATCCCATGGCGCGACGCAGTTCTTCGGCCTCGCCTCCGGTGAAATTGGCTGCGACCATCGCAATGCGCAGCAATTGTTCCTGAAATAAAGGCACGCCCAGAGTGCGGGCCAGCACAGGTTCGAGCGACGGATGCAAATGGTTGACGGGTTCGCGGCCCATGCGGCGGCGCAAATACGGGTTCACCATCTGCCCCACGATTGGTCCGGGGCGAATGATGGCGACTTGCACGACGATGTCGTAAAAATATTTTGGCTGCAGGCGCGGCAGGCATGACATCTGCGCCCGGCTCTCGATCTGAAACATGCCAATGGTGTCAGCCTTCTGCAGGGTGGAATAGACTGCGGGATCGTCGGACGGAAGATGGGCAAGGTTTACTTCTTCGCCGTGATGGTCGTGGATAAGTTTTAGGGAATCTTCGAGCACGGCCATCATGCCTAAGCCGAGCAGGTCTACTTTAATGATGCCCAGGTCGGCGCAGTCTTCCTTGTCCCATTGCACGACGACGCGGCCTGGCATTGATGCAGGTTCGAGCGGAACGATGGAGTCGAGCTGTCCCTGACAAATCACCATGCCGCCGGAATGCTGGCCGAGGTGTCGTGGCAAATCCTGCACCGCAACGCACAGCTCGAAATATTTCCGCAGCCGGGGATGGTTTAAATCCAATCCGGCATCGCGGAAGCGGTGATCGAAGGTGTCGTTGTCGTCGCGATATTCCCAGGTGGAAACGGCGGCCGATACTTTATCGAGAGTTTCGGGATCGAAACCCAGAGCCTTGCCCATTTCGCGCGAAGCCATACGGCTGCGATACGTGATGACGTTGGCAGTCATGGCTGCGCCGCGCTCGCCGTAGCGTTTGTATAAATACTGAATCACACGCTCACGCTGATCGCCGCTGGGAAGATCGAGATCGATGTCGGGCCACTCGCCTCGTTCTTCAGAAAGAAAGCGCTCGAAAAGCAATTCCATGCTGACCGCATCAACTGCAGTGATGCCGAGCGAATAGCAGACCGCACTGTTGGCGGCAGAGCCGCGTCCCTGCACCAGGATGTTTTCTTCCCGGCAGAAGCGAACCAGATCCCAGACAATAAGGAAGTAGCCGGGGAGAGCGAGCTTCTCAATAAGTTTTAGCTCGCGTTCAATCTGGCAGCGGGCGCGGCTCTGCAGATCTGATGAAGCTCGGCCATAGCGCTGCTGAAACCCTTCCCGGGTGCGCTCCCGCAGGAACGACATCATAGTTTCGCCTTCAGGCACGGGGTACTTGGGGAATTCATATCCCAGATCTTTGAAAGTGAATGCGAGCCGGGAAGATAGTTCTACCGTGTTCGCAATCGCCTCAGGCAAATCGGCGAAGAGCGCTTGCATCTCTTGCGGCGATTTCAGATAGCGCTCGGAATTGCGCGCCAACAGGCGTCCGGCAGTGGCCAGCGTGCGTTTGTGACGAATGGCGGTGAACACGTCACAGAGTTCACGCTCCCGAGCTGTGGCATAACAAACGCCATTGGTCGCGAGTAAAGGAAGCTGGAGCGAGCGAGCAATTTCGATGGCGGCGTGATTGCGAGCCTCCTGCTCGCGGTGAAAATGCCGCTGCAGTTCTACGTAGATATTGTCTCGGCCGAAAATATTTGCCAACTGCTCGACGCAGTGTCGCGCTTCTTCTATGCCACCGTGAGCGAGGGTAGAAGCCAGCGGCCCGTTGTCGTCGCCGGTAAGGCAAATGAGTCCGGTGGCATGTTGTCGCAATTCTTCTTCGCATACTGCGCCTTCACCTTTGGCCGACCGCAGCTTCATTTTCGTAATCAGGCGACAAAGGTTCTGATATCCAAGACGGGAAGAAACAAGAAGCGGAAGACGGAATTCACCACGGAGACACAGAGGCACGGAGGAATCTTTAGCTTTGTGATTCTTGTTCTTCTCCGTGTCTCTGTGTCTCTGTGGTGAAAACAGTTCGCATGTCACCTCCGCTCCGATGTGCGCCTTGATCCGCGCTTTCTTCGCTGCCATGTGGAAACGCGGAGAGCCATAAACACCGTCGCGATCGAGCAGCGCCATCGCCGGCATGTTCAGATTGGCGCAGGCCTCGACTAAGTTCTCGGGCAGGGAAGCACCTTCGAGAAAACTGAAAGCAGAGCGGGAGTGGAGTTCGATGTACATAAAAAGCACTTAGCATTCAGCACTCAGCACTAAGTAAAAGCAGTACGACGCATAGGTGTGGCTGACTGCTAAGTGCTGACTGCTGATCAGTCATATGTTCCTTCCAGAAACCATCGTCCGCCAAGCCGATCGCGGACCAGGCGATATAAAGCGATGTCAGATTCTCCCTGCACTGCGATATCCCATTCGTCGCGCGCCCAGCCTTCTTTTTCCCACCAGTCTCCAGAGGAGCGCCATGGTCCAGCGGCCCATAGAATTTCTCCCTGCATTGCTTTGTTCCTGGGACAGGTGATGTGCGCGAGCTTGCCGTCTTGAATGGCCACCGCAATGTCGACTGGGGGACGGAAGATGCGCAACGCAGTCACGAGATCACATTCACCACGGAGGCACGGAGACACGGAGGAATTCTTTTGAACAGAAAAATGAGAACTGTTCTTCTCTGTGCCGGAGCCTGCCCTGAGCGCAGTCGAAGGGTGTCTCTGTGGTGAAAACGGTTCGCTGGGAGCGAAGCGCTGCATGCGGAATCCCTGGGGACGATGCGTGTCCAGCAGTTCCAACGATCCCACTTTGTCTTCCCCGACGATGCTTGCAATCCTGGCCAGCGTGAGCTCAAGCTTTTCCGGTTCTGGGGCAGGCGGAAGAAATAGTCCATTCTGCGCCGCCCGGGGCCGCACTGGTTCTGCCGCCAGACGAATTTTGACGATGGGAGCGCCGGGAGGATGCGCCTTCAAATCAAGTTGCAGTAGTTTGAGGAAAGTCTTGGGGTCAAGCAATGGGACAGGAAGCCGGAGAGTGCGCTGGAAACTTTGCCGAGCTTGTGCTCGGCTTGGACGGGCGGGGACGCCCGTCTCTCCATTATTTGCTGAGGGATCTTCTGGCTGCCAGCCATTCTCCAGTTCCAAAGATAACCGCAATTCCTGCGTCGCCAATGCGCGCGCTTCCAGACGAGCACACAATTGCTCCAATAACCGGCCCAGCAGAAATGCCAACGGTTCCAGCAGCACCAGCGGATATTCCAACTCGACCACTTCCTCGAAGATTAACGGAGGCTCGACGGGAACCAAAGTGCGGGAAGTGGCGCCGCGTGCTAGTGCTTGTAAAAGGATTCCATCTTGCCCCAGACGTTCACTCAGTGCGACGTCGGGCAATGCCGCCAGATCGCGCAGCTTGCGAATTCCCCAGCGGCTGAAGGTTTCCAAAAGGTGCGCGGATTCCTGCGTCGAGTTTTCAAACAATACTTCTACCGGCAAGCTGCCCAGTTGTTCCGCTTCTTTGCCTTCCGGAATCACGGTCACGCCAGAAAACCCTCGAGCCGCCAGCGTGGCTGTCTCCGGATTGCCGGCTACGGAGACGTTGCTTTCGAGTCCAAGATCAGAAGCGCGTCGTGCCAAAGCGCGCGCAATTTTGGGTAGGGGACCGAAAAGCGGCTGCAGTCCGGCAAGATCCAACACGATTGTGTCGCAACCCACGGCTTCCACCCGCGGCGAAAAAGATTGCGTACAATCCAACAGCACAGCATGGGCAGCGGCTTCTTGCGGCAGGGAACGGGCTCGCAATACCAAACCGGAGCAGGCTTCTATTTGCAGTTTGGTCATTCCTTGGCTCACCCCGGCGCGGCGCGCGTTTTCATTCACCGCAAAAACTTTTTGTAGCGGAGCTTTGCCTTCGAGCACAGCCAGAGACCGCGAGCGCAACTCCGGTTCAGCGCGCAATAGCGCCTCCACGGGGAAATCAGGAACGAAGATGCAGGCAAAATATTGACTCATTGATTCAATGACTCTATGAGTCAATCCTTTCATCCCACTTTCGTCGTGAACGTGGTCGTAACCGATCCCGCCGGTTTGCGTTCCAGCCGGGACCGCAAGAGTTCTCCTTGCACTTGAAGTCCATGCAGAAGCTGAGCGTGAGCCGGAGGAGTTTCTGCTGAGAGCTGAGAACTGACAGCTGACAAGCTCTTCCCAGAAACTTTCAGCAACAGCGAAGCACAGGTCTGGGCGCAAGGCGCTTGGCTGATGACGAACAATACCGTGGCCGTGTGCTCCACCGCACGTTGAAAACGAAACCAGGATGCCAACGGAATGCGCCGCGCCATCTTCACCGGAGTATTGCCAAGATCGATAATCACCAACCCAAAGCCGCCACTTCGCAAAAGCAAATCGGTAACCTGCAACGCCTGCTCGACCGGCTTTTCGATTTGCCGCCGGGCATTTTCATTCTTCTCTGTCTTCTCTATGGCTCTATGTCTTTGTGGTGAACGTACCTTTTGCTTGTTTCCCCCGCATCGCACCCACAGCAGTCTTTCAAAATTCACTCCCGCCGCTGCTGCCGAGTGGGGATTGAAAGCATCGCTGATGTCCACCAGTGCGCATACTTCCTGCCGCTGAGTCGCTGCCGCCAGGGCTGCCAACAATACACTGGTGCGGCCGGACGAGGCTGGTCCGCAAATCTCGGTCAAGCATCCGCGCGGAAGTCCGCCGGTAAGCGCATCAACCTCGCGGACACCGCTCGAAACCATCAGCGGAGTCGGCCGCACTTCCAATCGCGATGCGGGAGTCACTCCAGCAAGCTTGGGTATCGCCGACAAGCGTTCGAAAACCAGAGTGCCAGCAACGCCAACAAAGCGGCCCACGGCCGCGGTAGAAACAAGCGGTACAGACGACATGGAGACCTCAGGATTTCAGGGAACGTCAGGGCCGCGACCCGGCTCTGTGGCGGCTATTAATTTTCGCCTTTTGTTCGCTATGATTGTTATACTGCGAACGGGGGTTGTCAAGCATTTAAAAATTAATTTGCGCATAGAATTCAGAGCAGACGCGGCAGGAATCCAACTTCAAGAAAGCGAAGGTACTTCACGCTTGGGGTCACCAAGCGAATGCGAGTTAGCGCGATGCTTCTGCCCGCGGGCTTTGTTATAATCAGCCTCTACTCGATGGCGCTATCGTCTAGGGGTTAGGACGGAAGATTCTCAATCTTCAAACCCGGGTTCGATTCCCGGTAGCGCTACCAGATCTTCCATATTCAAGACCGACAATACTCCGGCGCCAAGCCGCCGGTGGGGCTCCGCTGATGCGGTGAATCCATCTGGTCATGTGGGCTTGGTCGGCAAAGCCCGTGTCGGCTGCGATCCCGCACAAGCAGTCAGAGCCTCGCGTGATGTGCAGCCACGCCGCACGGGCTCGCAATTCGGCGCGTAACACCGATGGCGTAATCCCGTAGGCTGCAGCGAATCCGCGAGAGACGGTTTCGCGTGCCAGGCCCTTTACTTCCGCCCACGTACCGATCTCGGTTGATGCATTCCGGGCCAGGTCCAACAGCAAAAGGTCCGGCCAGTCATTTTTTTGCCCCGGCGAGGGCAACTTGTTTTTCACCAGAGTGCGTTCCAGCAGCAGCGTTGCCTCGGTGACGTCCCTTTCGGCAGTTCGCGCCAGTTCATCGACACTGTCCAAGTGATAGAGCCCGCCAATTCCGCTGGTATCCGGCCAGTCGAGCCTTATCAGCTTAACCCCGGCAGATATCATCCGATTCGCATGACAATCCATCGTAGGATGAATCAGTACATCGCCCGCTGTGGCGTGTATGCGGCCACTGTAGCCCGATTCCTCGAAGCTGCCGGCCAGGACGACCGTCGCATACGCGCGCAAGTGGCGATGCCGCGGCAAGCTGAAGCTGCATGGCAAGGTTTCGATTCCAGGTGTGACGCGGCGAAAGTGCGGATTGTGGATCGGCGCAGACACGGTCAATCGTAAGGCGAAGACATCGCGACCGGCAAGGACAATTCGCCTCGCGCCGTTTCCGCCAAGTCAAATGGGTTCAAGACAGCGCCGGTCTCGTCATTCATTCTTGTTGGAACACGATTCAGGCATTTAAGGTTGCCCGGCGGAGGTAGCAGCCAATGGCCACAATAACCAGACGATCGTTCATAGAAATGGCGGTTGCGTTGGGTGCGACTGCCGCATGGGGACAGCCCACTGCGGCGCGGTCCAAGGTTGATTGGTACGAGCGCCGTGACTTCTATCCGGAAGGTGTTGCATCTGGAGATCCAGAAAGCGACAGCGTTCTGTTGTGGACGCGCCGTCCGCCGATCGATGGCAACGGAGTGGAGAAGTTGACGGTGGAGATCGCCGAGGACGAGTCCTTCCACCGCGTCGTAGGCACGGCCGAAGCGCGGATCTCTGAAGCCTCCGATTGGACCTGCCGCGTGCTGGCGGGCGGGTTGAAGCCCTCGAAAGTGTACTGGTACCGGTTTGCCGACTCGCACGGTAACGGAAGCCGCATCGGACGGACGATCACCGCGCCCACCGATGACGACACGAGAAGTGTGCGGTTTGTGTTCATCTCTTGCCAGAACGCAAACGATGGCGCGCAGAACGCTTACCGACGGATGATTTTTGAAGACCAACGTGCTGCGGAAGAAGACCGCCTCGGCTTCGTGCTCCACTTAGGGGATTTCATTTACGAAATCGTCTGGTACCCTGAGGACCGTCCGCAAGGAATGTACGATCGTCGACTACGCGACATCGTTCGTTACGAGCATGGCGAAAAAATCGGGGACTTTCACATTCCCACGGTCGTCGGCGACTATCGTGCTATCTATCGCAGCTACCTTCACGATCCCGACTTGCAGGATGCGCGCGCCCGTTGGCCATTTGTCTGCATGTGGGACAACCATGAGTTCAGTTGGATTGGCTGGCAGAGCATGCAGCAATTTGGAGGAGTGAATCGTCCGGCGCAGACGCGAAGGGTAGCGGCTAACCAGGCATTCTTTGAATACCAGCCTGCACGTTTGTACAAACCGAGCGGACCGTCGCTCGATCAGTTTGATCCGCCGCGAGTCGTCGATGCGCCAATTACTCATTTTGACGAGCACGGTCTCGGTCAGGAACCCAACAATCTGACCGCAATTCACAGCCTCAGGGGATATCGGACATTGCGCTGGGGCCGCAACATGGAACTGATCATCACTGACCAGCGCAGCTACCGCTCCGAGGATCCTACTTATCGAGCAGAGGCTAAGGCCTTCATGAGTGATGATTTCCCCGGATTCATGCCGCAGGAAGTGCTCGACATACTCGACGCCGGAAGCGCCTACAAAGACGGCCATCCACCGGCGACGATCAAGTACGGTGGCACAGAGATTGTGAATTTTCGCAAAGATCAGCCTCCAACTACTATTCTTGGAGCGGAACAGAAAGCATGGTTTCTGGAGCGTCTGCAGAAATCAAACGCCACATGGAAGATCTGGGGCGACACAGTGGCCACGCTCGACATGCGCGCCGACCCGCAGAATCTGCCCGCGGGTTTAACCTCTGCATGGCCCGGTGCGGGATACGCGGGATTTGACGCGAGCACTGGCGCCGGGGATCACAGCACTGCATATGTCGAGCGCGGAGAAATCTACGACTTCGTTCGCGACCAGGGAATTACAGGTTTCGCGACCGTGGCGGGCGACCGCCATAGTTTTTGGGCGGGCCTCGCAGCGAAAGGTCTTCCGCCAAAGACCTTCGAACCGGTTGGAATTGCTTTTGTAACCGGTTCGATCTCCGCGCCGGGAATCGTAGAAGCATTCGAACACGGCTTTCCCAAAGATCATCCGCTGCGACCTCTGTTCGTAGGCCAGGGACCGGGAGACTCGCGGCCTCAGCCAACCATGAATCTATTGCTGCGGCACGGTGTCCGGTCATCGCTGGAATATGTGAAGAGCGGAGACATCCAGAAAGCGCGCGCCTTGTCGAACCCCGATCTCTCGCCGCACCTTTCTTTTGTCGACATGGGAGGCCACGGTTACGCCGTGGTTCGCGTTACCAGCGATGCTTTGGAAGCTGAGTTTGTGTGTATCCCGAGGCCGATTGAGCGCAGCGACCGCGCTGATGGTGGTCCGCTGCTTTATCGCAGCAGACATCGGGCCCGTCTTTGGCGCAAAGGAGAAACGCCCAGGCTGGAGACGCAGATTGTTGAGGGCGATCCTAAATTCTCGATCTGAATGGCGGGGTACGGTCTGAGATCGGTTTTATCTATGCACCAGGAAATCAAACTCGTTTTACGCCAATCTTCATACGCGGTGCGCATGGCCCAACCGCGCGACTCCGACAGAATCGCAGAGTTGGCGGAACAACTTGGCTATCCGTGCACAGGGGAAGAAGTTCGCGGGCGGCTCAGCCAAATGCAGGACGCGAACCAATACGCCGTGTTTGTGGCAGAGCTTCCCACCGGCCAAATTGCGGGATGGATCGGGCTGTACGTCTTCCGGGCCGTCGAAATGGAAACTGTCGCAGAGATTAGTGGATTGATCGTCGACGAAAATGTCCGCTCTTGTGGGATCGGAAAGATGTTGCTCGATGCTGCAGAAGAATGGGCACAGCGAGTCGGATGTCGTGTTATCTCGGTGCGGTCGAACGTCAAGCGGGATCGCGCTCATCAGTTCTACACAAATAATGGATACGAGCACATCAAGACCCAGAAAGAGTTGCGGAAGGAACTCTGATACAGAGAATTGATGATGACCATACCTTCCTCAGCACCACCTTTGAGCGGGCGTGGGTACGAGTCTGAGGAAGCCGCAGCGGCCATCATTGAAGGAGATCTTGGCTCTGCGCGCTTGCGCAAGGAGTTGAACATCTTCGATGCGGTCGCGGTGGTTGTTGGCACCGTCATCGGGTCGGGAATTTTCCTCTTGCCCAGTTTCGTCGCCGCCCAACTGCACTCCCTTGGCGCGGTCTTGCTGGTATGGCTGGTGGGCGGGATCCTAAGCCTGTTTGGCGCATTATCGTTGGCTGAACTCGGCTCCGTTTATCCTGGGACAGGCGGCCTGTGCACTTACCTGCGCCACGTTTATGGCCCGCTGCCCGCCTTCCTCTATGCCTGGGCGCTGCTTCTTATGATTCATACTGGCAGCATCGCCGCGCTGGCTGTCGCTTTCGGCATTTACGTCGGTCAGGTTCTGCCTTTGAGCATAGTTGAGCAGAAGGTGTTAAGCGCGGGGCTGATTTTGACGCTCACTGTTGTGAGCTGTTTTGGGATTCGCGGCGGAAAGCTGGTCCAAAACTTCATCGCCGTTGCCAAAGTCAGCGGCCTGGCGGGAATCATCCTTTTACTTAGCGCCAAGGGTTCGCGCCCGATCCACTTTTTCGAAAGTTCAGGGAGCGCCCAGGGTCCAGCGTTTTCGGTTGCGGGATTTGGTGTTGCTCTGGTAGCAGTGCTGTGGGCCTATGAGGGCTGGCACGTCCTGTCGTTTGTTGCCGGAGAGATGAAAAAGCCCAAGCTGGATTTTCCGCGGAGTCTTTTTTACGGCAGCGCCATCGTTATGCTGATCTATCTGGCAGCCACCCTCGGCTACTACCACGTGCTGTCTGCAACAGAGATTCGAGGAAGTAACGCGGTGGCCGCTCTGGCAGTCGGGAAGCTTCTTGGCCCGATCGGCGCAAGTGTCATTTCCATTTTGATCGTGGTTTCGATTCTTGGCTCCATGAATGGATTGATACTCAGCGGACCTCGTGTCTCGTTTGCGATGGCGCGCGAGGGAATTTTTCCTGCCGTTTTCGGCCGATTGAGCGCTCGTTACCGCACACCCACAGCGGCATTGGTGGTTCAAGGCGTTTGGGCGGCCACACTGGCCGCTTCCGGCAGCTACCAGCAGCTTTTCACAGACGTCATTTTCACTGCATGGATTTTTTACGGGCTGGCAGTTGCGGGCGTTCTGGTGCTCCGGCGTTCTCAGCCGCACACGACACGTTCCTTTTCCGTTCCCGGATATCCATGGCTTTCGTTGCTCTTCTGCGTTGCGGCCGCGGGCGTGATTATTGGCACCCTGATTGCGCGACCAATAGGTGTATTGATCGGCATTGGGCTGGTTGGCACCGGTATTCCAGTCTATTTGTTTTGTATCAGGATGCAATCAGCGACTGTGGCAGAATGACCGGCTTTGCGCGACATACGAATTAGAGAGATGTATCCGAATGATTGGAACACTCTGCGTTGGAGCGATTCATCTTCCACATCCGGCATTGGAGATGCCACGGGCTTCTTGAGTTCTCGATTACACGGAGGTCGTAAAGAGCAAAAATGACCAGAAAATTCGCTCTCATCGCTGCCGCACTTCCCCTTTCTTGTTTGTTGTTCATGGTCGCGGACGCGAACCAGGACTCGCATAAGATCAATCTTCCGACGAGCAAAACCCTGACCGTTCCCGTTCCCGGTTTCATCGGCCGTACTAACAGTTACCCCGCGACCATCGCCCTAAGTCCCGACGGCCGGTACGCCGCCATTCTCAACCAGGGATACGGCACTCAGCAAAGCGAGGTGCGGCAGTCAATCGCGATTCTTGACCTCAGCAACAATCAGTTGCGCGACTTCCCAGACGACCGCCTGCGTGGCGACGAAAAATCGACTCTGCAAAGCTACTTTATTGGGCTCGCATTTTCCAGCGATGGCAAATATCTCTACGCATCGATGGCGTCGATTACCGAGAACGGCATCGCGGTTTACGGCTTTGCAGAAGGTCAAGTTACGCCCGAACGTTTCATCGGCATTCCTCCGCAGCGGCTTGCGGAGGGGAAGAAAGTGACTTTCGACGCGGGCAAGAGTCCGGCGGGAACTGCGCCACCTTATCCGGCTGGGCTGGCTGTCCTGACCTCAGCCCAAGGCGACCGTCTGCTGATAGCGAATAATCTCTCTGACAACGTCGTTCTGCTCGATGCCGCCTCCGGCCGGATTCTGCAGTCATTCGATGTCAGCGTCAGTAAATACGTCCCTGCGGCGTACCCATACACCGTTATCGCAAACAAAGCCGGAACCGAAGCATGGGTCAGTCTGTGGAATGCATCTGCGGTGGCCGAATTGGATCTGACAAAAAATAGAGTCAGGCGCCGGATTGAACTTTGGCGCCCTTCTGATCCAGTTGCGTCTGGTACTCATCCCACAGCCATGCTTCTGAATCGTAGTGAGGACATACTCTACGTCGCCATGGCG
>Ga0228598_1000005_pt1 | contig 30376 bp, 31 predicted proteins | sample CZU4metagenome_FD_182726 | JGI IMG/M metagenome (GOLD analysis project Ga0228598, IMG submission 182726) | Spruce rhizosphere microbial communities from Bohemian Forest, Czech Republic - CZU4 | ecosystem: Host-associated > Plants > Roots > Rhizosphere | place: Czech Republic: South Bohemian... | reverse complement strand
TCCGACATTTGTCCGTGTCCCACGATAATGCGCGCTCGTGGGACCAGTTCGTGCAGCTTCGCCGCGATCTCCCAGATGCTTTCCACCCGATTGTGCACAAAATATACCTGGCCGCCACGGTCCAGTTCCTGCTCGAGAGAAGACTGAATCAGCTTCTCATCCCAACTTGCCACCACCGTTTGGATCGCCATGCGATCCTTGGGCGGGGTTTCAATCACGCTCATATCGCGCATCCCAACCAACGACATATGCAGGGTGCGCGGAATCGGAGTAGCCGACATGGTCAGAACGTCGACTTCCTTCCGCATCTGCTTGAGCCGCTCTTTGTGGCGCACTCCGAAACGCTGCTCCTCATCCACCACCAGCAGGCCGAGGTCGGTAAACTTGATGTCCTTCGAAAGCAGGCGGTGGGTGCCGATCAGGATGTCCACCTTCCCCGTCTCGACTTTTTGCAGAATTTCTTTCTGCTGCTTCGCGCTTCGAAAACGGCTGATCATTTCGATCTTGACCGGAAATGCCGCAAAGCGCTGCTTGAAAGTTTCAAAATGCTGGAAGGCAAGCACGGTTGTGGGCGCAAGCACGGCGACTTGTTTGTTATCGTTGACAGCTTTGAACCCCGCGCGCATGGCGATTTCCGTCTTACCATAGCCGACGTCGCCGCACAGCAGTCGATCCATTGGCTGCGACGATTCCATATCGCGCTTCACGTCCGTGATCGCCAAATCCTGATCTTCAGTCTCGGTGAATTCGAAAGAGTCTTCGAACTCCCGCATCCATTGATTGTCGGGCGAGAATGCGAACCCCTTGGCCGCTCGCCGCTCAGCGTACAACTTGAGCAACTCGTCGGTCATGTCCTTCATGGCCTTGCGGACGCGTGCTTTTGTCTTAGCCCAGGCTGCCGTTCCGAGATGGTTCAGCGTAGGCTTTGCGCCCTCCGACGATCGATATTTCTGAATCAGATCAAGCCGCGTCAGCGGAACATAAAGCCGCGCACCTTCCGCATACTCGAGCAGCATGAACTCGGCGCTGCCATCGCCTTGGTTGATCTCCTTCAGCCCCTGATATTGCCCAATCCCATGCTCGACGTGGACGACGTAATCGCCCACCTGCAAGTCGCGGAAATCGGAAAGAAACGCCGAAACTTTCGACTTGCTGCGCTGCGGACGCGAAACCACCGAGTCGGACTCATCGAATAGATCGCGAGAGCCGAGAATCGCCAGATGAGCTTCCGGCAAGATGACGCCGTCCGGCACATACGCTTTGGTCAGCGTGCTGGTGAGAATCTCGCCGGCGAAATAGGCGGTTTCGTCGGCATAACTTTCTCCGCCGCGAGTGCGGCTACCTAGACGGAAGGAAAGAGCGTATTCACTGAAAACATCCGCCAGGCGCTCGACCTCGCCGATGTTTGGAACTGCGATCAATACTCGATTCTGTTCCGCAATCTGCTTCTTGACATCTTCCAGCATCGCCGGAACCGAGCCATGAAACCGCTGCGTGGGCTGCGAATGAAACGTGACTGCTTCGGATTCATCGGGACGCGCGATTTCAAGGTGCTCGATCGACGCTCCGGGAAGAGTGCCCAGTTTTCGCCACCAGTCTTCAGGAGCGAGATACAAGTCCGTAGGCCGCACCAGGTTCCCAACCTCGCTGCGCTCGTGTGCTTCCTCGATTCGCGACCAGGTGTGATCAAACTCTTGTTTGAGATTATCCGGTTCATCCGCCAGCACCACCGCATTAGGCAGAAGATCGAAGACGGTGCGATCGGCCCCCGCAACAGGCGCGTAGAACTCCCATCCCGGAAACACGCTGACGCCGCCCGAGCGCACGGCTTGCTCGACAACCTCTTCCGCACCGGCGATGCGCTTTCCTGACAGTCGCACATGAATCGCGCCTAGCAATTCGTCGCTGATCGGGGTTTCCGTAAGCGGAAGCAGCAACGCTTCATCGACTGGAGTCGACGATCTTTGCGTCGCAGGATCGAACTTGCGGATGGACTCGACTTCATCGCCAAAAAACTCGATGCGCAGCGGACGATCAGCCTCAGGCGAATACACGTCGAGGATGCCGCCCCTTATAGCGTACTCTCCCGGCATTTCCACCACGTCGGTCGAGGTGTAGCCGACAGTATTGAGGTGGCGCAGCAACGGCTCGGTGTCAAGAGTCTCGCCCCGGCGAACCATTCGCGCCAGATCGGCATAGTATTCTGCGGAGCGAAGACGCAAAGCGGTCGCCGCAATTGGCGAAACCAGAATGGAGACAGCGCCTGTAGCAATCTTCCACAACGCGACCGCGCGTTCTTCCTGAATTTCAGGATGCGGCGATAGATTCTGAAAGGGTAAGACATCGCGTGTTGGCAGCGAGACCACGGAATCGGGGTCGTTCCCGCCAATCAGTTCGTGGAACGCCTGCAACACCGGCACCAATTCTTCGGCTACCCGGTTGTCCGCAACGACCACGATCAGCGGCCGTCCGGCGGCCTTCTGCAATAAAACCAGCAGCAACGCTTTCGCAGTGGGCGTGAGTCCGGAGACACGTATTCTCCCCGCGCCCTCCCGCAGGTGGGAGGCTACACGCAAAAAGGCAGGCAACTTTTCCACGTCCGCGAACAGATCGCGGACGAAAGGCAAGACCATCGCCCTTCAATTCTAACAGCAGACGAATGATGAAGGACGAGCGTCGCCGCCCGTCAACCAATCGCTTGAAATCTACGGCGTCAACCCCACCCGGCGAACGAACTCTTGGAAACGTGGGGCACCGCGAAGCTGATCGAACGTTGGATCGACCTTGAGAGCGGTCAAACTATTGGAATGTTCCTGGTAGGCCTTTTCCAACCATAGCAAAGCCTCGTCATTGTTGCCCAAGCCGATGTAGGCGACGGTAAAGCACAAAGAATCCACCGCCCGGTGCTGTTTTATGTTTTGCAATCGCTCCAAAGCAGCGTTGGCCCTCGCCCGGTCGCCCGAACGGCTGGAGATGTAAGCGATCATGGCCCAACTCCAGGGATTATCCTCTTGACGACCGCCCTGCGCCTCGGCGTCCGCCAGCGCGTCGGCGAATAATCCCTTTTGTGCATACGCCCAAGCCAGCATGTGAGCGCGCGGGAAGTCCGGCTCTATTTCAAGCACGCCGCGAAACTGCTCGATGGCACGGTCGTACTGACGAGAAAAATACAAAATTGCTCCGTAGTCGGTGGCGATGATAAGCGACAGTGGATCGAGTTTTCGTGCGATTCCGATCTCCGAAAACGCTTTATCGAAACGGCCCTGCAATGCCAAGCACTCGGCGTACCAATGATGACCAGTAGCGTAGTTCGGGTCTAACTGGATCGCCCTCCGGTATTCTTTCTCCGCAGTTTGCCAATCCCAATCGTAATTCTGGGCAATGACCGCCAGCGCCGTATGTGCCTCGGGCAATTGTTCGTCAAGCTCGAGTGCACGGCGGGCGGCCGCCCGCGCCTTCAGCATGAATTCCTTTGGGGGTAAACCAGTGTAGCCGCCCATCAGGGCGTAAGACTCCGCCAGCCCAGCGTAGGCGCGAGCATAAGCGGGGTCTTTCATTTATCGCCTGCTGAAAATATTCAACCGCCTGCTGCAGACCCTCCTGAGTTCTCTTGTTCCACGAATAACGTCCCTTGAGATAGAGATCGTATGCCTCGAATGCCTTTTCAGAGGTGGCAGACTGAGAAACAGGGCCCGCCGCTTCGTGAATGTGGCCCAGGGTAAGCTGAATTTGGTCGGCTATTTCGCGGGCAATTTCACCTTGCAGAGCGAACACGTCGCTGAGGTCGCGATCGTACTCCCGCGTCCAAAGATGCGTTTGGTCCCGCAATTGAATGAGCTGCGCCGCGATGCGTACCCTGCCAGAATCACGCCGCACGCTCCCTTCAAGAACGTATTGTACGCCCAGAGCACGGCCTATCTGGTCCAGAGGCTCCTGGCTGTGCTTATAGTGCATAACCGATGTTCGTGCAATTACTCCCACATGCTCAGGGTCCAAGTCCCCCACCTGCGAGATCATCTCTTCCGTCAAGCCATCGCTGAAGTAATCCTGACTGGCATCACCGGTGAGATTTTCAAAAGGAAGAACCGCCAGCATCAGTCGCCCGTTCGGTACGGAGGCGCGAGCCTGGGAGCGGGACCACTGAAGATAAATACCCAGGACCGCGATTACAACAACGATCCCCAGCAGGACCGGCCATCGCCACCGGATCGGCCGGTCCGTCGGAACCTCGGTGACTGGGACCCGCGGACTCGGAACAACAACAGGTCTTGCCACGTCGGTATCGGTTACGGAGGCGATGAAGCGATACCCCTTGCCCGTGACCGTCTGTATAAAACGCGGCTGTTCGGGATCGTCCTTCAGAACTTGCCGGATCTTACGAATCGCTCCATTAATGCTGTTATCCGTGTCGAGGAAGACATCCTTGCCCCAGATTCTTTCGACGATGTGCTCCCGGCTGACGATCTGTCCCTTGTGCTCGACCAGGATCGCCAGAACCTCTGCAGGAATGCGCTCCAGTTTGAGCAAACGACCGGAGCGGCGCAGGGCGTATGCGGAGAAGTCGAACTCGAAGTCCTCGCCAAATTTAATTAAGCCCGGAATTCTGATCGGCTCTGATGCCACAGGAAAGCCCCAAACAAAGTAGGCCATTCTACCCCGGTTCGCGATTTCGCGCCATCTACTTATTTTTCAATCGATTGGAGGGACACAAAAAATAAGACTTCGACAGATTCACCGCTATTGCCGCCGCAGTCGGCAGGCGGCATGATGCCGGGCGTCGCAGAGGGGGCGTCGCCGGGCTCGAGCTTCCCCATCAGTCTCGATGCCTGGGCGAACGGTTGCGATGGGCTTCGGGGAGAACAGACTTCTCGGGGGGAGAGGTCCGAAACTCCCGAACTCGGTACGGCCTCAGGAGCTCCGAACCCTGGGGCCGTCCCTTCGAGTAATTGGCCAAGCACTGGATTTGCACTCTGAAATTCTTGTCTTTGCCGTGCACAAAGGGCGTTTCTTCCCCCTAAGCACCTAGTCAGCCGAAACAATAAAAGGAGAATCTATGTTGCGTATCGGCGTTTTTGTTTGAGCGTCTTTTCTGCTTGCTTGTTGCGTGCTGTCGATGGCTGTTCAGCCACCGGCGGCCTCGGCTAGTGAGATCGTGCCGCCAGCAACAACGTTTTATGGTTGCGTCAACAATTCCACCGGCGCAATCAGGATCGTACAGTCCTTCACTTCTTGTAAGTCGACCGAGCACAAGATTCACTGGAACCAGGTGGGACCGAAGGGTGCTACCGGGCCGCAAGGACCTCAGGGACCGAAGGGTGCTACCGGACCCCAAGGACCGCAAGGACCTACGGGACCACAAGGACCTCCGGGAATCTCTGTGGGCTATTCCGCCACAGCCGGACCAGGGTCAGACATTCCGATAAACAGCGGCCTTCCGGGTAACCTGATCCTACAAACCAACACGATTGGTACTTCGGGTTCCTACTTCATTTCTGGGTCGGTGTTGCCGGCTGTTGCGACCGGCGACGAGTATGTTATTTGCTACGACACCCTGGCGAGCACCGAGATAGCGAGCCAGTATGGCGGACAGTATGCATCTGGCCAGACTGTTAATTACGCACAGGTAAGCGTTAGCGACATGCTTTTCGTCAATGCGGGCGACGCCGTCCAGTTGTGGTGTTACACCGGGGGAAGTAACGGGAGTTATGCGTTCAACGCTGGACTCACGGCCACTTTGATTAATAGCTCAGACAAAGCTAAAAAAGTGAAGCCCCAGCACACGCATGCGACCCCAGAACAGGTGCGTTAAAGCCGGTTAAATAAAAACTAGCTCGTCTTTCAGGTGCCCCACCCGGCCTCATGTCGTGGTGGGGCACTCCTTTACTGCCAGGTTCGGTCTTCGGCATTGCGATTCCCCCGTTGATGAAACAAGCCGCTACACTCGAAACCCGATCCTAGTTCCGCTTCCCGACCGACCTTCGAACGCGTCCTGCACAGCCTGCAAGTTCGCTGAAAATAGGCTTGCGCTCCCCACCCTCCTCGATTCGAGGGCAGGGCGCAACTCCTTTGTGCCGTTGCCATTAGCGGCATCGTGCGTGGCGCTCTGTACATACAAATCGGCCCGTACATAGTGTTCCACGTGGAACACTTCTTCATTTCCATGATTAAGAAATTAAAAGAGGCCAGCCTCACGCTCGCAGCAACGGCCGGGTCAGGCAGGTGGGGCCGCCGCTGCCATTGATACACAGTTCAGAGCCAGGGAAGGTTCGCACATCGAATCCCGCGGCGCGCAGCTTCTGATTCGTCTTCGCGTTTTCTTCCAACGCGAGCACGCGCTTGTCGCCCAACGAAAGTACATTACAGGCAAGCGTATCTCGCTCGGAATAATCGATCTCGACGAGGTTGTGCCCGCGCGTGCGAAGCAAGTCAATGGTTTCAACCGCGAGCCAAGGCAAATCGACGAGAACAGTTTTCTCATCGAGCAAACTGATCAGCGACATCAAGTGCAGGCAAGCCGCGGGCCCAGGTCCGTGCGGCAATGGTGCCGAGAGCACCTCCACTCCCTTGGGTTTGAGCAAAGCTCGCATCTGCTGAATGCCTTGCGCATTCGTGCGATAGCCGTGGCCGACGAGCAGCGTCTTGGCGTCAAGCCATACCATATCTCCGGCTTCCGTGGTTCCCGGAGCCGTGATCTTGGCCAGCATCGGAATGCCGAGGATCTGGCAGAAGGATCCGTGATGTTTGCCTTCAGGAACACGGTTCGTTTTGCCAGGACGCATCAGGATCAATCCGAAGTCCGTTGGCAACGACGCATCGTGGGCATAAACAGCATCGAGGGAGAGTTCCATGGCCGGAGGAATATCCTCAACTTCGGCGCCGCATGCTTCCAGTTCGCGACACAAAGCCTCGTGCTGCGATTGAGCCACCTCGAAATCCGGCGCATGCACGAAGCCAAGCTCCCGCCACCTGGCCGCCCGCTCGGGTTGATGCCAGCAGGCGGTGCGTGGCGAACAGACAAGCACGCGTTTCAATGCGCCCACCATGGAATGGCCGTTGAAACGAGGCGCGGTTGTCGGGGTGATCCCGTCCATGACTAATTTTTCGAAGCCGCTAGCCATAAAGGAAATCTAAACTGGTGATATGGCAAAAGCAATATGGGAAGGCGCAGTTCTCGCTGAATCCAATCAATGCGTCGAGGTGGAAGGCAACCAGTATTTCCCCCCTGACGCGATCAAACAGGAATATTTCAAACCGAGCGAAGCTCATTCCGTTTGTCCGTGGAAGGGCACGGCCAGCTACTACGACCTCGACGTGAACGGCAAACAAAATCTGGGCGCGGCGTGGTACTATCCCGAGCCCAAGCCCGCAGCCAAGCAGATCAAGGGACACGTTGCTTTCTGGAAGGGTGTGAAGATCGAAGAGTAGAGAAGTGATGTGCCGTGCGAGTTTCCTACCAGGGCGATGGCCATAGCGCTTTACTTTGTGCTAAAATGTAAAGTCATGGCACAGGCGACGATTTCTTCCAAAAATCAGATTGTAATTCCGCGGGAGGCCCGGGAGGCGCTCGGCTTGAGGGCCGGCGATAAGGTGCTGGTGGTGGTCCGCGGCAAGAGAGTACTGGTGCTGCAAAAGCCCAAGTCTCATAGGGCGGCAATTCGAGGTTTGGCGGGTACAGCCTATCCAGCCCAGCATCTCCAAGAGGAGCGTCAGAGTTGGGAGTAGAGCGCCTTCGGCTATTTCTCCGGCGTCACCGCCGGATCGCTCTGGACACCAGCATCTTCATTTACCAGATGGAAGCGAATACCCGGTACGTTGCCCTCACAGATTCCGTCTTTTCGTGGGTGGAACGGGAAGGCCATGAGGCCGTGACCTCCACGATCACAATGACGGAGCTCCTGGTCCCATCGTATCGCGACAACGACGAGCAGAGAGTTGACGCATTCTACGGTTTGCTTTCCACGTATCCTAACTTGCGATGGATGGCGCCTGACCTGGAAACGGCGGACATGGCAGCACGAATGCGCGCCATGTATCGCCTGCGGACGCCGGATGCGCTGCAGGCAGCCGCCGCCCTCCGAGCGCAGGCGACGGGGTTCATCACAAATGACCCAGTTTTCGCGCGAATTGGAGAGTTCGAGACAGCAATCCTAGATCAGTTCCTCTGATGCGCGGCCCGCGTAGGAAAGAACGTCGATGGAGCGACGATGAAGAAGGCGTGGGTGACGGAAGCGATGGAGCAACCCGACGGTTTTTAGGGTTGGGTTCGCAGCTGGATTTATCGGCTTGCGATTTGCGAACAAAGTCGTTGGGGACGCGAAGAGCTTACCTCAGGGGCTAAAGCCCGGACACATTTTCAGCGACTTAGCGGCCCGACTGAAGTCGGGCCCTCCCAAAAACCTAGTCGGCTAGAACTCCATGTGGGCGCGGAACGAGGGCACAACCACCGGTCCGCGATCGCGGTTGTATCCCGGATCGTTGATGTGCTGCACGCCAGGCGCCACGTAAATGCCGCGCCACACGTGAACCGTGTAATACGATTCCACGATATACTCCCGACCATAATTCAAGTTGCCATCGCCCAGGAGAAAGCCAAGACCGCCGTCGGCGAGGTAGGTCTGATGGTCTTTGCAAATTGCGTTGGTCACGAAAGCCACGCCCGCCCGGTCCTGCTTGCGATGCCACCAGGCGCCTTTAGCTCCGACACCTAAATCAAAAGTTTGATCGACTTCCGTGTACGCGAAAGATTCAGTCTTGCCGTTGTCCCAGCCGAAGCGGCCGAAAGCGGTCAGGTATCGCGTGAGATTCTGCTCGAGGTTCACACCGAATCCGTATTTGCGGGTGATGTGCCAGGGATGGTCGGTGATTTCCGGAGTTGGCGTGAGGCCAGCTTCAAAGTTGGCGATGGCCTGACGATAGATTCCCATGTTGGCGTAGTTGGTGTAGGCCAACAGACGAATCACTCCCGCTTTTTTCGGCATCACGCCGTGGCGTAATTCGTATTCGAAGTTTTCCGCGTGGGCTTGCCACGGCTTCCACACCAGATCAATTCCGTTCGCGACCTTGGGCATCAGCACCTCGGCGAAGCGGAAGCCCCAATTGCGGTCTTCATAATCAGCTGTAGCGCCCACCGTGTAACCGCGCGTGTCGGCAGCGTAGTCCCAGGCGCCATTGTTGTCGACGGTCCAGTTGGTGAATTGAAAGTGGGTATCCGAGCCCACTGAATTGAGGTCGAAAAAATCCGGCATGCTGAACTTTCCGAAGCGAACTTCCAGCCGGCGGCGCGGCAGTTCATCAAAGAGTGAAAGAAAACTGCGATCGCTTTCAATTTTGTCCTTGCTCAACGCAAATACTTTGTGAATCATGCCCCGCGCCAGATAAGGCGCTTTGCTCAAAGAGGGGTTGCGCACAATATCGAGATCAGTATTGCCGGCGAGCCCGAAACCCTGGCTCAGAGCCGCCCCGCCGGCTTCTTCCACATCGGCTAGGATCTCCGTCGAGTTATTGAGCCGCATACCGGTGTAGAGCGTCAGCACTCGCGACGTGGCTTTTTCGTAGTGGGGGCCCAGGCTGTGAGGCCCGCTGTAGAGCGCGGGGAATGAAGGATGCGTCTGGAAAATGAAATTCATCTGCCCCGAAAGCCAGAAGCGCGTGTCCTTGAAATGCGGGAACATCGTTTCCACGCTGTCATCTGCCGGCGGATCAGAGGGCGGATCAGCCTCATTTGTCCCCGACGCCGCGCTAACCACCTGCACCGTGTTCGCCTGCGGCGGCGCAGATTGATCCTGCGCTTGCTGCGCGACCGCGCAAGAAGGGCCGGCCAGCCCAATCGTCAACCATAAAGCGAGAGGCAACCTTGCCAGAGGTCCCGCCATATTGAAAATGAATTTCAATTTCATAAATTGCAGATTAGGCCAGCGAAAGAATCTTACTCAAGGCGTGTTATCACCCTCCCTCGTGATGTTCGTCACCTTTGTAAACGTGACTATATCAATGGGGTGTTAACTATAGTTAACTACAATGCCGGGCATTCGACTGGGTGGTTGACGAACATTCCAACCCTAGATCAGCGCTCGCCAATCCACCCAGCCTACGCAGCATTCGTTAAAGGAATGTTACAGTTCACGCTTGATGCCCTCCGCGGTTCGCGACCGCGATCCAGTGCATGCGAAGCCGCTGCCTGCCGCATTCGTCGGTGACCACGACCCAGCTCATGCGCAAAGACCTGTGTTCCGCCTTCGGTTCCACGTGCCACGAAGCGACATTTTCGTGGTGCATTGCACTCGCAAGCTGCGTCGTCGCCATCGCCATTGGCTGTAAGAATAGAGTCATGCAGTTCATCGTCGTTCCCCTCCTTTCTCTGGATTTCAGCTACCATGCGATTTACGCTCCTAAGGGATTTAGCGGCGCTGAGTCCGCAATGGATTTCCCTTCTGAGAGTCTTATATCATACCCCCCTACGGTATTGTAAAGGGAAAAGCTAAAGAAAGCGGGCAAAAATGCAAGATAAGATTCCCGAGATTTCCAAAGAGAAACAGAAACTCCTGTTCCGCATCAAGCGAATCCGCGGCCAGTTCGCAGCCGTCGAACGCGCCCTCACCGCCGGGGATGAATGCGCGGACATACTCATGCTCTTGGCCGCGATTCGCGGCGGGGTCAACGGCTTGATGGCGGAGATCCTGGAGGACCATATCCGCCTGCACATGATGAATCCTGATCACGCTGTGGATTCGCCCGAAGAGTTGGGCGAGGATTTGATCGGCCTGGTTCGCGCGTACCTGAAGTAATTAAGCACGGCAAAAAAATGAGGACAGCTCGGAGCCCCCCGAAGCTGTCCTTGAAACCCTCCCGGTTAGAAGGGCGTGTACTAAACAGAGAGTACCCAGAACGTGTTTCAGGACTGTTGCGAGACTGTAAATATCCGGTGAATTCCGTATCTCTTTTGATACTCAACTCAAGGCGTAGAAAGTAAAGATGCACTTCCCAGTGTTGGCTTTTCGCGGTCTTGCGGCCCCTCGCTGTTACCATATAGGACCAGTTCTTCGGAGAGCCCATGGCCCGCAAAACTGAGATATCCCGCAAGCTGCAGCAACGCGCCGAGCAGATGATTCCCGGCGGCGTGAATTCGCCGGTTCGCGCTTTTGGTTCCGTGGGTGGCGACGCGCCCTTCATCGTGCGCGGGCAGGGTTCGCACATTTTCGATGCCGATGGCAACGAGTACATCGATTACGTCGGCTCGTGGGGTCCGCTCATTCTCGGGCACGCTCCCTCCAAAGTGATTGAGGCCATCATGGATGCCGCCTGCAATGGCACCAGCTTCGGCGCTTCCACCCCATCCGAGGCCGACCTTGCGGAAATTGTGCTGTCCGCATTTCCTCACATGCAGAAAGTCCGTTTTGTGAATTCAGGCACGGAAGCGACCATGTCCGCGATCCGGCTCGCGCGCGCCTACACCAAGCGCAAATACATTGTGAAATTCGAGGGTTGCTACCACGGACACGCCGACGCGCTCCTTGTAAAAGCTGGCTCGGGGATTGCCACGCTTGGAATCCCAGGCTCGGCCGGCGTTCCTGAGGAATTCATCCAGTTCACTCTGGCCTTGCCTTTCAATGACACCGACGCGCTCGAACACGCATTCAAGAAGTTCAAGCACGAGATTGCATGCGTCATCGTCGAACCCGTGGTGGGCAATATGGGCTGCGTACCGGCTCCCGGCGGATATCTCGCGGCCCTGCGTTTGATCACCCAGCGGGAAAAGAGTGTGCTCATCTTTGACGAAGTCATGACCGGATTTCGCCTGGCCTTCGGCGGCGCTCAAGAACTTTACGGAGTGACTCCGGACTTAACCACGATGGGCAAAATTATTGGCGGCGGGCTTCCGGTGGGTGCCTACGGCGGTCCCTCGGAAATCATGAACATGGTGGCGCCGCTCGGGCCCATGTATCAGGCGGGTACGCTCTCGGGAAATCCGCTGGCCATGGCAGCCGGCTTGGCAACGTTGCGTCACCTACGCGAGAACAAACAGGAAATTTATCCGCGTCTCGAAAAGCTTAGCGGCGGACTGGTCGAAGGAGTCGCGGCTGCGGCCAAAGATGCAGGCGTGTCTCTTTGCTACAACCGCGTAGGCTCCATGTTCACCTGGTTCTTCACTCCCGGCCCGGTGACGGATTGGGACTCGGCGGCGAAGTCCGATACCGAAGCTTTCGGCCGCTTTTTCCGCGCCATGCTCGATAGTGGCGTCTACTTACCGCCGTCGCAATTCGAAGCGGCGTTTCTAGGGGCTACGCACAGCGACGAGGACATTCAGAAAACCATCAACGTAGCCAAGCAGGCGTTTGCGTCGGTGCACGCGTAGGAGAATTTCTCGTTGGTGTTGGGCCGGGTCTCGGGCCCCGCCAAGTGCGTAGCACGCTTTTAACTGAGAACTGCAGGCTGAGAACTGAGAACTGACTTTCCCATCATCTGCGGAACTGTTACAAATTCGTATCCTTCAGACTTGTAGCGGGCAATGAGCCGATCAGTGGCGACTACAGTCCGCGAACGATCCGCTCCAAATGTCGCATGGCTGCCGTCGTGCAACAGAATCACATCGCCTCCGCGAATCTGCTGGCTGACTTTTTTTTCTACGTATTCCGCCGGCTTTCCCTTCCAGTCCCAGCCAGTCACATTCCACATCACCGGCTCCAGACCAAGCGCTCGCACGATTTTCAAAGTACCAGGCCTGCGTCCTCCAAAGGGAGGCCGAAAAAGTCGCGAATGCGCTCCCGCCGCATCCGTCAGGACCTGCTGACAATCCTGCAATTGCGTCTTCGTCTCGCGCGCAGAAGAAAAGATCAGATTCGGATGGCTGAAAGTATGATTGCCAACAACGTGTCCTGCCCGCACCAACTCGAGGGCGATATCCGGCCTTTGCTTGACATAGCGCCCGATCAAAAAAAATGTTGCCTTCACGTTGTGTCGAGCCAGAACCTCCAACAAACGCAGGGTGTGTGGGTCGTTCGGACCATCGTCGAAAGTCAACGCCAGTTGCCTGGTTCCCCGCTTCAGCCCGGTAAAAGCCCGACCATACCACTGCCCGGTCGGAGCCATGGACTGGTAGCCAGCCGCGACAGCCGCGGCCGCAGCGAAACCTGCGCCGATGACCAAGCTACCCACAATGTCGCGATTGTAAATTGTTTCTCTGCCTCTGTGACTCTGGGATGCACAGGGGTTACTCTTCCCTCAATTGCGCTCGAAGCTTTGTCGGGATATCCTGCCATTCGAAGCCCGAGCCCATGGCCAACCTTTTCGAACTGCCCCGCTACATTGCTGTAGAAGGTCCCATACGTGTCGGAAAGAGCACGCTCACGCGGATTCTCGCAGAACGTCTCAACGCCCAGCGGGTCATGGAAACCGAGGACAACCCCTTTCTGCGCGCCTTTTACGACGGCGAACGCGGCGCAGGATTCCAGGCCCAGTTCGCCTTCCTGATTCGCCGCTTCGAACAGCTCCGCGCGCTGGACCTTGGGCCCCGGTCGCAGAAATCGGTGGTCACGGATTTTGTGTTTGAAAAAGACAAACTCTTCGCCTGCCTCAATCTCAACGATCACGAACTCGAAACCTACAATCGCTACTACAACTATTTTCGCGAACAGCTCCCCACGCCCGATCTGGTGATTTATCTACAGGCCAGTCCCGAAGTTCTAAAGAAACGTTTAAAGAAAAGGAATGCGCCGGGAGAGAAAGCGATCAACGAAGAGTATCTCGAAGAAGTGATCAAGGCCTATGAACACTTCTTTTTTCACTACACCTCCTCCGACCTGCTGATCGTGAACACCTCGGAAATTGATTTCGTCGAGCGCAACGAAGATCTGCAAGAGTTATTAAGAAAAGTTTCCGCCCCCATCAAAGGCACCCAATATTTCCTGCCCCTGGGAAACCAAGAAGCCGCCAGCGCCTAAGAATCCCCTATCTTGATCAATGGAACGACGTCCTTGCCCGTCCCGTCTGCCCTTTATTTCCAACATTTTCCAAGCTATCGACGAACCCCCGCCCTCGGGTCTACAATAACTGGAGTAGCATCCAAGATGTGTACGGGCTCTATCCGCCAAGGCGGAGGGGCACTGGAGGACATCGTGAGTATCACACCGCTTGGCGAACCTCGCCAAAAGATTACTGTCGCCTCTCTTCGCGAAAACAAACTTCAACATCAACCCATCACCTGCCTGACCGCCTACGACTATGCCAGCGCCCGCCTGGTCGACGAAGCTTCCATCGACATTGTCCTGGTCGGCGATTCTTTGGCCATGACCATGCTTGGCTATCCGGATACGCTCTCGGTCACAGTTGACGAAATGCTGCATCACACCAAAGCAGTGCGTCGTGGCGTGAAGCACGCGATGCTCGTCGCCGATATGCCTTACGGCTCTTACCACGTTGGCGCGGACGACGCATTGCGTAACGCTGCCCGCTTCATGAAGGAAGCTGGCGCAGAAGCGGTGAAGATCGAGGGCGGAGAAAAACGCGCCGACCTGATTCGCCGCGTGATCGACGCCGAAATTCCCGTCGCCGGCCACATTGGACTCACTCCGCAGTCGGTGAACGTCATGGGCGGCTACAAAGTTCAGGGCAAGTCGCTGGCCGAGATCGAACAGCTCATGCGCGACGCGGTAGCTCTCGACCGCGCAGGCGTGGCCTTTTTAGTTCTCGAAGGTATTCCGCGCGAAGTCGCGAGCATGATCACGGCGGAGGTCGCGACTCCGACCATCGGCATCGGCGCCGGCCCGGACTGCGACGGTCAAGTGCTCGTCTTCCACGACATTCTGAATCTCACGTTCACTCCGCCGGCAAAGTTTGTTCGCCGCTACGGGGATGCCGCCGCGCTCATCACCGACGCCGCGCACGCTTTCCGTGAGGACGTGATCGCGCATCAGTACCCCGCGGATCGCGAGTCTTACCATCTATCGAAGGAAACTCAGCAAGCGCTCGAAACTGTGCTCGAACGCAAACGAGCGATGCGACGATAGTAAACTGCTGGCATGAGATATTTGCTTCCTAGTGTTTTGGCCGCGAGCGCTGTGCTGCTTACTTCCTGCGCCAAGCCGCCAGCGCAAGCTGCAGCGTCGGTCAGCCCGGAGGCTCGCATCCAACAGATCCCTGCCGCCGATCCACAAAAATACGCTGCGCTAAAGGACATGAAAGCCTGGCGCAATCCGTACTTGATTGTTCGCCTCGACGGCGTTGGATTGCTCGACGTCAGCAACAACGAACAGCAAATCGTCGACCCAGACAAATTGCCCGAGGCGTTGGCCAAGCTGCCCGCATCGGCGTGGCCTTACGGGCGCGTAGTTGCGATTCAGGAGATCAGCGCCAACACCTCTGATCAGGACCACGCCACGCTTCGCAAGAATCGGGCATTGGTCGCCGGATCATTAGAAAGCATGCACGTAGAAATCAACTGGGTTCCATCTTCCTGAGAGCGGCGCCATGAAAATCTGCAAAACAATCGATGAAATGCGCGCCACTTCGCGCACAGCGCGGCACTCAGGAAAGCATTTGGGATTGGTTCCAACCATGGGCGCGTTGCACGAAGGCCATCTTTCGCTGATGCGCGCCGCCAAAGCGAAATGCGACGTGGTCGCGGCTTCGATTTTCGTAAACCCACTGCAATTCGGCCCTACCGAGGATCTCGCAAAATATCCTCGCACCTTCGACCACGACGTTGAGCTGCTTGAAAAAGAATCCGTCGACATTCTCTTCGCGCCCGCGCCCGCCGAAATGTATACCCCGGGCGCCGTCACCTACGTCACCGTCGAAGGCCTCAGCGACAAGCTCTGCGGCAAATCGCGTCCCGGACACTTTCGCGGCGTCGCTACAGTCGTCGCCAAGCTCTTCCACATCGTCGAGCCCGACCTGGCCTTCTTCGGACAAAAAGATGCCGCGCAAGCCACCATCATCCGCCGCATGGTGCGCGACCTGAATCTGCCCATCGAGATCGTCGTCTGCCCCATCGTTCGCGAGCCCGACGGCCTGGCCATGAGCTCGCGCAACGTCTACCTAAGCCCGCAGGACCGCAAGTCCGCGACTGTCCTGAACCGCTCCCTGACCGAGATCAAACAACGATTCGATCAAGGCGAGCGCAACGCAGCGGCACTAATCAAAGCCGCCAAGAAAATCCTGGCGCAGGAACCGACGGTCCGTCTGGATTATTTCGAGATCGTCGATCCCTCCACCCTCGACCCCGCGCCCAAGCTAACCGGCCCCGCGCTGGTAGCCGTCGCCGCCCTCGTAGGCACCACCCGCCTGATCGACAACATCCTGCTGCAACCCTGAACACGTTCCCAGTTTGTGATTCCCCTTACGTTGTCATTCCCGTTTACTTTGTCATTCCGAGCGGAGCGAGGAATCTGCTTTTGCCTTTTCCCGCTTCGGAACTTCGCCTTCGTCTCGTGGGTATACCCCCTCCCCCCTGATCTTTTGGAATCATGGGGTTAGGGCTGGACTACCTCCAAAATCTTTGAGGAATAAGGACTTACACGCAAAATATTCCAGACAAAGGAGTTAGCGGTCTTTCGGTTGTCAAAGAGCTAAGTGATAATCGATAAGATTAGCTGGAGCGGATAGGCAAAGTAAAGCGCAGAAGTGAGAGAGTTGAGCGGGATTCCCGTTTTGGAACGCATGAGGATCACGGGAAGGGCACGACTTCAGTCGTGCCATAAACCCCAGAAAACAGATTCAGGCACCACAAACCCGCCAGCCCGGACAAGAAGCAGATCGCCCGCTCACCTCTCTTCCAATCCCTCCGCCGCACGATGAATCATCTCCCATGGGATGGAATCATTCTCAACCTTGGCGTCCGCCGTAGCCAAACCCGCGCCGCTGCCGTTCCGCCTGCTCCGGCGTCATCCATATCGTTCTCGCCATCTCGATCAACTCGTCCAATTCTTCCGACACAGGCGTCCCTCGCTGAAACGACCTATTACAGCCAAGTCTAAAGCTTGAAGATGATCACAGTCGGGGCACGACTTCAGTCAGGCCATGAGCAACAGAAATAAGATTCAAGGTCAGGATCGGCGAAACTGGTGGCGGATTTGGTCCACTTCGAATCGCAGCGCGGAAACATTGCTAGAATAATGCTCGATGCACGGCACTGAATCCGCAGCCACCTCAGGAGACCTCGCTAACTCAGGCCTGTTGCAGACTGGTCGCGAAGCCGCCCTGAAGACACGCGAAGAACTAGACCAGTTCCTCTCAAATCAGATCCCAGGGTATACCTCCGAGGACACGAGTCTCGTCGTGTTCGGCTCGCTGGCGAGAGGAGAATGGACCTCTGGCAGCGACCTCGATTGGACGTACTTGATAGACGGCGGAGCCAATTCAGACCACTTACTCATCGCCCATGGGACTCAAGGTAAGAACCGAACTGGTCCCTGAATTTGGTTAGCTGAAAACTCTGGTCGAGCTCCTGTAGAAAAGCTGGATCGACCACAGTTCTACCAGGCGACGCCAGATCCTCCATGAATTTCTGGTACTCGTTGAATCGCTGTACGATTCGCCGCGCGCCAGCCTGGTCAAGGCGGACATGGACTGCCCAATCACAATAGAACTTCAGTGCGAAATAGCTATTATCCACGGGCGCGCCCACCTCGATCCTGTCGATGGACTCTAGCTCCATAAGTTTGCGGAGCTCTGCAAGAATGTAGACAACTTGCCTCTCGGAATGGATAGGCTCCCGGAGCTCGCCGCGAAGTTTTTCAATGATGTCGGGCTTCATTCAACGATCTAAATGACAAAAGGCGCCACGGCGCGCCGTGCCCCTCAAGCTTGCGTATAAACTGCGAACAACTTGTTCACATACGCCGCTTAAAGCCGTCAAGGCGGGTTGCTGTTGGGCACAGCTGAGGCCGTGGTCCGCCACGAACACACGCGAGTCAGTGAGCGTCGCGGTGTTTGCAGAACTCGTGCGTAAGCGAAGTGGTTCTGTCCTCTGCCTCCGTAAGACGTTGACGCGGTGGCTCCGACGATCCGTCCGCCCGAATTGTCGCGAGCCGCAATTCATCGTCTGTGCTTACTTGAGCCCTCGTAGCTTCTGCCAATTGTTCTTTTAAGGAATCGCATAACACACAATCCATATCAGTCTCCTTACGAACACCCGCTCGTGCTGCCGCAGCTTCCACACCTGTAGCAGCTTCCGTTGCGGGTCATGATTGAGCCGCAGAAGGAGCAGGTTGGGGCGTCGCCGAGGTCGATGATTCCGGCGAGGGCATCGGCGGCGTGGTGGCTTCCGGCGGCGGGGACGGGCGAGGACGCCCGGCCTCCACTTACTTCCGTCGAGCCGTTTATGTCTCCTACTGCTTCGGCTGTCGGCCCCGTGCTTGGCCGCAGGCGCAGGTTCTCGAACAACATTTGCTGCTGGCCGGTAGAGAAGCGCAGATCGAGCCAGCGGAAGATGTAATCCATGATCGACTTGGCGAAGCCGATGTCCGGATTGCCACTCCAGCCGCTGGGCTCGAAGCGGGTGTGGGCAAACTTTTCGCACAGCAGTTTCAGCGGCACGCCGTGTTGCAGAGCGATGGAGACGGCGCAGGAGAAGCTGTCCATGAGGCCGCTGACCGTCGATCCCTCTTTGGCCATGGTGATGAAGATTTCGCCCACGCTGTCGTCGGGATAAAGTCCGACGGTGATGTAGCCCTCGTGTCCGCCCACGTTGAATTTGTGCGTGATCGATCTTCTTTCAGCCTGCAGTTTGTGACGTACTGCCCGCGGAGGCCCGTTGAGATTTTCTTCCTCCCGTGGCGCAGCCGCCGCAGCCGCATCGCCCTTTTTCGAAAGCGCAGTCGAACTTCCGGCCGCGCTGAGTGGCTGCGACTTCTTGCATCCATCGCGGTAGACGGCGACCGCTTTGAGCCCCAGCTTCCACGCCTGCAGATAAGCTTCCATGATGTCTTCGACGGAAGCGCTCTCAGGCAAGTTCACAGTTTTGGAAATGGCTCCGGAGATGAACGGCTGAGTAGCCGCCATCATCCGCAGATGGCCCATGTATGCGATCGACCGAGTCCCTTTGGCCGGCTTAAACGAACAATCAAACACTGCCAGATGCGCATCCTGAATGTGAGGCGCGCCCTCGATCGTTCCCGTCGCATCGATGTAGCTGACAATCTTGTCGGCCTCATCGTGCGAGTACCCCAGCTTGAACAAAGCCGTAGGCACAGTGTTGTTGACAATCTTAATCATCCCCCCGCCGACGAGCTTTTTGTACTTAACAAGCGCAAGATCAGGCTCTACACCAGTTGTGTCGCAATCCATCATGAAGCCTATTGTTCCTGTGGGGGCCAGGACTGTTACCTGGGAGTTTCTGTAGCCGTGCTTTTCGCCGTGGGCCAGGGCTTCGTCCCAGGCTTGTTTGCTGGCTTCGTAGAGCGGAGTGGGGATGTTGTTTTTGTTTATGTTGTTGACGGAGGCGCGGTGCATTCGGATCACGTCTAAGAATGGCTCGCGATTTATGTACCAGCCGGGGCAGGCTCCTCCGGGCATTACGTTTGAGCCGAGGTTGGTTTCGGCCAGGCCTTTTTTTGTGGGCTCGGTTGCTGGAACCAACGGCGGGCAGAGCTCTGCGATCCTGGAGGATTGCAGGTAGGCTTGGCCGCACATGATTGCGGTGACGCAGGCGGCGTAGTCGCGTCCGCCGTCGGAGTCGTAAGGCAGGCCGGCGGCCATCAGCAGGGCGCCCAGATTTGCGTAGCCTAATCCCAACGGGCGGTAGTCGTGGGAATTCTTGCCGATCATTTCTGTTGGGTAGCCGGCGTTGTCGACCAGAATTTCCTGGGCGGTGATCAGCACGTCTACTGCGTGGCGATAGGCTTCCACGTCGAATGTTCCGTTGGGCGCGAACTTCAGCAGGTTCAGACTGGCGAGGTTGCAGGCTGAGTCGTCGAGAAACATGTACTCGCTGCACGGGTTGCTGGCGTTGATCCGATTCGTGTTCTTCGAGGTGTGCCAGCGGTTGACCGTGGTATCGAATTGCATGCCGGGATCGCCGCAGCGCCAGGTGGCGTCGGAAAGCTTATAGAGCAATTCTTTGGCTTTGTGCGTGTGCAGGGGCCGTCCGTCTTTTACAGCTTTAGTGCTGAAGTCGGTGTCGCGGAGGACGGCGTACATGAAATCATCGGTGACGCGAACGGAGTTGTTAGCGTTTTGGAAAAAGATGGACGAGTAGGCGTCGGAATCAGGCGAGGATCCGTCGTAGCCGGTCGCGATCAGCGCGTGGGCCTTGGCTTCTTCCTTCGATTTGCACTCGATGAAGTCGATGATGTCGGGATGGTCGATGTTGAGGATGACCATCTTGGCGGCGCGGCGAGTCTTGCCTCCGGATTTGATTACGCCGGCGAAGGCGTCGAAGCCTTTCATGAAGCTGAGCGGGCCGCTGGCTGTGCCTCCGCCGCTTAGGCCTTCAGTCGAGGAACGCAGCGGAGAAAGATTGGTGCCTGTGCCCGATCCCCATTTGAAGAGCATGCCTTCGGTCTTGGCGAGAGTCAGGATGGAGTCGAGCGAATCCTGCACTGAGTTGATGAAGCAAGCGGAACACTGCGGGCTGCTATAGCCGGTGACTCCGAATTCAACGCGACCGGCTACTGGATTCCAGTGCCAGTTGCGGGCGTCGGAATCGGGTTCAATGCGATCACACCCTACATTGAACCAGACGGGAGAATTGAAAGCCGCATATTGGCGGAGCAGGATGTGGGCGAGCTCATCGTGAAAGGTCGCGCCATCTTCAGGAGTTTTGAAATAGCCTTGCGCCAAACCCCAGTCGCGGATGGTTTCAGCGACACGAGTTACCAGGGCGCGAACTCCGGATTCGCGGTCGGGCGTGCCGATAGTTCCGTGCAGGTATTTGCTGGCCACGATGTTGGTCGCGGTCATCGACCAGTCTTTGGGAACTTCGACGTCCTTTTGCTCGAAGATGGTGTTGCCTTGCGCGTCAGTGATCTGAGCGATGCGGCGTTCCCATTCGATCTCGTCGTAGGGCGAGACACCGGGCTTGGTAAAGAAGCGGCGGAAGGTTAGACCTGGGGCTTTCTTGGTCGTAGAGACGGTCTCAGTAGTGGTATGGGCTCCCTTTACAGTGACTTCCGACATTTCGTTTTTCTCCTGCGGAGTCTTTGCTCCGCTGCTTCTGGAATGTTACCTCAGTGGCTAAAGCCGATCATTTTTGGCTTGGATCGCAACGCTCGAAGCGCTGCGCCACCCAAAAGCCAAATTGAAACCGTCGATCCATCGTGATGTTTCTTCCTGAAAACACTTCTACTCCAATCTCGAGCCCGGAGGGCTTAGAAACCGGATGGAATCGGCGATGGTGGCCCGATTTGGGCCTGCTTATTTGATGATTCAGGCTGCGCTGGAGCTTCTGCTGAGTCGGCAGAGGCAGCGGCTAAAGCCGCGGTCGAAATTGCGGCATTTGCGGCACGACTGAAGTCGTGCCCTGATACGAATCCAGCGTCCTGCGGAACTCCCGACACGGCTTCGGCTGATGAGGTTATCCAACGCTGCAATGCTGTCAGCGCGAGCTGGCGCTGGGTTGGGTCCTCAATCACTACGTAGCGGGCGAAGCAGCGGCCGCTGGCGAAGCGTTCACGCTCCGGGCTGCCGGACAAAAATAGACGGCCCAGCGCCATCCCCAAGTCGTCAGCTTCCGAGATCAGGAACAGGGCCAACATTCTTTTGCCATCGCCGACGGCCAACTCGCCGGGAGCGATGACCTCTTCGGCCAAAGCAAACAGGCCGGGCTTGCAGGGAGCCAGCACGAGACTGAAACCGTCCTGGCAACGAAACCAACTCGACCACTGCAGCCGCCGATGGTCAAAGGTCGGTTCAAAGCCGTTGCGAACCAAGGACTCTGCGACCAGATGCGCTAGACCTTCCATTGGAAACCCTCATAATCATCTCGAAAGAAGAGGGCTGCGAGCCCTCCTTTCGAGGCGTTTTCCACAACCTAGTTGTCAAACTGTTGTCGCTCCCGTGGGGATGTCCGGAAGACCGGACCGGGAGACGGCCACCGCTCGTTTCAGGCTTCAGGTATCAGGCTTCAGGGAGCTCCTGGAACGCTGATACATGGTTGACGTTGGCGGGGCGGCGCGGGGTCACCTCGGCCACGGCGTCCGCCCCTGTTTTCTTGCACTTACGCGCTTGCACTCTTGCATCGCTCCGCCTGCGTTTCCGGAGGCGTTTACAGCCCTATGGGATGGCAACAGTACTCCCGCCGGTTGTGGCTGTCAAGAGGTAACACTACATATTGTATCCTAATGCAATTACTGCGCAGATGCGGGTTTGCGGACCGGTTTTCCACAAGTGGTCTTGATTCAGCGGTATCGGTGTGACGAGAAGACATTTTGCGAGCCGATGTGCGGACGGGTGATGCCGATATTCTTGCGTGGCCTGAATCTCCTTTCTGGCGCTTACCCAGGACTTAGGTCCTGGGCAATTGTCTGTCGCCCCTCCGGGGCTGGTGCCTCGGCGGGACGGGCGCGGACGCGCTTCCTCCATTAGGCCGTGGCCGCTGGGCGCGCGGAGATGCGACGTTTCGGAGCCTGATGCGCTATTTCGGCTCCCAGGCTGGGCGTCCATCGATCGTCTGCCAGACCCATGGCCACATAAACGTCTTCAAAAATCAGCCGCGGGGCGATGCGGCGCGCACCGTCGGAGGATTCGACCAGATAATCGCCGGGCTGGCCGCGATGTTCCCGGCCGAGCGCGTCGACAAAGAGGAGCGGTTGGGTGAGTTGTCGAGCTTTGATCAAAAAACGCGTGCGATAGATTTTCCATGTTGCAGAAGTTTTTCTCACGTTCATTTACCCTTCGGGGGGAGGGAGAATGAAAAGGCCATTTCGCTTTGCGACTGCCAATTTTCTACCGCTCTCTCCAGCTCAGCCTCGATGCCGGAGGCGTAATTAAATTGTTGGCTGAATGTTGTAGAGGACGAGCACGAATCTACGCGTGAGAATGGTTGAGGTCAATTACCAATGTTTGGTGCAGTCGAGGAAAAAGTTAGCGCAGATTTTCCGGGATCAGCGGCGATCAAAGAATTTCCCGACGCGAGTGAGTTTGTCTATGTTGCGTGCGGTTTTTCTGCTCGATTCAAAAGGGGAAATGAAAGCCGGTGGGCGCGGGCAAGATAATTTCCACAGACCGTGCACAGGAAATGCAGAAAGGCAGCTGTCGGTTCTTAGTTCTCGTTCTCAGTTGGATTTAAATCGACCAGAAACCCCAGCGGATCTTCGGCAGCATTGCGGAGCTTCTCTGCTGAACGGCTGGGGAGTTTCCCCACGCGATTATAGGAATAGCTCTGCCAGTTCATTGGGCTTGTCTATGGTTACGTCAGGCGGGGCTTCGCAAAGGGTGTGCGGTGCGAAGCCGTAGGTTACGCCGCACGTCCAAAGGCCGGCATTGCGGCCGGTGATGACGTCAACCGAGGAATCGCCAACCATCAGGGTTTCTTCCGGACGCGTCCTGGTTTCTTTCAAGATCGTCTGCGCGCCTTTAGGATCGGGCTTCTTGGTGGAGAAGCTGTTTCCGCCGTAAACGTGGGTGAAGAATCCGGCGAGGCCAAGCGCTTCCACGATAGCGCGCGAAGGAATCACGGGTTTGTTGGAAAGCACCGCCATCTGCCGGCGGATGCCGTTGGAGTTGTGCAGCACGGTCAGCATGTCTTTGACGCCATCGTAAACGTGAGTGTGGTCGAGCTTGTGAGCGCGATAGTAGGTGAGGAAATGTTCCAGCCCCGCTTTTATCACGCCTTCATCCCGGGGATCGCCAAGGGCGCGACGAATCAGAGTTGGGGCGCCGTCGCCCACATAGGAGGCGATCACGTCTCCGGGCAAGTCGGTGCGTCCGAGATGCCTGAGCATGGCGTTTACCGAGTGGATGAGGTCGAGACGCGAATCGATCAGGGTTCCGTCGAGATCGAAGATCAGCAGCTTCACCTGGCTGGGTTCGAATTGGCGTTGGAACTTGATCATGCGCTTTCAGGATAAATGATGGAAGAAGAGCTCAGCGTTCAAGTCTGGGCCAACTGCCAATTCAGTCTGGAACTTGGCCCCACCGGGTTTTCACCGCGGTAGAAGCGGACGCGACAATCGTGTTAGGTTTGGAGAATCTTGGATCGGAGGATTGGATGACAATCAGCGAAGGGTTGTTGCCGGAGTTTGATCAGGAGATGGCCAGCGCTCGACGAACTCTGGAACGCATTCCCGAGGACAAGTTGGCGTGGAAGCCGCATGAAAAGTCGATGACGCTGGGGCGGCTGGCAGGACACGTGGCAGAGTTGCCAGGCCTTGGGGCGACTGCGATTACAACAGAGAGCCTGGATTTCGCCAACCGGCCGGCTGGATCAAAGCCGCTGGTGGCGGAGTCACAGAAGCATGTGCTGGAGATTTTCGATAAGAAAGTGGCGGAAATGCGGGCGGCCATTGCGAAGACAGGCGATGCCGAGTGGGCGAAGAATTGGAAGTTGTCCGCCGGGGACAAAGTGTTTTTCAACGGGCCAAGAATCATGGCGCTGCGCAGGATGGTGATGAACCACATCATCCACCACCGGGCGCAGCTGGGAGTGTATTTGCGCTTGAATGACGTAGCCGTGCCGTCGGTGTATGGGCCTTCGGCAGATGAAGGGAGGTAGTCGTTGAAGGGTGGGCCACCCTGTTACGCGTACGGGCGGGTGAGTCCACGTTACGACGCAAGCGTCAGGCCACGGATCGCGACCGGCTTGATCACGGATAGTAGTGGCCGCTCTGCAGATTGCCCGCTTGTGCCAGCGAACTGTTAAGCGAGAACGCTTTTTGTGAATCATCGCAGTTTCAAACCTCCACAAATCTTTACATTCTGGGCCATTTCTCCCGCATCCAATCATTTAACTAACCGGTTAGTAAGTGGAGCAGGGAGGCCAAACGAATGGCAACTTTTCGGCGCAAGCTGGGTTTCTTCCTTGCAGGGGATCGGAGAGTACAGTTTATGAAAGCGTTTCTTCGGAGTTGTGGTTGGTTTGTTGGATTGGCCGCGTTAAGCCTGAGCATGGTCGCGCAAACCATCGGCGCAAGCCGCTACGACGCCACAATTCAAGCGAAGGTCACGCAGCAACTGGCAAGCAAGAAAGAATTTCGCGACGTCACGGCGACGGTTGACGACGGCATCGTCACCCTGAGCGGCAATGTGGATCTGTATCAACAGAAACTCAATGCGGCGAAGAAAATCCGCAAAACCGAAAATTTGCAGGGAGTGCGAAACCTGATTGCGGTGAATGGTAAGAGCGTTTCCGACGCTGAACTCACGGCGCAACTCGACCGCAAGCTTTACTACGACCGCATGGGATACGACATCGCGTTTAATTTCGTGACTGCCTCGGTCGAAAATGGCGTGGTCACGATCAATGGCGAAACCCGCACTGAGGTTGACCGCGACTCCGCTCTGGCGTTGGTGAGCGACACTGCCGGGGTGAAGGACGTGGTGAACAACATGAAAGTCGCCCCGGTTTCTGGCTTCGACGATGAAATCAGAATTCGCGCGCTGCGGGCCATCTATCACGATCCCGCGCTCGGCCAGTACGCGATTGATCCAGCGCGACCGATTCGCATCGTAGTCGATCGCGGTAACTTGAGCCTCTACGGCGTGGTTAACAGTCCGATGGATAAAACGATCGCGGGCATCCGGGCAAACCAGGTCTTTGGTGCCTTCACCGTGAAGAACAACCTGGAAGTGGCGAAAAAGTCATAACACGGTTACATCTTGGGTCGGAGGACGGCACGGCTTCGGCCGTGCCTTTTTTTTGTCCCCTGATATGCGAGCCGCTAACCCTCCAGATGCGCGGCTCATAACCGAAACTCAAATCAAGGTTTTGAATCCGTGATAGATGTATATACATCTATCCCGATATGACCGAAACCGACCGCACGCTTCCCGACCTGCTTTGCTTGTGCGGGAACTTCCGCCGGGCGTCGCGGGCGCTTACCCAGTTGTATGACGACGCGCTGCGCCCAACCGGTCTGCGAGCCACTCAATTCACGATTCTGCAGGTGCTATCGCGAGCCGGCGAGCTGTCCCAAGGTGTGCTAGGGCAAATACTGGCCATGGACAGCACAACTCTCACGCGCACGCTACGGATCATGAACCGGGAAGGATGGATTGCAGAACGCCGCGGTGAGGACCGGCGCGAACGATGGCTGCGTCTGGCTAAGGCGGGCCGCGATCAATTCAAGCGCGCTTTTCCTCGATGGGAAAAGGTGCAAGCGCAGATAGAGCGTCGGTTGGGTGCGAAGCGCTGGCACGACCTTCACCAACTCGCCAACGAAGTTACGACTGTACTCACGAGAGAAGGAGATCTGTCATGAAAAACGCAAATTATGGAAGATTGACCGCTGGGCTGATCGCTGCATGGTTCGTATTTGCATTTTCGGCCGGGGCTCTCCACGTATTCCAAACTGATCCTAACCTCCCGCCGCTGGCGCTTGGTCTGGCCGGGTTGATCCCGATCGTCGTGTTTCTATTCTGGTTTGCGACATCGAAGGGATTTCGAGAATTCACTTTGTCTTTGAATCCACGCAGCTTGACCGTCGTGCAGTCCTGGAGGGTTGCCGGCTTGGCGTTCCTGACCCTCTACACGGTCGGGCTCCTGCCGAGGATTTTCGCTTTGCCCGCAGGCTGGGGTGACATCGCCATTGCAGTCACCGCGCCCTGGGTAGCGACGAAACTCTTGAACTTCAATCACCGGCGGAGCTTCATCTTCTGGCAGATCTTCGGAATTTTCGATCTGGTCTCGGCGGTTACGCTTGGGACCACCGCCCGACTGATCAGCCCTCATGGGCCGACGACCGCGCTAATGATGGTGCTGCCCCTGAGCCTGATTCCTACCTTCGGCGTGCCGCTATTCATTATGCTTCACGTGATCTCCATCGCCCAGGCCAGGCGTTGGAAAAAGCTTCAGTACGCGTACGTCAGGCAGGAGTTACCGGCTTCGGCATAGGCAGAACCAGGGCCGGAGGGGTTTAGGCCATCGCCGGCCCTTAGATTTTCTTTTGTACTGTGGGACCGATCGATGTAGGGATCTTTCGACTTCGCAATGCGATCCGTGAACCGGATCGAATTGCTGCGCTCAAGATGACAATCCTGCTAAATTGTGAATACTGGGCATGATTTAGACTTTTGGTGTGGGCGATCTGGGCAAATTGCTGGTGTTGCTGGGCGGGATTATCGCGATCGTCGGACTGGCGCTGATTTTGCTGGGACGAACCAATCTGCCGATTGGGCGGCTTCCGGGCGACATTATTTATCGCGGGAAGAATTCGACTTTCTATTTTCCTTTGGCGACTTCGATCGCAGTAAGTGTGGTGCTTTCGATTTTGTTGTATGTGATTGGGCGGATTCGGAAGTAGCTTCGGTTCTCAGTTCCCGGATCTTAGTTCTCAGCTAAACTCCCTCCATGGCTTCTGCGGATCAGCTCGGATTCAGTTTTCGGCCGACGGAGCGCCGCACCTGGACGGTGCGCGATCTGGTGGCGGCGGTGCGCACGAATCTCGAGCGCGAGTATGGCGACGTCTGGGTGGAGGGCGAGATTTCGAATTTCCGGGCGCATGATTCGGGGCATCTTTATTTCACGCTCAAAGAGCGGAATGCGCAGATTCGGGTGGTGATGTTCCGGTCGTCGGCGCGGCTATTGCGCTTTCGTCCGGAAGATGGTTTGCAGGTTGTGGTGCGCGGGCGGGTCACGATTTATGAGGATCGCGGCGAGTTGCAGATTTCGGCCGAGTATATTGAGCCCAAGGGCGCAGGCGCTTTGCAGATTGCGTTCGAGCAACTCAAGGCCAAGTTGGAAGCCGAGGGACTTTTCGATTCTGCGCGGAAGAAGCCGATTCCAGCCCTGCCGGCAAGAATTGGCATTGTGACTTCGCCGCAGGCAGCGGCGCTGCGCGACATCTTGAACATTCTGCGGCGGCGGCACGATACGGCTAACGTTCTGATTTTTCCCGCGCAAGTGCAGGGCGAGGCTGCGGCGCTTGAAGTTACGGCCGGGATTCGCTACTTCAATAAGGCGCGCAGTGTGGATGTGATTATCGTGGCGCGCGGCGGAGGTTCGGCGGAGGATCTGGCGGCGTTCAACCACGAAGGCCTGGCGCGTGCGGCTTTTGCTTCCGAGATTCCTCTCATCTCCGCGGTGGGACACGAGAGCGATTTCACGATTCTTGATTTTGTTGCCGACCTGCGAGCGCCCACGCCGTCGGCGGCAGCGGAGTTGGTCATTCGCTCGCGGTTCGAAGTGGATGAGCAACTGGGAGGGTTGCATCGGCGGATCGAAAAAGCCATGCGCTATCACTTGCTGATGGCTCGCCAGAATCTGACCGAACTGGCGCAGCATGGAGCGTTCGCTCGCATGATGGATCTGATTCATCGGCGCGAGCAACGGCTGGACGATCTGGTGAATCGGCTTGCCCATGCGCAGCGCGATATCTTTGAGAAGCAGCGGCGACAGTTCGAGGCATTGTCCGCGGCGGTTCGACATTACGATGTGCGGCGGGTGTTGGCCGGGATGAAAAAAGATCTCGACGCGCGGACCACGGCGATGGTTTCGGCTGCACGCAATTCGCTGCTCGAGTGCAGAGTTCGGCTCGAAAGAATGGACACGGCTTTACAAGCGCTTTCTCCGCTCGCCATTCTTGAGCGCGGGTATGCGTTGGTGTTCGATGCCTCCGGCAAATTGTTGAAGGACGCTGCGAACGTGACGGCCGGGGACGAGATTTCGGCGCGATTGGCGAAGGGCACGGTGAGCGGGCTTGTGAAGAAGGTATCGAAATAAAGCGGCTGCCCGTGCGGCAAGTTGGCGATGTGCAGCGGATTCTTCGGGCTGCTTTTTCCGGGCTAACATGGACGATGAGGACTCAGTCGTGTTTAGGCTCTCGCCTCCTGTGGGAAATGAGAAAACCGCGCTCACGTGGTTCGTCGGGCATCTTGAAGACGAACTGGAATCGAGGGGCATCACGCCGATTGCCAGAAAAGTGAGCAGTCTCAACTATGGCGCGCTTTCGTATGCCGCCTCTCACGGGCACATTTCCGTATTCGTGCTTTGGCCAGTCCGTGGCGATATTTCGAGATGGCAGATTCGTACGCTTTATTTCCGCCCGTGGCTTACAAAAATTTTTCGACCCGTGCTTCCCAAAGACATGGAGGAACAAATGGCACGAATTCGGGACTGGACACAAAGATTTTTGCTGACCCACAATGCAACCCAAATCCAATGGATGTCCGCAGCAGACGCTGAACAGATGCTGCGATAAGAGCACGCGCACTGGACTCCAGGCTCGCCGTTCGCCCGCGATTGTCGTTGAGTTGGCGGCTTTCCCCCAAAAGCGTCGAGAGGAGTGGAGTGTCCGCCCTGCACCAGCACGGACGGGCGGGCACGCCTGTCTCTCGAAAGGGTGGTTAGGACAAGTACACAGGATTGCCCGGAGCGGCTGAGCCCGGTACAATTAGCGTTGCATGTAGGCGCGTAGCTCAGTTGGTTAGAGCGCTACCTTGACACGGTAGAGGTCAGGAGTTCGAGTCTCCTCGTGCCTACCATTTCTTCTTTCCAGTGTTCATGGGCTTTTCAGCCCTTCCCACCGCTCTTGAGCAGATTGATTTCATTGCTCTAGCACCCGTTCAACACCCGTTTTATTGCACGGCGTGCGTTTTCGGCATGATCCGCTCAAGCATCGAGCCTTGAGCGGCGATCTTCTCGTCAGTCATCACGTGCCCGTAAACATCAAGCATCGAGATTTTCGACCAGCGGAGGAGATTCTTGATCAGGACCGGGTTGTTGCCCTCCGCCAAGAGGAACGATGCCAGCGTATGGCGGAAACAATGGAACCCGAACCTCGTGATCAGGTTTCCAGCTCCGTCATAGGTCTTGCCGTCCCGCTCAATTATTACCCCGGCCTTGATCGCAGCCGGACGGAGATAGTCTTCCCCGATCATGTTCCCAGTCCGGGGCTTCTTTCCCTCCAATTTGAAACTGGCGAATACGAAATCGTCCGGTTTGTTGTACGGAGTCTCAGCCTGCCACGCCTTCAGCACTTCGGCTAACGCCGGGTGCATTGGCACGGTGGACTTCGACGCCTGTGTTTTGGTGCTTGAGCCCATCTGTCCATACGTCCAAGAATTCTTGATGCGAATCGAATTCTGATCATACAAAACAGACTTCCACTTCAGGGCAAGCGCCTCAGAAATGCGGACCCCGGTCGCAGCAACCAAAAGCAGAAGAGTGTACTCCGGCTGAGCGAGTAAATCGAGAACAGCCAAACACCTCAACCAGAGCATTGATCGCCTCGACTGCATTTTCCGCCGTAATCGCTGACTGATCGCTTCGTAGGATGAGCTCTAACGG
>Ga0228598_1000004_pt1 | contig 30534 bp, 26 predicted proteins | sample CZU4metagenome_FD_182726 | JGI IMG/M metagenome (GOLD analysis project Ga0228598, IMG submission 182726) | Spruce rhizosphere microbial communities from Bohemian Forest, Czech Republic - CZU4 | ecosystem: Host-associated > Plants > Roots > Rhizosphere | place: Czech Republic: South Bohemian... | reverse complement strand
TCGGAGATCGACATAATCTTTCCGTACATTTCGAGCGGCGGCTCGTGGATGCCGATCGCGTTACCCAGCGACTTTGACATTTTCTGTACGCCGTCAAGACCCTCGAGAATCGGCGTGGTGAGCACGACTTGTGGCTCTTGGCCATAAGACCGCTGCAGTTCGCGCCCGACCAGTAAATTAAATTTCTGATCGGTGCCACCCAGTTCGACGTCAGCTTCAAGCGCGACCGAGTCGTATCCCTGCGCCAGCGGGTAGAGCAATTCGTGTACGGCAATCGGCTTTTCTTCCAGGAAACGTTTGTGAAAGTCCTCGCGCTTGAGCATCTGCGAGACCGTGTACTTGGCCGCAAGACGAATAAAGTCGTCCGCGGTAAACTTTGAAAACCAGCGCCGGTTGAAATCGACAACCGTCTTCTCTGGATCAAGAATCTTGAAGACCTGGGCTTTGTACGTTTCCGCATTCTGCTCAATCTGCTCCCGCGAAAGTGGTGGGCGCGTGGCTGAGCGCCCTGTCGGATCGCCAATCATTCCGGTGAAATCGCCGATCAGGAAGATGACCGTGTGGCCGAGGTCCTGAAAATGTTTGAGCTTGCGCAGCACCACTGTGTGCCCGAGGTGCAGGTCCGGAGCGGTCGGATCCATGCCGAGTTTCACCCGCAGAGGCTGGCTGGTGGCGCGGGATTTCTCCAGCTTGGAACGCAGCTCGCTCTCGCGAATGATTTCCGCTGAGCCCTTCTTGATATAGGCTAACTGCTCGTCAACCGGTGCGAAGTTTGGCATGGACTTTCGATTATAAGCAATGTTCTGCTGAGTTCCGCTCAGCACAAGGCGGGGGCTGTCTCACGGGAACTTAGCGCGTCTTCAATCGCCGCCCCACTATGTCAAGCTTCCCTTCTAGAACAATATTGATCGCTTCCGAGTACGCGATGTGCTCCTGCTCCAGGATCCGGGCGGCGAGGGTGTGTTCATCGTCGGTATCAAGCACTGGGACTGCCTTTTGCAGAATGATGGCGCCGTGGTCGAGTTCTTCGTCCACGAAGTGGACCGTGCAGCCGGAAACCTTCACACCATAAGCAAAAGCCTGCTCCTGGGCCTCAAGCCCGGGAAACGCCGGCAACAACGATGGATGAATGTTAAGGATGCGCCGAGGAAACTGTTGCACGAACCACGGCGACAGCAGCCGCATATATCCAGCAAGGCACACCAGGTCAACTTTGTGTTCCTTCAGAGCAGCTACTACTTCACGATCATGCTCAGCTCGGTCTCTATTCTTAGATGGAATTACCAGCGCCGTAAGCCCGAACCGGCGGGCAGTCTCGATACCTCCCGCATCCTCTCGATTGGAAATAACGACGGCGATGCGTGCATCGGGAATACGCCCAGCCGCGACATTCTTGGCGATGGCCTCGAAGTTCGAGCCGCGTCCGGAGAGCAGGATGCCAAGGTTCTTCATGGGATCTCTAAGTCGTCAGCCATCAACACTCGGGCAAGCGTTTATCATAATTCAACTTGCGCGCCCGCTCGCCGGTTTGCTACCGTCCCGAGTGGTCCGATATAGTTTTAAAGGGCATGTACAAAGACTTCCATGCTATAGACCGCTGGACCAGGAAAGAAGTGCACTGCATTTATCAGGCGCTGATCGTGGCTATCGCCACGCGGCACGCGGATGCAGTAGACATCAAGTTTCTGGTGAACGGCCGCCCCGTCTGGATTGCACTGCCGCATCCCGCGTGGGTTGAATATCAGAAACGAACGGGGAAATTGATTACCGATCCGCTCGCCGTAGAGATTGCCGGGCACTATCTCAAGTCCGCGCTGGAATCGGGCGAAGGAATGGATCGGGAGATGTATTCGCTAACCGTAGCCCAGACGCTTGAGCATCTGGATGCGGCGGTCGAAGAGAAAGTTGGTTCTCAGCCCGTCGGGTAGCGCACACGCACACGCCTTCCATTCTCTCGCAAGGGTTCCGCGCGTGATCCCGCAATCCGCAGTTCGCAACACGGAGACATTAAGATGGCCAGTACCACGATAGATGTTGAAACAGCCGCCCACGACCATAAGCATCCCAAACTGGCGCGCTGGGTAGAAGAAGTTGCTCAGTTGTGCAAACCCGATCGGGTTCATTGGTGCGATGGCTCGCCGGACGAGTATCAGGCGATGCTGAGGCTGATGATCCTCACCGGAACGGCCATCCCCCTGGACCCAGCGAAGCGACCGAACAGTGTGTTGGTTCGGTCGGATCCCGCGGACGTCGCCCGCGTCGAAGATCGAACTTTCATCTGCTCACAAACCAAAGAAGAAGCCGGCCCGACCAACAACTGGGAAGATCCTGCAAAGATGAAGCACAAGCTCACCGAGCTCTTCACCGGCTCCATGGTTGGCCGCACCATGTATGTAATTCCGTACAGTATGGGTTCGATCGGTTCACCGATGGCCAAGATTGGGGTTGAAATCAGCGATTCCGCGTATGTCGTTGCCAATCTGCACTTGATGGCTCGGGTCGGCACGCGGGTGCTTAAGGTACTCGGCGACCACGGTGAGTTCGTTCGCGGACTGCATTCCGTCGGTGCTCCACTGGCCGCGAATCAGCAGGATTCTACCTGGCCATGCAATGCCGCTCACAAATACATCTGCCATTTTCCAGAGACGCGGGAGATTTGGTCGTACGGTTCCGGTTACGGTGGAAATGCCTTGCTCGGAAAAAAGTGCCACGCCCTGCGCATCGCGTCGGTGCAGGCGCGTGACGAAGGGTGGATGGCCGAGCACATGCTCATCCTTAAGCTGATTAACCCTTCCGGACAAGTGAAGTACATCACCGGTGCGTTTCCTTCCGCTTGCGGCAAGACGAATCTCTCGATGTTGATTCCGACAATTCCCGGTTGGAAAGTGGAGACGATCGGCGACGACATTGCCTGGATGAAATTCGGCGCCGATGGCCGGCTCTATGCGATCAATCCCGAGTTCGGTTTTTTCGGCGTCGCGCCGGGCACGAGCATGAAGTCAAATGCCAACGCCATGCAAACCGTCGCCCACGACTGTATCTTTACAAACTGCGCCATGACGCTCGATGGCGATGTTTGGTGGGAGGGCATGACCGATAAAAAGCCCGCTCAACTGGTGGATTGGCTGCGGCGGCCATGGACGCCAGATTCGGAGCGCAAGGCGGCTCATCCCAACGCGCGATTTACGGCGGCCGCGAAGCAGTGTCCCGTAATTGCGCCGGAGTGGGAAGATCCCAAAGGCGTGCCCATCGATGCGATCCTGTTTGGCGGAAGGCGCGCCGGAATCGTTCCCTTGGTCACGGAAGCGTTCAATTGGCAGCATGGCACGTTCTTAGGTGCAACCGTCAGCAGCGAAACGACTGCCGCGATCACCGGAAAAGTCGGCCAACTGCGCCGCGATCCCATGGCCATGCTTCCGTTCTGCGGCTACAACATGGGCGACTACTTTGCGCACTGGCTCAAGATTGGCGCCAGTTCGGACGAGTCCAAATTGCCCAAGATTTGCTACGTGAACTGGTTTCGTCAGGATAAAAACGCCAAGTACCTGTGGCCCGGCTACGGAGAAAACAGCCGCGTGCTGAAATGGATTTTCGAGCGCTGCGACGGCAAAGTGCATGCGAAAGAAACGCCCATCGGACTCATTCCCGACGTAGCCGATCTCGACACGAAGGGGCTGAACATCAAGGAGTCTAATGTCGAGGAACTGCTAAGCGTCGATATCGAAGGCTGGCTGGCGGAGATTCCGTTGATCAAAGAGCACTTCGCTAAATTCGGCGATCATCTTCCGAAGGGATTACAAGATGAAGTTGCGGCGCTGGAACAGCGGCTGAAGTCGGTGAAGCGCTAGTCGGCCGCCAGTAATTAAGAACTGTCATCCCGAGCGCAGTCGAGGGACCTGTGTTTCTACCCCTTCCCTGTTACCGCCTTCCGGATTCCCGCCACTGCTATCATTCGTCCCGTCACTCCGTTTTCCAAGCGATACGAAAATAGCAGGTCCGAACGACAAGCCGTGCATAGCGGCGAGGCGCTGATGTTCTTGGGCGCAACTCCAGCATCGATGAGCTGACGGCGATTGGCTTCGACCAAATCCAGAAAGATTTTCGTTGGCAGTTCGCTGTGTCCGGGTGCACGAGCCGTCAGAAACAGCAGCGGATACTTTTCGCGCACCGGGTCCGATTCTTTGATCTCGCGAAACAAATCCTCGGCGTAACCGAACTGCGATTCAAACTGCTGGCGTACTTCCGGTCCGACGTCGTAGCAGCAAGCGTGGATTCCAGGGCCGATCGCAGCTTTGATATTCTTCGGCAGCGTGCCAAACCAGCGGCGCATTTCTCCCACGCCCTTTTCGACAATGCGCTTGACCGTGCCGCGCCAACCCGCGTGGAACAGTCCGACGGCTCTCTGCTTGGTGTCGACGAGGACAATCGGCAGACAATCAGCCGTTTGAATGCCGAGCAGAATGCCAGGCATGCGGGTAATTAGGCCATCGCCAACCAAAGGCTCTTTAGGCGGGTCATTTACACAGTGGATGAGATCGGAATGAATCTGGCGCAGAGTAACCAAAGGCCATTCCTTCTTGCCGCTACCAGCACCAAGTTTCTGCAGGAAGGCAGCACGATTGCGTTCGACTGCGCTGCGGGAATCCTGTTTGGTGAATCCGAGGTTGAGAGAGTTTCCCCCATATGCGCGGGAAAATCCCCCGAGCCGCGTGCTGAATCCATGAACCAGCCACGGAATGCGGGCGAGGTTTTCGGAATAAAGGATGGTCAATCGGGCCTTATTAACATTCTTGACGGACACCAGAACATACTAACCCGTCCCGTTCAGAAACCACTCTAAGCGCACTGATGAAATAGCCATTTGTCAAAGCAATTCAACGTCCGCCCGCCCGCTTCATTTTCGCAGCCAATCTTCGTATTGTTTCCAGTCGCGATTGATGATCTGACGTTGCTCGTCAGCAGGTAATTCTCGAATCCGAAATCCTATTTTGCAGTAATCGGGATATTCCGCCGCTGCCAGAATATCTCGATAGTCACTCTTCGCAGCTTCAATGCGCACTCGCAATTTCTCCACGCTGCCGTGGGCCAGCTTCAATATCGCAAGTCGCACACGAAAGGATTCACGGTGCCACGTCTCATGCCCGTACTCGTTAAGAAGGGACATAATCAGAGTGAATTGCTCGTGTGGGAACTCCCGGCGGACAATTCGCTCAACGTCACCCGAGGTGACGTCCGGTGTCGGCTGGCGGCGCGCTTGGAATGTGGGAGGGCGCCTGCCGCGCAGCTTATTGAATTGTCTTAAAAGGCGCCTGAAGTCCATCTCGTTGGCCAGCTATCTGAGCGACCCGATTGTAGCGAATAGTTGATGACTCAGAGATTTCGACAGCCACACTGAATGCCCGTTTGCCTCTGGCTCGCGACATAAGTCTGGCCCATAGACGGCATTTCAAGCTAATGAAAGATCGAGCGGCTACTCCTCCACCAGCTTTGGGCTCCGCTTGTGCCAATCCGTGGCCTGCTCGTAGGCATACGCAAGCTGCAGAACTCTATCTTCTCGCCAATGCAGGCCGATAATCTGTAGTCCGATGGGAAGGCCGGCTCTCGTTAATCCACACGGAATCGAGATCGCGGGAAGTCCCCATACATTTGCTGGTCGCGTATTCCTGAGCAGAACAAGTTCGCATGGGCGAAGAGCGTCCGGGTTGCGCTTTAAGTGATCAATCGCAGGTGCCGGGATCGGCGTTGTCGGCGTCACGAGAAAGTCTACGTCTTCAAATGCTTTCCCGATCTCGCTGCGGACCTGTTTCAGTTCACGCGCCGCCTGCTCCTTCCGCTCGGCGCTAATCCCCTCGCCCGTACGAATGCGTCGCAGGGTTTCCGGTTGATAGAGTTCAGGATTCTTGGAGACAAACTCGCAGTGATACGCGTAGGACTCGGCGGCTTGCAATGTGCGGTCGGTCGGGACATCAATTTCGATTTCGAATAAATCGTTGCCGAGCGCTGCCAGTGTGCTGAGGGCCTCTTCCACCGCCAAGGCGATCTCTGCGCCAAGATCTGCGTAGAAGAATTTCCTGGGCACGCCAATCTTTACCCGCGTCGAGCCATCATGAATAGCCGCGAGATCACCGACGGGCATGTCGACGCTGTTCGCATCTTTCGCATCGTAGCCCGCGATCGCCTGCAACATAATCGCAGCATCTGAAACCGTGCGCGCGATTGGGCCGACGTGATCGAGCGATAGAGAGAGCGGGATTACTCCCCGCACGCTGACTCGTCCATAAGTCGGTTTCAGACCTACGACTCCACACAGCGCCGCAGGTTCGCGAACCGAGCCGGCAGTATCCGTTCCGATAGCGCCATAACAGAGGCCAGCGGCTACCGATGCAGCCGAGCCTCCAGACGAGCCTCCAGCAATGCGCGCTGGATCCCACGGATTATGAACTTCCCCGTAATCGCTAATCATCGAACTGCCGCCGTATGCGAACTCATGCAGGTTCTGCTTTCCTAAGAGGACGGCTCCCGCGTCTTTGAGTCGCCGGACGACCTCAGCATCTTTTTCCGGGATCCGATCCTTGAACAAAGCGCTAGCGGCAGTGGTGCGGATTCCGGCGGTATCGATAAGGTCTTTCAGCGCCAGCGGGATGCCATGCAGCGGCCCTCGCCAATCTCCGCGCAAGATTTCAGCCTCTGCCGTGCGCGCCTGCGCGAGAGCCGATTCTGCGGTGACCGTGATGAATGCATTCAGCGTCGGGTTGAGTTTTTCGATCTGCGCCAGGCAGTACTTCGTCAACTCGACGGGGGAAACTCCCCGTTTACGCAACCGCTCGCCAGTTTCCACAATCGATGTGAGCATGGTCGTCTATCTTGAAACGAACCGACGATCGTCCGAACCATTATCATCGGACAGTCATGTTTTGCCGCGTTCGAAAAGTCTATAATCTTTACTGCTTGTGGGAGGTGCAAGAATTACGCCATGGCCCAGATGATTGCAACTCCAGTCGCAACCCACGGATTTCTCCTCGATGGTAAATGGGTTGAAGAAGGCGACCCGGTCGAAATTCGAGCACCGTACGACGGCAGCGTTGTCGGCCGGGTGTTTCAAGGAAGGCGCGAGCACGCCGAGGCTGCCATTTCGGCGGCGGTCAAGGCTTTTGGCACGACCCGACGGCTTCCGGCATTCGAGCGGCAACGCGTCCTGCGCCGGGTCGCGGAGAGCATTGCCCAACGCAAAGAAGAGTTTGCTCACACGATGTCGCTCGAAGCGGGAAAACCGATCAAGGCGGCGCGGAGCGAAGTCGAGCGTTCCATCTTCACATTTACCGTAGCCGCCGAAGAGAGCACGCGCATTTACGGCGAATATCTGCCGCTGGATTGGCAGGAATTCACTGCCGGCCGCTGGGGAATCGTGCGGCGCTTCCCTCTGGGACCGATCGCTGGGATCACGCCGTTCAATTTTCCGCTCAATCTAGTAGCACACAAGGTGGCTCCGGCCATCGCGAGTGGATGCACCATGGTGCTGAAGCCTGCGCCCCAGACACCGTTAACCGCCCTGCTCATGGCTGAAGCAGTGCAGCAGGCGGGCTGGCCGGACGGGGCTCTGAATGTTCTCCCGCTTTCCGACGACGACGCTGGATTACTGGTGACTGATGAACGTCTGAAGCTGATCAGCTTCACGGGCAGCGCCGCGGTCGGATGGGAAATCAAGCGACGGGCTGGCAAAAAGAAGGTCGCGCTGGAATTGGGAGGGAACGCAGGCGTGATTGTTCACAGCGACGCCGATCTCATCTACGCTGCTGAACGGTGCGTGACTGGTGGCTTCGCTTACGCCGGACAATCTTGTATCTCGGTGCAGCGCATTTTGGTGGAGCGGTCGGTTCTGGAAAAATTCATCGACCTTTTTGTTGCGGGAGTCAAGAAACTGAGGACGGGAGATCCGCTGGAGGAATCAACGGACGTCGGTCCATTGATTCGCGAAAGCGATGCCATCCGGGCGAGCGAATGGGTTCAGGAGGCGGTGCGGGGCGGCGCCCGATTGCTTTGTGGTGGACAACGCAAGGGGTCGATACTCGAGCCGACCGTTGTAACCCGTACGCGTCCCGACATGAAGGTGAATTGCCAAGAGATTTTTGCCCCGGTTGTAACCGTCGAGGCTTACGACGACTCTAAGGATGCTGTGAGGCAAATCAACAGCTCTCCCTACGGTTTGCAGGCTGGAATATTCACGCGCGATGCGAAGCTGCTGTTCGACGCCTACGAAGAGCTCGAGGTCGGAGCCTTGATGGCGGGGGACGTGCCCACGTTTCGAATTGATCACATGCCTTACGGCGGGATTAAAGAGTCAGGGCTGGGGCGCGAAGGCTTGCGCTACGCTATCGAGGAAATGACGGAACCGAAATTGTTGGTCATGAACCTGCGTTAGTCCAGTCAGTGCGGGCGGTGAGATGTATCGGGTTGCGATATAAATTTCGCAGTCAACCGTTCGTCGCGGCAACCGGTCGCGAGATTCTGTTAGAATTCCGGGTTAAGTTTTCCTGTGCTCGCAACGTTGCGTCAATTTGTTGGGGTTCGGTTGTTACTGGCAATCGCAAGACGGCGCGAACTGCTATAATCACAAGTTTTCATGTGCGACATCACAGATATCTGTGACTGTTTGCTCAAAACAGCGCCATACTGAACTGGGGATGGAGCTCGACGTCCCTGCTGCACTGAACGCTGATGCAGATTTTTCATCGCAGTACGAACACAATCTCCCGCGCCACGATTTACGGGGCCGTATTCTTGGTCTCGGTCTTGTTGTGGGCGCTGCTCGAACTGCAACGCTCGCCCTACATCACTTACGCCAAAGTGGCGCGGCCGCAGCCGGTGCCCTTCAGCCATCAGCACCACGTCGGCGGCTTGGGCATTGACTGTCGTTATTGCCATACTTCGGTGGAAACGTCCCTGTTCGCCGGGATCCCTCCAACCAAGACCTGCATGAACTGCCACTCGCAAATCTGGACGGGAGCGCCCTTGCTCGAACCAGTGCGTGAGAGCTTCCGCACCGGCAAGTCGCTGGTATGGACACGAGTTAACGATCTGCCGGATTTCGTTTATTTCGACCACAGCATTCACATCAACAAGGGAGTGGGTTGCAACACTTGCCACGGCCCGGTCGACCGAATGCCGCTCATGTTCAATTACGCTTCGCTGCAAATGGAGTGGTGCCTGGAATGCCATCGCGCGCCCGAGAAAAATCTGCGGCCTCGCGACCAGGTGTTCAATATGCGCTACGAGCAGCCATCGAGCGACAAGCCTGTGGTGGTGGATGGCAAGGTTTATACTGACCAACTTTCGCTGGGCACGGATTTAGTGCGGAAATACCATTTGCGCACTGTGACTGACATTACGAGTTGTTCGACCTGTCACCGCTGAGACGCATTTAGGACAACGACGTTCGAATAGGAAGATGAAAGAAGAAACAAAGCAGCGGCACCGCGAAGAGGTTTGTCCGAGCAAGAAGGACAAGCTCGACCTGCAAACGGTTCGCGCCCAAATCGCGCAGACGAAGGGGCCGGAATATTGGCGCAGCCTGGAAGAACTCGCGGGCAGTGCCGAATTTCAAGAGATGATGCATCGCGAGTTTCCTAAAGGCGCATCGGAGTGGCTGGATGCGGTTTCGCGTCGCGGTTTCCTGAAGCTGATGGGTGCTTCGCTGGCGATGGCTGGCATGACTGCCTGCACGAAACAGCCGCTGGAGCCGATCGTTCCCTACGTGAGACAACCGGAAGAAGTAATTCCTGGCCGGCCTCTTTTTTTCGCGACTGCTTTCACCCTTGGCGGATATGCCAGTCCAATTCTGGTCGAGAGTCATCTCTATCGTCCAACCAAAATTGAAGGCAACGAGCAGCATCCGGCGAGCCTTGGTGGAACTGACATATTTGCTCAGGCGTCGATCCTTGGCATGTACGATCCCGATCGCTCGCAGACCATCGCGTATTTGGGCGACGTGCAAACCTGGGGAAATTTTCTCGAAGCGATCAGAGGGCCGCTCAACGCGCAGAAAGCTGTGCAGGGAGAGGGGATTCGCATTTTGACCCCCACGGTTTCTTCGCCCGCGCTAGCCGATCAGTTACGGTCAGTCCTCAAGCTGTATCCGCAGGCAAAGTGGCATGTATATGAGCCAGTGAATCGCGACAATGTGCTCGAAGGCGCGAAGATGGCCTTCGGCCAGCCGGTCGAAACCCAGTACAAGCTGGAGAACGCGGACGTAATTGTTTCGCTCGATGCCGATTTCCTTTACGCGGGATTTCCGGGTTCCACGCGATATATTCGCGATTTCGCCAAGCGCCGTAATCCCGACGCCGGCAATATGAGCCGGCTGTATGTGGTCGAGAGCACGATGAGCTCGACAGGAGCGAAAGCGGATCACCGGCTGCCTGTCAGGGCGGTTGAGGTTGAGGTTTTTGCTCGCGACTTAAGCAAGTTCTGGGAATCGAAGAGCGACTTTATACCGCAAGAAGGACCGGGCGCTGAAACAAGTTCGAATCACAAACGCGAATATTCGGAGTTTGTTTCCGCTGTCGCCGGAGACCTGAAGGCTCACGCCGGTTCGAGCGTAGTCATCGCCGGCGATCATCAGCCACCCGCCGTTCACTATTTGGCCCACGGGATCAATCGAGCTCTCGGCAACGTTGGGAAAACAGTTTTCTACGCTGACCCTGTAGACGCCAACCCAATCAACCAGACCGACTCGATCAAAGATCTCGTCGCCGACATGCGCGCCGGCAAAGTGGATATGCTGTTCATCCTGGGCGGAAATCCCGCTTACGATGCGCCTGCCGATCTGAACTTCGCCGATGCGCTCAAGAACACGAATATTCCGATGCGCGTGCACCTCGGCCTCTACCAGGACGAGACGGCGGAACTTTGCCAGTGGCACGTGAACGAAGCGCATTATCTCGAATCATGGGGCGATGCCCGTGCGTATGACGGCACCGTGAGCATCGTGCAACCGCTGATCGCTCCGCTCTACGGCGGCAAGAGTGCTTACGAACTTACCGCGCTCCTCGCCGGTCAGGCCGAAGCCACAGGTCACGAAATTGTGCAGGGATATTGGCAGAAACAGCATCCCGGTGCGGATTTCGATGCCTTTTGGCGTAAGTCACTGCACGACGGATGGATCGAGGGAACAACGTTTCCGCCCAAGCAAGTAGCGACGCTGGCTGCGAGTTATTTGCCTTTCGCCAAAATCCAGCCAAATGCTATCGAAATCAACTTCCGCCGCGATCCCTGCGTTTACGACGGATGCTTCTCCAACAACGGCTGGCTGCAGGAACTGCCCAAACCAATGTCAAAGATGACATGGGACAATCCCGTGCTCATCGGTCCGGCGATGGCTGCGCGGATGGGTCTCAAGAGCGAAGACCTGGTGACGCTCGAACTAAATGGCAGGAAGGCTACTGCGCCGATCTGGATTCAGGCAGGCCATCCCGATAATTCGATCACAGTATTTCTGGGTTACGGGCGCAAACGCGCGGGACGTGCAGGAACGGGTGCCGGCTTCGACATGTATCCCCTTCGCTCGAGTGCTACGCCTTGGTTCACGACGGGAGTGAACATCACCAAGGCTGGCGGAACCTACAAGCTGGCAACGACCCAGGGTTACCAGACGATGGACACGCCGGAAGGTGCACGGCCGCAGGTGCGGGAAGCGAGTCTCGAAGAGTATCGCAAAGAGCCAGACTTTGCTCGCGACGAAGAGCCTCCGGCGGAACTCACGTTGTACAAGCCCTATCCGTACGAGAAGGAACTCTACGTGTGGGGTATGGCGATCGATTTGAACGCCTGCGTGGGCTGCAACAATTGCATTGTTGCTTGCCAATCGGAGAACAACATTCCGGTCGTCGGCAAAGAGCAGGTCGTCATTGGCCGACATATGCACTGGCTGCGCGTCGACGCCTATTACCAGGGTGACCGCGACAGTCCGAAAGCATACTTCCAACCCGTTCCGTGCCAGCAGTGCGAGAACGCGCCATGCGAAGTGGTCTGTCCCGTGGGCGCGACCGTGCATAGCACTGAAGGCCTGAATGACATGGTCTACAACCGCTGCGTGGGCACGCGCTACTGTTCCAACAACTGTCCGTACAAAGTGCGACGCTTCAATTTCCTGCTCTTTCAGGATTGGGAGACGCCGCAGTTAAAGATGATGCGCAATCCGGACGTGACCGTGCGCAGCCGCGGCGTCATGGAAAAATGCACCTACTGCATCCAGCGTATCACCCAGCATCGCATAGATTCCGAGGGTGAAGACCGCAAGATTCAGGACGGCGAACTGCAGACGGCTTGCCAGCAATCTTGCCCTGCGGATGCGATCACCTTTGGCAATATCAACGATCCCAACAGCCGGGTTTCGAAGGCTAAGGCGATCGCACGCAACTACAGTTTGCTGGCCGATCTGAATACCCGGCCGCGAACGACGTACTTGGCCGAGATTCGCAATCCGAATCCAGAGCTGGAAACCTAGGCGGAGCGCGATCGAAAGATGGACGATCAAAGACAACCCGCATCTCCGGTAATCGAGCCTGGATACACCTTCGGCACGGTCACGGACAAAATCAGCTCGATCGTTCTCACGCGCCCAACCTCCAATGGTTGGTTCCTTGGTTTTGGCGTCGCTTTTCTGCTGACCATGATGATGTTGTTCGCCATCGGATATTTGTTTGCCCGCGGCGTGGGCATCTGGGGTGTAACCATCCCGATCGGTTGGGGCTTCGCCATCGTAAACTTCGTGTGGTGGATTGGAATCGGTCACGCGGGCACGCTGATCTCCGCCATCCTTCTGTTGTTGCGGCAGTCGTGGCGCAACTCAATTAACCGCTTCGCCGAAGCCATGACGCTGTTCGCAGTAGCGGCCGCAGGTCTCTTTCCGCTGGTTCACATGGGCCGCCCTTGGCTGGCCTATTGGCTGTTTCCATATCCCAACACAATGAATTACTGGCCACAGTTTCGTAGCCCGTTGGTTTGGGACGTTTTCGCTGTTTCCACCTACGCGACGATTTCCTTATTGTTCTGGTTTATTGGGCTGGTTCCAGATTTGGCCACGCTTCGCGATCGATCCACCAACCGCGCGGCACAGATTATCTATGGAATGCTGGCGCTCGGCTGGCGCGGTTCCGCGCGACACTGGCACCGTTACGAGACCGCCTACTTGCTACTTGCGGGACTCGCAACGCCGCTAGTTCTGTCGGTTCACACCGTCGTCAGCTTCGACTTTGCCGTCGCCATCGTGCCGGGATGGCATACTACGATTTTCCCGCCCTATTTTGTCGCCGGAGCGATTTATTCCGGCTTTGCCATGGTCCTCATGCTGGCAATTCCGATCCGCAAATTCTACGGACTGGAAGACTTCATCACCGAACGTCACCTGCAAAATTCAGCAAAAGTGATGTTGGCGACTGGGCTGATCGTCGCCTACGGCTATGGCATCGAGGCGTTCATGGGCTGGTACAGCGGAAACCGCTACGACAGTTTCCTCCTCTGGAACCGACTGCACGGGCCCTATGCGCCGTGGTACTTGTCGCTGCTGGCTTGTAACATCTTTATTCCGCAAGTGCTCTGGATTCGAAAACTACGAACCAGCCCGATAGCGTTGTTTCTAATTTCCGGTGTCATCCTCGTCGGCATGTGGCTGGAGCGTTTCATCATCGTAGTGGTCAGCCTGCATCGTGATTTCCTCACGTCGTCGTGGGGAATGTATTATCCGACGCGCTGGGACTGGATGACTTTCATCGGCACTATCGGAATGTTCCTGGCCGCGATGTTCCTGTTCGTGCGCATCCTGCCCATGATTTCGATATTTGAAATGCGCACCCTCCTGCCCGAGGCGGAGGTGAAGGAATGAAACGCACTCCGATCTACGGAATGATGGCCGAGTTTGATTCTCCCACCCTGCTGGTGGAGGCTGCGCATCGCACGCACGAAGCCGGTTATCTGAAGATCGATGCCTACAGTCCGTTTCCAGTGGAAGGATTGGCGGAGGCCATGGGCTTTCACCGAAACGGCGTCCCGTTAGTCGTGCTGATTGGCGGACTACTCGGAGGTTTGTCCGCCTACGCCCTGCAGTATTGGATCTCGGCAATCAGTTATCCGATCAATGTCGGCGGCAAACCTTATCATTCGTGGCCGGCGTTCATCGTCGTGACTTTCGAGATGACCATTTTGTTCGGCGGTATTTTTGCCGTGTTTGGCATGCTCGCGCTGAACGGTCTTCCCATGCCATACCATCCCGTTTTCAATGTGCCGCGCTTCGCGTTCGCGACCAAAGATCGCTTCTTTCTGATCGTGTTTTCTACCGATCCCAAGTACAGCCCGAGCGAAACCCGCCGCTTTCTCGAGGGACTGGCGCCGCGATCGATATCGGAGGTGCCCAGCTAGCGCCATGTTGAGCCTCCGTAAAGTTTCGCCGTTGGGATTGCTGGCCCTGTTGGCGCTGTGCGCGTGCCGCCAGGATATGCAAGACCAACCTCGCTTTAAGCCGCTCGCCGAGAGTGACTTTTATTCTGACTTGCGCTCCGCTCGGCCCCCCGTCGAAGGAACCGTCGCGCGCGGGCAACTGCACGAAGACACATACTTCTACTCGGGAAAGCTCGGCAACAATCCCGGCGACTATATGCCTTTCCCCGTCACTGAGGATGTGCTGGCCCGCGGCCGTGAGCGCTTCAATATTTACTGCGCACCCTGTCACTCACGCACCGGTGACGGCAACGGAATGATCGTGCAGCGCGGCTTTCGCGCTCCACCGTCCTATCACACCGAACGCTTGCGCAAAGCACCGCTGGGATATTTCTTCGACGTGATGACCGAAGGTTTTGGCGCGATGCCGGAGTACGCCTCGCAAATTCCGGCTCGTGATCGCTGGACGATCGTGGCTTATATCCGAGCCTTGCAGTTGAGCCAGGAAGCGACCATAAGCGATGTTCCGCCGGGACAAAAAGTTCCGTCTGTGGCGCCTGTCTTCCGCGGCGATCCAGGTTCGGGCGCGACCTTGCCCGAACTTGAAACCGGATCGAGTGACGAAAGAGGAGAGCAGCCGAAATGAGCGCGGCGCGTGCGAACAACCTGGACCTGACGGCGCCCCCGGTGGTCAAGACCATCCAGAGCCGCTCGCTGATCATCGGCGCGATTTTTGCCGTGATCTCCTTAGTCCTCGCTTTCCTGCGTCCAGACGAATTCTTCCGCGCCTACCTGCTCGGCTACATGTGTTGGCTCGGTGTCACTCTCGGATCGATGGCAATTCTGATGATCCGGCACTTGACTGGCGGCGGATGGGGCATGGTCATCCGCAGAATTCTCGGAGCAGCGATGCGGTGCCTGCCGCTGATGGCAATCTTGTTTGTTCCCATCCTGTTCGGCCTTCCCAAACTCTACGTGTGGGCCCGGCCTCTGGATTCCATCGCGGACAAACATCTCCGCGAACATTTGCAGGACCTTACCCAGAGTTACCTGAACGTCCACGGGTTCATCATTCGCGCCGTGATTTACCTGGCCATCTGGAATCTGTTGTCGTTCCTGCTCACCAAATGGTCGAAAGAGACGGACGACCGGTCGACGCGCGACAACACCGCCCGCTTTAAGGCCGTAAGTGGGCCCGGCCTGATTCTCTACGCCTTCACCATTTCCTTTGCTGCCATCGACTGGCTGATGTCAATCGATCCCAGCTGGATTTCGACGATCTATGGTCTGTTGATCCTGATCGGCGAATTGCTGTCGGCCATGTGCTTCGCCGTCGTTGTCGAGCGAATTCTTGTGGATCACAAGCCGATGTCGGAGATGTTGAAACCCGACTTCGTCCACGACCATGGCAAGTGGATGCTGACCTTCATCATGGTCTGGGCTTACTTCTCGTTCTCGCAGTGGCTCATTATCTGGGCAGGAAATTTGCCGGAAGAAATCACCTGGTACATGCGGCGGTTGTACGGAGGCTGGGGATTCGTTGGGCTGGCCCTCGTCGTATTTCAGTTCGCCGTACCTTTCGTCCTGTTGCTTTCGCGTCCTTTCAAACGCGATGTACGTCGCTTGGTCTGGCTCGCAACCTGGATCATGATCATGCGCTACCTCGATCTTTTCTGGATCATCGAACCCAATTTCTCCAAGACCTTGAGTCTGACGCTTGCGGACATTGTGGTTCCCGTTGCCATCGGCGGTTTTTGGCTGGCTTACTTCTTCCGCAATCTGAATTCTCTGCCGCTGCTGCCCGCCTATGACGCGGACGCGCACGAAGTTTTGGAACCAGCACATGGGTGAAGACCTAAAACACGTGCACGCGGAAGAAGGCTACGAGCGGCAAGACCTGAGCGCGCGGTCCGTATTCGCATTCCTGATCAGCCTGGTTGTAGGTGGAGTGATCGTTTATTTCATTGTCTGGGGCCTCTACCACTTCATGGACGCGCGCCAGAGAAGGCGTCAACCTCAGCAGAGCCCACTGGTAAAACAAGTGGAAACCGATACCCGCATCGTTTCGCCGGACGAGATTAAGAAATTTCCAGAGCCGCGTTTGGAGCGAAACGAGCGAATTGAGATCAACGATTTCCGGCTGAAGGAAGAGCAAACGCTAAACAGCTACGGCTGGGTCGACGAAAAGGCTGGAGTCGTACGCATCCCGATCGAACGCGCCATGGAACTGGTAGCGCAACGGGGGTTGCCGACCACGCCGAGGGCGGGAACGACTCCGCCGTCCGCGGTGAATGTGGCCACACAGGCCGCCGAGCGCTCGGATACAAGCAACGAGCCGGCAAAATCCAAGACGCAGCCGCCGAAGTAGAAAGGAACAGCAGTGCGCAGTGCAACGAACATTTCGAGGATGCTGGCAGTGACGGTTTTGGCTACGACCGTTCTCAGCGCGTCCGCTTGGGGTCAGGGAATAACGCAAGGCCCCCTGTCGCCGCCTGCGAATGTGCGTCCTCCGGGACTGAAGAACGTTGGCATCGAACAGAACTTGAACCAACAGATTCCACCTGGTCTCACCTTTCGTGACGAGACCGGGAAAACGGTCACCTTGGGAGACTTCTTCGGCAAGAAGCCAATGATCTTGAATCTGGTTTATTACCAGTGTCCGATGCTGTGCGGAGAGGTCTTAACCGGGCTGGAGAGCGCGCTTCGAGTATTGAAATTCGACGTGGGAAAAGAGTTTGACGTTCTCACCGTGAGTTTTGATCCGAAAGAAACGCCAGAAATGGCATCCGCAAAAAAGGCAGAGTACTTGAAGCGCTATGGACGATCGGGTGCAGCAGAGGGCTGGCACTTTCTGACTGGGCCAGCCGCTTCAATTGATGCGCTGACCAAGGCCGCCGGATTCCAGTATCAGTACGATCCCAAGAGCGGCCAGTTTGCTCATGCGACCGCGATCATGGTTCTGACGCCCGAGGGAAAAATCGCGCAGTACTATTACGGAGTCGAGTTCGCGCCCAAGGATTTGCGCCTGGGACTGATTCAGGCGTCCGAAAACAAAATCGGCACCGTGGTCGACCAGGTGTTGCTGTACTGCTACCACTACGATCCAGACACCGGGAAATACGGCGCAATCATCAGTCGAGTTCTACAACTGGCCGCGGGCGCGACCGTACTGATTTTAGGGACCTTTCTGATTGTGATGTTTCGTATGAGCCCAACTAGCTGGACGCGGTCGCGAGGGACGCACAGCGACGAACGACGAATCGCTAACGACTAATTTATGTTTGATAACTTTCCACTTTGGCCTGTACGCGCCTCCGCCGGAGCCGGTAATGTAGATGCCCTTTACATTTTCCTGGTGGCGCTGTCCGCGTTCATGTGCGTGGCCATCTTCACCATGATTCTGGTGTTTGCGACCATGTATCGTCGCCGCCGCGGAGTCGAAGCTGAGCAGATCGAAGGCTCGTCCGCATTGGAAATTACCTGGTCGATCATTCCGCTGGGAATTTTCATGGTGATTTTCCTTTGGGGCGCAGTCATTTATTTCCATGAGCGGACTCCACCCCAGGGCGCGTCTGAGGTCTACGTCGTAGGCAAGCAGTGGATGTGGAAGCTTCAGCACGAGGAGGGTCCGCGCGAGATTAACGAACTGCACGTGCCGGTGGGACGCGACGTCAAACTGATCATGACCTCGCAGGACGTGATTCACAGCTTCTATGTTCCTGCCTTCCGCATCAAGCAGGATGTGCTGCCGGGGCGTTACACGACCGCATGGTTCCGGGCAACCCGCCCCGGTGTCTATCATCTTTTTTGCTCGCAATATTGCGGCACCATGCACTCCGGCATGATCGGACAAGTTGTAGTCATGGAACCGGCGCAATACCAAGCGTGGCTTTCCGGCGGCGGCACTACTGGATCGCTTGCCGCCAGTGGCGAAAGTCTTTTTCAGCAACTGGGGTGCCCCACGTGCCACCGGTCCGATACTCAAGGCCGTGGACCGATCCTCTCCGGAATCTTTGGCAAGCCAGTTCAACTGGAGGATGGACGAATCGTAATTGCCGACGAGAACTACATCCGCGAATCGATCTTGAGTCCGAGCGCAAAAATCGTGAGCGGATTTAAGCCGATCATGCCCGTGTTTCAGGGGCTGGTTGGAGAAGAACAGTTAAATGCCTTGGTGGCATATATCAAATCGTTAAGCCCGGCTCCGTCGGGAGCAGCTGGCAAAACTAGCCTGACTCCTGCCGGCACGAGATCGCAAAACCCTTAAGGAATAGCAATGGCTACCGCAGCAATTAGCGCCGAACGCGAAAACTATTTGAATAAGGAATATGGCATCCGCTCGTGGCTGCTGACCACGGATCATAAGCGCATCGCGCTCCTTTATCTCGCGTCCATTACCTTCTTCTTCTTCATTGGAGGATTCTTCGCCCTGCTGATCCGCCTGGAACTGTTGACCCCGGCGGGTGATCTCGTTCAAGCCGATACCTACAACAAACTTTTCTCCATGCACGGCCAGGTGATGATCTTTTTCTTTCTCATTCCTTCCATCCCCGCCGTGCTGGGAAATTTCCTTGTTCCCTTGATGATCGGGGCCAAGGACCTGGCATTCCCGCGCATCAATCTGTTGAGCTGGTATCTCTACATCATCGCCGGCACGATCTATCTTCATTGCATCGTCACAGGAGGCGTGGACACGGGTTGGACCTTCTACACCCCATTCAGCACGGCTTTCAGCAATACCAGGGTGATTGAAGCAGGAATTTCCATCTTCATCGCGGGCTTCTCGTCAATCCTCACTGGCCTCAACTTTGTGGTAACCATTCATCGGATGCGAGCGCCCGGTATGACCTGGTCGCGTCTGCCTTTGTTCATCTGGGCTATGTACGCCACCAGCATCATTCAGCTACTCGGGACGCCAGTGCTGGCGATCACGCTTCTGCTCGTGGTCTTCGAACGCGCTTTCAATCTAGGAATTTTCGATCCGACCCGCGGTGGCGATCCATTATTGTTTCAACATTTGTTCTGGTTCTATTCCCATCCCGCCGTTTACATCATGATTCTGCCGGCCATGGCCGTGGAGAGCGAAGTCGTAGCGTGCTTCACGCGCAAGCGTATTTTCGGCTACAACTTCGTCGCCATGTCCAGCATTGCAATTGCGGTTTTCGGATTTCTGGTCTGGGCGCACCACATGTTTGTCGCGGGGATTTCGCTTTATTCCGCATTGGTCTTTTCCATTCTCAGTTATCTGGTTGCGGTACCCTCGGCGATTAAAGTATTCAATTGGACCGCGACCATGTACAAAGGCTCGATCTCGTTCACCACTCCCATGCTGTACGCATTTGGCTTCATCGGCCTGTTCACCATGGGCGGACTGACCGGCCTGTTCCTGGCCTGCTTGGGTATCGATGTACACGTTCACGACACGTATTTCGTCATCGCCCACTTCCACTACATCATGGTCGGAGGCGCGGTGATGGGCTATCTCGGCGGGCTGCACTTCTGGTGGCCAAAGATCTCCGGACGAATGTATCCCGAAGCGTGGGGCAGGCTTGCCGCATTGCTCGTGTTCTCCGGCTTCAACCTGACTTTCTTCCCGCAGTTTATTCTCGGCTACATGGGAATGCCGCGCCGTTACTGGCAATATCCCCCGGAATTCCAGGTGTTGAATGTCCTCTCGACCGCGGGCTCGACCATTCTGGCGATTGGATACGTTCTGCCGATGGTTTATTTCCTGTGGTCCATGCGTTACGGGAAAATCGCCTCGGATAACCCGTGGGGTGCCGCTGGGCTGGAATGGAAAACCTCTTCGCCGCCGCCGACTTTCAATTTCGACGAGGAGCCGGAAGTGACGTGGGAAGCTTACAACTACGAACAGATTCCCGCTCCCGCGGAGGTGAATATTGAGCGATAGCCCGATCGCGGTCGAGCAGCACGGCCCGGAACTGCTGCACCACTTCGTCGACGCCGAGCAACAACGCGATGCCGCCTCCCTTGGAATGTGGCTGTTCCTGGCTACCGAAGTCATGTTCTTCGGCGGCATGTTCTGCGCCTACCTGATTTATCGTTACTGGTACTACAACGAATTCGCCGCCGGCAGCCGCAGCCTTGACATTTACCTGGGGACCATCAATACAGCAGTTCTGATTTGTAGCAGCTTAACCGTTGCGCTGGGCGTGCGCGCGGCACAGATGGGCAAACGCAAACTGCTGGTCGTTCTGTTGCTCCTCACCATCGTGTTCGGCTTTGCTTTCCTTGCCATCAAAGGCGTCGAGTGGTACGACAAATATAAAGAACACCACATTCCCGGAAACGCCTTTAACGTAGACGACCTTGTAAAAGACTATCCGCAAATCCACATCGACCCACGGCACGAGCAGATTTACTTCTCGCTGTACTTTGCGATGACGGGACTGCACGCGCTGCACATGATCATCGGCGTGGGAATTTTTATGTTTCTGACCTACTACGCGTGGAAGGGACGGTACACGCCAAAATATTACACACCGATCGAAATGGGCGGCCTGTACTGGCACTTCGTGGACATCGTATGGATTTATCTTTTCCCCTTGCTGTATTTGATCGATCGAAAACCGCTTAGGTGAGCCGCCATGTCTGAACACATAATGTCGAGCAAGTTTTACTACACCATCTGGATCGCCCTGCTCTGTCTGACTGTGATTACTGCAGCCGTTTCTTTCGTTGATTTGGGGCCGCTTAACACAGTCGTCGCGCTGGTTATCGCCACCATCAAGGCTTTGCTCGTCGTTCTATTTTTCATGCATGTGAAGTACACAAGTGAAAAGCTAACCAAGATCGTGATTGTTTCTGCGATCTTTTGGCTGTTCCTCTTGCTGGCGCTCAGCATGGCCGACTACGCCACGCGACTCCTGAGTTAACGCGGACCGCGGCACTGGACATTCGCTCGATTTGAGATATACTCCGCTCTCGACGCGATCCTTTCGACATGCGTTTAAGATAGATGAGGTAATCGCGATGGCCTTTTGCAACTCTTGCGGTACAAATCTGGAAGCGGGCGCAAGATTCTGCCCAAAATGTGGCGCGGCTGTGCCCATGTCCGCTGCAATCCCTGCGACCGTCCCTTCCACTCCCGCGGCATCTCCGCAGGGGAACGATTCGCTCAAGATCATCTTGATCGTCGTAGCCGCCATCGTCGTGCTGGGTATTCTAGGAATCGGGACGCTGGCGTTCGTGGTGCGGCGCATTGCTCACAACAGCCACATCCAGAACAACAAAGACGGCAACGTTCGCGTGGAAACTCCGTTTGGTACGGTTCAGAGCACAAATAATCCCGAAGAAGCCGCCCGGAATCTCGGGATCGATCCGTATCCCGGTGCGCGTGTCCTGCATGGGAACAGCGCGACCATCGGAGGAATGCATACCGTCACGGCACAGTTCGAGAGCGACGATTCGGTAGATAAAGTCGCGGCGTTCTACTCGTCGAAACTTCCCAACGCCAGAGTCAACACCAAGGATCAGAATCACTGCACAATTGTCTTCACGGACAAGAAAAATATCGTCACGATCAACATCGCGCCGGAAGGCAACAAGAGCCAGATTAACATTACAACTGTGACTGGCAAGAACCTGACCGGCGACAACTCCTCGGACTAGCGCGTCGCGCTTACATGCCAAGCAACTTCGCCGAGCTCGCCCGCGCTGCCAAATCTGCGGTCGTCGATGCAACCGGACTCGCCTCTGCGCTGACTCGTCACGTGCGTGGCGACGTTCGCTTCGACGACGGAACCCGCGCTCTCTACGCTACCGATGGATCTAACTATCGCCAGATTCCCATCGGAATAGTTCTCCCTCGCAACGCCGACGATGTCATCGCGACCATTTCGATAGCTCGGGAGTATGGCGCGCCCATCCTCTGCCGAGGCGGTGGAACTTCGCTCGCCGGACAATGCTGCAACGTAGCCGTGGTGCTCGATTTCACCAAGTACATGGCGGAAATTCTCGAGATCGATCCGGTGCGGCGGATCGCGCGAGTTCAACCGGGGGTAGTGCTTGATCGTTTGCGCAACGCCGCTGAAAAGCATCACCTGACGTTCGGTCCCGACCCCGCAACTCACGATCGATGCACGCTGGGCGGCATGATCGGAAACAACTCCTGCGGTGTGCACTCGGTAATGGCTGGCAAGACCGATGATAACATCGAAGAGCTGGAGATCCTTACGTATGACGGCCTTCGCATGAAGGTGGGCCAGACCAGCGACGCGGAACTCGAGAAGATCGTAGGCGAAGGCGGCCGTCGGAGCGAGATTTACGCAGGATTGAAGAGACTGCGTGACATATACTCCGGTCTGATCCGAAAATGCTACCCCAATATTCCACGGCGCGTCTCGGGCTTCAACCTGAATTACCTGCTCCCTGAAAACGGATTTCACGTGGCGCGTGCTTTGGTCGGATCAGAAGGTACCTGCGTTACCGTTCTGGAGGCGTCCTGCCGACTGGTGGAGAGCCCGCCCGAACGCGTGCTCCTTGTCATTGCTTATCCCGATATCTTCCAATGCGCCGATCGTGTGCCCGAGATCATGGCTCATCATCCCATCGGCCTCGAAGGCATCGATGAGTTGCTGGTTGAGTTCTCCCGGAGAAGGCGGCTGAATCGCGAAGGACTCGCTCTTCTACCTCCAGGCGGAGGCTGGCTGTTTGCTGAGTTCGGCGCGGACACGATTGCCGAAGCCGAGTCCCAGGCACGCGCCCTCATGCAGTCCCTCAGCCACGGCGCACAACCGCCTGCCATGCGCCTGTTCACCGACAAGAGCCAGGCAAGGCAAGCCTGGGATGTGCGCGAATCGGCTCTGGGAGCCACGTCCCACGTACCCGGTGAACCTCCGGGTTGGGAGGGTTGGGAAGATGCTGCTGTGACTCCAGCCAAACTCGGCACCTATCTACGCGATCTGCACAAGCTGATGCAGGGCTACGGTTATCGCAGCGCTCTCTATGGGCACTTCGGGCACGCCTGTGTCCACATGCGAATCAACTTCGACCTCGAGTCTGCGCAAGGCATCGCGAAATATCGCAAGTTCGTCGAAGAGGCTGCCGATCTGGTCATTAGTTATGGTGGATCGCTTTCCGGCGAACACGGCGACGGCCAGTCGCGAGCCGAGCTGCTGCCGAAAATGTTTGGCCCGGAACTTGTACAGGCGTTCCGGGAATTCAAAGCGCTGTGGGACCCTGACTGGAAAATGAATCCGGGCAAGGTGGTCGAGCCCTACAAATTGGATGAGAATTTGCGATTAGGCGCTGACTACAAGCCATGGCAGCCGCAGACGCATTTTCAGTTTCCCGAAGATCACGGAAGTCTGGCAAGTGCCACATTACGTTGCGTGGGCGTGGGCAAGTGCCGCCGCGATGAAGGCGGCGTCATGTGCCCCAGTTTTCGTGTGACTCGCGAAGAAGAACATTCCACGCGCGGCCGCGCTCACCTGCTTTGGGAGATGACGAAGGGCGACGTAATTAAAGATGGATGGCGCGACCAGCGCGTGAAGGACTCACTCGATCTCTGCCTCGCCTGCAAGGGATGCAAGAGTGATTGTCCTGTCGGCGTAGATGTATCCACCTACAAAGCCGAGTTTCTGTCGCACTACTATAAAGGAAGGCTTCGTCCGCGCAGTGCATACGCCTTCGGCAATATCGACGTCTGGGCTCGCCTCGCTTCAAAGGCGCCTGGCGTGGTCAATTTAACGACGCAACTTCCTTTTCTCCGCGATATCGCGAAGTTGGCCGCGGGTATTCCACGGGAACGCAGCATTCCTGCATTCGCGCCCCAAACATTCCGCCACTGGTTCAATCGACGAGAGCCCAAGAATATTAATGGCGAACCCGTTCTGCTTTGGCCGGACACTTTCAACAACTACTTTCTTCCTGACACCGCCAAGGCTGCCGTTGAGGTACTCGAATCCGCCGGCTACTGCGTCGTTTTGCCCAAAGCCGAATTGTGTTGCGGGCGGCCGCTCTACGACTGGGGCATGTTAGATCGCGCCAAGAAATTGCTTCTCACGATTCTCGGAGCGCTCGAAACCGAAATCAAACAGGACATTCCAATCGTTGTTCTGGAACCAAGCTGTGCCACCGTGTTTCGCGACGAACTTCTGAATCTGTTCCCCAAAGACGACCGCGCCCACGTGCTGTCGGGCCAGACATTCTTACTGAGCGAGTTTCTCGAGCAAAAGGCAAAACATTTCCAATTGCCGAAATTGGCGCGCAAAGCTCTCGTCCACGGGCATTGTCACCACAAATCAGTAATGAGAATGACCGACGAAGAATCTGTCCTTCGAAAGATGGAAATCGATTTCCATGCTCCCGCTCCCGGTTGCTGTGGCATGGCGGGATCATTCGGCTTCGAATCGGACAAGTATGAAATCTCGCTCGCGATTGGAGAACTGGAACTCCTCCCCGCGGTTCGCAAAGCCGACCCTGATTGTCTAGTTATCGCAAACGGCTTCAGTTGCCGCGAACAGATCGCGCAGTGTACGAGTCGCCGCGCCCTGCATTTAGGGGAGGTCATCCAGTTGGCGACTCGTGCGCCGCACCCTTAGCCCCGGACATGTTGTGCTTTGTAAGTTATTGATAAAACAGCATTCTCGTCGACTGATCTCGCCAGACCGCCCCGATTCTGGGAAAATACAAGATACCGCCGATGCCTGCCAACTTTCGTAGTTCATCGCGGACCGGTGCCAACTATGATCCGGGATAGCGAATCCGCCCTCACCGTCGCCGACACCTCGGAGCAAACGAAAATAGCTCCTGCGGTTGACGCCTCGATCCGCGGCTCCGTTCTAGTGCTGATCCAGTTCGACGTCTGTGAAGAAATCCGTCTCGACAAGCTGCGTGAAATCTTTGGTGCGCGCACGTTGGAGCAACCCACGCTGAAACATCCGGCTCCAGGGTATGTCCGCTACCAGCGCCCTCCGGTAGTCGAGCCCATCGATCCACTGATCCTCGAGAGCGGCGAGCACCTCGAGGGTCAGATCAAGTTCTACGATTACGGCGTAGTGAGCGTGGTGCTGGAGCTGCCATTCTCAGGTGACTGGGACACGTTGGTTCGTCTGGGCAGCCGCTGGGTTTGGGACGTGGATTTTGCAGGCCATGCTTCGCGCATCGCGCACCAGAAACTGGAGCGGGCAACTCCGGCACTGGTGAAGCCCTATCCCGACTGGTTGAGCGAAGACTACTTCATTTTTCATGTGCGCGAGATCAGTGGCTGTCCTTCAGCCAATCAATTGGTTTCATCTCATGGAGCACGCATCGCCCAGATCGTTCGAGGAGAAACGGCACAGCTTTCTGAAGGCGAGCAAAACGAAATCCTGCAGTCGCGAATCTCGTACTATCCCAATGATCTGACCGTAATCAGCTGGAACGCGGCTTTTCTGTATGACAGTGCCGCCGGCGCGGAGACCGCCATTCAGCTGCTCGAGTATGCCAACTCGCAGTTACTCGAGTTCCGTCACTACGACGACTTCCTCACCCGCGAACTGGAGAGCGTTTACGACTCCTTTGACGAGGGCACTGGAATGCTGGCGCGTTGGCGTCTGGCGCGAGCCGCCACCAAATTGCATACCGTCCTGCTCGACGTCAACGAGCTCACCGAGCACGCCGACAACGCCATCAAATTTCTTAGCGACATGTTTTCCGCGCGTCTCTATAAGCTCGCAGCCTCCAAGGTCGGCGTTCCTGACTACAAAGATCTCGTCACCCAGAAGGTCCAAACCGCCGAAGAGCTTTATCGCTTCATGGTCGACCAATTCAATCAGAGCCGCGCATTCGTGCTGGAACTCATGGTCGTGATCATTCTGATTATCGAACTGGTCTACTTCTTCCGCGGAAAGCCTATCTGAGAACCGGGAACCAGAATCTGCGAACTGATTTCATATCATCCGTACCATCCTGAAACTGGGCTATCCTGAAAACGATGCGAGGACTTGAAGGCAAACACGTGCTCATCACCGGCGGCGCCAGCGGCATTGGCGCGGCCACGGCCGCACGTTTCCTGGAAGAAGGCTCGGCCGTCTGCGTGCTTGATCGTGATGCCAAAGGTCGCGAGGAAATCCAAAAGCAGTTGCCGGATCTGTCCGGAACCGTCGACGCCGATGTTTCGAACCTCAGTCAGGTGCAGTCCGCATTCGACGATGCGGTTCGCCTCATGGGTGGCGTCGATGTCTTGATTAACAACGCCGGCATCAGCATTCGCCATGACTTTCTGAAAATCACTCCGGAAGAGTGGGACAAAGTCATCGCGGTAAACCTGACCGGCGTTTTCTACGTGGCTCAGACCGCTGCCCGTCACATGTGGGAGCGCGAGGGCGGAGTTATTTTGCAAACCGCTTCGACCAACGGAATCGTGGGCCAACCCTACTATGCCGACTACAACGCGACCAAGGCTGGAGTGATAGAGCTGACTCGAACCATGGCGCTGGAGCTTGCTCCCAAGGTGCGCGTGTGCGCAGTCGCGCCCGGCTACGTTCTCACACCCATGCAGCGCGCCGAGTACACCGATGCAATGCTCGAAGAAGTGAATCGCAAGATTCCCCTGCGGCGGCATGCGAAGCCAGAAGAGATTGCAGCCCTGTTTGCCTTTCTGGCATCGGACGACGCCGCCTACATGACCGGCCACGTGTATACAATCGACGGTGCGGAAACCGCGGGCGGGTTGGCCAGCCGGTAATCCCACTCCGAAATGGCTTGCTCAGAAAAAGCGGCAGTCAAGTCTTTGGCCGGCAAAATCGCGCTCATTACCGGAGCCGGTTCTGGCATTGGGCGCGCGGCCGCATTACTTTTTGCTCGCGAAGGAGCAGCGGTAGCCATTGCCGACATCAATCAATCGGCACAGGCGGTTGCCGAAGAGATCATTAGAAGCGGGGGCCACGCTTTCTTTGAACCCGCAGACGTTACCCAAGCCATCGACTGCCAGCGGGTCGCGGACAGAACTCTGCGCGAGTTCGGAGGGATTCATGTGCTGTTCAACAACGCCGGAATCATGCGCCGTGCTTCCGTGACTGAACTCAGCGAGCAGGATTGGGATCGGGTCATGGCGGTGAATGTGAAGTCGATTTTCCTGATGTCGCGGCTGGTGATCCCCATCATGGCTGACGGATGCGGTGGCTCAATCATCAACACAGCTTCCGGCTGGGGCCTGGCTGGAGGGCCGCGCGCCGCGGTTTATTGTGCCTCTAAGGGTGCGGTCGTTCTCCTGACCAAGACGATGGCGATCGATCATGGTCCGCAAAAGATTCGCGTCAACTGTATTTGCCCGGGCGACACCGACACCGGTATGCTGCGCGATGAAGCCCGCCAACTTGGAGCTCGCGAAGATGTTTTTCTCGCCGACTCGGCGCGCCGCCCGTTAGGGCGACTCGGCAAGCCCGAAGAAATTGCGCAAGCTGCACTGTATCTGGCAAGTGACGCCTCTTCATTCGTCACGGGCACGGCATTAGTCGTCGACGGAGGCGGCTTGGCAGGATCGGCATAGTCTTAACCTGAATGGCACCGCTCATCACAACTCGAGACCGCACGCGTTCGCGGCAGTGGTTCGATCGGGCGCAGCAATCCCTGGTCGAGGGAGTGAACTCGCCCTCGCGCGGTCAAGCCACATACTCATCCGGCCCCATCTTTCTCGAACGCGGCACCGCTTCGCACGCATGGGATGCCGATGGCAACGAGTATGTAGATTTCATGATGTCCTTCGGCGCACTCATTCACGGGCACGCTCATCCCAAGCTGGTGGCCGTCGCTTCCGAGGCTATGGCGGAAGGCTCGCACTTCGCGGCAGCTACCTCGGCGGAAGTCGAGGCGGCAGAGGCTTTCCGCCGTGCGGTGCCATCAGCAGAAGTTGTTCGCTTCACCAATACCGGCAGCGAAGCAACAATGCTGGCACTCCGCCTGGCGCGGGCGCACACCCGCCGAAACAAATTCCTGAAGTTCGAAGGCCACTATCACGGTTGGTACGATCCTTTTCTGTTGAATGCGCACTCCCATTCCTCAGAACAATTGGGCACACCGGAAAATCCCGCGAGAATCCCCGACTCCGAAGGCATTCCGCCCGCGACTTTTGACGACGTCGTGCTCGCCCCCTGGAATGACATCCCGATTCTAGAACGCATCCTCGAAAAACGTGGACTCGAATTGGCCGCCGTCATCACCGAGCCAATCATGGCAAACATGGGATGCATTCCGCCGCGAGATGGCTACCTGCAACGGCTGCGGGAACTGACCCAGCGTTACGGCGTGCTGCTGATCCTCGATGAAGTCGTTACCGGGTTTCGCTACGCACCCGGCGGATGCCATCAGTATTACGGAATCCAGCCGGACCTCAGCACATTCGGCAAAGCACTCGGCGCGGGATTTCCCGTAGGCGCAGTCGCCGGTCCGCGATCGATTTTCGATCGCATGCGTTGGAGTGATCACATGGTGCTGCACTACGGCACGTTCAATGGACACCGGCTCACCATGAAAGTAGTCGCATCAAACCTTGACCTGCTGTCACGCGACGACGTCTACCGCAACCTGCACGCCATAGGAAACCAGGCCATCCGTGGCCTGCGCGAAGTATTTCGCCGCCGCAACCTAAAAGCGATCGTGCAAGGATTCGGACCCATGTTCCAAATCTATTTCACAGAACGCGACGCCATCCACGATTACCGCGACTATTGCGCTTACGTCGACACTGCACGCTATTCCCGATTCGTTCATCTTCTGCTCGAACGTGGCATCTACATGACTCCTTCGAACGGCTTGCACTGGATCATCTCCACTGCACATATGGAAGCAGATGTGGCAGCGCTGATCGAAGCGGCTGATCAGGCCTGCACGGAGCTGGCTTGAAGGCGACCGTCTTTCTCGGCGGCGGACGCATTACGGGCGCGCTCGTCGCCGGTTTGCGGCTTGCGAAATACGATAAGCCGATCGTCGTGCATGACCGCAATCCGAGTAAACTGCGGCAACTTGAAAAGCTATATAGCGTCATCATCGAATCCGATCTGCGTCGTGCCGTGGAGCGAGCCAGGCTTCTCATCATCGCGGTCCGGCCGGATTCGGTCCGCGATCTGCTGCAGGAGATCGGAAAAATCGATCGGCCGCTAACTCTTGTGAGTCTCGCTGCTGGCATCCCGCTTGCTAAGTTGCGAGCCCGAGCGTCACTGCCCGCTCGCTGCGCGCGAGCCATGCCGAGTCCCGCATCTAGAAGCGGTCGTGGACTCACGGCGTTGACTTTCGACCGAGCTTTTCCTCGCGGTGCCAAGCGCGAAGTAATCAGCTTCTTCGAGAACGTCGGCGGCGTGCTCGAAATTCCCGAGAGCCAGTTCGACGCTTTTACCGTCACCTACTCCAGCAGCCACGGATACCACGCCTTGGCGGCGCTGGCCGCTTCGGCTCAGAAACTTGGACTGAACCGAAAAACCGCATTGACGGCCGCGGCCCATGCTCTCGCCGACGGGATCGTCTCCTGGCGTGAAAGCGGGATTCCGCTCGATCGGCTTCTCCACGAAGCCGCGACGCCGGGCGGAATCGCATGGGCAACAATGAATGCCATGGACTCGGCCGGTTACGAGCGGAGCCTTCAGCGAGGACTGCAAGCGGGGATAGCCCAAGCGCGAAAGAATGCGCAGCAAGCTTAGCCGCCTGGTCGTATTTTATTTTTGTCTCTATTGAATGGGCCGCCTGTTCTATCTTTTTTCGCACGAACTGTCGATTTCGCGTGGCGCCGAACGATTATAGAGTGAAAGCTGTCAGTTCCAGTTGGAGGTAGCAATGAAATTCGTATGCCTTGGATATTTTGACGACAAGAAGTGGGAAGCAATGTCCGAAACCGAACGAATGGCGTTCATCGAGGAATGCTTTGCCTATGACGATGTGCTGCGTAAGGGCGGACACATTGCTGGCGGCGAGGCGCTGGAGTCTCCCCGCAGTGCCGCCACTTTGCGGCTTAACAAGGGCAAAGTGATTGTTACGGATGGCCCGTATGCAGAAACTAAGGAACAGGTGGGCGGCATCCTGATCCTGGAGGCCAGAGACCGGAAACATGCCATCGAGTTGATCTCGAAGCACCCGGGGTTGCGCAACGGCCCGTTTGAAATTCGCGCG
>Ga0228598_1000003_pt1 | contig 33664 bp, 29 predicted proteins | sample CZU4metagenome_FD_182726 | JGI IMG/M metagenome (GOLD analysis project Ga0228598, IMG submission 182726) | Spruce rhizosphere microbial communities from Bohemian Forest, Czech Republic - CZU4 | ecosystem: Host-associated > Plants > Roots > Rhizosphere | place: Czech Republic: South Bohemian... | reverse complement strand
GGCGATAAAGCGCGCTTCGGCTACCTGGTCCGCTTCGGCGAAACCCTTATCGGGATCTCCAAAAACGTGGTGATAGTCCTTTTCCACGTTGTGCGGTTTGTTGTCGTGGATGAGGTTGGTGTTCGCCTTCATCGAATCTTCAGGATCAAAATAGGCGGGTAGGACTTCGTATTCGACATCAATCAATTCGAGCGCCTGATCTGCCGTCGCCTCGTCAACCGCAGCGACACAGGCAACGTTGTCGCCGACGTAGCGAACTTTATCGAGAGCGAGGGCGTACTCGTCATGTCCGACGGGAAGAATGCCGTAGGGATTGGGCGCGTCCTTGCCGATGACGACCGTGACTACGCCTTCCAACTTCTCCGCGCGGCTAGTGTCAATGCGCTTGATGCGGGCGTGCGGGTACGGCGAATGAAGAATTCTGCCCACGAGCATTCCGGGCAGGCTGAGGTCGTCGGTGTATTTGCCGGCACCCGTGGTCTTGCCGGCGGCGTCGACCATGGCAGTGGGTTTGCCGATGATGGAAAAGCCGTTCGTCGGTACGCGTTGGTCCTTCGCCACTACAGATTCCTCGTTTCGCGTGGAATGACAAGACTCGAGTGCGGTTTCATTTCGATGCCGCCATTCCTTTTTGTTCGGCGTCGATCGCGGCCTTGATGGCCTGATACATCTGGCTGTAGCCGGTGCAGCGGCACAGGTTTCCACTGAGCGCGCCGCGAATGTCTTGTTCCGTCGGTTCCGAATTCTCCGACAATAGATGTTTAACAGTCATGATGAATCCCGGAGTGCAATAGCCGCACTGCGCTCCCCCCCAGTCGCCATAGGCTTTCTGAATAGCAACAAGGCTTCCGTGCTCGCTCACGCCCTCGACCGTCGTGATTTCCTGTCCCTCGCAACTTGCACCTAGCAGGGTGCAAGACATCATCGGAATGCCGTCCACCAGCACCGTGCAAGCGCCGCAGGACGAATCGTCACAGCCGCGTTTAGATCCGGTAAGTTCCAGATCCTGGCGCAACACATCGAGCAGCAGCTTGCTGGGCTCGAAAGCGAGCTCGCGAGAGCGGCCGTTGATGCGCAGTTCTATAAGTTCTTTTTTCATTTGTCCGCTAGCACTTAGCGTTTGGCAATTAGCACTTGGCCTTAATTGTTCATAGAGAACTAAACAGCCAAAGGCTAAGTGCCAAGTGCTGCCTTTCAATACCCAAAATCGGTTTGCGCGGCGTACGCATGCTGCTTGACGCCTAAGTCTTCCACGCGGCACGCGCCCAGTTGCTTCATATAGGCATGTCGATCACCCGTGCTGTATACCCAGCGACCGAGCCACGCATCGCTGTCGGCTTTTGTTTTGGTCTGCTCGTGGTACTGGCGGAAGAACGCGTCGTCCCGTTTGTAATATCCCTGGACGGCCGAGGGATGCGCGCCGTAAGGACACTCGACCACTGCATTCACAAGAAAGCCCGGAATCACAGTGCGATTGGGATCGCTGGCAATCACTTTAGGCTCGACGATCTCCTCCGCAACTACGATCACGCGCTTGGCGGCGCGAACTCCTTCGATCATGACTCCGAAATTGCCCCAGCAGTGAGCGTTGCCTTCGCAGTCGGCCCGCTGTGCGTGAACGATGGTCACGTCGGGATTCAGAGCGCGGACGGCGTGCAACGACTCTTTCGGTTCGAAAGGCGAAAAGATCTGATAGAAGAAATGATTGCCCTTCGCAACATCGCTGCCGAGCGCCGTCCGCGTAGGAAGAAACGGCACGCCCATCGCACCGGCTTGCAGAGCCAGAGCCAGGCTGAAGTTCGTCATGTTAAGAATCTTTAAGCCATCTTGCTCGACGGCGCGGCGAAAGTTGTAGGCGGAGCCCATCATCACGTTTCCAACCCAGGCGGCGATGACTCGCTCGACGCAACCCGCAGCAATGATCTGGTCAAAGAGAATGTCCGAGATCGGTCCGATCAGAGTAAGGCCACGTTTCTCTTGACGAATGATCTCGTGCCCCGCAGCGAAAGGAATCATCTGCTCCATCTGCAAGCCGAGTGCGACCGAGGCACTGTCCGGCACAAACTCGGCAATCGCTTCGCGCATGCTCAGGAGCTTAGACATCTACTTGCCCTTCCATACTGGGGGCCGCTTCTCAAGAAACGCGTTGATTCCTTCTCGCGCGTCTTCAGTCCTCATCAGGTCGTCAAGGTAGGTCTTCTCAGCTCGGGCGAGGCCTTTGTCGAAATGAATCGCATCCCAGGCGTAAATCGCTTTCTTGGTAATGGCTAGCGCGGCCGGGCTAAGCTGCGAAAGATGATGAACGGCATCTTGGACGACATGTTCGAGATCGACTTCAGGCACTACGGAATTCACCAGACCGATACTAGCCGCTTCCCTGCCAGTGATGGAGCGCCCGGTAAGCACTAGATCGGCTGCGTGCTTTTGTCCTACAAGGGCGGCCAGCGCAGTGACAGCGACCGGCGGATAACATCCCAGCTTGATCTCGGGAAACCCCCAGGTGGCTAACTCGGAGGTGTATGCCAGATCGCAGACCATGGCAAGCTCGGCGCCTCCACCCAAGCAAATTCCGTGCACGGCGGCAATGCTCACCTTTTCTGAACCAACCAATGCCCGGATGACGCCGTGAAACTTATTGAGCATTTGCTCAACCTTGTCAGGAGTGTGGGCCGCTACATCAACCCCGGCTGAGAACGCTCTTTGAGAGCCGCTAACAATCAAAATCGCGATATCGGGCCGCGTTTCGATCTCGTTCAATGCCTCAGCCAGCTCGTCCATCATCGGGATATCGATCACATTGACCGGAGGATTGTTTAGAACAATGCGGGCGATCGGCGGCTCCATGTGAAAAGAGATCCGGGAAAACCTGGTGAGTGATTGCGTAGTCATCGCGTCCAGAATCCGTCTTTGTCGTATTCGCGAATCGCTTTTAACTCTTCCGCTGTCGGCTCGGGCGTCTGCGCTACTTCATCGCCCAGACGCAATCTCCAGCCGGTATTACCGAGCACATCTTCGACTTCGATTCCGGGATGCACCGAAGCCAGAAAAGCTTCCCCATCTTCACCAAAACGCAACACAGCCTTGGTGGTGATTACCGCGGATGGCCCTCCGCGCGACAGGCCGACGCGCTTACGCCATCCGGGGCCATCGCCATTGCCGGGGCTGGTCACATACGAAACGCGCTCAGGCAAACGCTGCTTGGTGTGTTCCAAAAGAACCACAAAACGATGTGCCAGCGATGCGATGTCGCAGGCGCCGCCGGAACCAGGTAGCCGCGTGGTTCCTTTCGATCCTTTTATTTCGGTGGAGTTCAGATTGCCGAAGCGATCGACCTCGGCAGCTCCAAGAAATCCCATATGGACACGGCCGGATTGCAGCAAGCTCATCACGCCGAGCATGTCGAGGCACTGCGTCGCGCCTAGGATGTTGGGCGGATCCGCCATCGTGTAAATTAACTCCGGCGCAGGCGTGGTGCGAATGACGCCATTTTCAAACAGCCCTACAGCATTCGGAGCATGCGTTTTCTTTGCAACTACGAACGCAATCAGTGGCAGCCTCATGCCGACGAACACGATTTCCCCATCGCGGATTTCGCGGGCAGCGGTCGCGACCATCAGTTCACCCATAGAGTACGGGCGGCTGGTCGTAGTCGGCTTCTTCGAAATGTCAGTCGCAGTTGTCACAGGCAACTCTAGGGGAACGCCCGGCTGGACAGCCGAGGGCAGCTGTCTCTGCAGGGTCTTCCATGATCGTTGGCTTACAAGTTGATCGCCGATTTGCGAACTTCGCCGATCGACGAAAGCGGATCGCGCGCACCTTCTTTGGGCGCAATCCATTTCTTCTCGTTGGCGATGATATCCAGCAGCAGCTTTTTATCCTCGGCCGTGGGCATGTAATCTCTTACATGCTCGTCATAGTGCTTCTCGTCGATGGGTTCGCCGGTCCGGGCGTGGAACTTTTGTCCCGCCCAGCGGCCGATGTTGCGATTGAACTTGATGTTCGGAGCGTACAGCTTAGGCTCTCCCGGCTTGAGCACGCTGTTGAAGCGTTCGATCAGTCCGGCAACTTCATCGCGATACAAATGCCGGTTGTAATCGTTCAGCTCATCGACTTTTGCCTCCTGGGGATTCTTGGGTTCGTCGTAGCGGCCTTTAACCCCCCAAACATAGGCCCAGTGGGCCGAGGAAGAATTGTCGGTGCCGAACAAATCGTACGAACTGGAAATCCACTTGTTCAGATACTTTTGGATCAACCAAGCCGGGATCACTCCTGCCTCGACAATCCGGCGAAGACCGTCATTGCCCGTGCCCATGTGGAAAGCTTCTTCACGCAACATGTAAGACATCGAACGTCCCAGCGGGGCAAAGGCGGAGTACTTCAACATTTGCAATTGAAACTTGCCGTCACGATCGACGAAATCGGTGTAAGTGAAGAAATCCATCCAGTTGTCGACGTCGACGTTGAAGGCGCCCAATAAGCGTTTGTTGTCGAAGGCGCGACGTTCCAGCATCTTCTGAGCTTCGACTTTTCCCGAATACCCAAAGTGCTCGACCAGGAGCGCGCACATCTGCCAGCCATGACGCATCTCTTCGATCATCACCCGAGTGATCGCCCTGCGGTCCCAGTCGGTCGGCGCACTCTGAAACAGATTTCGCTGCTGTTCGACGCTGGCAAACTCGGTGTCGCCCTGATAGACGATCAAGTTGATAAGAGCGTCACGCATCTGCTGCGTAGGCACCTGACGCAGGTTTTCCCACTTGCGCCGGCCTTTGAACGCGCCGAACTGGATTTCATCCGTCTCGATGGCACCGTAAAGCGTATCGAATTTGAAGTTGGCAATCTCGTCGTGGTTGACGCCAATATCTTTTCGCCAATCATCAAACAAACCGACCCAATCACTAAAAGTTCCGATTTTTGCGACTTTGCCTGGCATAAGACCTCTTTAACTTTTTAACGAATGATTTCAGCTGCAGAGACGTTGCTAGCAACGTGTCTACGCCATGTTAAGCCAAACGGTTTTTAGCTCGGTGTAATGTTCAATGGCATGCACGCCCAACTCGCGACCAAAACCCGAACTCTTGTAACCGCCGAAGGGCATAGATGCATCCATCAGCCCGTAGGTGTTAATCCAAACCGTTCCGGCCTTGAGTTGCCGCGAAACCAAATGTGCTTTCTTTACGTCGCGGGTCCAGACCGCTGCTGCCAAACCATACGGATTATTGTTCGCTTGCGCGATCACTTGATCCACATCGTCGAAGCTCAATGTTGCCAGAACCGGACCAAAGATTTCCTCTTGGGCGATCTTCATGTCATTCTTCACGCCACCGAAGATCGTGGGTTCAATGAAGAATCCTTTGCCGCCATCCACGGAGACGCGATTCCCGCCGGCGATCAGCTTTGCGCCTTCTTTCTTCCCCGATTCAATGTAGCCGAGGACGGTTTGCATCTGTTCCTGGCTGACGATCGCGCCCATACGAGTTTTGGGATCGAGCGGGTCGGCAGGCAGCATCTTCTTAGCGCGAGCGACGAGTTTTTCGAGAAATTCGGTCTCTACTTTGCTCTCGACGAACAGGCGCGAACCCGCATTACAGACCTCGCCTTTGCCGTAAAAAATCCCGGTGATTGCGCCTTTGACAGCGTTATCGATATCGGAATCCGCAAAAACGATATTGGGAGATTTGCCGCCGAGTTCAAGCGTCAAGCGCTTCATACTGTCGGCTGCGTTGCGCATGATCTCTTTGCCCACGTCGGTCGAGCCGGTAAACGCAATTTTGTCGATCCCGGGATGCCGGACCATCATTCTTCCGACCTCCGACCTACCGGTTAAGATGTTCAAGACGCCTGCCGGCACGCCCGCTTCAACCGCCAGTTCGCCAAAGCGTAATGCGGTCAGTGACGTCAGGCTGGCAGGTTTCCATACGATCGTGTTCCCGCACGCCAGCGCCGGACCAAGTTTCCAGGACGCTAGCAGCAGCGGAAAATTCCAAGGCACGATCATTCCGACGACGCCTACTGGCTCGCGTAGCGTGTAAGTGAATGCGGTCTCAATCGTGTTCACCGTCTCGCCGTGAATCTTCGTCGCCCACCCGGCGTAGTAACGGAGAACGTCGATCACCATCGGCATATCGACATAACGCGACTCAAAGATCGGCTTGCCGTTGTCCAGAGTTTCGAGTTCGGCGAATTCGTCGATGTTCTTTTCCAGCAGATCCGCAAGACGCCAGATCAGGCGTCCGCGCTCGCTGGCGGACATCTTGCGCCACGGGTCGGAGCGGTCTTCGAAAGCGCGGCGGGCGGCTTGAACCGCGCGGTCAACATCTGCGGCCGAAGCTTCCGCGATCTGGGTCAGTACGTCGCCGGTCGCGGGATTGGTGGTGTCGAAATGTTTCGCGGCGTCGGCCCATTGACCGTCAATGAGCAATCGGCCGGGAGAAAGCTTTGTTTTCGTAGCTGTAATCATCTGCCTTCCAATCGGATAAAGCGATGGAGGAGGGGCCTCTTCGCCCCGTTAGGGGCGCGGACGCCCGTCCTCCATTACGCTTTTGCTATTTCGCCTTGAACACTGCCGGTCGCTTCTCCACGTAAGCCGCCAGGCCTTCTTTGGCGTCTTCGCTCTGGAAAAGGATTTGCTGGTTCTCGCGCTCGACCGCAAGCGCCGACTCCATGGGAATTTCCCAGCCGGTTTGTACCGCGCGCTTGATGCGTCCGACGGCCTTGGCCGCCTTGTTCGGCGGGCAGAATTGACGAGCGTATTCCATGATGTTGTCCATGAAGTGGTCGCGATCAAAAATGTCGTTAATGATCCCGAACTCCTTCGCTTCTTCAAAGGAAAACGTGTTTCCGGTCACCATCAGTTCGATGGCTTTGCTCTTTCCAACCATCCGCGAAAGCCGTTGGGTGCCTCCGGTTCCGGGAAGCACGCCGAGGTTTACTTCCGGCAATCCGATCTTGCCTGCGTCTTGACGCGCGATGCGAATGTCCGCCGCCATGGCGATTTCGAGTCCGCCGCCGACGCAATGCCCGTTGATGGCCGCAATCACGAGCTTAGGAGTGTGCTCCAGGCGAAGCAGCATTTCGTTGGCGTGCAGGCAGAAGTAATACTTGAAGGTTGGGTCGACACTGGCCAACATCTTGATATTTGCGCCCGCGGAGAAAAACTTGTCGCCGGAACCGGTAAGCACGATGACGTAAACGTCATTATCCATGCGGGCCTTTAGGATGGCTTCATCCAGCTGGCGGTTCATTTCATACGTGTAAGTGTTAGCGGGGGGATCGAACATCTCGATCACCGCGACGCCGCCCTCAGCGCGATAATTGACCAGTTGCTTTGTGCCTTCGCCTGCTGCCGGTTGCAATGTGGTTGCCATGTTTCAACTCCTTTTCACAATTTTTAGAATTTGAATTTAGTTCGATAATGATCTCTTTTTCTTCTGTAACTTCTTCGTTTTGTACGGTCGATGCTCAAGTACAGCGCTGATTCCCCGCAGGAAAATATCGCCCATGCCACGCGACAACTCCTCGGCATGCGCATCAACACGTGGGTTGTACCAGGTGTAAATCCAGTTCATCATGCCAAACAAACTCAGCACCGCCATGCGACTAGAGAATTCTAGTCCCTTTGCCAGTTTGAAGTCGTCCAACAATCCGATGCAGATTCGGTAATACTCGCGCTTAATGGCGGCGATCTCAGCTCCGAAGTCGTTTTTGAGCACTTCGGCCTCGTGCGAAAGAACTTTCATGGCTTTCTCATTGGCGAGAAAGTATTCGAGGTGGTTGAGAATGAAAACCCGAATGCGTTGCTCCGGATTGGAAACTTCGTCGAGCCGCCCGCGCAGTCGTTCCACAATCGTGCTAAAAGTGTGCTTCTGGATCAGGTAGAGCAGTTTGTCTTTGGACTCAAAATAGTAATAAAGGCCCGATAGAGACATGCCGCTGGAGCGCGCGAGGTCCCGCATGGAAGCGCCTTCGTATCCCTTTGCGTAAAAGACTGCAGTGGCGTGGACAAGAATATTGCTCAATCTTCGATTAAAGCGGCTTTCAGCAGTAGGAGCCGAAAGTGTTCGACGGCGAACCGGGACTGCCGACGTTGCTGAGGAGGACAATGCCATGAAAGTTCGAACGTTCGTTCAAATCATATCGCAGTGTGACGAGAATCACAAGTGGCGCCGGGAAGAAACGAGGCTCAGTTTGGAAGCAGTTGGTATCAGTTGCGTGTGTCGGCCATCAACTGCTCGACCTCCGCTTTCAGGTCAGCGGTCAGAGGCAGCAACGGCAGGCGCACCGGGCCACCGAAGTATCCATTGAAATCCATTGCGTGCTTCATGCCGGCGATGCCAAGCCCAGAGACGATTCGCACGGAGGCGTTGTCGATTCGCGATTGTTTCAGCCGCGCCAGTTCGAGGTCGCCTTCTTTCCATGCGGCATAAATCTCGTAGCACGCGGTGGGGGCGGCATCGGCAAAGGCAAGAATCGCGCCCACCGCTCCCGCATGTAAGGACGGTTCGAGCGTCTGCGCGGCTCCCACGAGCACTTGAAATCCAACTTCCTTCTGCCGAGTCTTCAAGCCCGCGACCACACTAATGGCCACGGATGAGGGCTTTGTACGCTCGCCGCCTCCGAGGGTTACCAATTCCTCGCCGTTTCCGTTGCCCGAGCTTGCAGCCTTGAGCATGCGAGGGGTAACCGCGTCAAAGGTTTCGGTGACCGTAGTGCTGCGCTTCACGTGGCGGGTCTCGTCGACCATGCGTCGCACTTTTTTTACGTTCGCGCTGGATTCTTTAATGCCGATGATGTTCGGGTGAGAGGAGAGTTCGATTACGAGTTCCGCGGGCATGTCGTACCCAGTGAACGGCGGGACGCTGTAGATCATCACCGGCAGGGGTGAGCGGTCAGCTACCGTACGATAAAACGCCAGAATGTTCGCCGGTTGCATCTGCTTCTTGTAATAGAAGGGCGTGCGCACAAGGGCAGCATCGTATCCCAGTTCAGCGGCGTAATCCGTGAGCTTCAGCGTGTCAATCGCAGACTCGCTTCCCGTTCCGGCAATCAATACTTTGTTTGCTGCTGCGGCCTCGCGGGTACTCTTGAGCACATCACGCCGCTCCTGATCCGAGAGATAGATGGCCTCACCAGTAGATCCCAGGGCTACAATGCCGGCGACGGGAGTCTTCGAATAGCGCTCGACGTTGGCTTCGAGTTTTTTGAAATACACGTTTCCGTCGGGATAGAACGGGGTCGTAATGGGTGGGAAAATTCCGTGCAGCAGCATAGTTCCAGCTCCTAGCCCAAATACACTATTTTAGGATACAGCGAAGGCTGACTTCGAAAAACGCCGCTAGCGCCTAGCGGCATGGCGTTCCGCGTGCAGCCTTTGAAGTGCTTGCACCGTTATCTCGCCTCGCTGAAGTGCGGAAATTCCTTCGGCAGCGGCGCGGGCCGCAGATAGTGTCGTAATAGTCGGAATGCGCGCGCTGACGGCGGCGCGGCGGATGGCCTTCTCATCAAAGAACGGATCGACGCCGTAGGGAGTGTTGATGATGAGTTTAATGCGGTCGCCCTTGATCAAGTCGACCACATTGGGACGACCTTCCTTCACTTTGTACACCCGTTCTACTGTCATCCCGGCGCCCTCGAGGACGTCGGCGGTACCAGCTGTAGCGACCAACTTGAAACCCATATCGACAAACTTGCGAGCGACGTCAGCTACCTGGGGTTTGTCATGATCGGTGACGCTCACGAACACAGTGCCTTGTTTCGGTAACTTCTGCCCAGCGGCGGTTTGCGCTTTGGCGAAGGCTTCGCCGAAGTTGTCGGCCACTCCCATGACCTCGCCGGTGGATTTCATTTCTGGCCCTAGCACCGTATCCACGCCGGGAAATTTGTTCCACGGAAAAACCGGAGATTTCACGTAGTAGCAGTGTCCGGTATCGAGGTCGGCGCGACGCTCGATGAACTCTGGCAAGAATTCGCGCAGCTTGCGTCCGGTCATCAGTCTGGCGGCGATCTTCGCCATGGGCACGCCCGTTGCTTTTGAAACGTAAGGTACAGTGCGCGAAGCACGAGGGTTTACTTCGAGTACGTAAACTGTTCCACCGTCGCCGTTGCCCTTCGAGTTGCCATTGCTGCGCGGAATGGCGAACTGAATATTCATCAGCCCGACGACTTTCAAAGCGCGTGCAAGTTTGAAAGTGTACTCGCGCATGCGAGCCATCAAGGGCTGGGGAATGTCCACCGCGGGCAGAACGCAGGAAGAATCGCCGGAGTGGATGCCGGCCTCTTCGATGTGTTGCATGATTCCGCCGATGACGACGTCTTCGCCATCCGAGAGTGCGTCTACATCAACTTCGATCGCGTCTTCGAGGAAGTGGTCGATCAGTACCGGACGATCTTGTGAATATTCCACCGCCTCTTTCATGTAGCGGACGACCGTTTCTTCGTCGTACGCGATAACCATGGCCCGTCCCCCAAGGACGTAGGAAGGCCGCACCAGCACTGGATATCCGACTCGATTTGCCCCTGCGACGGCTTCTTCGATCGAAGCTGCCATCGCGCCCGGAGCTTGCGGGATATCGAGTTCCTCGAGCAGTTTGCCGAAACGCTTGCGGTCTTCTGCCAGATCAATGTATTCCGGCGCTGTGCCGATTATATTTACGCCCGCAGCCTTCAATGGCAACGACAGATTGAGCGGAGTCTGTCCGCCGAATTGCACGATCACGCCGACCGGCGCGCCGGATGAAGCTTCATGTTCACATATCGCAAGTACATCCTCGAGAGTCAGCGGCTCAAAGTAGAGCCGGTCACTGGTGTCGTAGTCAGTCGAGACAGTCTCGGGATTGCAATTGATCATGATCGTCTCGTAGCCGTCGTCGCGCAGCGCGAACGCCGCATGGCAGCAGCAGTAATCGAATTCAATTCCCTGCCCTATTCGATTGGGGCCGCTGCCCAGAATGATGACTTTCTTTTTCTTAGTCGGCGCGGCCTCGTCTTCTTCTTCGTAAGTTGAATAGAGGTAGGGCGTGTAGCTTTCAAATTCGGCGGCGCACGTGTCCACGCGTTTGTACACCGGCTTTAATCCGTGCTTCTTTCGTTGATGGCGGACTTTGTCCTGATCGCCTTTGCCGCTAAGCCGCCAGGTTCCCGCCAGTCGCCCGTCGGAAAAGCCCATGCGTTTGGCCTCACGCAACACTTCAGTCGGAATCGATTCCATGGGATGTTTCTCCAGCTCAAGCTGCATGTCATTAATTTCCTTGAGTTGGTACAGGAACCAGGGATCGATCGAAGTCATCTTCGCCACTTGCTTCACGGTATGGCCCTGACGCAATGCGTAGCGAATGTATGCGAGTCGCTCGGGATGCGGCGTCACCAGGCGCTGGGTAAGAATCTTAGGCTCGATTTTTTCTCCGCCGATGCGCTTCCCCGTATCCAGTGCGCGTACCGCTTTCATCAAGGCTTCTTTGAAAGTGCGCCCGATGGCCATGACTTCGCCAACGGATTTCATCTGCGGGCCAAGGTTCTCGTCAGCTCCGGGGAATTTCTCGAATTGCCACTTGGGAATCTTTACCACGACATAATCGAGCGTAGGCTCGAAGCAAGCTGGCGTCTTGCGCGTAATGTCGTTGGGGATTTCGTCAAGGGTATAACCCACGGCCAGCTTTGCGGCAATCTTGGCGATGGGAAAACCGGTCGCCTTCGAGGCCAGCGCGGAAGACCGCGAGACACGCGGGTTCATCTCGATTACGACCATGCGGCCTGTGGAGGGATGGATGCCGAATTGAATATTTGATCCGCCGGTTTCGACGCCGATCTCGCGAATCACGGCAATGGCGGCGTCGCGCATGACTTGATATTCGCGATCAGTGAGGGTTTGTGCCGGGGCGACCGTGATCGAGTCGCCGGTGTGCACACCCATCGGATCGAAGTTTTCGATCGAGCAAACGATGATGACGTTGTCTTTTATGTCTCGCATCACCTCGAGCTCGTATTCTTTCCAGCCAAGAACGGATTCTTCGATCAGAGCTTCGTGTACTGGAGAGAAATCGAGGCCGCGGGCCAACACTTCCATCAACTCTTCGCGGTTGTAGCCGATACCGCCGCCGCTACCTCCGAGCGTAAACGACGGGCGCACGATGACTGGAAAACCGATCTTGCCGGCGAACTCCAGACCGTCTTTCAGATTGTTCACCAGGGCCGATTTGGGAACATCGAGCCCGATCTTCTGCATCGCATCTTTGAACACCAGGCGATCTTCGGCCTTATTGATAGCGTTAATCTGCGCGCCGATAAGCTGTACGTTATATTTCTCCAGCACGCCGCCGTCGGAAAGCTCGATTGCCAGGTTGAGCGCGGTCTGGCCCCCGACCGTGGGCAGAATGGCGAAGCCAGCGCCGGGCGACATCTCACGTTCAACCCGAATGATCTCTTCCAAATATTCGCGCGTGAGTGGCTCGATGTAAGTGCGGTCGGCAACCTCCGGGTCGGTCATGATGGTGGCCGGATTCGAATTGGCGAGCACCACTTCAAATCCTTCCGACTTGAGTGCCTTGCAAGCCTGTGTGCCGGAGTAATCAAACTCCGCCGACTGGCCAATGATGATAGGGCCAGAGCCGAGGATCAGGATTTTCGAGATGTCAGTGCGTTTGGGCATGTTCAGTAGTTAGCCATTGCGCGTTACGCGCGCCCTAGGGGCGTGCCCTTCAACGTTTTACCGTGCCTCCCGTGATGCTCTGGAAAAAGCCATTCAAGAGTGGCGCCTATAACGCCAGCTTCGACGACCGTGATTGGCCAAAACCAGATCATTCGCCATTGTGGGTACACGCGCAAAATGGCAATGAATGTAGAGCAGTGCGCTGTTAGCATCGCCAGAGTTACAAACCAAAAATTCGAGCGGTGCCAGTGCGGTTTCGCCGTACGCACGACGATCCAGAAAAGCAAGCCCGTGTATCCGACGAATCCGATCCATCCGCCGGTGAGGTACCCAGTCAATCCGAAGTGAATGCTGAGGGCCACCACGAGCGTTACAAATGCAAGCCCAGCGAACGCCAATCCAAAGTAAAGAGGTAGTCGTCGAATAATCCTGCCGAACGTCAGCCTCTGCGGCTCGCGCTCCATCGCCGACACCTTCACCCTTTCCACTCCTCCATTAGCTTCACAAAATCTTTGAACAGATAATGCGAATCATGCGGACCGGGCGACGCTTCTGGGTGATACTGCACGGTGAACAGTGGCAGATTCCGGTGGCGCATGCCTTCGAGCGTGTTGTCGTTGAGATCGATGTGGGTTAGTTCGACTTCGCTTTGCGGCAGCGAATCGGGATCGACGGCGAAATTATGGTTGTGCGCCGTGATCTCGATCTTGCCGGAGTTCAATTGCTTTACCGGATGATTGCCGCCATGGTGGCCGAACTTTAGCTTAAACGTCTTCCCGCCCAAGGCGATCCCTGTGAGCTGATGTCCCAGGCAGATACCAAAGATCGGCACTCTCCCCATGAGCCGCCGGATGCTGTCGACCGCGTAGGTACACGGTTCAGGATCGCCCGGACCATTCGACAGAAACACGCCGGCAGGCTTCAGCGCTAACACATCCTCCGCTTTCGTTTCAGCGGGAACCACCGTAACCTTGCAGCCCTCGCCGCGCAGCTTGCGCAGAATGCTGAGCTTGATTCCGAAATCGTAGGCGACCACGTGAAAGCGTTCGGGTTGATCTTTCACTCCGACCACTTCTTCCGGAAGATGAGAGCGTTCGCCCGTGTCCCAAACATAAGTGTGGTTTGTCGTGACGACCTTGGCCAGGTCGGTTCCGTCCATTTTCGGCATTGCAAGCGCTTTCGCGACCAGTTTCTCGGTGTCCGTTTCCAGCGTAGAGATCACTCCACGCATTACTCCGTTGTCGCGCAAATGACGCACCAGCGCGCGGGTGTCGATGTCGCCGAGCACCGGGATTTTAAATTGTTCGAGATATTCTTCTGTGACCTGCTGCGAGCGCCAGTTCGAGCTGACTCGGGAAAACTCGCGTACGATCAGGCCCTCGATGTAAGGCCGTGTGGCTTCAGCATCTTCGGGATTCGTGCCGTAGTTGCCGATTTCTGGATTGGTGAGAACGACGATCTGGCCAGCGTAGGAAGGGTCGGTGAAAATTTCCTGATAGCCGGTGATGGAAGTATTAAAAACTACTTCCCCGTAACATTCGCCTTTGGCTCCGTAGCCTTTGCCTCGGAAGATTCTGCCATCTTCCAGCGCAAGGATCGCCTGCATTCGTTCTCCAGGGAGTGGATTTTATAGATTCTAGCAGGCAATCGGAAATGCGCCAAAGGAAATGTCTGTGAAAATCTTCTCGGATCGTCTAAAACGAGCGGTGGGTCTGCGGACTAAGCCGAACGCCAATACGCATCTGAAGGCTTGCGCGGAGTGCGCCGGCGCTCGCAGGCGTCGGAGGTGCACTGAACAACATCGAAGAACAAATCATCTTCGCTGCGCGACGAATTTGCGGCCTGCGCCGCGTCGTAGGCCTCATGTTGCAGGCGAAACCAGCTTTGGAGGTTGACTTCAGCCTTGCCTTCCGTCGCATGCCGCCGAAGATGAAAGTGCAAACGCATCGCGAGATTCCACACTGCTCACCGGACTCGTCCCATCTTGTCCATGGGCCAATACCCGAACACTGCCTTGCCGTAAATGTAGCTCTGACCGACCGGGCCAAAATCCCGGCTGTCATTCGACAAACTACGATGATCACCCAGCACAAAATAACTGTCCGCCGGAACTACGACTTCGGCGTACGATCGCTCGTCCTCGTAGGCACGCGGCACGTAGTCTTCTTCGATCGGCTTGCCATTTACGAAGACGCGGCCGGCATCGATTTGAATGTGGTCGCCCGCCAAGCCAATTACTCTCTTGATGAAGCTCTTCGATGGATCGCGCGGATAGCGGAACACAATAATGTCGCCGCGCTCAATCGGTTCCAACCGGTAGACGAATTTGTTCACGAAGATGCGTTCCTGATCCTCGAGCGACGGCATCATGCTGGTGCCCTCGACTTTCACGGGCTGATACAGGAAGACGATGATGAAACAGGAAATGGCCAGAGAGATTATCAGGTCTCGTAGCCAAACCGAGAGCACCATGGCGCGAGAAGGAATCGGTTTGCTATCGTGAACCGCGCCTGGCTCGGTTGCGTCGGTCTGTCCCCGCATGATTGGTTCAATTCTATACGGATTAGGCCCTTCTCGTGTAGCGATCGATTCGCCAGTCCGTAGAAGGACTCCCCCGACTACTGCGTCCGCCGGATTCGGGTTACAATACTACAGAATCCCGAACGAGGAATCAGATTATGTTGAAGCGCGGATTGGCGCTGGCTTTTCTTTTCCTGGTAACCCTGACCGTGTCGGCTCCCTGGGCTACGTCCCAGCAAGAGGGGGCGGTCCCGGCATACAATGCCGCTCCCCCGCCGAAGGGCGTAAAGCTTCCTGCCATTCTCGGGAGGGAGCAATTGTGGGCTGAGAATGCTCAGTTTCCCTATCAGACGCACGCCTACGATCTGGCTGCGAAGATACCGGCGGTGTTGCACCAGCAGCCCTGTTACTGCTATTGCGATCGGATGGGACATAACAGCTTGCATAGTTGCTTTGAAGGCACGCACGGTGCTCGCTGCGATACCTGCTTGAAGGAGCTGTATTACTCTTATTCCGAGTACAAGAAGGGCAAGACCGCGTCTCAGATCCGCAAAGGGATCGTGCAGGGTGAGTGGCGGCAGATAAACCTGGAAACAGCGGCTTCGATCAACTAGATTACGGGGCCGTCATGGTCGGGAGCGGGATTTGACGAGGCTCCTGGAACCCGCGTATAAACTGCTCACGTCAGGGAGTTGCTTTTCCACAGGCGGGATATCGGCATCTGTAACCCTGGTTCTGGAAGCAGTCGGGCGATGGAAACTATCGGAAGATGTTGCTCAAGATCCATCTAAGGCTAAGATAAGAGGAATACATACGAAGAGTACAGGAAGAATTCTGCAGATGGCACAAAAGACCACACCCAAGAAATCGGTTGGCGACGACCCTCGTTTTGCACAGGCTGTGCAAAATTACGAGGCCGGTTTACGCGCCATGCAAGAGCACAAATTCGACAAGGCCAAAGCCTACCTACAGAAGGTCATTAGCGGAGGCAGCAAGGAACTGGCGGATCGCGCGTTGGTTCACTTGAGCGCCTGCAATCAGCAAACGGAGCGTGCGGTCACCCAGTTCAAGAACCCCGAAGAACACTATGACTACGCGATTTCGCTGATGAACATCGGCGACTACGTGAGCGCCCGCGAGCATCTCGACAAATTGTCAAAGCAAGCGCCGAAAGCCGACTACGTCGCCTATGGTCTGGCAGCTTTGGATTGCCTCACCGGCCACGTTGAAGAGTCGCTGCGCCATCTGGACGAGGCCATCCGCCTGAACCCAGGGCTTCGATTCCAGGCGCGAAATGACTCAGATTTTCAAAACCTGGCCGAAGATCCGCGCTTCACGGAATTGTTGTATCCCGACCCTGGAGCCGAGTTGCCTTCCCCCGCAGATGGCGATGAGGATCGCTAGGCAGCCCTGATGGGCTACTCCGACGAACACGCCGACCCTTCGCAACGCCGGCCCTCTGCGACCGCAAGTAATGGTTTGCGGGTGGTGGTGATTGGCGGGGGTACTGGCCTTTCTACACTCCTCAAAGGTCTAAAGTGGTACGTCAATCAGTCGGCGGACCGACCGTCGACGAAATCGGGCGAGCCGGGGATTTCCGATCTTAGTGCGGTGGTGACGGTCAGCGATGACGGCGGCTCCAGCGGCCGGCTGCGCCAGGAATTGAACATGTTGCCGCCTGGCGACATTCGCAACTGCATCGTCGCGCTTTCTGAAGATGAAGCTCTGCTGTCCCGCCTGTTTCAGCATCGTTTTGCCAAGGGATCGGGGCTCCAGGGCCATAGCTTTGGCAATCTCTTTCTCGCCGCTCTTACGTCGATCACTAAAGATTTCGGCGAGGCCGTACGGTTGTCGTCGGAAATTCTAGTGACTCGGGGACATATCTATCCCGTCACAACCGCCAACATTGAATTGGAAGCGCTCATGGAGGACGGAACGCTGGTACGTGGAGAAACCAAAATTACCGCTAGCAAGGGCCGCATCAAGGAACTTTTCCTGATCCCTCACAATGTTGAACCGCTTCCGCAAACCTTAGAGGCAATTGCCCGCGCCGACCTGATTACGATCGGCCCCGGCTCACTATTCACCAGCCTGATTCCGAACCTATTGGTACGTGGCGTTGCCAAGGCGATTGCATCTTCCGCGGCAACCAAAGTTTATATTTGCAACTTGATGACGCAGGCCAATGAGAGCATAGGGCGGACGGCCGCCGACCATATTCGAGCGCTCAATAGCCACGCCCACTCCCGCATCTTTGATTACGCGCTGCTGAATCGCAAATCGATCTCGGATCCGTTAAAAGCCAAGTATGCTCTTGAAGGGTCGACCCAGGTCGTAGTCGATCAGGGAGCCATCAAAGAACTCGGCGTCATCCCGGTGATGGGTGATTATCTTGACGAGGGCGACGTCGCCCGCCACGCTACTGATCGGATTGCTCGTGACCTGATGAAACTCGCGGTACAAGCCCGGGCTAACCAAGGCTCGAATTCGAAACAACAGACCACGAGCGGCTAAAAGAATCTTCAATGAAGTTCCAGAGGCAGGCGCGGTATATTGGATCGAATGCCAAAGGTTAAGAGCAGCCCTTCACCTCGCATCCCGCGTGTTGCCATCGCAATTATGGCGGCGGGCAAAGGGACGCGCCTGAAATCCAAACATCCTAAAGTCTTGCATGAGGTCGGGGGAAAGCCTCTGCTGGCGCATGTAATCGCCGCGGCCTCGAAAGTGGTTCCGGCGCAGGATGTATACGCCATCGTCGGTCATGAAGCCGATCGCGTCCGCCAGGCTGTTGCCCACACTGGGATTCACTTCATTCTGCAAAAAGAACAACGCGGCACGGGACACGCGCTCATGGTCGCACGAGAAGCCTTGGCGCCTTATGACCAGGTAATCGTGCTCTCCGGGGACGCGCCGTTGATCACTTCTCAAACCATCGAGCAGTTCCGCGATTTTCATGGCTCGAAGCGTCCTGCGATGACGATTCTGAGCGCGCAACTGCACGACCCAACCGGTTACGGGAGAGTGATCCGCGCGGGACAAAAGAGGCCGGACGTGAAGGCGATCATCGAGGAGAAATCAGCCACTCCGGCACAACGCAAGATTCATGAAATTAATTCAGGCTTTTACGCATTTGATGCAAAAGCTCTTTTTGCGCACATCGACGAACTTAGAAACGACAATCCTCACGGCGAGTTCTATCTCACCGACATGGCAGCGATCCTGCGAAGAGCGAAAAAGAGCGTGATGGCTGTGGCGGCGAGCGATCCCCACGAAATTCTCGGGAGTAACACCCGCGCAGAGATGGTGGACATTGACCAGCGCATGCGGATGGCCAAGTGCCGGCAACTCCTGACCGAGGGAGTCACGATTTTTTATCCGCAAACCTGCGTGATCGATTGCGATGTCGAGATCGGTGCGGACACGGTGATCGAGCCATTCGTGCAGATTCTAGGCGACACGCGCATTGGCAGGGATTGCCGCGTTCGATCCTACACCGTGATCAATAATTCCGTAATCGGAGACGGTGTCAGGATCCTTCCTGCTTGCATGCTTGACGAGTCTAGGGTCATGAATGGTGCTATTGTCGGGCCTTACTCGCGTCTTCGACCTGGGAGTGAAATTGGCGAGAACGCCCACGTGGGAAATTTTGTGGAGACCAAGAAAACCCGTCTGGGCAAGGGCTCAAAGGCCAATCACCTCAGCTACCTGGGAGACTCGGAGATTGGCGAGGGCGTCAACGTCGGAGCCGGCACCATCACATGCAACTACGACGGCGCGCGCAAACACATGACGGTGATCGAAGACGGCGCCTTCATCGGCAGCGATTCAACTCTGGTTGCGCCGGTCAAGGTGGGACGCAATGCTTACGTGGGCGCTGCCTCATGCATCACGGACGACGTTCCGGCAGATTCGCTTGCCATCGGTCGGGCGAAGCAGATTGTGAAAGAAGGCTGGGTTAAAGCCAAGCGCGCAAGCCGCGAGAAGTCGGACAAGCCGGCTCTCGGTTGAGCGCTCCGCGGAAACCGGAGCTATTGCAGTTGCACGTAAGGAGCGCTGACGCAAGTCGCGTTCACGATCGCGGGCGCGGAATTCCAGGCGGTCGCAACATGGATCACGCCATCTTCATTCGAACAGAATCCACGCACTCCGGTCCGGTTGAATGCAGCCGGCGCCCCGCCAACGGTGTAACCCTGATTCGGTGGACCACCGGCGGGAGCGCCCACGCCGAAGTAGTAGCCCGTCTTGGCCGTGGCTGGAGAGCTGGCGCTGGCGAGTCCGAAGTCAACCAGACACGCGTTCTTGAAAACCGGACCGCTCGGGGGGCAACCAGTCGCGGCCGGTGGACCCAACGCCGCCATGGAACTCGAATAACCCTCGTTTGGATAGGTAGACAAATACGAGACCTGGGCCGTATTGACGGTTCGAATGGAACTGGCGGCCGACGATTCATTGGCCGAAATCCTGGCGCGCAGCAAGTTTGGGATCGCAATCGCCGCAATAATCAAAATAATTGCCACCACAATCAACAACTCGATGAGAGAAAAACCTTTTTGTTTGTGCATCCGCCTTTCCTTTTCTGCTGAGGCGACACTTGGTGTGCCTCTCGTTATTCAGAACGCGGAGGGTCTGCGGACTTGCGGATTGTTTCTTGAGTTGCTCGCATTGAGACGGAAGTCGCAGCCTATTTCTTGCGCTGCCGAATTCGCACTTCGAAGCTGATCACGCCGTTGTAGTCGCGAAGGGCCAGGATGGAAACATTGCGCGTAATGTTATATTCCGCCTGAATGATCTGCTGTGAAGTCTGCGAAACGTTGGTCGTGTAAGTAAGAGTGAGGTTGTCCTTAACCTGGCGCTCGATGGTGACCGCGGGAGTGCTGGTGGTCGGAGAGGTTTCAGTGTTCAGGCCCTGAGGATCGATTCGGATGGTGCCGTTCCCCAACAAGCTCCGTGAGCGACTGCTGATCGCGGAGTTGAGGGCCTCTGCCAATATGGCGCTGGACGCTTGTTGAGCAAATGGCGACGATCCCGACTGTTGAAGTTGTGCCGATTGCTGCTGGGTTTGACCGAGGGCGAGCAAACTGATGATGTCAGCAATGGGAAGAGGCGGCTCCGAGTGATAAGTCAGATTAAGCTTGTCGACCTCTCCTGTGAGATTCACCGTGATGTCGTAGTCGCGAACGTGGGTAGAGGCCTGCAGATCAAGCACCGGCGTGGTGGTAACTGGATTGGTAAAGGTAACATCGCCGCGCTCCATACGGTATTTAGTCCCGTTTAGCGTCACCTCGCCCTCGGTGACGTCAGCCCGTCCTAGCAGAACCGGTTTGGCCGCGGTCCCCCGCAGATGAAAGTCCGCATCCCCGGTAAGCCGGACCACGGCTGTCTGCATCTGCAGCTCCGGCGTTGTGATAATGTGAACATCCATTCGGATCCGGTTCAGCAACGGATTGGTTTGGGGCAGCGCCGAAGCCTGCGCGCTGCGCGCCAGAGTCGCTCCGAAGTCGAATCCCGGAGTGATCGCCAGCCGCGTAACCACGACATCGCCAGACAACACGGACGCCGCTGGAGTGCCCGCCCATCGTAGTTCCGCGTTTGCCATGGAACTGATGCCTTGCGGATAACGCAAACGCACGTCCTGGGTTTCCAGTGTGAGATTAAAGTTGATCTGACGGTTATAAGCAGTGGCGTATCCGCCGAAAGTAACGGTGCCGCCGCCGACATGCGCCGTGAGAGTTTCAATCTGCAACCGGTCTTGATTGAATACCGCAGATCCATTAATGGCACTCAGCGAACTGGGCAGATCGCTGTAGGCGATCGAGCCATTGCTGACTTGCAACCTGCCCTGGGTCGTAGGTTTGCTGATCGTGCCTCCCAGCGTCAAATCCACCGCGACTTCACCGGATGTTGTGAAGTCGGAATTCAAGCTCTGAATAAGCTGAAGGTTCGCGTGCCCCTGGGCACGCAAGTCGAGGTCGCGCTCACCGTTCAGCCGTACCGTGCCGCCAACCGAAAGGTCAGTGCCTTCGCCGATCAAATGAAACTGTTGAATGCTGAGAAGTTGGTTGGCAATGACAAAACTGATCGGGCCATTGTTGCGAACCTTAATATTCTCAACATCAGCAAAGAAATCGTTGAGGTTTCCAAAAATCTCGAGTTCGATGGGTTTACGCAGCGGGCCTCGTAACTGCAGGTCACCGGCCACCGCGGACGGTCCAGTCACTCGCCGCTTCAGATAGTCCTTGAAGACGGAATCCACATTGAGATGGTTGAAGTGGAGATTCACCGTAGCCGGCCAGGCTCCGCGCAGTTGAACGTCGCCGTCGATATTCAGTTCTGCGGTTTTAAACTGAGAGCGCCCGCTCACGTGCAGGTCAGAGCTATTGGTCACCGCCTCGAATGTATAGTTACCGACACGCTCGTGGTCAAAGGCAAGATCGCGCCACCGAACGCTGGCGTTGACCACTGGCTGATCCAGAGTGCCCGAGGCCTGAGCGGTAAAATCCATGCGTCCGTCCACCCGAACGCGTCCGGCCTGTAGCTGCGGAATGCGGGCCAGGTCAAAGTTCTCTCCAGTCAGGTCGAAACGGAAGGCCTGGGTAGAGAGGTTGTAGGTACCGGCTCCGCTGACGTGCGCGTCGTAGTACGCAAGATGAAGTTCGTCCAGAGAGATCGCGGTGGGGTTGAACTCCAACTTGGAATCCAGATGTTGAACCGGTTCCCCTCGGATCACTGCATCGGAGAGTTCAATGCTGCCGTTTCCGTGGGGCTCCGCCTTAGTGCCTTCTATGTGCATCGAGAGGTTTGCCGTCCCGCTGATGGGCAAGTCGTATCCGCTGAGAGCGAGAATTTCGTCAACATCGGCGTCGCGCAACTCTACGTGAGCTGCAATCGGGCTTGAATCGGTAAACCGTCTTTCTTGCAGGCCAAGGTCGATGCCGAATGTGACGGTCGTGCCACCGTGATGCAGCCTGCCGTGATGCGCGGCGAAGGCGTGTGGCGATAACTGGAGATCCGCAGCCAGGGAATCGCAATGCACATTTTTCCCGGGCCCATGAGATGTAGCTGGAATCAATAGATCGAAGTCTTCGGACTGCAATTTGCCGGCAAAGGCTATGGCAGACAATTTGCCCGTAGCGGTTCCGCTGAACGAAGCATGTCCCTTCAGAACCACCGGAATTCGTTGCTGGTAGCCGACCGCTGTAAGAATCGGTTGCCACTCGCTGAGGTCAGAGGTGGTTATGGAAAGGTTCAGTGCTGCGCTGGAAGAAAGCGTGCCAGAGGCGTGAACTTGCGTGGCCCGGGTGGAGGCGTCAAATTCCGCGACTTGCAAGTCGCCCAAGCTCGCACGATACCTCGCACGAACGTGCGCGGTGACCGGCAGTTCCCCTGCTTTCGGTTGGGCTGGAGCTACGACCTCCAAGCCGACTGCAGTCTCAGCGTTGGCTACAGATCCCCGCCACTGCGTCTCGACGCTTCCGCTTACCGCTCCCGCCAACTTGACGCGCTCGAACGGCCGTGACGAAGTAGAAAGAGCAGTGGCGATTTCAGGGGCGGACACATCTTTCAGCCGCAGTCGGACGCTTCCCTTCTGTTCATCAGGAGCATTGGCCTTGGAAACCTTACCTGCCGGCGCCGAATTGAGCCAGTTGATGATTTCGGCATCACCAGTCACGTCGCCTCCCAGCAGCTTCGCCTGAAGTCCGGAAAACGCCAGCCGCTGGGAACTGATAGCATAATCGCTGCTAACCGCCGCGCTACGGAAGGCAACGGACTTATCCCGCCAATCGAAGTTCTTCAGCGAAAGTTTGCCAATGGAAGAAAAAGCCGCCGCTGACCACGAACCTTCCCCCGTCGCCTCGAGAACCCCTTGGCGTATCTCGGTGCGACGCGCAATCGCGCTGGCCTCACCCAGATCAAGAGTGAGATCGTATTTGGCCACGACACTGGGTTTTCTAAAATTGACCAGGTGTCCGCTGGCCTGTAACCGCGAACGTCCCGAAGTCGCTTTCAACGATTCGACATCGAGACTGTCGGGGCCCAGACTGAAATGCACTTCCGTCATCCAGGTCACCGGACGGTAGTTTTGAAGTCTGCTATCGATTTTTCCCAGCAGGACATTACCGTTGTAGCGGCGATGCAGCAGCGAATAAGTCGCATCCGCCGACACATCGTGAGCGATGAAATCCAGCGGAGTCTTCTCGTCATTCCAGAGGAACTCCCCCTGGCGTACCTCAAGCTGACTAATGGAAAGAGAGAACAGTTGCTCAATCGATGTTTTTGTTGACGGCTTTGACTTGGGTACCGGTTGGTTGGTAGTGCCATCGGGATAAGCCACGATGTGAACCACCGGATGATCGACCACGAGCGACGAAAAGCCGAATTCGGTTTCCAGGATGGAGATGAGTCTGACCCGCGCGACAATCCGGTCCACATGGGCATATGGAACTTCGCCCGCAGCTTCGAGCCCATGAATGGTAAGGTTCCGAATCTCTATCTGGAAGCGGAATGGTATGGTGTGAATCCCACCAAGGTCCACGCGCCCCCCGGTAACTCGCTCCAGTTCAGCAACGGCGCGTCGGCGGATCAGAGCTTGGAAGGAATCAGTGGTCGCGTACCAGGTCAGACCACCCAGGCAGAGCAAAAACAGAAGTCCTGCGAGTAGCAGATAATTGCGGAGCGTGCGCCAACGCGGCTTGGCGCGGGGCTCGCTCATCGCAACTCGGTTCCGGCCTCCGTGCGGATCTGGCTACCGGAACGCAGATCCTGCAACCAGGCAACCAACATTTGGTTCATCTTTTGCTGCGTTAGCAATTCCCTGATCCTTGGAGTAACTTCAGCCAGCGGAACTTGGTTGGCGCCAGATTGCCGGAGTTTGGGTAAAAGCTCCTGATTGTAATAACTCTCGATGCTCTTGGAATCGATGACAACGTTTGGCCGTAACCGGGAGTCCACCAAACCCAGTAAATCGACCTGTAGAGCGACTCGCTTCTTGAGTTCCTGCTCGGTCAATCCGTAGCGTTTAAGCGCAGCCTCCCAGCCTGCTTCCGCGTTCGCTGCATACCGTTTCCGAATTTCCTGAAGGCTCTTCTCTACTTCTTCACTGCTGGCGTGCGGAAAACCGGAAGAGCGCATTTGCTCGCGCAGTAGTTCCTGATCGATCAGATGGTCCAGCGCAGCTTTACGATCCGCGGTCTGCACCTGGTCGAGCGCGCGGCCGGCAACAAACGCGTCGTAGCGCACGGCATCCTGCCATTCGCTTTGCAGGATAATGTGGTTGTTCACGGTGGCAACTATGCGATCCAGAATATCGCCCGCCGGTGCCGGCAAAGCGATCGCGAGCAATATTGCGCAGCAAGTAAAAAGCCAACCCTTTTGATTCATCAGAAACTCTGTCCAATACTAAAATAAACGTTGAAATGAGGCGCGTGCTGCGGTACGAAAGTGCTCGTCTGTTGCCCCGCGCTATTGGTGACGGTTTGCGTACTCGGAAACGCAGGTGGATTAAGATTGTACCCGAAATCGAAGCTCACCGGACCGATCGGTGTCTTGTAGCGCAGCCCGACCCCGACCGCGTGAGAGATATAACTATAGTCGCACTGGCTCGCGGTGCTTTGCTGCAGGCACAGTTGAGGATCCTTCTGGCGCCAGCGCAGCACATTGTCCAGCATATTCTGGCCAGTGGTAAAGATATTTCCGGCATCTTCGAAAACGACGAAACTCATGTTGTCCTGGACATACGGCAGGTTCGTTGGGGGAAAACGCATCTCCAGGTTATTCAGAAAAAGCGCGCTGCCGCCAATAGGAAATCCGGTTATGGGGTCGCGAGGACCTGCCTGATTTAACCCGAACCCTCGGTGAGAGTTGCCGCCTCCGGTGAAAAACCGCTCTGCCAGCGGAATGACCGTCACGTCGGGACAACTGGTTTGCGTCGGGTTTGGACAGGCTTGCCCAGGCGGGAGGATCACGGTATTGCCGAAAGTAGTCTCCAGCCCGACTCGCGTCGAACGCGCGAAGACGAATTTCTTGTTTTGCGGCCGGTTCTTGCCGAATGCGTAGTAAGTGGAATTCTGGGCAAGGATGCTGCTGAAATTCGCCTCTGAGCCAAAATAGCTGGAAGCGACTGCAGCGTCGACCGTGGTGTAACTGCCCTTGGTACTTTCCAGATTGTTGTCGCGTTTGTTGCGAATGTAAGTAAATCCGGGCTCGCCGACGCGTACCGGCAAGGAAAGCAATGGAATCTGGTCAGGACTGATATCTATGTCTGAAGCCTTCACCCGGCGATAGGTGAAGCGATACGCCATAGTGGTGGCTTTGCTGATTGTCTCTTCGGCTTGCACCGACCCCTCCAGACGCTGCGAGGTGAATGTGGTTACGTCAATCGTATTGTCATAGAAAGCTGTCAAAGATAACTTCCATTTCGGACTGTTGAACCAGCGCGGCACGGTCGCGCTAACCAGTCCGCGCTGCTCCAGGCTGCCTACGTCGGCCTTAAAGGTGAGAGTGTGGTCGCGCCCGCGGAAATTCAGACGGGTTATAGCCAGCGAGACGCGCGGACTCACTCCAGTTTCGCCCTTCGCCTGGTTGGTACCGACCGCAGAAGGCTGGCCAGTCTGGAATTCGAAACCCACGCCGTAGCTGAATGTGTAGCGTTTGGCTTCCTCAACATCCACCAGGACGTTCTTTTCTGGCTCAGTGCCATTCGGATTTTGCACCGCCGTACCGACCTGGCTGAAGATGCCGAGGTCATATAGACGCTGTTGGGTCTGCAGCATGTCGACCTGGCTAAGCGGGTTGCCGGCCTTAACTTTCAGTTCGCGTTGCACAACAAACGGCTTGGTGTAGTTCAGTCCTGACACGAACACATTGTCCACGAAAACCTGCTCTCCTTCGGTGATCTTGAAGGTGACATCCATGCGATTGGGTGCGCCGGGCATGGGCTTGGCCGACGCTTCGAAACTAGCGTTAGGAAATCCGTGGTTGAAATAGTAGTTCAGAAGATTGTCGCGGTCCTGCGCAATGTCGTATTCGGAAAAAGGCTGACCCTCCGCCGTATTAATGTCGGCCGCAAGGTCTTTTTCAGAGAAGGCCTGATTGCCCTCCATGTGGAATGCTCCCACCAGGGTTTGAGGACCCTCGTCCACGGAAATCTTAAGGACGAGATCGTTTTCATGGCCCTGGTAATCATCCATAACCGTGCTGGCGACCTTTACCTGTTGGAACCCGTTGGCCCGGTAAAGATCTTCGATTCCATGAACATCGCTGTTGAGCAATGCCTGACTGTAACGGCCGCGGGATTGGAAGCGCTCGGCGGCACGGACCTGCATGCGGGACTGCAGGCGGTCTGTTAAGAAGTATTTGTTTCCAGTAAATTCAATTCTTACCAACCGGTGGCGCGCACCGGCATCGATCACATAAATAATTTGCAGCTCATTTCCGGCAGCATCCGAATGTTGTTTCATTCCAACCTTGGCATCGAAGTAGCCACGACTTTGAAGGACGTTGAGCAGATTGCGGCGGCCTTCGTTCAGCAGGTCTTCATCTACCGCATTTTCTTCGAAGATCGGGACATTCTGTTTGAGCACGCCCCGTTTGATCTTGAACCCTTCCGCGGTGACCTGCACCTTAGGTCCGGGGACAATGTCAAAGGTGTAGTCCACGGCATTCGCCTCCTCACGGTAGGACTTCTTTGATACTGAAACTTGGGCAAGCAACCGATTCTGTTTCTGATATCGCTTGCGCAATCGATCCAATGCATTACTTACCCGCAATACTGAAACAGGCTCCCCGGTACGCATTTTCGCGATCTTCTGAATCTGCTCTTGCGAGAATCCCGTATTGACCGGTACAGTCACGACTCCCACGTGCGCTTGAGGTCCAGGATCGATTTGAAAGAGTATGTCAACTTGCTGCCTCGCCGGATCTTTCTGCTCGTGTTCGTTGACCGAGGAGCGATAGTAGCCATTCTCCTGCATAAGCTGCTTGATATTTCCCAGAGCCCGAGCAATCTGGTCGGAGCTGAAAAGCTCTCCCAACTGGAGCTTGGAGGCATTGACGACCTGCCCGGCAGTGGGCCGGTTGGGAACACCCAGAACGTTAACCCGCCCCACGAAGTAATTTGAGGTCGTAAAGAACAACAGGTCAACTTCGCCATCATCGGTTCGTTGACCCTCGACTCGGATGTCCGCAAAGCGGCCAGTGCGATGAAGCGCATGGATGCTTTCGCGGATGAGTTCCCGGTCTAGCGGTTGTCCTGTCTTTTGGGGAATAAGGTCGAGCCAACGCTTCTGATCGGCATCGGAAGAGATGTCCGGTAAGCGTATCTCCGCCACGATGAGGCCCTCATATCGGCCCATAGTGTCTTCGGCCGGCATGGCCGGAGATTGGGTTTCGACGGATTGACCCTGGTCCTGCGTCCCTCCGGTTACCACGGGGGATTCGGCAGACGCTCGCGCGACCGACAGCGCCATCAGCGCCAGCGCCATCAGGGATGTCAACAAAGTTCCCCTCAGCTGCAAACCGGCTCCCTCTGTAAAATGTGGTCGGCTAATCCGTTCGATGAATCCGTAAAGAACAATGTTGTATTTCACGCCTGGACTTCAGGGTGTGCTTTTTTCTTGACACTCTGACGTTTTCACTGGAGCCCGCCTCTGCCCCGTTTTGAAAACAGCGTGGCACCTATCATAATGGTTTGCAGGCGTGGGACTGATGACCTCTTTGGAACGGGACGAAAGATATTCGCGGCAGGTACTTTTCCCCGGCGTCGGGGCCGAAGGCCAGCACAAGCTGAGGGCTGCGCGCATTACGATTGTCGGTAGCGGCGCCACTGGCTCGGTGCTCGCTTCCCTGCTTGGCCGCGCGGGTGTGGGAACGATCCGGATCATTGACCGCGATTACGTTGAGCCCAGCAATCTGCAACGGCAATCCCTTTTCGATGAAGCCGATGCCTCCGAATCTCTGCCCAAGGCGATTGCCGCCGCCAGAAAAATTGCGGCTTTCAATTCCGAAATCGTGGTTGAACCCCATGTCGCTGATCTGACGCCAACGAATATAGAGGCTCTGTTCGAAGGGGCACAGCTTATTCTCGACGGCACCGATAACTTCGAAGCCCGGTATCTTATCAATGATTTTGCGGTCAAGAATTCTCTCCCCTGGATTTACACCGCAGCCGTCGGCAGTTATGGCGTGACCCTGAATGTGCTTCCCGGGAAGACCGCGTGTCTGGCCTGCATTTTCTCCAACCCTCCGCAAGGAACCTTCGAAACCTGCGAGACAGCTGGAATTCTGAACTCAGCAGTAAACCTTGTTGCTTCGATCGCGGCTACGGAGGCGATAAAACTGTTAGTCGGGGCCGACGAGTGGCTCCGCCGCACGCTCCTCTCCTTTGATGTGTGGAGGAACGAACGCGCCGAGGTTGCGGCTGACAGACCGCGCCCGGATTGCCGTGTGTGTGGGGAACACGAATTTTCTCACCTCGCTGGTGTCGGCCGTCCGCATATTACGTTATGTGGACGCAACTCCGTACAGATTCACGAACGTGACCGCCCAGTGGATTTAGCCGAGATGAGCCAACGCCTTAAGCCGCTTGGCACGGTGCGCCACAACGACTTCGTCCTGAAGTTCTGGCACGAGCCCTACGAAATCACCTTATTCCCCGACGGCAGAGCGATTATCAAGGGTACAACCGATAAGACTATAGCCAGAAGTCTCTATGCCCGCTATGTCGGATCCTAATAAAACCCGCTCCCAGAGCCGGGTTTCGGGTTATGATGCTCTCGTAAAGTCTGTGGAGGATCCAATGCGTTCACTGAAAACTTTGTCCATGATTTTGTTGTTGTCTGGATTGGCTGCTGCTCAAGCGACCGTAATCGGGGGCACGGCCAGTAACTGGGTTCCGGCTTACGGCGTCTATGCGGCACCATTCGTGCCTCTGGTTACAACTCCGTCTGTGACTCTCGCAACTGTGTCACCTTCAGCGGTGGGAGCCAGTAACGCCACGTTTGGAAACGTGGCCGGAGCAACCAACGCAACTCTCTCGTTTGTGTCACAACCTCCGGCCGGCGCCTATACACAAGCCATCTGGTCCCCAACTTATACCCAGCCTACCTGGCTCGGTCCGTCCGCGCCTGTGGAGGCGGCAAGTGAACCGCTGCCTGAGAGCAGACCCGCGCGGAGAGCACATGCATTTGACGTTGGCGTCGCGTCATGGCAGAGCGGCCAGAGCGCAACTCACCTGATGGCGAGCTCGACCGGCGCAACCAAAGCAGCGCGGACCTATACCAACCAGGATGTCGACCAAGTCAATCAGAAAAACGGCACCGTGAAGTACGACGGAAAAACCGAACATATCTGAGACGGGCGTTCATGACGTCTGGGGTTGGTTTGATTATGGGGTGGGGCGGCGCGGCTTCGGCCGTGCCGCTCGCAGCTATGAATGTGCGGCTTTCGGAAGCTAGCTCGCGCCTCGGCTCATCTTTGCGATAAGGCTTCCAAGGCCGCAAAAAATCCTGGGCACGAGATCACCGCTGCGTCGGCTTGGTGAATCGTCGTGTCGCCTTCCGCCCGCAATGCGGCAACGGCAAATGCCATTGCGATTCGGTGATCGCCAAAAGAATCTATTTCCGCTCCGTGCAAAGTCTGTCCGCCTGGAATCTTCAGTCCATCCTCGCGCTCCTCGACCTGCGCGCCCATGGCTCGCAGATTCGTCGCAATCGCAGCAATCCGGTCGGACTCTTTAACACGCAGCTCCTTGGCATCGCGAACTTCAATCCCGTTCCTGGTGTAAGGCGCTACTGCGGCCAATACCGGAATCTCGTCGATCAATGCTGCGGTATCTGCGCCCGCGAGCGTGGCTCCCCGCAAATCCCGTCCGTCAACTTCCACGCTCCCCACCAGCTCTCCGTGTTTGTCTTCCAATTCCGCAACCGAAATGCCGACCCCCATCAATATCAAAATGTCGAGCAATCGGGCGCGGGTAGGATTCATCAGCAGACCGCTGATCAGCAGCCGGGATCCGGGAAACAATGCAGCAGCGCAAAGAAAAAAAGCCGCGCTTGAAAGATCGCCCGGGATCTCCGCCTCGATCGCATGAAGCTTCTGTCCGCCTGCAATCCTTGCCTGGTTACCGTGCTGGTATACTTCCGCACCGAATGCACGAAGTGCTAGCTCTCCGTGGTCTCGAGTTCGAACCGGTTCTGCCACTCGAGTTTCGCCTTGGGCAAACAATCCCGCGAACAGCAACGCGGACTTCACCTGTGCACTAGCCACGGGCATGTTGCAGTCGATCGCGCGCAAATGTGTGCCAGTAACGTGCAACGGAGGACGGCCTCCATCGGCGGCTGCGATCTTGGCGCCCATCAGTTCAAGGGGAGCAATGATTCGCGCCATGGGACGCCGCGACAGCGATTCATCGCCCATGAGCTCGCTTGTAAATTCCTGCCCGGCCAGAATGCCGCTCAACATGCGCATGGTCGATCCCGAATTGCCGCAGTCGAGCGGGAACTTCGGTGGTTGCAGCTTAGGCCCGCGTCCGTGAATCAGGACGGCGTTTTCCCCGCGCTGCAACTCCACTCCCAAAGCGGCGAGACAGCCCAAGGTGCTGGCACAATCGGCTCCGGTAGAGAAATTCTCCAGGCGCGTGGTTCCTTCCGCAATGGCACCCAGCATGGCGTAGCGGTGAGAGATGGATTTATCCCCCGGCAAGCGCAACGCTCCCGCTATGTTTCGCGCTGCGCGAATCACAACTGTGGAATCTGTTGTCTCAGTGGACATCTGTCAGTCAATAGTAATGGAAACGAAAGATTTGAGTCTCAGCTGGAAGAATCAAAGCACGGTGGAAAAGCGCTGCCGACCGTCGTTCTACACCATCGCTTTGGCTTCGGCGGTTGCCTCTTTCAGAATTTCAGCTGGTACTTCCTTGATGGTCACATGAAATTCGAACATCGGGGTCTCACTGCCGCGGCCCCAGCGAGCCACTTCCCAGTGAGCGCGTACGAACTTCACGTTCGCCTGCCCCGTCAAATCCAGCAGCAGAGGATGCTGCGCCTGATAAAATTTCTGAGGGAAATTCGTAACCGGCTTTGGACCCCAGGTGCTGCCGTCAGCCGACCCGAGGATGCTCACATCCAACGATTCCTGCTCGACGATGCCGGTGATGTTCAGGCTCAGAAGAAAAACGGGGTTCGCCGCGTTGCTGACATCCACCGCGGGACTATCGCCCTTAGCGTTGACCACCGTCTTATCAGGAACCAGGAAGCTATCAATCATGACGCGAGAATTGTAACAAAAGGAGCTTCGCAGCGTTTTCTAGGCATACAGCCTATCCAGAAACTGACGCAGGAGTTTGCCTACCTCCTCGGGCTGCTCCCAGGAGGAATAGTGCCCCGCCTTCGCGATCAGCTTGATCTCACTGCCGGATATGTTTTGCCGCATTAACTCCGCCTCGGCAACGCCGGTAAGAGTATCTTCGTCTCCCGTCACAAGCATGGTCCCCACGTTGATTGTCTTCAGCGTCTCTACCGAATCTTGACGCTCGGCCATACCTCGCTGCACCATAGCGACATCTTCAGGCGACATGGTCCGCATCATCCGCACCGCCCCTTCAACCAGGTCCGGACGTGTATCGCGTGTTGTTTTTCCCATCAACTTCGGGATCATGCTTCCGAAAAACAGCTCGGTGCCACGGTCCAACACGAAGGTCGCTGCCTGCAGCCGTACCGCCCGTGCTTCGGGAGTATCCGCTTGGGCCTTGGTGTTGCACAGAACGAGTGCGTCTACCCGCTCACGATGTTTGCGCCAGAACTCGAACAACACGTAGCCTCCAATCGAGACTCCCACAAACGCGGTGCGGCGCACTTCTTCGTGATCCAGCACGCGAGCAATGTCGGCAGCATGCTTTTCCATCGTCGCAGGACCTTCGCCAACGCCGGACTCCCCGTGCCCGCGCAGATCAGGAACAATGACGCGGTAGCGCGTGATCAGCGCCTGAGCCGCAGGCTTCCAAAAACTATGATTAGCAGGAAAAGGATGCAGTAAGACGACCGGTGGGCCACTGCCTAAGACTTCGTAGAATATGTCCGCATCGCCGCTGATGATTTGGGGCATTGCCAGATTTAATCACAATCGCTAAGGATTGATCACTGGCTGCGCCCCGACCGGGGCCGGAAGGCGCAATGGCTCTTCTGGCATGACAATCCATGCAATCACATAGGCCAGCAGACCGGTGCCTCCCACCAGGACAATGAATAGCCAGACCAACCGTACCAGGGTCACGTCAACGTCAAAGTACTCTGCGAAGCCGGCGCACACGCCGGCAATCTTGCGGTCGGCGCGCGGACGTACCAGCCGCTTTCGCGCCGTCACTGCACCCACTCGGATACCGCAGTAGGCGCAGACATTCGCATCGTCCTGGATGACCTTCCCGCAATAATTGCAATACATGGTCTGCCTCCTCGTCGCATACTGTTTAGATACGCAGCGACGCCTGCCTTAGTTTCAATTCTACTCTCCCCGATAAGCTTCTTTCAGATATCGGTTGGCGCTATCCGCCTGAGGCGTCGACGCGTCCAAGGCCACGACTATCTGGTATTTTTTGACCGCCAGATCGCGCTTGCCCGAGAGGTCATACATCTCCCCTGCCGCCAGATCGGCTTTCTGCAGTACCTCAGGATCGGGTAGGGGAACTTCATTCACCTGTTCATACGCCGCGATTGCGCTCGTGTAATCTTTCTCGCTGCGAAGTAAATCCCCCAAGCTGAGTGCCGCGATTTCATAATGCAGGCCGCCGTAAAAACCCTCTCGCCCAGCCTGCCAAACCCTGCGGTAGACCGCGGCTGCTGCCTGATCATTCCCTTCTGCCCGAAGCAAATTTGCTTCCTCGAGCGCCATGAGCACGTCGCGCGGATAGCTCTGAATCAGGCCACGGGCAATGGGTAGGGCCTCTTGATAACGATGTTCCCGCCGCAAGAATAGGACCAGCAGAATCTTTGCGTCAGTGCTGGTGTCACCGGTTCCCTCAGCGCAGTCGCGAAGATCCTGCAATCCCAACTCCTTGTTTCCGGCAATTCCAAACATTGTCGCTCCCGCGCGCAGCGCCAGTGGAAGACTGCCCATCACATAATTGTGGGAGCCGACAATCAGCTTCGCCGGAGTGTCGGCGGGCGCAAGCTCAAGCACGCGTTCGTGATCACGCCGCGCTCCCACGGCGTTTCGCAAAGCCGAAAACCAGGCGTGTTCCACCATTGCGGTATACGCTGCGAACTGGGCGCGAGTGACTCCACGGGCGTAAAGCGCGTCCACGTCCTTGGGATTGGCATCCAAGCTGTTTTCCTCGAGCTGCGTGGCTCTTTGAACCAGATCTCTGATTTGCTGCTTTGCCTTGGGATCAGCCGGGCGATGTGCCGCCCGAATAAAAGTGTCATTCGCGTACTCCCCAGTGTTGAGAGCGCCCATTAGATAAAGCTCTCGGAACAGGACCGCGGTCAGCAAATGATTCACTGCGAAGGGATC
>Ga0228598_1000002_pt1 | contig 37716 bp, 35 predicted proteins | sample CZU4metagenome_FD_182726 | JGI IMG/M metagenome (GOLD analysis project Ga0228598, IMG submission 182726) | Spruce rhizosphere microbial communities from Bohemian Forest, Czech Republic - CZU4 | ecosystem: Host-associated > Plants > Roots > Rhizosphere | place: Czech Republic: South Bohemian... | reverse complement strand
CTCCGCGACCCGTTCCGGTTTTACCCAATGCACATGCGCCGCATCCACGTCGCCATGGAACGGATTGCGATTTGTCTCCAACCCTTTAAGCACTTGCCAGATTTCCTTGAGCATCGCCTGATTGAATCCAGTTCCCGCCTGCCCAACGTGAATCAGCCGGCCCTTCTTGTCATAAAGCCCGAGCACGATCGATCCGAAATATTGTCGGCTGCCCTCCGGGTCCGTGTAACCGCCAACGACACAATCGACGGTTTGCGTTACCTTGATCTTGAGCCACTCCCGGCTGCGTCGTTCTTTGTAATGGCTCTGGCGTTTTTTCGCAAGAATTCCCTCTAACCCTTTTTTCTTTGCCACCTCGAACAGAGCCAACCCTTGGGGAAAATGATCGGAATAGCGCACCAGCTCGCTGGGAGCAATAATCTGCGCCAGAGCTTGCTTGCGCTGCTCGAGCGCAACCTGCCGTAAGTCGTAGCCGTCGAGATAAAGCAGATCGAAAAGGTAATACACGATTTGCAGTTCGCGCCGTGCTCCCACGCGTCGCCCGCCTTTGCGAATGCCGGTGCGCTGCTGCATCAAGCTGAACGACGCCTTGCCCTGCTCGTCGAGCGCCACAACCTCACCGTCAAGCACCGCATTCTTCGCTTTGATCAACTTCGACAGTTCATGCAGTTCAGGGAATTCCCCGGTGAGTTCATTCTGGTTTCGCGAAACCAGCCGCACTTTGCCGTCCTGGAGAAACGTAACTGCACGATACCCGTCCCATTTGATTTCGAACAGCCACTCCGGATCGTCGAAAGGCTTCTCAACCGAAGTAGCCAGCATGGGATGAATGGCCGTAGGCATAGACTTCCGCACTGCGCCCGGAAACGACTGGATCGTCGCACTCTCAGGGGATGTTTGCTTAGCGGAAGTAGATGAAGATGCAACTCGCCGGGAAGCTGTCTTGCTGGTTTTCTTCTCAGCGCTCGCGGCGCTTAGCTTTTTTTTTTCGACTTTGGCCAACGTCTCAGCCAACCACGGCGCTTTCACCTTCCCCCGCAACACCGGAGGGCTGCTGGTCCACTCGGCCGAACCCGCATCGCCCGCGATCTCTGCCATGGAACGTTTGCTGAGCACCGACTTGTCGTATTGCTCAATGTCATAACCCTCCACCGCATACTCGTCGTGCTTTTTGATCAGCAGCCATTCCGTTCCCTTGCTCCCCGGACGACGTCCTTTGATATGGATCAATGCAAAGTCGCCCTTGAGCTTTTGCCCGTGCAGCCGAATCTTGAGATCTCCCTTCTGCAACATTTCCGCCGCTTCGGCGTCAGTTCCTGCCACATATTTTCCCTTCACCGGCTGCGGCGATAGGGGTTCCCACGTGCCCACGTCCCAAACCATGACTGTGCCCGCGCCATAGTTGCCCTGCGGAATGGTGCCTTCAAAATCAAAATAAGAAACCGGATGATCTTCCACCTGCATGGCCAGCCGCTTGTCAGCGGGATCGAGCGACGGCCCTTTCGGTATTGCCCACGACTTGAGCACGCCTTCCATCTCCAAGCGGAAATCGTAGTGCAGGCGCGTAGCCCGATGCTTCTGCACCACGAAGCGCTGCCCGCTCTTCTTCTCCACCTTCGGCGGAGGCTCCGGAGTTTCCTCAAAACGGCGTTTGCGTTTGTATTCTTCTAAGGCCATCGGGCCATTCTACCGAGAACCAGGAACTGATACCTGAGAACTGCATGCTGATCCCGCAGTTTTGCTTAGAATCCCCCGCATGATTTAAGGTTGCTGGCGGATTCCTGCTCAATGAAACGCGAATATCCAGATGCGCCCCTGGTAGGTGTGGGCACAATCATCATCGAGCAAGACCGCGTAATGCTGGTGAAGCGCGACCATCCCCCTCTCGCCGGAGAATGGTCGATTCCCGGCGGTGCGCTCGAGATGGGCGAAACTTTGCGCCAGGCGGCGGCTCGCGAAGCTTTGGAAGAGACTGGCTTAGTCGTCGAGGTGGGCGAGTTGCTCGGCGTGTATGATCGCATCCTGCGCGATGCCGACGGGCGCATTCGATACCATTATGTGCTGGTTGATTTTCTCTGCCGCAGAATCGCGGGAGAGCCCGAAGCTGCGGCCGACGCGGCTGAGGCCCGCTGGTTTACTCGCGGCGAAGTCCCTCAACTTTCATTAGCGCCAGATACCACGGAGGTCATCAAGCTAGGTTTCGAAAAGTCAGGCAGTCGGTTCCTCTGATTTAAGCCGTCAAATATACTCGTACAATTCTGAAAGCGAGGCGACCATGTTTCACAGAATAATCAACACGAGCAACGACTTTGCCATAGCGATTCTTCGGCTGACGTTTGGCTTGGTATTTTCCGCTCACGGTGCGCAAAAGATGCTGGGCTGGTTCGGCGGATACGGCTTCAGCGGCACCATGGGCTTCTTCACGCATCAAATGGGAGTTCCGGCGCCACTCGCGTTCCTCGCCATCTGCGCCGAATTCTTCGGCGGACTCGGCTTGATCGTCGGATTCCTCGGCCGCATCGCCGCCTTCGGCATCATCTGCAACATGCTCGTCGCCGTCATCATGGTGCATGCGCAGAATGGCTTTTTCATGAACTGGACCGGCAATCAAAAAGGAGAGGGGTTCGAATATCACCTTCTGGCAATCGCCATCGGACTGCTCATTCTATTCAAGGGATCGGGCGCCATGTCGGTCGATCGAATCCTGACCGAAGATCTTCACTAAGACGATTGCCCGCAAAAAAATCGTCCGCCAGAATAACAGAACGGCCCGCGCTTGTTGAAGGCACGGGCCGCCCGGTGGACTGTTTGGGATTGACCAAGAGGTGGTCACTCTAACGTGGCCTCTACGGCAACTCCCGGGTCTTAGTATGGAAGCCCCGGCGCGACCTGACGCCGGAACGAATCCAAACTCACCGGTAAGTGTGCGGACTGTAGCTGCTTAGCGCGTGCGCGCCCAGCAGCCCCGCTTAGAGCAACCCGCTCTAAGTCTCAGCCACCTCACCTGGTCTTAGACTCCCACTACAGTTACTACAATCAGAACTTGTCATTCGACCACCTCCTTTCCGGTGTAATCCGACAGTAGTACAAAATCCCCCGTCAGGTCAACCGTCAAGAATGTGTTTTTAGCCGCACAGCGTCCATTGGTCGAACGCATCGTTCCCTCTTCAGTGTTAAGGAAGTGCGCCATCCTGAAGCACCTGAGTTTTCTCAAGCGTGGGCGACAGATCTCGCGGGGACTACGTCGAAGGGTCCTGATTCGCAGACCAAAAAGCCACGAGCCGCCGAGCAAGCGGCGGCTCATCCATTACCTGACGCAACGCAGTGGCCTACCCGTGCGTCTCTTCCAGCAAACCCTGCTCGGCCTTCTCCTGGCACTCGATGCAATGACGCGTCCACGGCACCGCCTCCAGCCGCTTGGCGTTGATCTCTTTGCCGCAGGAGATGCATTCGCCAAAGCTGCCCTCGCGAATGCGCGACAAAGCACCCTCCACCATCTGCAGTAGTTGACGGTCGTTGTTGCTCTGGTGAAAGAGAAATTCTTTGGTGTAAGAGCTGGCAGCGCGGTCGGCGATGTCCTGCGCCGAATCTTCATCGACCGTGCGCCCATCCTGTTCCGTCCGCGAGACCATGCGGCGCAACTCGTGTTGCCGCGTCTCCAGCCTCTTCTTGAATGCTTCCAGCTTCTTTTTATCCATGGATAATAACTTCACTATTTGTGGCCCTTCCTAGCTCGTTCACGCCCATAAGGCCAAACGAAGATGATATGCGCCTAAATTGAGATGCGTCAACTGGCCTTGGGGATTCGAGGGTGGCTTAAATAGCGGGATAAAACCAAGACACAAAACTTTACAGTCGCACCCCTAGCACGCCGCGAAACGTAGCAAAAGGCGCGACAGAGCTACTTTGGTTAGTAACGACGAGAACAAGCAGGTTGCGGACTGCTTCGTCACTATCGTGAGGAAGGATAACAAGGAATCAGATTTGCACGGTTCCACCTATTCCCGGTCGTCCTACAGGCGAAGGTTCTTTCCTCTGAGGTACGACGAGCCCACGCGGCTTGCGCTAGATGCGGCTCGCCCAACCCAACCCTCGGCAATCCCGCCCCATTGTGTTCTTTTCATGAGCCAGTGCCAGAGCGAGTACGCAACGTGAAAACCGCACAGCCATTCCAGCGCATCTGAGACGAACGCGTGCGCATCAATCGTAGCGTTCAAAGCTGGGCTGCTGGTCGTAAACCCTCTGCTCTCGCGGATGAGTTCGGCGCCTGGTCGAAGGTATGCGATCAGAAGCCCAGAAACCACGGAGGCCGCCACCCCGAAATAGATTCCCCAATCGGTTATCTGTCTGATTTTCGAGTGGGACATTCGAACGGACGGCCCGGCCCATCGCCCGCCACCTGAGCGTGTGGTTCGCACCCAGATAAATCGGACAAGGAAAATGAGGCCGACAACCAAGCCTAACTTCACTTCTCCTCTCATCGCGACCGGGTTTACCAGCGCGCCCGTGGTTTCGCCATTAATGAGGAATGCGTAAACCAGCACGACCGCGCTGATCCAGTGAACGCTGCCATTCAACCATCGAAGTGAACGGAAGGAGCGCACTCGCCGTCTGGGCATTGCACAGTGAGCAGCAGAGGAAATCGAATTCCCAGTTTTCGTAGTCATAAGAAACTTTTCAGCGGATGGTCGATCAGCTATCCAGCGCGAACTATTTGTCTGGCAAATAACTTCCTTCACTCCTACAATATGAGCAAATGCTCACAAATAAAACTCGCGTTCGCGATGGCAGAGGCAGGCCACGCAAAAAGACCACGAGAGCCCGTAAAGTGCCGAATCAGGCCAGATCGCAGGAGACGGTGAGTGTCATTCTTGAAGCAAGTGCTCGCATTTTAGAGTCCGACGGACTGCATGGCTTCAACACGAATGCGATTGCAGCGCGAGCCGGCGTAAGCATCGGTTCCCTTTATCAGTATTTCCCGAACAAAGATGCCATCGTGCTCGCCTTGATCGGCAGTTTTGAGGAGGCTTTGCAGGATGCTGTGCTAAAGGCCGTGCAAGGTGGAACTGAGCAGGAGTTGAAACCTCGCATTAAGCGTCTGGTGCGTGCACTCGTGGCCGTGCATTACCGCCGCCCGCGACTAAATCGCGTGCTGGAAGCTGAGGAGGAACGACTCGGAAGTGAGGGTGACAATTCTGAGTTCCACGCGATCGTGCTGCAGCTATTAGAAGATCACAGAGACGAAGTGGCAGTGCCTGTTTCCGTGGCAACCGAGCGGGTCGTCATTGCCGTTCTCCGCGCTTTAGTCGATATGGGCCTGGCCTCGGGCGCGAGTCGGCGATCCACGGAACAGCGGGCCATGCGCGCCGTTTGCGGATATCTGCTCTACGTGGGCTAGTCCTCTAAATTTCCAGTTTGGAATCGGGTCCTCGGCATGTGTGCAAGGTGGGAGCAATCAGCGAGGTAACGGCTCCGGTAAATTGGCCAGCGCGTACCCCATGACCGCCATGGCTGCCGCGTTCTCGCGAAGCTCTTGCGGAACGATCTTATCCAGCGTGTCGGCGGCGGTGTGGTGGTAATTGAAGTAGGTTCGCGCATCCTGCAGGATGCCGAGCGTCGGAACGCCGGCCTTGGCCAGTGGCGCAATGTCGGCGCCCGGACTGCGTTCCGTCAACCGGATTACATTCGCTCCGAAAGATTGCAGCACATCCTGTACCGGCTTCAGCATCGGCAAACCTTTGGGATTGATCTTGGCTTCGAATCCCAGAGGATGCGCCGCGCCAGTGTCGCTCTCCATAGCCGCGACGTGATTCGCAAGTTCGGCCGCGTAATCTTTGGCATAAGCGTCGTGTCCGCGTCCGCCGTTCTCTTCGTCCATCCAGGCAATCACGCGGATGGTGCGGCTGGGATGCAGATGCAGCCGTTGCACGAGTTCCGCGGTTTCCATGGCGACGGCGACCCCTGCAGCGTCATCGATCGCGCCGGTTCCCAAGTCCCACGAATCCAGATGCCCGGAAACTATAACCACTTGCTCGGGATGCTCTGAACCTTTGAGATCCGCGACCACGTTGTAACTCAACACATCCGGCCCGGTCTGCGAAGTCAGCGTGAGGCGCATGCGAACTTTGCCTTGGGCCGAGAGCCGCGCCATCAGATCAGCGTCTTCGCTGGTGACAGCCCCTGCAGGAATCCCTGCTGCCGCGCTCCATCCCGTATGCGGCAGACGATAGTCCGCATTTCCGACCGACCGCACCAGCGATGCCACCGCGCCCAGCTCCGCCGCCGCCTTTGCGCCTCCACCGCGATACGCAACGGCTTCGCCATAGGCTTCTCCCGCCATACCGTTGGCCGCTTTCTGCTTATCGAATACAACGTTGAACAAGACAATCCTTCCCGCGATTTTCTCGCGGCCTAAAGCTTTCAGATCGTCAAAGCTGTTGGCTACGACGACTTCAGCGGTGATGCCGTCCGGCGGAGTGGGCGTGGTTCCACCTAACGCCGTCAGCACAATCTTCTGGCGTGTTCCCGGCGCCTGCCCCGGATACTCCACCAGCTCCGCCGTTTCGATGCCACGCATCCAGTGTGGGACTTTGACTTCCTCAAGCTTGACCTCGAGTCCAAGCCTCCGCAATTCGTCGGCGACGTACTGCACACCCGCTGCCGCCTGGGGCGAGCCAATGCCGCGCGGCCCGATGTTGTCGGTAAGGTGCGCCACCTGCCGATATGCGTAGTCGTCCGATAGTGCGGCATCGCGCAATTCGGAAAGCTCGCTTCTTAGCTGTGAGGGATCGGAGTTCTCGATCAGAACCGCCGTATTTTCCGACGTGTGGCTGGACTCAAAGGCTTCGGGTTCACAATAGACGACGGTTGTCGCGGTCAACACCAATACTGCGGCAATGTGCAGGCGCATGTTGATGGTAAGTGTATCCAGATGTGATGCAGACGGGAAGGGATTTGCCGCTCAGCTCGCCGAAACGGAAGTCGAAGCCCCAACCAAAAAAGCGGCCCCATTGCTGGGGCCACAGTTCAAAAGAGGCAAAGGGTAGGAAATGTCAGGAAAGGCGATGCAAGCAGCCGATCCGCCAGTCGAATCGGTCGAGAGTGAGAAGTCGAGAACGGAGAGTGAAGGTCAAGCGCGGCCTCTTTTCTTACTGCTTAGAGGAGCACTTGCCACGCCAAAACGAGTGCTCCGCACCCGAAAACGCCGCATTCTTTCAAGCTATTGAAAAAGCAAAACTTAACAAGTCACCAAACCTTGTCTTGCCCTGTTCGGCGTCGATTCATGTGGAGCAAAAAAATGCACATTCCTGCACATTGGCTGCAGGACACTACTCCGCTGAAGGGAAATCACATCAGGGTCGCGTCTACGAACTGCCCGCGACCGTTCGCAGCTTGCCCGGCAGGAAGTGATACGGTGGCCAGGGGCCGCTAAGGACCAGCTCACAATTCTTCAATTGCTTGGCGGCACTGCTATAACGGTTTTGATACTTCTCCACCGACTTCGAATCAATCAAGTGGGCGATGTCAATCATCATCCCGTCGGTGTTAACTCTCTTGCAACTAATTTCTTCTTCGAGGGGATTAAACATCTTGTGTACCTGCACCGCCAGGCCGCGTGCCTTGGTCTGACGTTCGCGGTCCTTGGAAGCCTTTTCCCGGAGCTTGATCAGATAGTCGCCGCCCACGGTGTCGGGGAGAACGACGTCGGCCATGGCGGCCCGCAGGGAACCGTCCTTGACCAGTACTTTGAGGTGCATCTCAGCCTTGCCGCGCAGCCGAGCCACGCTCATCCCAAAGGCGCGACGGTTGGTTCGGACCGCTTGCCGAAGGGCTTCATCACTGTCGAAAATGGTCCCAAAACGGAACGGAAGGACGGTTCCATTTCGAAAGCACACACTTACCACCCGCGCATGCTCCAGGACGGTTTTATCTTCCAGTTTGTCGCCGCCGTCGGCTGTGCGGTCGTACTCGCTGACTATCACGGCAAATTCGCCGCTGGGATAGCTCAGGACTGGGGCTCCATTCACACCTTGAATTCCCTCGAGGAGGAAAGGGCGCCGCGTGCGTACTCCATTGGTTAGGTTCTGTTGCTCAGTGAGGCAATAAGCGTACCACGCCATAAAAGGTTTCTCCGAACCTGGTCCGAGGCAGTAGTGTCCACCTCGTGACGAGACAGTTGGTTACGGCTCTTGAACCTGGAAGAAAGGGCGGTACCACGACTGGATCGGACGCTTACCACCGCGTCCTAAGTAACATATTACTTCAGTACTCAGAAAATGCAACCAATTTGTGGCATGGGGCATCGCTTTTGAGTGAAAAAACTACACACCTTAGTGCTGACAATGACCCGAGGTCAAATATTGACGCCCTCCCCCACTCTTCGCTGGGAAATCGATTTCTTGATCCTGCTCGCCAGAGCTCGGGGGCGTGTCATGGCGCATTAATGACCTGACAGGATTCGCGGCGCTGCGGGAGGAGCCCTAACCGACGGCCAGCAGCTGTTCTACCGCTCGCCATCAGGGTCTACGAGGAAAGCATCGCTTCTACGCATCATCTGAGTCAATCCAAATTTACAAAAACTTAACCTGCCTGAAACGTTTCCTAAACCTCCTGTCACTATCTTCATGCCATCGGCAGTTTACTGCCGGAGAGTTTTACCACGTGGGACGCCGGGGGCCTGGATCTCAGGCCCTCCGGTTTTGCCTCCGTTGACTGGATCGTTGAAGATTTTTGCTACCGCTTTGGAGAAGTGTCCATGACTAAGCTGTACTGTGACCATCGAAGCATTCTACTAATCGATCAGAACGCCACGAAACAAAACCGGCGGGCTACGATTCTTAGGAACTACGAGATCGAAGTGCACACCGCCAACAGCGTGGCAGATGCTGCGTCTCTTTCGAGAACGCATGCCTTCGATCTGGTGCTGCTGGCGGCGCAGGAGAATTCTGAAGAGGCAGACGAGCTTTGCACGCGGCTCCGGGCAATTCGGCCTCGCCAGCGAATTGGATTGCTGGTCGGCCCGCCGGCGTTCGTTCTAGAGTTGGCCGGGAAGCGAAGAGAATCCAGGCGGAGGAAGGCAGCCTCGGTCGTCAGAATTTCGCCTGCCCGAGTCGTTGATGATCTGAGCTTGCCTGCTTCCGCGCCCCAAGATGCGGCGCCATACGCTTCCTCTCCACAATGGCAGGCGATGATCCGGAGGCTAGTCAGCAACTGGTACGTCAACCGGAACACTCTCTTGGATTATCGAAGCTGAGTGGACATGGGCACGGCTGGACGCTGACAACCGCTTGTATCAGGCGGCTACTACCGACGACCTTGATCGGTCCCAAGATCACCGGTCCGAAGCTCAATGAGAAATACGTCGGAATCTTCGGTTGCCCGGTCGAACACAATTCGGCTGCCATCGCGAGTGATATCAAACGACCTCATTACCGCAGAACTGCTCAATCGAGTCAAACGCCGCGAGCGCATCGTGCTGAGGTCGAGGAGCCAGAAGTCCTGCTCGGCCAGCGTATTCCCCAGCATGTAAACCAGGCTTCTGCCGTCGGGTAAAAAGCGCGCCCGCTCACCTTCGCGCTGGACTTTGATCTCCGGCAGCTTCGCCGGAGTACCGTCCGGGTGCACTGCCAACAGAGGTGCCAGTGTGAACAACTGCGGCCCGCTATACACAATCAGGTCCCCGCGTGGAGACCAAACAGGATCAAGGTACGGCCCTGTTGCAATCCGAATCGGCGAGCCGCCGTCAACAGGAAGTTTGAATAGGCCGAATCCCTTGCGGTCGCTGCCGGCCACGACAATCCATTTGCTGTCGGGAGACCAGGAAGCCGTACCGCGAACATCAACATCGCTCGAAAGAAGGCGGACCCGTGTTCCATCCGCCGCCATCAAATGCATCTGTTGCTTGCCGTCTCGCCTCAGTGCAAATGCAACGCCACTCCCGTCCGCAGACACAGCCGCAGGCGTCTGCAATGCTCCTTCGGAGCCCTTCCAGATCTCCAGCGCTTTTCCATCGTGGAAGCTCCACACTCCGTCAGCCCCGTCTCGCGAGGACAAGTAAAATAGAGTTTCGCCCCCGAACCGCGGAGCTTGGGAGCGCGTCGTGGGTAATTGGAAAGCTTTGACCTCCCGTTCTTCGACAAAGTGATTGCTGATCGGAACGCTCCACAAGTTGACCTGAGGATTCACGACGCTTGCCGCAAGACGCCGGCCATCCGCAGTAGCCGCGAGTGCGCCGTACTGTTCGAAACCCGAACTCATGCGGTCTGTAGTTCGTGTTCTTAGATCGAGCGCCCACAACCATGGGCCAGCTCCGTCCTTGTTGTGGGCTACGAACAGAACCGTCCTTTCGTCGATCGGTGTCGGGAACGCAATATCAGTATTGAGATGTGTGATTTGTTCTGGTTTTCCCCCATCCGGCGAAACGCGCCACAGGTCCATCTCACGCGTGGCGGGCCGGCCTCGCACAAAGTAGATCCAGCGCCCATCCTTCGACCAGACCTGATAGTGGTTGTGTAATCCGGGCTCGTTTTGCAGGATCAAGCGTGGATTGGAGCCGTTGCGGTCCGCCACAAATGTCGGATCGCCTGCTTGCCACGTGTGATAGGCCAGCCGGCTGCCGTCAGGAGACCAGGCAACCTCAGCGGCGCTTTCCTCCAGAAAATTGTATGGCGCCCCGCCAATCAGCGGCCACAGCATCAACCTCCGGCCTTCTGTTCCCGCGCTGCCTTGTGTTCCCGCACTCCACACTTCTGACCCGTCCCCGGAGAATCCGATCGCACGGAGCGGCGCGCGCGCGTCCCCCATCCGTCCTTGGGTAAGGTTTGTCAGGCTGCTCCCGTTCGTTTGAATTAGCCAGACATCGAACATGCCACTTCTGTTGGAGATGAACGCAGCGAAGTTCCCATCTGGCGAAATAGCGGGGTCGCTTTTGGCTCCATCGACGTTGGCAAGCCTTGTGAACTGGGCACCGGAAAGTGGATTTTGGACTGCTGGCCGGGCGCGATTGGCAACAAACCACGCGCCCACTCCCGCCACCACCAGCAACGCCACCAGACTCCACAGCAACCATGCGTAACGCCTCGGCGCGGGCACCATCGAGGGAGCCGCTCGCGCACCGCTGGAATCACTGTCCCGTTTCAGCCGCTGCAAGTCGGTGCGAACATCCGAAGCGTGCTGATAACGCAAGTGCCGGTCTTTCTCCAGACACTTGTTGATAATTTCTTCGAGCTTTAACGGCACATCGGGGTTCAGCCGCACGGCTGGCGCGGGCGTTCCATCCAAAATGGCTTTGAAAATCACGCCGGAACTCTCCCCGCGAAACGCCAGAGTGCCCGTCGCCATCTCGTAAAGCACCGCGCCAAAAGAGAACAGATCGGTGCGGGCATCGAGTTCCTTGGCGCGGACTTGTTCCGGCGACATGTAAGCAATGGTGCCAACTGCTTGGCCCGGACTAGTCAGGTGTTCGCCGAGTGTCTCGGTCGATGCGGCAGTCGCACCTGCCCTGTCACTGGGAACGGCAATGACCTTCGCCAATCCAAAATCCAGCACCTTGACGTGTCCTCGCTTGGTCACAAAGACATTTGCGGGTTTGATGTCGCGATGCACGATGCCAGCGACATGAGCGGCGTCGAGGGCATCGGCGATCTCGATGCCGATCGACAACACGGTCTCGATTTCCATCGGCTTCCCACCAATGCGGTGCTTGAGTGTCAGCCCTTCCAGGAACTCCATGACGATGAATGGCTGCCCCTCGTGCTTACCGATTTCATGGATGGTACAGATGTTCGGGTGGTTGAGGGCGGACGCTGCACGTGCTTCGCGGCGAAAACGTTCCAATGCTTGCGGGTCTTGAGCGACATCCTCGGGAAGAAACTTCAATGCGACAAAGCGCCCTAGTTCGGTGTCCTCGGCCTTATAAACGACACCCATCCCGCCGCCCCCAAGCTTCTCGACAATGCGGTAATGCGAAATGGTCTGCCCGATCATTGGGCTGAAATCTTAGGACTGGGAGCGGGGCAAGTCAATGAAGGTGTGGTGGTTGGCTATGTTCCGCAGGGTCAATTGCGAAAAATCGTGATTACGCGCACAACCCTGGTCGCGTAGGACCATGGGCAGCAGAACTAACGCGCACACCGGATGATGGCGGGCCCATGCAGCCTGCGTCGGGTTCCGTTACTTTTTCCTAGTCTCATGATCGCCGTTTTTGGCGGCGGCCCGCTCTTCGAGGATCTTTGTTACTACGCGCAGCATCTCGTCCCAGGGCGCTGGTTTTCCCGTCCAGATTTCAAACTGACGCGCCGCCTGTTGTACGAACATTTCGTATCCGGGAATTACCTCGGCTCCCGCTGCCCGGGCGAGCTTCATCAGGCGAGTTTCCGGTGGATCGTAAATCATCTCGAAGACGTAGCGCGCCTTGATTTCATCCTGATTCAACGGTGATTCGTGCGAGTTACCCATGCCCACGGGCGTGGCGTTGATGATGACATCAAAGCTGAATTTCTTCAGGTCAGCTCGCTTCAAGGTTCGCGCTCGCGCGGAGCGTGCCAGTTTCTGAGCTTGCGCGGGCGTGCGGTTCATCACATAAACCTCAGCGCCTCGCTCCTTGAGCCCGAACACAGCTGCGCGCGCCGCGCCGCCCGCACCTAGAACCAGAATTTTCGCGCCTTCAATGGTAATCCGCTGTTCCAGCGGACGCACGACTCCGGCGGTATCGGTATTGAAGCCGTAGAGGTTTCCATCCTGGGCCCGCACTACGGTGTTGCAGGCGCCAATCTTGGTCGTATGCGTGTCGGTATTGTCGAGGTGGGACAGAATCGCGGTCTTGTAAGGCATAGTGACAGAAAGACCGTGGATTGGAATATCGCGGACGCAAGCCAGCAAGTCTTTCAGCGTCTTGGCGTGCAATGGCACGTAGACACCGTTGACCGTCTCGCGCCGCAGTGCCGCATTCATGATCGCCGGAGAAAGTGAATGGGCCACGGGATCGCCCGCGACGCCGTACACTCGCGTCGCGGCATCGACTTGTTCGATACGAAAAGTGCCCCGTAAATCCTGGGCAGTTACCTGGCCGGGCGCGGTTTTCTGGTCCTGGCTCACGGCCGCAAAGGTGAACACACTGCCAGCGCGGACTCCGAGCACGCGGCTGATGATGCCCTGTTCCCCCATACAGACGCCGATCAGGGATTGTTTATCGCTGTTCTTCTCCAGGAACTTCATCATCACCACGTTGTCGTAAAGCGTGGTCGCAGTGCTGACGATCTTATAGAAATCGGCAGAGATGGCGACCATTTTCCCCAGCGTTTCTTCCAGATTCTTGGTCGCTCGGAAATCATGGTGCGAGAGGATGAGAGCGGCATGGCTGCGCAAGCGTCGCAATTGTTCCGGTTTGCAGTGCACCGCACTCTGCAGTTCCAGATCAACCGCCTGACAACCGGCAGCAGCGGCTTTGGCCAGAATGTCGAGCTGGGAAGCCACCGAACCTCGGAACTTGCCGCCCGCGGTGACCCGGCGGCAAGTCGCCAATGCCACCACATGGGAGTGATATTCGGCAAATTGCTTGAGCTTGGGGAGCGCCAGCGCGGGGCGCGGCAGGTAGTCCAATCTGAACTCAAGAAAGGTGTTATCGCGAACCAGGGCCTCGGCCTTTTCCAACATCTCCGCCGGATCGGAGCCGGTCACCGCCACGCACACGCGGGGCAGCCGCAAAGGCCGGAGACGAGCCACAAAATTGTTGGGCGCTGCTGTCATTCGTTAATTGAGAGTGGCGCGATATTACAGGCCTGCAATTCCAGATGCAACTATGGATTGCGAATTTTCCCCGAAAAAACTATTTAACGTATCCCGCATGACACCAGAGTAACCTTGACCGGCCTTGCCTCTGTTGTTACTGTCCGGGCTGTAAGTCCTTTTATTTTGTGCAATCAACGGAGGCACAGCGCCGGGTAGTCTTCGGCCCTGACTCTGGAGGTAACATGAAGAAAACACGATTGTTGCTGATTTTGTGCCTGGCCAGTATGGCCCACGCCCAGGAACCTGCAGACACCCATCCGGCCCTCACCGCGCCCGCTGGAACCGACCCCACTACAGTCAGTTTTCCTTTTGAGCGGGTCCAAACCCCAACGGCTGTTGACTTGGCCTGCGCCGGCTTCGTCAGCAGACAACTCGTTCCCAATGCCAATTTTGTGGCTGGCGATTTGTACACTCCAACCGTGACCAAGAACAGTAATGGCGAAGTGGTATATCTGGCAGGAAAAGGCTATCAGGTGGGGCAGAAGTACACGGTCGTGCGTGAACTGCGTGATCCGAACCGCTATGAAATCTTTGCCGGTCAGCATGCCTTGTTGAAAACCATGGGCCAGCCCTACTCCGAGTTAGCTCGAGTGCGCATTATCGATACGCGCAGCAAAATGGCCATCGCAGAAATTGAAATGAGTTGCGATCCGGTGAATCCCGGAGACTATGTTATTCCGTATGTCGAAAAGCCAACTCCTGTTTTCCGTCCTCCGTTGCGCTTCGATCGCTTTATGCCCTCTAACGGCAAATTGACCGGACGGATCGCAATGGCGAGAGATTTCGATTCCGAGATTGGTCCCGGGGTTAAGGTGTATTTGAACGTGGGTTCCAACCAGGGGGTAAAGCCCGGCGACTACTTCCGCGCCGTGCGTAGCTACGAAGCGGACGTGCACGACCCGACCGAATCCCTCTCATTCAAAGCATCCACCAACGAAGATACTCAAGCGCACCAGGCCGCAATTGATCCCAACATGTTCACGAAGACCGGAGGCCCAGTGATCCATGTGCGCGATCTGCCACGCCGCGCCGTGGGCGAAGTTGTGGTTATTGCGACGACACCGACCACCTCCACTGCCATGGTTGTCTTTGCCATGGAGAGCGTGCATCTGGGTGATGATGTGGAACTCGACCAGCCCTAGGGTTCCGCTACAAGAGGTTCGCAGCAACCGAGGAGAAGCACCCGCTTCTCCTCGAAGTTTTTTGCGGGCGGGTTTTAATGATGGAGCAAGGTTGTTCCAACTCCAATCAGCGCCCCGCCCAGCACCAACCACACAGAATTGACCCGATACCGGATCAGCAGGATGAAGCTCAGCCCAGCCAAGACTAGCGTCGTCCAGTCCACGACGGCGGTGCGAAACAGTTGCCCGGACGCGACCGCGATCAAGGCCAGAGCCGCAACATTCACTCCATCCAGCACGGCTCCGGCGAGAGGTGAATGACGCAGTCGCGGAACCAGCGGCCCGCTGATCGCCACGAAGAAAAATGCCGGAAGAAACATGGCGACAGTCGCAACTACTGCGCCGGGAAGACCTCCCAATAGATAACCGATAAACGTTGCCGTCGTCGATATTGGGCCGGGAGTGACTTGTCCCATAGCAATCGCGTCCAACAATTGCCGCTCACTGATCCATCCCAAATGCGTAACCAGGTTGGATCGAATCAACGCCACCAGCACATAGCCGCCACCAAAGAGAATTGCCCCGATCTTTAGAAACACAAGAAAGAGAGCAGTCAGGCCGAATGGGATGGCAACGCCGGATCCGACCGCAACGCCAGTGAGGCCGGTTCCGCCGGCCAACAGAGCCGAAGTAGAAGACGTTGGTTTACTCGAGCGCAGCCCGTAGATGAGGCCAGTTAGCAGGCCGCCGCCCGCGAGTACCGCAAGCTGATCCGCGCCAAGCGCCGTGGCCAGCACAGCGAGCGCACCCACGACCGCAATCCAGGTCGACTTCACCGCCGACTTCGCCAGCTTAAACACGGCCTGCACAATCAGAGCAATCACGATGGGCTTCACTCCATAAAGGACACCGGACACTTGTGGCAGAGACCCGAAGCGGAGATATACCCACGCCAGCGCGGTGACCATTACGGCCGATGGCAAAATAAAACTCGCGCCGGCCACAAGCAATCCCGGCCAGCCAGCTTGAACTCTGCCCACATGAATCGCTATCTCTGTTGAGTTCGGACCAGGGATAAGATTGGTTGCGCCCAGAAAGTCGAGAAACTGCTCCCGCGTAAGCCAGCCACGGCGGGAAACGACCTCGTCTTCCATCATGGCGATATGCGCTGGCGGACCGCCGAAAGCGACCATCCCTATCTTGAGGAAAAGTCGTGCGAGTTCGAGGAGCGAGGTGCGGTGCGCCGCAGGAATCTGGCGCGAATCTTGAGTCGTGGTTAACGGCTCTTGCAAGTCAAACCTCACGTAAAAGTGCTCCGAGGATTGTAATCAAGAGCCGAGCGCTGTCGGAAGTGAAAGAGAAGAACAGAAGTAAAGTCGAAATAGGGCGCCGTGCACCTATTTTGTCTCTCTATCGTCGAACACTTCTGCAGTAAAAGCCTCAAGCGTCGCGCCCTGCTGCCACGCATCGAGCGGGAGGCCCGCTTTGCGGCACGTTTGTCGGATGAAAGTCACGCGGTCCCATTGATGTTCGGCAGGCACCTGAGGCAGGAGTAACCCGCGGCGTCCGCCCTGAACAACAACTAATCCATGCACTCCGATCTCAACTTCTTCCGGCTTGATGACACGCAGCGGCGAAAGAATGCTCAAAGAAACATCGAGTCCAGTGGCTTCCTCAAACGTGACGGGCGAGAAACGCGTGTCCTCAAAGGCGGCCGCGCGCGCAGTTTCAGCCACCGTGCGGAAGACGGAAGCAACTGGAAATACGTAGCCGACACAACCGCGCAAAGCGTTATGGAAATAAATCGTGGTGAAAGCGCCGCGTGGTTCAGCGAGATGCGGCGAAGGAGGGGTCAGAGATATTTCGCGGCGCTCCAAGGCCGAAAGAATGGACTCGTGCGCCAGTTTCAACAAAACCGCGCGTTCGTCAGGGGCGAATTCATTTTGGGCGGTGCAGGCGGTGGCCGATGTGTCAGGTGGTGATTCAGGTTGCGGCGACATCGCGCTTCCTCCGACGGCTGAGGACAAACGCGCGGCGGCGCCTCTTCACTACCTGCCGGTCAATCTTCGACCAGAAGGCGATGAAGTAATCGCCTGCCGATAACAGGGACAACAACACCATGAACCAGATAGCCAGCCGCGCGATCCAATCGACCGGAAAGAAGTAGCCGCCATAGATGGGCCATTCTTTCCAGCGGTGGTCGAGAATGACGGCCACCACGGAAACGATCTGCACCAGCATTTTGAACTTGCCCAGGTTACTGGCTTCGATCGCGAATCCTTCCGAGGCTGCAATCGAACGCAAGCCGCTCACCAGAAATTCCCGCCCGATAATAATTACGGCGATCCACGCCGGGACCATGCTGGGATTGAACTGCACAAGAGTGACAAACGCGGCGGCGATCAGAAGTTTGTCGGCCAGGGGATCAAGTAACACACCCATGGTCGTGATCTGCCCACGTTTGCGCGCCAGGTATCCGTCAATGCCGTCCGTAATCGATGCGGCAATGAACAGAGCTGAAGCCAGCAGTTCCTTTTCCCCACCCGTACTCTGGAAACGGTTGGTGGAAAGAATCCAGATCAGCAGCGGGATACTGCAGATGCGGGTGAGCGTGATGGAGTTGGGAAGGTTCACAGGGGCCGCTGGCGACCGCATGCCGGCACGAATGCCACAACAAGCGATACCAAATTATCCTCCACCACGAACAGCGAAAGCAATGAAGTAAATCTATTTCTGCTTGGCGATGATCTGGTCCTTGATCTTGTCGTAGGTCGCCTGAGGAATAATCTTCTTCCGCACCAGATCCGTCTTCATTTTATAAGGACGCCCATCCACGATCTTCTTCGCATAGGCTTCGCCAATTCCCGGCAGGGCATCGAGTTGTTCCGGCGTGGCCGAATTAATGTCCAGCAGCTTCGCCTTAGTCGTGCTTGCGGCAGTTGCACTCGATGCTCCGGCTTGACTCGCGCTCTGCGCAGCCCCTGCACTGGTAAACAGTCCCAGCGCGAGCAGCGCAACCAGGACCCGCATGATCAGACCCTTTCCCATGGGTTTCTCCTTAGAGCCTCAATCTCGTTTCGCAGCCTTGTAACCCGCCTTTTTGGCCTCGTCCACGGTCATGAATTTTCCGTTCTTGGTTTTGCCATACCACCGTCCGCCTTGGTGATAAACGCCGCTATCGAGGTTCACCCAGACTTTGCCGCTGGCCTTGGCAGCCGCAATGTCCGCTGCCGAAATCGTTGCGGGTTTCGACGACTGGTTGGTTGCAGGCGCCTGTAAAGTTATTGCCGGCGCGCTTACCGCGATCAGAAGCAAGCACACAACCGTCAGCTTCAACCAAGCTCTACGCATGACTTGCAAACCGTGAACCGACAACTGAGAAACTGAATTTCTAACTATTCCGTTGCGAGGCCGCCAACTCAGGCGTAAATGCCACGCTGCCGAATGGTATATGCCACGCGATCGATGGCCAGCATGTAAGCCGCGATCCGGTTGTTGACGGCGTGAGCTTCGGCAAATCTCACCACATCTTCGAAGGCGGCCACCATAATGGTTTCGAGTTGTTCGTTCACTACCGACTCTTTCCAGAAATATCCCTGGCGATCCTGCACCCACTCGAAGTAAGAGGTGGTCACGCCGCCGGCATTGCACAGGATGTCGGGAATCACAAACACTCTTTTGTCCGCCAGAATCTCATCCGCCGAGGCGGTAGTCGGACCGTTCGCACCCTCGGCCAGAATCTTGCACTTTATTCGATCCGCGTTGCGGCTGGTGATCTGGTTTTCGGTCGCGGCTGGAATCAGAATGTCGCAATCGGTGACCAGGAGCTCGGCCGGATCAGCCGCCTCGGCCTCAGGGAAGCCTACCAGCGTCCCATGCTTCTGCCGGTACGCCGAGAGCGCCTTTACGTCGATCCCGTTCTTGTTGTAAAGACTGCCCGTCACCTCGATAATGCCGATAATCTTGTACCCTGCCTGCGCCATGAGCAACGCCGAATTCGAACCCACGTTGCCAAAACCCTGCACGATGACGCGGGTGGATTCGGGGCGCAGCCCGAGTTTCTTGATAGCTTCATCGCAAACGATCATGATCCCGCGCCCGGTGGCCTCGCGGCGTCCCCGCGATCCTCCAATGTTAATCGGCTTCCCCGTGACCACCGCAGTCACGGTCTGGCGCATATGCATGGAATAAGTATCCATAATCCATGCCATCGTCTGTTCGTTGGTATTGACGTCCGGCGCGGGTACGTCTTTCTCCGGCCCGATAAATTCGAATAGTTCCGCCGTGTAGCGGCGGGTCATGCGCTCCAATTCGCCAATCGACATTTTGTGCGGATCGCAAATCACTCCGCCTTTCGCGCCGCCAAAAGGAATATTCACCACCGCGCACTTCCACGTCATCCAAGCCGCCAAAGCGCGAACTTCATCGAGCGTTACGTCGGGGGCATAGCGAATGCCGCCCTTCGAAGGACCACGCGCGATCGAGTGTTGCACGCGGAACCCAGTGAAGACTTCAAGCTTCCCGTTGTCCATGGCCACTGGGATGTGTACGATGAGCTCGCGAGTGGGATACCGCAACACCTTCCATATTCCCTCGTCCAGATTCAGTTTTTGCGCGGCCAGATCAAATCGCGCGGTTTGCGCTTCCGTGGGATTAAGTTCCTGCTCCAGCGAAACCGATTTTGTGGCGGTGGTCATAACGATCTCCGATGATGACGAATTAATAACAGCAATTTAGGAACACCGATTCCGTGCGTGGCCGCAAACCCAAGAAGTATAAGCACCCAACCGCACCGAGGCAAGCCAACCACCGTATTATGGATGGCGCCTGGGCTCGAGCTAAGGTTGCAAAGTGGCTATCTCCCAGCGACAATCGCTGTGGTGGAGAATGTGAATCAACCCGACGTGCCCGCAGGCGGGAATCCATTTCGTCCAGGCGTTATGGTCCTGGTTACGTTGGGCAATCCGAGGGAGAAGTTTTGGGGCGCCATCCTTTCTCTAGCTTCCGAAGGGTTAAGCCTCTGCGGGGTTGAACTCGCTTCATTCGACGACCTGATATCTCTAATCAAAGACGGTGAACCGTTTTCTCCCGGCGTGGTCTTCGTCCCCATGCACCGAGTTGAGCGCATGGAACTCGATCTGCCTGACGGTAGCATCCCGTCACTTTCACAGCGCTTCGCCAGTAAAACGGGTCTTGATCCAGCGTCGGTGCTCATACATCACAGCGGAATCAATTCCCAGACGCCTGGTGGGCAGAAGTGAAGCTGTCCCAACTTCTGACCGCTCCCAACCAGCTCACGCTGCTGCGGATGATGTTCGTGCCTTTCATCGTGATTAATATGGTGGAAGGCCACTACTTATTGGCGTTGATTCTTTTCGTGCTGGCTGGATTCAGCGATGGGCTTGACGGTTTGCTCGCCCGGACTCTCAAGCAGCAGACCGTGTTGGGGCAGTATCTTGATCCCATCGCCGACAAACTGCTGCTGAGTACGATGTTCATGGTGCTCTCAATCTTACATAAGATTCCGTGGAAGTTTACGGTTTTGGTCTTCAGCCGTGACATTACCATTCTGCTAGCCAGCGCCGTGCTCTACGCAATCGCCGGGCTTCGCGACTTTCGCCCCAGCATATTCGGCAAGGCGAACACGTTCGCGCAGGTTGCGGCGGTCTTTTTCGTATTACTGTTCGAAATAAGTAGATCGCGATGGGTTGCTATTGGCCGGCTGGTGTTTTTGCGGGCGACTTTTGCCTTCACGATTATTTCTGCAATGCACTACGTGCTCCTCGTGGGACAGCGTCTACGAGCCCCTCACCAGGTTGCAACCTCGCCCCCGGCCAGCGGCAGGGTTTGACGCGAGCAGCGGGTGTGAGGTTTCGCGCCCGGGCTTTGTTCAATTCGTAGCCTGTCCCACAACTACGTTCACATCGCCCAGAAGTCGGCGAGATCGATATATTCGTATATCGTTACCGGTTGACCGGTCAAGCCAATATCGATTTGTACCTGGAAGCCGACCGCACTGGACCATCCGTTGGGCAAGGAGCCTGCGGGATACACGGCGTTAACGGGATGGACAACACCATCCACTGTCAGCGTGTCGTAATACATGCAGGGTTTGCCGCTGCATCGATCGGTATCTCCTGATACGCGGTGAACATCCCAACGCACATGGTGCCATTCATTAGCCTTGAGCGCGCACTTAACCGAGGTATTCATCCAGTGCCCGTGGAGCTGATCAAATACTTGCCAGAGGCCGTTGACTTGATTGCACTGCGACCCCCACATAAATTCGATCCCCATAGACTTCGAGAAATCGAACTGATCGAACTCGTACGAGCCAGCGACCGAAGCCTTATCGGTTAGATAGATCCAGAGGCTCGTGCTGAGGGAGGTCGCATCATCATCGGCACCGGCGATGAAAGTCCACAACGCGTTGCTATACTCCGGCCCGGTGATTGAGAACTCCATCGAGTGGCCGTCCTTCGAAGGATGCGTGTGGCCGATTGTGTGTGACGTGCTCGTCGGGATTCCATTTCCTCCGGGGTCACAGCTTGGCAGCACACAGACCGGCTTCCATCCAGTCAGCGACTCGTTTACGTTGAGCCGGGTGATGTCGGTATCGTCGGATGGAACTTGCGCAACAGACAATGTGCAAAACAACATAGCGAGACAGAATCCAGCGAGAACTCTATGCGCGATACTCATCTCATCGTCTCCGAAATGCGGCGGGAATTTTGAGCGGAAACGATCTAAATTCCAGGCAGGAAACCCAAAGTCCGTCCGGCTAATCGCTACGCCCCGTGGGAAACCTATCGGAATGGAGCGACGCGCCCTAGATGCCAGAAGTACATGAGTTGCACCGCGGTAACCATGGAGGGAGAGTAGATAATCTCTGCGGATCTAGCGGCGGCTTCGAACCGGCTTCAGCTCGCGGATCTTCGGACCGGAAACGAACTCATTCCCGGCGAGGACGTAGCGGAGCGGGCGTTCGGCTGCTTTTGTGATTCCGATTCGCGGCGTTGTGAGAATACGACGCACCCGGTATCCATCATCAGCGATGAAGAGGTCAGAAGATGAGCTGGTCAGGTCCTTGCCGTTATCCCGTTCCCGCGTAATGCCGAACGCCTCAGCCAACCGGCCCGGACCGCTGGTTAACTTCCGTAGGTCGCGAGGTGAATTGATCGACACATTTCGTAGCTCCGCCATTTCTTCAATTCCAGTTAGCGGCTCGACCGCTCGGAAAAGGACCCCGCCCGCAACTCCCTCGGGCAAACACGACACATTCAGACAGTAGTGATTGCCGTAGATGAAATAAATGTAAGCATAGCCCGGAGGCCCAAACAGTACAGCATTACGCGGCGTACGCCCGGCAAACGAATGCGATGCCGGATCGTTTTCTCCGAGGTAAGCTTCAACTTCGACGATGCGCGCAGTAAGAAATTGCTTCGCATCTTTGCGCACCAGCACTTTGCCCAGTAATTCGCGGCTAACTCGGCGGGGATCACGATCGTAGAATTCACGCGGCAAGGGACTTCGAAGTCGGGAGATTGGCGCGGTCGGGATCAAAGATTCTCGATTTCGCGAACGAGCCGAGGCTAAGCTCACCTAAGCCCGCTTTTGCCGGGGCGAGAGCATGGCGAGAATTTCGCGGAGGCCTTGCCGGATTTGCTTCAGATCAGGCGAAGTGCGTTCGGGGAAAGGCAGGGGCGCCTGTTTCTTGTCGCCTTTGTGGTCTGCGCGCAAATGTTGCCGCGCGCCCGCGATGGTGAATCCTTCCTCATAAAGAAGTTTTTTTATTCGCAGGACATTTTCAACGTCTTTGTGGCGATACATGCGCTGTCCAGTGCTGCCCTTAACCGGCTTGAGTTGAGGGAACTCAGTTTCCCAGAACCGCAGGACATATGCCGGCAAACGGCACAACTGGGCAACTTCTCCGATCCGGAAATAGAGTTTGTCAGGGATGACCACGTCGGCGGTCTTAACAGATTTCGCCGCGGCTTTGTTGCGAGAGCTCATCGAGGTTCGAGAAGTGGCCTGCATCGCAGACTGCGCCTCACTCCCTATCGCGTTTCTAGCACGACCGGGCGCTTGGAACAACCCCTCATTTCGGGCACCCCGTTATTGGTCGGACTCGCGATCAGGGAATCAAATAAAAAACCCCCGGAGAGGTGCTTCTCTCGAGAGGCTTTTCTGAACTTTCTGTTGTATGCGAAGTATCGTCTCGCGAACGGTTAGTGTTTCTTTTTCTTGGCAGCCTTTTTCTTTGCTGGCATGAAGTTTCCTCCGTGAACAATTTTCCCTTGAAAGGGGGCCCAAATTCAAAATCGTTGCCCAATTGTAGTAGGCGCAACGAAGCTACCACAAGATATTGAGGACTATTACTTTCATTGTCAATAGAATTCTTCAATAACGAGGTTCCATCTGAGCAACCTAGTCGCCACCGTGTCGTACACTTGCAGCCGTCCTTCTATTCCGCCATGCGTTCCGCCAATACGACACGGGATCCCATCGAACTAGAAATATTCAAGAACATTTATCACTCGATTGCGGAAGAGATGGGCGCGGCGCTGCGGCGGACTGCTTTTTCCCCCAATATCAAAGAACGTCGTGACTACTCGTGTGCCGTGTTCGATTCTGATAGCGAAGTGATTGCGATGGGGGATCACATGCCGGTTCACCTGGGCTCGATGCCAATGTCGGTGCGTGCGGCAATCGATCAGTTTGACCTTGAACCCGGAGACGTGGCGATGTTGAATGACCCGTTTCGCGGGGGAACTCATTTGCCGGACATCACGCTGGTGGCGCCGGTGCACGTGCGGCCATGGAACTCTCGTTCAAAAGCAAAGAATATGCGGCCGGATTTTTACGTCGCCGCGCGTGCCCACCATGCAGACATTGGCGGCGCTTATCCGGGTTCGATGGGTCTTTGCCGCGAGATCTATCAGGAAGGGTTTCGCATTCCGCCGGTCAAGATCATGCGTGCTGGAAAGCTGCAATCCGATGTTCTTGCGCTTGTTCTGAGTAATGTCCGGACGCCGCAGGAACGCGAAGGTGACCTGGGCGCACAGATCGCCGCCTGTCATACCGGGGCGCAGCGCCTGGACGAAATCTGTCGCCGCTACGGCTTGGAACGAGCCAAAAAGGCTGCGCAAGAGTTGCTCGACTATTCTGAGGAGATGATGCGGGCATTCCTCGATCAGGTTCCGAGTGGAATCTACCGAGCCGAAGACTTTCTGGACGATGATGGAATCAGCACGAAACCAGTGAAAATTGCGGTGACGCTAAAGTTTGCAAAGCGTCCACGAGGCCGATCGTCTAATCCGTCCAGATCAGGTCGGAGATACTCGCCCAGGAAAACAGTGACGGTGGACTTTACCGGCAGCGATCCACAAGTCGAGGGTAGCGTGAATGCCGTAAGGGCCATCACGTATTCGGCATGCTTTTATGTTTTCCGTTGTCTGCTGGCGGAAGACGTACCTGCGACTGCGGGGTTGATGCGCCCGATTGAGGTCATCGCGCCGGAAGGAACCGTGGTCAACGCCCGTCCTCCGGCTGCGGTCGCTGGTGGAAACGTGGAAACCTCGCAGCGCATTGTGGACGTGCTGCTGCGGGCATTGGCGCAAGCGATTCCAGAGCGAATTCCAGCGGCAGCATCGGGAACGATGAACAACCTGACTATCGGCGGGATCGATCCTCGAACCAATGAACCCTTCGCTTACTACGAAACTATCGCGGGTGGCATGGGAGCACGGCCGTCGAAGCCGGGAGTCTCCGGCATCCACACGCACATGACGAACTCCCTCAACACTCCCGCCGAGGCTTTGGAGTATGCCTATCCGTTACGTGGGCGGCAATATTCGCTTCGCCCGGGTAGTGGTGGCGAGGGCAAGTATCGAGGTGGCGATGGAATCATCCGGGAGATCGAAGTTCTCACTGACGCCGAGGTCACGCTTTTGTCGGACCGGCGCCAGCATGGGCCGTATGGGCTGGCGGGCGGCAAAAATGGCGCACCGGGCAAAGCCACGGTGATTCGCAAAGATGGCTCGCTGCAAGAGATGGCTGGCAAGTTCAATACTCGGCTGTGTAAAGGCGAACGGATTCGCATTGAGACGCCGGGCGGCGGCGGATGGGGTCAGCGATAGTGACTTTCTAAGCCTGGCGGACGGCGGAAGAATCCGTGCGCTTCGAAGCGAATCCAACAATTAAGATCGATTTTGACAACCAACTCGAGAGGGAAGCCACAATGAATACCGATATTGCCACGCACTATCTTGATGAAGTCCGCCGCCAGTTCACTGGGCACAAGCGCCTTGCTGAACGCGCTATGGTTCAGCTGAAGGACGAAGACTTTTTTGTGACGCTCGATCCCGAATCAAATTCAATCGCGATCCTGGTCAAGCACCTGGCGGGCAATATGCGCTCGCGGTTTACCGACTTCCTGACAACTGATGGCGAGAAGCCGGATCGCAACCGCGACCAGGAATTCGAGATAACAGCGGCGACAAACCGCGCGGACGTCATGCGCTGGTGGGAAGAAGGTTGGGCGCGCGTGTTCGCGGCCGTCGAAGCGCTCAAACCCGAGGACGTCATGCGGACGGTCACGATCCGCGGCGAGCCCCATACGGTTCTGCAAGCCACGAATCGGCAAATCGCCCACTATGCGCAGCACACCGGACAAATCGTTTTTCTCGCCAAACACTTCCGGTCGAGCGAGTGGAAAACGCTAAGCATTCCAAGGGGAAAGTCAAAAGAATTTGGCGCCGTCGTCCAGAAATATGACAAAGGCGTGCTTCGGGAAAGTTCGGAGGGCCGTTGACCCTGCCGCAACTCCGCTTTCGGTTAACCTGCGCAGCGGGATGCTAGAATTCAAGGTTTTGGTTTTGAATCCGAACTCATCAGTAAAGGTAGGTCCATGTCCGACACCATGCTGGCGGTGGTAAAAGCAAAAGCCGCACCCGGGGCGGAGATTCGCGAAGTCAAAGTTCCTGCCTTCGGACGCAACGACGTTCTGGTGAAGGTCAAGGTTGCGTCCATTTGCGGCACTGACCTGCACATTTACGAATGGGACCGTTGGGCTCAGAAGCGGATTCACCCGCCGCTCATCCCGGGCCACGAATTCTGTGGCGAGGTCGTAGCTTTTGGCGATGAAGTCACCAGCGTCAAGGAAGGCGACTTTGTCTCCGCCGAAATGCATGTGGCTTGCGGCAAGTGTCTGCAGTGCCGCACCGGGGAAGCGCATATTTGCCAGAGCGTGAAGATTATCGGGGTCGACGTCGATGGTGCATTCGCGGAATACGTCGTGATTCCGGAGTCAAACATCTGGAAGCTGGACCCTGCGATCCCGCAAGAGTACGCCTCGATCCTCGATCCGCTGGGTAACGCTGTTCACACCGTGCTGGCAGGCGAGGTTGCGGCCAAGACCATCGCCATCACGGGATGCGGGCCTATCGGATTGTTCTCTATCGCAGTGGCGCGAGCCGTGGGCGCGGCCCAAGTGTTTGCCATCGAAGTAAACGAACACCGGCGACGGCTCGCGGAAAAGATGCATGCGGATTTAACGCTCGACCCATCGAAACAGGATGTGAAGTCCATCCTCATGGAGCGAACTGACGGGTTTGGCGTCGATGCAGTCCTCGAAATGGCCGGGCATCCCGACGCCATTCGAACCGCGTTCGACATCGTACGGAGCGGTGGGCGCATTTCCCTCCTCGGCCTCACCTCCAAGCCAATCTCTCTCAATTTTTCCGAAGACATTATTTTTAAGGGCATCACTGTCCAGGGCATCAACGGCCGCCGCATGTATCAGACCTGGTATCAAATGACGGCGTTGCTCAAGAACGGCAAGCTCGACCTGCACCCGGTGATTACGGACCGCATTGCGATGAAAGATTTTTCGACGGCCATGGAGCGCTTGAAGACGGGAGAGGCGAGCAAAATCCTGGTGTATCCGAACGGAACAAGGTAGATGGAAATTTCAAGAATCAGCTAAGCTTCCGCGGGCACGTGTACGATCTTTTTCTGGATCGCATAGGTCACCAGTTGAGCCTTGTTGTGGATATCGAGCTTCCGCATCAGGTTAAACCGGTGGGCTTCCACGGTCTTAACGCTGAGGCCCAGTACGCTAGCAATCTCTCTCGCGGAGTTGCCTTCCGCAATCATTTTCACCACCTCACGCTCTCGAGGCGTTAGGCTGGAACGGCGTGAATTCACGACGACCTGCTCCACAGACACAACTCCCTTTGGCCAAAGTAAATGCAAGGAGGGCTTCCAGCGGCAAAAAGCGCGCCGGACGGCCCAAGACGGGTTCAGAAAGCTTACGAGTATTGTACAAGTCTCTAGCCCATTCGTCACTGCGAAAAGTTGTGTTGGAACCCTGGGCACTGGAGCGAAAAGGTAACTCGCTCCTTCATCGGATACAATCCAGAGCAATGCTCCGCTATTTCACATCGGGCGAATCCCATGGGGAAGCTCTGGTCGCCTTCTTGTCAGGCATGCCCGCTGGATTGAAAGTCGATCAGGGTTTCGTGGATCGCGAACTCTGGCGGCGACAGCAGGGCTATGGACGAGGCGGCCGCATGAAGATCGAGCGAGATACCGCTCATATCCTTTCCGGAGTCCGCCACGGCATCACGATCGGTTCACCCATCGCCGTTCTGCTGGAGAATAAGGATTGGAAAAACTGGCAGGAGTCGCTTCCCGTGGAAGAAGGAGATCCCACGAAGCACAAGCGCGTGGCGTCGCCGAGACCGGGCCATGCGGATCTTGCGGGTGCCCTGAAGTACAATTTCACGGACGCCCGCTACGTTCTCGAACGCGCTTCCGCCCGCGAATCGGCAGCGCGAGTAGCGATCGGTGGCCTGGCAAAACTGCTGGCGCGCGAATATGGGATTGAAGTACTTAGCCACGTTGTTTCTGTGGGCGATGCATCGATCGAAGGCGCTGAGATTCCCTGGGAACGTATCGCTCCGTTGCGCGATCGCGAGGAAGTTCTGCTCAATTGCGCCGATGCAAGCGCCGAGTCGCGGATGAAGGAAGAAGTTGACCGGGTGCTCAAGACCGGAGATTCAGTCGGCGGCGTATTTGAAGTGGTTGCCCACAATGTCCCGCCCGGGCTGGGCACTTACGCGCAATGGGACGAACGTCTGGATGCGCTGCTGGCGGCCGCGGTAATGTCGTTGCAAGCGGTCAAGGCAGTCGAGATTGGCTCCGGCATTACGGCCGCCGCTTCCCTCGGTTCCGCGGTGCATGATGAAATAGGGTACAGCGAATCCGCGGGCTTTTCCGGATTCACTCGCAACCGTAACAATGCTGGAGGAATTGAAGGCGGCGTTTCGAATGGAGAGGACATCCGCGTGCGCGGTTACCTCAAACCGATTTCGACATTGCGTCGTCCGCTGCAGTCGGTGGATTTCGCCACACGCGAGCCCGTGAAAGCCGCCTACGAACGCTCCGATGTATGCGTTGTGCCAGCGGCTGGCGTGGCCGCGGAAGCCATGGTGGCATTAACGCTGGCCCGCTGCGCGCTGGAAAAATTTGGCGGCGACTCCATGGGAGAAACGTTGCGAAACTATAAAGGCTATGCTGAGCAGTTAAGAAAATACTAACTACGAACGACTCAATGATCTATCCCATCGTAAAGTTTGGAAACCCTGTCCTGGAAAAACCGGCGGAACCAGTTACGGTTTTTGACGACGAGCTGAAAAAACTCGTCGAGGATATGTTCGAGTCCATGTACGAGGCCCATGGAGTCGGCTTGGCGGCGCCGCAAATCGGAATCTCGCAACGACTCGCGGTCATTGATGTGACCTTCAAGGAAGACCCCGATGCCAAGCTCGTCCTGGCGAATCCCGAGATTCTCCACACCGAGGGCAAACATACTCAGCCCGAAGGCTGCCTCAGCATTCCGGAATTTCGTGAGCCGGTGTCCCGCGCGCGCAAGGTGACAATTCGCGCTCAGGATGTGAATGGGAAGTGGTACGAGAAAACCACCAAAGAAGGCGAAGAACTGCTGGCGCGCGCCTTCCTTCACGAAACGGAACACTTGAATGGCAAGCTTTACATCAGCCACATCAGCGCGCTGAAGCGTGACCTCATGAAGCGTAAGATCCGCAAACTGATGAAGGCGGGAGAGTGGTAGAAATTGAATCATTGAGTGATTGAATCATTGAATCAATGGCTCAATGACTCAATGAGTCAATCCCTTACTCTGGTTTTTTGCGGCACGCCTCGCTTCGCGGTCCCTACTCTCGAGGCGCTGGTCCACGCGGGCTTCCCGGTTGGTTTGGTCGTCACGCAGCCGGACAGGCCCAGAGGCCGCGGCCTTGCGCTAGCTCCGTCGGCAGTAAAGGAGTCTGCTCTCGCGCTTCAATTACCGGTCACGCAGCCAGACAGCATCAAGAACAATGACGAATTCCGTGCCCAGCTCACTGCTCTCAAGCCCGACGCTATTATCGTGGTCGGCTATGGGCGCATCATTCCGCAGTGGATGATCGACTTGCCGCGGTTCGGCAACATCAATCTACATGCGTCCTTGCTGCCCAACTATCGTGGGGCGGCGCCTATTCAGTGGGCGGTCGCGCGGGGCGAAATCGTAACCGGGGTCACCACTATGCGAATCGACGCGGGACTTGATACCGGCGACATTCTGATGCAGACAGAAGTTCCTATCGAACTCACCGACACTGCCGAGACCCTTGCTCCCGCGCTGGCTGCAATCGGCGCAGGTTTGATGGTCGACACTTTGCGCGGGCTGCAAGCCGGTACAATCGCGCCGCGCCCGCAGGATCACGCAAAAGCAACGCTCGCGCCCATCCTGAAAAAACAAGATGGCCGAATCGACTTTCGCCAAACTGCGCAAGAAATCTGTAATCGGCTTCGCGGATTCCAGCCTTGGCCAGGCGCCTTCGCAATTTTCCGCGGCAAGAACCTTCACGTTTGGCAAGCAGCCGTGTCACAACACTCACTCCCGCCTGGGGAACTTCGGGTCGAGAGTAACTGCCTGTTCGTGGGATGCGGAGAAGGCACGGCCCTCGCACTGTTCGAGGTGCAACCAGAAGGCAAGAAGCGCATGCCAGCAGGGGACTTCGTTCATGGCTATCGTCCTCAAAGTGGCGAAAAACTGGGGTTGTAGTCGAGGCCTGAGAACCGAGAACTGAATGCCTATCTCTCCCGCTCGCGTCGCGGCTTTCGACATTCTGCTTCGAGTTGACCGCGATGACTCTTACGCCTCGGAGTTGCTGCACTCTTCAGGCAACGCGGGACTCTCGTCTGCCGATCATGGCTTAGCGACCGAGTTAGTCATGGGCGTTCTGCGCTGGCGATCGCTGTTGGATCAGAACATCGCAGAACGTTCTTCGCAGAAGCTCACCCGACTCGATCCGGAGGTTCTTACCGCTTTGCGTCTCGCAGCTTACCAATTGCTTCTTCTGGATCGTGTACCCGAGCGCGCGGCCGTGCACGAGAGCGTGGAGTTAGTGAAGCGCGCCAGGAAGCGGTCTGCAGTACCTTTCGCCAATGCTGTTTTGCGAAAGTTTGCTGGAGCTGCAAGTGGCAATGCTGGCGTGTCCGCCATCGACAATGCCCAAGGGCCAGCGGAGCTGGCGGCCTTTTCCGCGCACCCGCTTTGGTTAGTCGAGCGTTGGATTTATGAATTTGGGTTTGAGGCTGCTAAAGGTGTTTGCGCTTACGACCAACGAATTCCACAAACCGCCATCCGCGTGACCAATGCCACGATTGCCGACGAACTTCAGAAGCAAAACATCCAACTATCTCCGGGTCAATTGCTAACATCGGCGCGACGCCTCGTCGCAGGCGATCTCACTACCACGCGACCTTTCCGCGACGGCCAAGTAATGATCCAAGATGAAGCGTCGCAACTGGTTTCGCTCCTCGTCGGCCATGGAGCAAATATCCTCGATTGTTGTGCGGCACCCGGGGGGAAGACGCGAACCCTCGCCGAGCGCAACCCCAACGCAAGGATCGTCGCCACGGACTTGCATGCTCATCGCGCTCGCATGCTGCGCAAACTCGTCATCGCGCCGAATGTTCAAGTGATCGCTGCGGATGCCCGCAACCTTCCACTGACCGCACTGTTCGATCGCGTGTTGGCCGACGTTCCCTGCTCGGGCACGGGTACGCTGGCCCGCAACCCTGAAATCAAATGGAGGCTCAAGCCCGAAGATTTGACAGACCTCCAGGGACGGCAGGTGTCCATTCTGCGATCCGCCATGCAGCGCGTCTCCCCAGGTGGGAGGATCGTCTATTCGACCTGCTCGCTGGAGAAGGAAGAGAACTCGGAGGTCGTGGATGCAATATCCGCCGACCACTCTTTCCGCGTACTCGATTGCCGGATTGAGCTGGAGCGCCTTCGCTCGCAAGGCGAACTAGCGTGGAAGGACATCGAGTCGCTAACCAGCGGACCGTACTTGCGAACCATCCCGGGGGTGCATCCCTGCGATGGATTCTTCGCGGCAATCCTGGAAAAAATCTAGCCGGGGCTTTTCACAGATGTACTCGAATAGGAACTGGTTTTATGATCCGCGTTGATCTGCGAAAATCCGTGGCTGGACCTTAGCGCACTTCGAAGTTGACCGCCGAACCCGCGACGATCTTCGCTCCGGGCGCAGGATTCTGCGAGACGATGACGCTGGAAGGCGTGGGCTCGGGCGGAGGTAACGGTGCGGTGGGCGGTGTTCCGACTGGAGATTCTGCGGTTGGGGCGGGAGGCGATGCAACTGATGGCGTAATGCTGACCGTCCCCAATCGGAAGCCCGAATCCTGCAAAACCAGAGTCACGCCTCCCAACGCCTGCCCGGTGAAGTTGGGCATCAAAAACGCCTGCGGCAATGCAGCTTCGGTCGTCAACAGGCTGATCTTAGGCGCCGCGATGCCGCTGGCGTTCGGAGCAGGGCTCTGTCCCAGTACCTGGTCTGGGGGTGGGCCACTCATTTCGATCCGCGCTACTGAACCTACGTCCAATCCTCGGCGCAGAATATTGATCTGTGCTGCACGCGGACTCTCCCCAAGCACATTGGGAATCTCCACCCGCTGTGGCCCCAGACTGTCGGCGACCCGTATCTGCCAGCCTCGCCGCACCTGTGTACTCGGAGCTGGGAGTTGCGAAAGAATTCTTCCTTCGGGAATTGAAGCACTGTAGTATTGCCGTTCGACTTCCATTTGGAAGCCGGCCGCGTCGGCGATTCTCCGCGCCTCAGCCGGCGTCTTGCCAACCAGATCGGGGACAGACACCTCGCGCCCATGAATGGCAAATCGCATCGCCGTTAATGCCGACACCAGTGCAACCACCAGCAGAACCAGCGTTAGCAAGATGAATCGAAAGAAGGCCTTCATTGCGCTTTGCAATTATAGCCAGAACTCAGGAGGTCCTGGGCAGCCCTCCAGCTTTGAAAATGTAGTCGTCATCTCGCAAACATCCGCCCACCCGCACTGGCCGGTCATCCTATACTGTGGGGATGCCGCCCGAGACTGACCTTATCGCGCTGCTGCAACGCTACTGGGGCTACAGCGCGTTTCGGCCGCTGCAGGAAAAGATTGTGCTCAGCCTGCTCGGCGGCCGCGATACTTGTGTGGTCATGCCTACCGGGGGCGGCAAGTCTCTGTGCTACCAACTGCCGACGTTGGCCTCGGGCAAGACCGCAATCGTAATCTCGCCACTGATCGCGCTGATGCAGGATCAGGCAGTCCAGCTTGCGCAAATGGGCATTCCCGCTGCCGTTCTAAACAGCACCCAGACGAGCGGGGAGCAATCGAACGTCACGAAAAAAGCTTGCGCGGGGGAATATCGACTGCTGTATCTCTCGCCCGAGCGATTGGCGCGCGCAGACACGACCACACTGTTACGGCGCATCCCAATTGCATACTTTGCCATTGACGAGGCCCACTGCATATCAGAATGGGGACACGAGTTTCGCCCCGAATATCGCCAGCTGAGTTCGCTGCGCGTCAACTTCCCTGATCTCCCCATCGCCGCATTCACCGCTAGCGCAACCGGGCGGGTCCGTCACGACATCCTAACGCAGCTTCAACTGCGGGACCCGGCCAAGTATATTGCGAGCTTCCATCGAGCTAATCTGCGATATGTGGCGAGGCAATGTGAATATGGAGAGCAGCCGACTCTGCTAGTGAACGCTGTCCGCAACTACGCCGACGGCGCCATCATCGTCTATGCGCCTACGATCGCGCGGGTGGAAGAGACGGTTGACTTCCTCGAGGAGCAGGGGATACCGGCCATCGCTTATCACGGCCAGATGGAAAAAGATCAGCGGCGGCTCAATCAGGAACGCTGGATGGCGGACGAGGTGCGCGTACTGGTTGGAACCATCGCCTTCGGGCTCGGCATCAACAAGGCCACAGTGCGCGCCGTGATCCATCTCTCGCTGCCCCAGTCGATCGAGCAGTATTATCAGGAAGCTGGACGCGCCGGTCGCGATGGCCTACCCGCTGATTGCCTGCTGTTGTGGCAGAAACGCGATGCCGGCCTGCTGGTTTACTTCATCGAGAAGATCAGCGACGCGGCCGAGAAAGACCGGGCCTGGCAGCGTTATCACACGATCCGCCGCTTTGTGGATTCAGCCAGTTGTCGTCACCGTGAAATCTGCCTGCATTTCGGGGAAACTCCGAAGTGGACCTCATGCGACGCCTGTGATGTATGTAGTGGCTTGCCCGCGTTCTTGTCGGCACCTGCACCCACTGGGCGAACCAGGCGGCGCAAGGGTTCCAGCGATGCGAGTGTTCTGCAGCGGCAGGTCGCTGCGCCAGGACCACCGCGCGTGGAAACTCCTTCGGACGTCGATCCTGAATTGCTTGAGTATCTTCGAGAGTGGCGTCGGGGAGTAGCGAAAGAAGACAAAGTTGCTTCTTTCGTAGTCATGCATGACAGTTCGCTCGACGAGATTTGCCGCCGTCGCCCAGCATCGCTGGCAAGCATCCGCGGCATTCCTGGATTCGGCGAGAAGAAAACCGAACGCTACGGCCAGAAAATTCTGCAGGTCCTGGCGCAGTTCAAGAACGGCGCACGCGCAAGCGCGCCTCTTGAAGTAAAGTCGAAGCCTGCCGAAGAAACCATCCGCTTGCTGGGCGAAGGGCGCTCATTCCTCGAGATTGCAAACCTTCGCGGCCGCCACCTCGGTTCCGTCGTCGGCTTAATCGCTAATCTGGTTGAAAAGGGAGAGTTGCAATTCCAGCCAGCGTGGGTCGGCGAAGCCAAACTGGCCAGCATTGAAGAAGTCTGCGCTCGGCTTGGGACCCGGGCGCTCAAGCCGCTCAAAGACGCTCTTCCGACCGACATCACCTACGAAGAGATTCGCCTGGTCGTCGCCAGACTTCATAGTCAGCGAGAAAAGACAGCGTAAGACGCTCGGCCCGCCGCCAGGCGTTTAGCGCTGGTTTATGATGGCTGGTTGGCGTTTGATTAATTTCGTGTCCGGCCCTGAGGCTTCACTATGAGTGCTCCGACGATTCCCGCAGAGAAAACACACCTGACCCGCGAAGAGATCAACCGCAAGCAGAAGGAATACATATTTCCTTCGGTCACGAATTACTTCTCCGATCCGCTCCCCATGGATCACGCTCTAATGCAGCACGTCTGGGACGTCGAGGGCAAAAAGTATCTGGACTTCTTTGGCGGCATCGTGACCATCAGCGTGGGCCACTGCAATCCGCGTGTTATCGAGCGCACTAAAGCGCAGATTGACCGACTGCAGCACGTCTCCACATGCTTCCCCAACGAGCCGATGGTCACGCTGGCGGAAAAGCTGGCCCAGATCACACCTGGAGCTTTAAAACAATCGTTCTTTACCAGCAGTGGCACCGAGGCCAACGAGACCGCGATCCAGGCGGCGCGCATGCATACCGGAAACTTCGAAGTGGTCGCGCTGCGCCACGGCTACAGCGGACGCTCGTCGCTGGCGCGCGGGCTGAATGGCATGAGCACCTGGCGGCGCGGCACGATCGAAGTTGGCATTGTTCATGCCATGAATCCATATTGTTACCGTTGCCCGCTGGGATTGAAGTACCCCGACTGCGAAGTCGCGTGCGCCAAGGATATCGAAAACACGATTCAGTTCTCGACCTCCGGACGCATCGCCGCGTTTCTGGCGGAGCCGATCCAGGGCGTTGCTGGTTTTGTCACGCCTCCGAAAGAATATTTCAAGATCGCTTTCAACATCGTGAAGCAATATGGCGGCGACTTCATTGCCGATGAAGTGCAGACCGGATGGGGACGCACGGGTCGAAAGTGGTTCGGTATCGAACACTGGGAAGTTGAGCCCGACATGATTACCGCAGCCAAAGGCATGGGAAACGGCATACCGATCGGGCTGACCGTGGCCAAGCCCGAGATTGCCGATTCATTTCAAGGGCTGACGATTTCGACGTTCGGCGGAAACCCTGTCACGTGCGCGACTGCCAAGGCTGTCATCGATGTGATCGAAGAAGATGACTTGCGAACTAACGCCGCGGAAGTCGGCGCCTATTTCCGCGAAAAACTGGAAGATCTCCAAGAAAGGCATTCGCTAATTGGCGATGTTCGTGGAATGGGCCTGATGCAGGCGCTCGAATTGGTCGAAGATCGCGCCACGAAGCAGCCATCGCCGGCAGGGACAAACGCAATGATGGAGGAAGCTCGCAAGCGCGGTTTGCTGGTCGGCAAAGGTGGCTTCTATGGCAATGTAATTCGCATGTCGCCTCCACTGAATATTTCAAAGGCGGATGTCGACGAGGCCATGCGCATTTTGGACGAGAGCTTCGAAGCGGTCAAGAAGTAAAATTCGCCTCGGATTGCGTCGGCTAACACGGATCCCAAACCATCAGTGCGCTTCTTCGGCGGCTGGCGCCGTATCCGCCGTGTCCACTTGTACCGGCCTTGGCGGCAAGTCAGGCATCGGCTGAAATTCTCCCGGATCCTTGCCAGCCAAGGCAACTTTCATGAAATCCATCCAGACGGGGAGCGCGGCTCGGGCTCCGGTTTCCTTGGCTCCGAGGGATTTCTTCTCGTCATAACCAATCCAGACTCCGGTGGTCATTGCGGGTGAAAAGCCAACAAACCAGGCGTCGGTGAAATCGTTGGTCGTGCCGGTTTTGCCCGCCAGCGGATACTTCATGCTGGCCGCGGCAATTCCGGTTCCGTGCAGCACGACTTCCCGTAGCATGATGGTCATGATGCGAGCCGTGCGAGCGCTGATCACGTCTTTCACGTCGGGAAAATCTTCCTCTAGCACGCGGCCTTCGTAGTCTTCAACTTTCGTGATGTAGCGTGGCATGATGCGAACGCCGTCATTCGGGAAAACGCTGAAGGCGGAAGTCTGCTCGAACAAGGTAACTTCGGCCGCGCCCAATGCCACGGGCAGGTACGCCGGGATATTGGAAGTAATCCCGAAGCGATGCGCGTAATCGATCACAGTCCTAATTCCGACACGGTCCGCGAGCTTGAGCGCAGGAATGTTGCGCGATTGCGCGAGCGCTCGCCGCAGAGTTATCGTGCCTTCAAACTTCTCATCATAATTGTGGGGCGTGTACGGACCGGATGCGGTCTGGAAAGTGACAGGGGCATCGAGGATGGTGTCGTCCGGTCTGGCTCCCTGATCAATGGCAGCAGTATAGACGTAAGGTTTGAACGACGATCCGACTTGTCGTAGCGCCTGGGTAGCGCGATCGAATTTGGACAACTCAAAGTCCCGCCCGCCGACCATCGCCTTGATCTCGCCGGTGGCATTGTCGATTGCGATCAATGCACCCTGCGTGCCCGAGTCCTGCTCCAGGCTCACTCGCGCCTTGCCCTCGCTGCCGAGGGTGACGATTTTCAGATACACAACGTCACCCGGCTTCAGAATCTCCAGAAATTTGTGTTGAGTCCAGACTGCGTCGGCTGGCAGCAGGGTTGCGGTATATCGGCCGAATTTGACGGTCGCTGATCCGGGCGCAACGGCCATCACCAAACCGTGGATGTAACCGTTGACCTCGGGTTCCTCGTCCCAGTCAGGATGCTGATAGTTGGCGAGAGTTGTGCCCTCGGTCAGCACATTTTCCAGATGGCCTTTCCACCCATGGCGGCGTTCATATGTGGATAGGCCGTCGAGCACGGCTTGATTCGCGGTCCGTTGCAGATCCATGTCGAGGGAAGTATGAACTCGCAATCCGCCCTCGAGAACCTGATTGCTGCCATATTTGTTTTCCAGATAGCGCCGAATCTCCTCGACGAAATAAGGCGCCAGCGAGTTGGGATCGTGCTGCAGCCTTAGCTCTATGGGTTTGTTACGAGCCTCGACGGCTTGTCGCGCCGTAATCTTGCCGTCCTCCAACATGCCATTGATAACCAGGTTGCGGCGCTTGATCGCGCGATCGGGATGGTTAATGGGAGAATAAAATCCCGGCGCTTTCGGCAGCCCCGCCAGCAGCGCGGCTTCTTCAAGGGTGAGTTTCTTCGCTGGCTTACCGAAGTAGTATTCCGACGCGGCTTCGAACCCATAGACTCCATGTCCAAGAAAAATCTGATTGGCATAGAGAGTGAAAATCTGTTCCTTGGTAAAGCGGCGCTCGATTTGAATGGCCAGCAAGGCTTCCTCGATCTTGCGATGAAAGGATCGATCGGGCGAGAGGAATAGGTTGCGCGCTAGTTGCATGGTGAGAGTCGACGCACCCTGCACTCTCCCGCCAGATTCAATGTCGCGATATGCCGCGCCAGCGATTCGCCACACATTGATTCCCCAGTGACGATAGAAATCTTTGTCCTCAATCGAAATCAGGGCATCGCGCAACACCTGCGGAAAATCGTTGTATGACGCCACCACTCGCC
>Ga0228598_1000001_pt1 | contig 38540 bp, 29 predicted proteins | sample CZU4metagenome_FD_182726 | JGI IMG/M metagenome (GOLD analysis project Ga0228598, IMG submission 182726) | Spruce rhizosphere microbial communities from Bohemian Forest, Czech Republic - CZU4 | ecosystem: Host-associated > Plants > Roots > Rhizosphere | place: Czech Republic: South Bohemian... | reverse complement strand
TTTTCAGCTCAGCCCGAGCAACACCTTGACTGTCCGTTATCAGTATTACCGGGATAGCGAGACCAATGATGGTGTCGGACAGTTTTCTCTTCCTTCCCAGGCTTACAACACGACTTCGGTCGAGCACACAGTGCAGATCAGCGACACGCAGGTCGTGAACACGAACATTGTGAATGAAACGCGATTCCAGTATCTCCGCGACGACAACAGTCAGACGGTGCCGAATTTCTCGCCCACCATATCCGTGCTGGGAGCGTTTACAGGGGGAGGAAATCAGATCGGAAATAGCTCCGACACACAGAACCACTACGAATTGCAGAACTACACTTCCATCGTTCACGGCAACCACTTAATAAAATTCGGTGGGCGGCTGCGCGCCATGACGGACTCCAACGTCTCGAACCAAAATTTCAACGGCGCATTTACGTTCTCTACTTTGTCCAACTACGAGATCAATGTGCAGCCGGGAACCTCATGCCTGTCGTTGCTGATAGCGGCATTGCCGACTGTACCCACGAGCACTGCGTTAGCCAACTGCGGCGCCAGCCAATTCTCAATTACAACCGGGCAGCCGCTGTCCGAGGTCAATCTTGTGGATGTCGGCCTCTACGCACAGGATGATTGGCGAATCCGTCCCAACATGACGCTCAGCTATGGCCTGCGCTTTGAAAGCCAGAGCGACATCCACGATCACGCCGATTTCGCTCCTCGACTAAGCTTTGCCTGGGGACTGGGCGGCGGAGGGAAGAAGGCGGCCCCAAAGACGGTGCTCCGCGCCGGATACGGTATCTTCTACGATCGCTTCCCATACAACCTTGTGCTGCAGGCAGAGCGTCTAAATGGGTTTACCCAACAACAAACGATTGTTCCGGGGCTCACGTTTGGAAACACTCCCGTGGAGCAGCCTTCTCCAACTCGCTATCAAATCGCTTCTGACCTGAGAGCGCCATACACCATGCAATCAGCAGTCGGCGTGGAGCGTCAACTTGCGAAAAGCACGACTGCGGCCGTCACTTACATAAATTCTTATGGGGAGCATCAGCTTTTCCTCCGCAACGCGAACGCTCCCTTGCCGGGTACCTATCCTCCCGGTATACGGCCTTTCGGAGGCACGGACAACATTTATCAGTACGACTCTGAGGGGATATTCCGGCAGAACCAGTTGATCGTCAATTTACGGACCAGCATTGGATCGAAGCTTTCGCTTTTCGGCTTTTATACGCTCAATTATGCCCACAGCGACTTGGGAGCCGGTTCAGGTGGCAGTGCTGCAGGATTTTCTCCGGGCACCTCGACGATCAGCGCCAACTTTCTGTCGAATTCGTATGACCCGATGGTCGATTATGGCCGGTCGCAGTTCGATGTCCGCAGCCGTGGAGTTCTCGGTGGAACGGTTTCGTTGCCCTACGCGTTCCGTTTGAACCCTTTTATTATCGTGAGTTCGGGCGTGCCCTACAACGTCACGGTCGGTCAGGATTTGAATGGCGATTCTATTTTCAATGATCGGCCTTCGTTGGTGTCGACGTCGCGGTGCAGCAATACGCCGCCGTACACTTCCGGCATCGCGTGCACACCTTTAGGTACTTTCAACCTATCACCAACCTCAGGGTACACACCCATTCCAATCAATATTGGTACTGGCCCAACCCTGTTCACCATGAATTTGCGACTTAGCAAGACCTTTGGGTTTGGACGAGAAGTGGGAGTCGGCGCTGGCGGGCCTCGGAGTGGACAAGGTGGCGGCGGAGGCGGCGGCGGTGGACGGGGAGGCGGGGGAATTGGCGGTGGTTTGGGCGGCCGCGGTCTGGGGGGAGGAGGAGGTGGCGGCGGTCCCTTCAGTATGGGAGCCACGACCAATCGGCGGTATAATTTAACATTCAGCGTTTCCGCAAGAAATGTTCTTAATCGGGTGAACCTGGCGCCACCCACTGGCAATCTCAATTCGCCGTTATTCGGCGAATCGAATGCGCTCGCCGGCGGGCCTTACTCGTTCGGCTCAGCGACTCGAAGGATTGATCTGCAGGTTCTGTTCTCGTTCTAGCGGCTTGCTGTTTCGCAAGGATATTGTTACAACTTTCAGTGGAGAAACCGTGAGAAAATTCAGACCTCTTGGCTTGTTGGTGGTGGGTATCCTTGTGTATTCGCTGGCCTTTTCAGGTTGTTCGGGCAGCGGCCAGATCGCGGTTACGCTGTCTACCTCCGAAACGTCGCTGAATCCTGGCCAAACGGCGACGATTATTGCCACCCTTACCAATGACCGGACCGATGCAGGTGTGACGTGGACGCTTACCGGTCCCGGAACATTAAGCGGCAACACGACGACGTCCGTCGTCTATACCGCCCCCAGCACCGTAGCGGTCCCCACAAGTGCAACGATCACGGCAACTTCAGTGGCGAACACGACTATAACCTCGACCCAATCGATTTCGCTGGTTGCGGTGCTTACGATCACCACAACGTCGCTGCCCGGAGGTATTCTGGGCGTGGCCTATGACTCATTTATTAACGCCGCCGGTGCACCCGCACCCTTTACTTGGACGATCATATCGGGCAGTCTTCCCCCGGGCTTAACCTTTCAGACGACCAGCACCAGCACCTCCGCCGAGATCGTTGGTACGCCGACCGTCTTGGGCACTTCCAATTTCACAGTCCAGGTTGAGGATTCCTCGGACGCGATTGTTACCCAGGCACTGAGTATTGTGATCAATAAACCGCCGCCGCTCTCAGTGGCAACCGCGTCGCTGCAAAATGGAATCGTAAATGCACCTTACAGCCAGACGTTGGCGGCGAGCAGTGGAGTCCAGCCTTATACCTGGAGCCTTGTGGACGGCACGGTTTTGCCGTTCGGGCTTTCACTTGATGCTACAAACGGTGTGATTTCCGGAACTCCCATTGCGACTGGAAGCTTCCCCTTCACAGTTCAGGTGACTGACTCGTCGACGCCCAAGGCCCAGATTGCTACCGCGAATCTGAGCATCACCATAAATCCAGGAGTTACCAACAACGGGAGACTGAGCGGCAACTACGCGTTCTCCGTGCGCGGCTTTGACGTCAGTGGACTTTTCGTAGCTGCGGGCAGCTTTGTCGCGGATGGCGCCGGGAACATTTCCGCCGGTGTCATGGACATAAATGATACGACAGGGAGTTTTCCGATCAATCAAACTTTCACCGGCACATATTCGGTTGGCCAAAGCGGGCTAGGATTTATGACCTTCAATATCAGCCCAACCGGCAGCCGTATGTTCGCCCTATCGGTGACCGCCAGCGGGAATGCAAACATCATTGAGTTCGATGACAGCACGGGCGGATTCATCAACGGTTCGGCCCGTAATTCCGGGACGCTTTTGAAACAAACCGTTACTTCGCCGACCGGCAGTTATGCATTCGGCTTTGTGGGAATCGACTCGGGCAAGAATCGCTTTGGCGAGGCGGGGCAGTTTACGACGGACACGACAAACCAGACAATCAGTGGTTCGCTGGATTCCGATGACGCTGTTAAGGGTGTCTCTTCGGACGTTAGCTTCAGCGGCGCGTACACGATTGCATCGAACGGTCGAGGTACGATAACGATTGGGGCTGACAGTTACGTCTTCTACGTTGTCAACGCGAGTCAGTTGCTCGCCGTCGAGATAGATCCGTTCTCTCCGGGCTTGCACCCGCTAGTCAGCGGGATGATGCTGCAACAGACGAGCAACGGCAATCTTTCAGGAAACAGTGTTTTCGAAGTGGCAGGACTGGAGGGCACCACGACCGAGAGCCAGATTGGTCAGTTCACGGCCAGCGGTGGGAGCTTCAGTCTGACCTCAGACCAGAATACCGCCGGCGCGCTGACATCCCCGTCAGGGACCGGAGGCTACACCGTTGTGGGCGGTCGCGTTACCCTGAGCGGATCTGGCTTTCAGAATTCGCTGCCTGTCCTTTACCTGGTCACGACGAATCAGGCATTTATCATCGGCACAGACACTGCGGTCAGTTTCGGATTCATGACGCCGCAGTCCGGTTCGCCGTTTACGACTGCTTCTCTGTCGGGAACGTACGCGGGTGGATCGCTCGCGCCCGTGGATCCCAGCGTCAGCAATGTAGTGACCGTCGCAGTGGCGGGATTGAACACCCTGACCATCACGCAGGACGTGAGCAATGCCACCGGACTTAGCTTAAATCAAGCAACCGGAGCCACGGCCTTAACGAATGCCGCGACCGGCAGATTTACCGCAACACTAGGAAGCACATCGGAGATTCTGTACATGATCTCGCCATCGCAATATTTCGCGTTGGGTGGGGCGACGGACCCAACCGCGAGGGTGGACAGCTTTGGGCAATAGTGTCCGCGCGTCAACTGGCGAGTAGCTACTGCGCTGCGATCAGCTCTTGCAGTCTCGCGCGGTAGCCGCGGCTGCACGAAAGTTGTTTGCCGTCGCGGAGAACCACTAGATACTCACCGCGATTGCAGGGCTGCAATTCTTTGATCTTCCGCACGTTCACAATAACTGAGCGATGGATGCGAACAAACTCATTGGGATCGAGCCTCTTGGAGAGACTGCCGATTCCTTCCCGCAATAAGTAACGGCCGCTACTGGTGTTCACCTCAACGTAATTCCCAGCCGCTTCAATCCAGGCGATTTCATTCGTGTCGACGAACACCACACGCCCAGCTGTTTTGATCACCAATCGTCGCTCAGTTTGCGGCCCGGTCTTGGCCTCGGCCAGCAAGTCGAGAATGCGGTGAGTTAATTTCCGATCATGCGCACTAAGAAGCTCCGCGCGCGTTCGCTCAATGGCAGCGTGAAGCCTTCGCTCATCGATAGGCTTCAACAAGAAGTCCAGTGCGCGCGCTTCGAACGCTCGCATAGCGTGCTGATGGCTGACGCTGGTTAAAATCACAATCGGCATATCTTCCTGAGCAATGCGATGCAGTGCTGCGAAGCCGTCGGCGTCTTGCATTTCGATGTCGAGTAAGAGTAAGTCAGGTTGGTAGGTCTTCACTGCGGCGATGGTTTGCAGCGCGTTGCTGCATTCTGCGACGATCTCGACTCGGGTTTCCTCCGCCAGCAAAAGTCGCAACCGATCGCGGACCACTGCTTCTTCATCAGCGATGACGACGTCGATTTGAGGAATCATCATGCGAATTTCACGCAGACGCGTTTCGATTTGCGGAGACCATCCCATACAACTGTTTGACGCTCCAAAATACGAAATGGTTTGTCACAAAGTTCAGCGCATTGATATCTTTCTGAGTGCGATTCGCACCAGCTCTGTGTTATGCGGGCCCGAGGTAGAACAGCAAGTGTGACGCCAGGCCGAGACAAACAGGAAATACAAACTAGCCAACAAAGTCCATACACAACATCGTGATAAGACATGTTGTGACTGTTTCTGCGCTTGTCTTTCCAGAGGCAAGAGAACCCCGTGTACTGATTTCCGTATAATCTGCGTCCTACTTTTATAGATTCCCGTAGGCCTGCGGCGATCGTGGCGAAAGCCCGAGCTTACGGAAGACCCATAAATTTTCTTTCGTCCATCTCCGATTGAAAGTCGTCACGCGAGAAGAACGATCCATCCCTACGAGCGAATTGACCACTCGGTTTGGTGTGTCGGATGCATCGTGCGGCGTGGACATTGGTGAGGCAAGGCACCGCTGGTTTGTAAGCAAGCCTTCCAACAATCGTAGGAGGAAATTCATGAGTGTTGCAAAGATGAGAACTTCACTGGCGTTAGCGCTGTTCCTGCTATCGCTTTCTGCACTGTACGGATTCGCACAGTCTGTTACCTCCGGTGATTTAACGGGCACGGTGACTGACACGAGTGGCGCGGTGATCCCTCAAGCTACGGTCACCCTGCGGAGTACTTCGGAAGGAACCAGCCAAACAACGGTGTCAAATCAAAGCGGGAGTTATCACTTCTCGCTGCTCAAACCGGGCAACTACGTAGTGTCCGCTACAGCCGCGAACATGTCGGAGACTCGACGTTCTGTTGACGTCCAACTCGGACAAATCTCGAGTGTTACGTTGGCTCTCAGCCCCCATGGCGAGAATCAGACGATCGAAGTAACCGCAGAGGCGCCGCTTCTGCAGACTGAAAACCCCAACCTGACGACGACGATTACTGAGAAGCAAATCGCACTGCAGCCGAATCCGGGGAACGATACAACGTATTATGCGCAAACGACCCCTGGCGTAGTCATGAACGTCGGCGGGAATGCAGGCGGTTACGGTAATTTCGCCGCGTTTGGTTTGCCTCCCACTTCGAATCTGTTCACTATCAATGGGAATGACAACAACGACCCGTTCCTGAACCTGAACAACAGCGGATCGAGCAATCTGACGTTGGGCGCCAACGAAATGCAGGAAGTCGCAGTCGTCACAAATGGCTACACCGCTCAGTATGGTCGCATGGCAGGCGTGCAGATGGATTCGGTGACTAAGTCAGGGAGCAACCAGTACCATGGCAATGCGAATTACTATTGGAATGGTACGACGCTGAATGCCAATGACTGGTTCAATCCCTCCACCAACACGCCCAGACCTTTCGCGGTCAACAATCAATGGTCAGCTTCCTTCGGCGGACCGATCATCAAGAACAAGACTTTCTTTTTCGTCGACACGGAAGGATTGCGTTATGTTTTGCCGTCGGTACAGAACATTTTTCTTCCCACTCAGGGATTCGAGACGGCAATCCTTAACAACCTAACCGCCAACGGCCGCGGGGCAGAAGTCCCGTTTTACAATCAAATGTTTACTCTCTACAACGCGGCTCCGGGATACGCTAATTTCAGTCCCGTAACTGCTGCCTCTGATCCCACGCAAGGATGCCACGACCTTACGACTTTACCCGGCTTTGGAGCGGGCGCAGCACCTTGTGCCCTGTTCGATCATGCCGCGGGAACAAATCTCAACAAGGAGTGGTTGATCGCAGCCCGCGTTGACCAGAACATCAGCAACAACGACAAGCTGTTCGGCAGAGTGCACTTCGACCGGGGACAGCAACCCACGGGCACCGACCTCATCGATCCAGCGCTCTTTAATACTTTGAGTGTTCAACCCACAAGTGATGGTCAGCTCAACGAAACCCACGTGTTCAGTGCCAACGTGGTGAACCAACTGGTTGCTTCCGGGATGTGGTATAGCGCTATTTTCAAGGAAAGCACTCCAGTCGGCGACCGGCTCAGTGCGTTGCCCTACAACAGCGTAACCTTCAACGGTCTGCTTTCGACGCTGGGGGGAACCTCGGCGGCGAACACGAACTTCCCTCAAGGACGCAACGTTACCCAATACCAGATCCTGGACGATCTCTCGATCAATCACGGGAATCACACCTTCAAAGTCGGTGTGAACTTCCGGCGCAATGACATCAGCGATTACGGCAACCAGTTCAACGCGTTTGGAACCGTCGTCTTTGGAAACCTGGCAGATTTCGCGAACGGAGTGCTCACGCCCGCCGCCGGCGACGCGTACGGGCAGAATTTCACCAACTTCCCAGTGAACCCTATTGCTATTTACAGCCTGGGGGTTTATTTCCAGGACGAATGGAAAGTTAGTCCGAACCTGAAGCTGACCGCGGCCATTCGCGCCGATCGCAACTCGAATGCGGTTTGCCAGACGGATTGCTTCTCTCGCCTGGTGGACCCCTTTACCTCGTTAGATCACGATGCGACAATTCCGTACAACCAGGCAATTCAATCCGACCAGCATCGGGCGTTTAGTGAACTGCAGAAAGTTGCCTTCCAGCCTCGGTTCGGTGCGAGCTGGAGTCCGTTCGGCAGGAACACCGTGATCCGCACCGGAATCGGCATGTTCACCGACCTCTACCAGGGCGTGATCGTGACGAATATTGAGGCCAACGCCCCAACTCTCAACGCACTGGAGCTCACGGGCACGTCTCTTACCGGTGGAGTTCCTATCGCTCCCGGGGTTACGATCGGTGGCGTTAACGACGCGCAAACTACGGCGATCCACTCCAACGCGGCTTTCAACTCGGGATTCTCATCTGGAGCTACGCTCGCCGACTTGCAGGCAGCCGTCCCGGGTTTTGCACCGCCTGCTTTTTTCTCGACGGGCAAAATCAGCAATCCCACCTATGTGAAATGGAACCTGGAGGTCCAACAAGCTCTCGGCTCCAAGACCTCTTTCGACCTGAATTACGTTGGCACGCACGGCTATGACGAGCTGATCGAAAACGGCGCTGTCAACGCCTATTCGCCAAATGGCGCGCTTCCAATCCCGAATACACAGCCCGATGCACGGTTCGGACCGGTCACGCAGATATACAGCGGCGGCGTGTCGAACTATGCCGGATTGGTAGCCTCGGTTACACGGCGAGCCTCCTATGGTTTCAGCGGCAGCGCCAGCTACACCTGGAGCCATGCCCTCGACGAAACCACGGGCCTTTTCAACACTCCCGTTTCTCTATTTAATTCTGTGCCCTACCAATTGGATCCGAATAACCTGCGGCTCAATTACGGCAATTCGGATCTGGATGTGCGCAACAACTTCACAGGCAACTTCGTTTGGGAGGAGCCGTTCAAATTCCAAAATCGTTTGGTGAACGAGACTGCGGGCGGATGGTCGATCTCTGGTACTCTTTTTGCCCGGTCGGGTCTGCCTTATTCGGTGATCGACAGCAGCGCACCGATCGCCAACATCCCTCCCGGTGCAGGAGGTCTGCCGTCGCAGTGGGGAGTTTACGCCACGCTGCTTAACCCGAACCAAAGCTTTCCAAGCTGCAGTAGTCCGGGAAATGGCCCTGCGGGAGATGCTCATCAGTGCTTGACCACGAGCATGTTCGTTCCCGCGGGCGCAGAGACCAGTTTCGGCTCAGGCCGGAATCTGTTCCGCGGACCGGGGTATTTCGATATGGACGCGGCGCTGATGAAGAACTTCTCCGTGGGCGAACGAGTCAAGTTCACCATGGGCGCCAATTTCTTCAACATCCTCAACCATCCTCATTTCGCCACACCGGAGAACAACCTGGTCGGAGGCATCGGCCAATTCGGCCAAATCTACGCGACCGCTCCAACCCCCACCAGCATTTATGGGGCATTTCAAACCGCTGGCGTAACCGGGCGGTTGGTTCAATTGGTAGGCAAGATCACGTTCTAAGAGACGTGATTTGCTGAAAGCGGGGCGATCTCTCAGGAGATCGCCCTTTTTTATTTCTGCATGATAGTGACCTTCGACCATGTCGAGCGTTGGACGCCAGCGTTTGTTGGGCACGTACCGACGTTACGTTACGAGAGGGTTTGGCGCACAGAGAAAATCGACGCAGCTGCCGCATAATAACTGCGGAGGTGGTTTTCAGTGGGGCTAAGGCTCGATTATCTGTCTTGTGTGCTTACAATCTTTTCGACCATTCTAGTTGGACGCAGGCATTGGGAAGGCTGGGTTCTGGCTGGCCTGAACAGCGTAATCATCTGTCTCATCGGCATGAGAACATCGCAATGGGGTTTTGTTCCAGCAAATCTATTTTGCATCGTGCTGTACGCCGCCAACCTCAGAGCGTGGCGCAAAGCTGAAACGCCATAAGGCAGATATTATCGAAGAGACTCTTCAACTTCGGACAACCAATCGGGCCGCTTCAGCACTTCGCGCGGCTTGGGACCGTCCGCCGCGCCGACAATGCCATCTCGCTCCATCAGGTCGATGAGATGCGCAGCGCGCCCATAGCCAATGCGTAGGCGGCGTTGCAGCAGGGAAGTGGAAGCTTTACCGAATTCAACTACCAACTTGACGGCATCTTCGTAGAGCGGGTCGTGCGCTGCTCCTTCGTCGCCCTCACCGCCAGTTCCAGATCCACCGTCTTCGCGTTCTTCTCTCGGCGCCTGTAGGAACTTCTCTTCGTATTCGGCGAGCCCCTGAGCGCGCCAGAACTCAACCACTGCGGCGATTTCCTTTTCCGTAACAAACGGCGCGTGCAGCCGATGAACCCGAGCCGATCCGGACGGCAGATAGAGCATGTCGCCCCGGCCCAACAGAGCCTCGGCGCCATTGGCATCCAGAATCGTGCGCGAGTCTACCTTGGTAGCCACTCGGAACGACATACGCGCCGGGAAATTCGCCTTGATCAGACCTGTGATGACATCGACCGAGGGCCGCTGCGTGGCTAGGACCAAGTGAATACCAACCGCGCGCGCCATCTGTGCGAGCCGCGTGATGGACTCTTCCACGTTGCTCGAATCGAGCATCATCAAGTCGGCTAATTCATCGATGATGATGACGATGTAAGGCAGCGGACGTTCCTCGGGATTGTCGCCGAACAGACTGGGCGTACCGTTCTCGTCGAAGAGCTTGTTGTATTGATCGATATTGCGCACGCCCTTTTCGGCCAGCAGTTTGAGCCGCCGCTCCATCTCGCGCACGGCATTGCGCAGAGCGTTCGCCGCCAACTTCGGTTCTGTAATGATCGGTGTGTAGAGGTGCGGAACGCCTTCGTAGTTGCCCAGTTCCAGCCGCTTGGGATCGACGAGAATCAATCGCACTTGATCGGGCGTCGCCTTGTACAGAATCGACATGATCATGGCGTTGATGGCCACGCTCTTGCCCGCTCCAGTCGATCCGGCAATGAGTAGGTGCGGCATGCCGTTCAAGTCGGCTGTCACAATGCGTCCGTTGATGTCTTTGCCAAGCGCCAGCGTGAGTTTCGACTTCGATCCGATGAACTCCGTGGATTCTATGTTTTCCCGCAACCAAATGATTTCGCGTTCGCGGTTTGGTACCTGAATGCCTACGGTCGACTTGCCGGCCATGCGCTCGATTAGAATGCTCTCCGCTTTCAGCGCAAGGCAAAGATCGTCCGTCAGGTTCGTAATGCGGCTGTACTTGATGCCCGCTTCGGGTTTGAATTCAAACGTCGTGACCACGGGGCCGGGATTGATCTGGGTGATTTGCCCATGCACGTCAAACTCCGCGTATTTTCCGGTCAATACTTGGGCAAGCAGCTTCAACTCATCGGCATCGATAGCCTGCTGTTCATCCGGACGATGCAGCAGGGAACTGGGAGGCAGCTTGAAACCGCCAGCGGCAATGCGGGGCAAGGTGGTGTTCGGCTTCTGCGTACTGTCAGCGCGCTCGGTGACTTCCGGAGAAACCGCCTGCAGTTCACGCGACGGTTCGGCCCCCGGCTCATCTTCGTGCTCTTCCGCAAAAGTCCGGTCGATACCGGTTCGAACTGGCTCGGAAACTCGCGCCTGCGATTGAACCTGTGGATTCGCGGGTCGAGCCGGAACCATCTGCGTGGTGATGACTGGCTTCGGGGCGGCGCGGCGTTTCTCCAGTTCCTTCTGCATGCGCTTCTTAGCGCGCGCATCCTGCCAATCTTTCCAACGATCCCACAGGGCAATCGCGAAAGCGAACCGGGTCGGCGCCCAGACCTGCATGGCAGCAAAAGAGAACGCCGTCGAGAGATACAACGCGACCGCCAGGACGCTGGCGCAAACGATATACGCCCCTGCCAGGTTGAAGTAATGGATAAGGAAATCTCCGACCACCCTGCCAAACAGGCCTTCAATCGGGATCGCATTCATCCATCGCAAATGGCCTGGCAAAAGCGCCAGCAGAGCAGGGACAAAAATCAGCAGCCAGACTCCGCCGAGAACCTTGGCGATCGGAGAACCGACTTTGCGCGAACGAAACCAGCGGACCCCAAGCATGGCAGAAAACACCGGAAGCAGAAACGCTCCGATCCCGAAACCCTGCAAGACCAGGTCGGAAATCAGGGCGCCTACAACGCCAATCCAGTTGCGAGCCGCTCGCGAACCAGTCAGCACCGAGGCGCTGTTTAACGAAGGATCCAGCGGAGAATACGAGGCTAACGCGAGGAAAAGAAGGAGCGCGGAGACGCACAACAAAAAGCCGACCAGTTCGTTCAGCCGGCGATTGTTGGTCGGGGCAAAGATCTGTGAGAGATACCTCATAGGCGATTTGGTGCTACGCAGGAAGAAGTCTCCTGCCAGTGGTGCCAGATCTATGCCAGAGCCTGTCAATTATGACAAGAATGAGGCGAGCCTACAACTCAGGATTCTTAGCGGTACCCAGAATGACAAACACCACCTGTGGCGCTAAGCGGAGCGCAAACGCCAGCACCGGTGGGGAAGCGAAGCCTCGGCTACTGAAGGTGCCACATAAACGCCAGACCGATCACAATCACGCCTACCACGATGCGATAAACGATAAAGACTTTCAGGCTATTGGACTGAAGATAGCGAATCAGCCAGGCAATTGCGACGTATCCAACGACTGCCGAAACCAGCACCCCTACCAGAAAGGGCATGTGCATCTCCGCTGGCAAACCTTCTTTTCTCAGTTCGTGAGCCTTCAGCAAAGCCGCGCCCGCGATGAGCGGGGTCGAAAGCAGAAAACTAAACCGAACCGCAGCCTCTCGCGTCATATTGCGGAACAAACCGGCGGTGATGGTCGATCCCGAGCGCGAGACGCCGGGAATCAGCGCGAAAGCTTGCGCACAACCGACAATCACGGCATCTGCAAAGTTAATGCCGATGAGGGGCTTCTTCAGTTCGCCGACTTTTTCGCCCCACCACATCAACAGAGCTACTACGATTAAGGCCCCAGCGATGAGAAAGATGTGTTCGCGAAAGTAGTCCTCGGCGGAGTGTTCCAGAAGTTTTCCCGCAATTGCCCCTGGAATGGTCGCGATTGCGAGAAACCAAAGAAGTAAACGTTCTTCTCGCTGTTCGTCGGCTGTGAGGTTCTGGTCGGTGCCGCCCGCCTCGGAAAATCGGACAACCTTGCCGCCCAGTGCCGCCCGAATAATCTGAACCCAGGTTCGCCGGAAATAGAAGAGGACCGAAAGCAGCGTCCCAAAATGCAGGGCAACATCAAACGTCAGCTCGTGTGCAGGCGAAAGTTCGTTCCAGCCCAGTAATCGACGGACAATAATCAGGTGTCCTGAGCTTGAAACTGGAATGAACTCTGCTAGCCCCTGAACGATGGCTAAAACCACAACCTGATAAATTGGCAAGTTATTCTACCCCGTTCCCGTAGGTTGGAATGTTCTGTTCGATCATGAACAAAAGTAGTTGAGCGCGAGCGGCCCAGTCGCTTTGCGGGCCCTGCGTCACGGCTTTCTGTGCCAGGGCGATGGCCTTGCCTCTGGATTCGTCGGATTTCTTCGACTCGCCGTCGGTCTTGTACATTTCAATCAGGGCCGACATGCGCCATGCGGCATCATATAAGGCTTCCGCTACCGCCGGCGATTGCGGATGTTCGCTGGCGTACTTTTCATACATCTCCGCTTCCTTCTCGGGACATTTGGAAGAGCCTTGCCAATCACCGCATATCTTGTTCTCAATCAGGTGAAAGGCGGCCAAATCAGCCCATTTCGTTCCGGGGAATTTCTTCATCACTTCCTTCATGTATTGTTCGTCCATGCTCTGGCGAAGATAGGATTCCTTCTCCTTAGCGGAAGGGAGGGACATTACATCGGCCTTGTTGATCTGCCAGCGAATATCTGCTGACCGGTACATGGCTTGAGCCGCGAGCGGCGAGTTAGGGAAATATTCGGCTGTCCGGTAGTAGAGGCGCATGGCATCCTGCGCTGCACCACGACGGCCGTGCCGTTGGCTGGCTTGGTCTTCGGACTCCACCGCCTCGCCAAACACGATCCCGTCGCCGTTTGGCGTTGAACCCTGCACCACGAACTTCTTCATCATCCAGCCAGTGATAATTTTCTCTTCCGTGACCACTGCTTCCACGTGTAGCCAGTCTCCGCTGGTCTCGAGAATCACGACCTCGCGCCCACGGTCGATGTCGGCAAGCTTGTTCGAACTCGAATCCGGCGACAGATAGATGGATCCAACCTGTATTGGCGTGCCCCGCACCGTTTCCGCTCCGGCTGCGACGCTGAGCAAGGTGACGGCCACAACCATTAATCGCAGTCGCATAGTCATCAAATTCACAGGAGGTCGCCCTTAAAAACGTAACAAGCTACGTTCCTACAGTATGACGGCGAACCCTCGTAGAGACGTTGCTTGCAACGTCTCACACCTGCCTCATCTGATGCAACACACTCGGATCCACGTTTCCGCCGCTGATGATTGCCACATTCATGGTCGTTTTTGGCAACTGGTCCTCGTGGAATAGAAATCCAGCTACTGCTACAGCGCCGCTAGGTTCGGCTACAGTTTTGGGATTCGTCGCCAGCCACAACATAGCTTCCCGTATCTCGGATTCGCTGACCGTCAGAATATCGTCGACATAAAGCCGAATATGCTCGAAATTGATGGTGCCTATGCTCTGCGTCCGTAATCCATCGGCCATAGTCTGCGAGGCCTGTTCGGCCGTAGACTGGACAATCTTTCCGGCCCGCAAGCTGGCCTGCGCGTCGGCCGCAAGCTCCGGCTCAACTCCAATGACTTTTACGCTTGGCTTGCTCAGCTTAATAGCCGTTGCCACGCCGCTAAGCATTCCGCCGCCGCCAACCGGAACCAATACGGTCTCGACTTCCGGTAGATCTTCCAGAATCTCGAGTCCCATAGTCCCCTGACCAGCGACGATCTTCTCATCGTTAAACGGGGGCACAATAACATAACCATATTGTGCGGATAGTTCTTCTGCCCTGATCTGGCGTTCCAAACTGCCAGGACCAACCAACACGATCTCGGCGCCCAGAGACGCCGACGCCTCGCGTTTGATGGCGGGCGCATTGCTCGGCATGACGATGACCGCCTTCGCTCCCAACGCCCGTGCCGCGTAGGCGACGCCTTGCCCGTGATTCCCGCTGGAATAAGTAATGACTCCACGGCTGCGTTCTTCCGGAGAAAGAGATGCGATTTTGTTGTACGCCCCGCGCAGTTTGAAGGCCCCGATGGGCTGCAGATTTTCGGGCTTGAGATAGAGTTTGCGGTCGCCGGGCTGAGCGCCATCTTCAGCCAACGACGCCTGAATCAGCCCGGTACGCACGGTCACGCCGCGTAAGCGAGCCTGGGCATCGAGAATGTCGCTAAGGGTGATCACGATAAAAGCTGTGCTGACATCATGATGCCATAAATGGTGTCATCGCGACGGGCGCGTTAGTGCAGGCCTTCGGAAACGAAGTTACCAGCTGTTGCATATATGTAATCCATAAGTTACAATAGCTAAACGATGGAACTTCGCCGCTATCTGACCGCATCGGGCAGAGATGTTTTCGGCGAGTGGCTGTCACGACTACGAGACGCTCGAACCAGAGCAAGGATTGTGGCCCGGATTGATCGTCTTTCGGCCGGGAACTTCGGCGATGCCAAGGCGCTGCGCGACGGTCTGTTTGAACTGCGGATCGACTGGGGACCGGGCTATCGGGTTTACTACGCTGTCGTGGGCCGTAGTTGTGTTTTGCTCATCTGTGGCGGGGATAAACGCAAACAGACTTCTGACATCAAGCGGGCGCTGGAATATCTCACGGACTACAGGAGAAGGACACGATGAAACGCAAGGCGAGCATATCCCACGATGAAGCTACGGTTCGTGAACTGCGTGAAAATCCTGAGTTTGCCGCAGAATACCTTCGGGCCGCCTTGGAGGATGACGACGAACCGAGTGTGCTCCTGATCGCCCTGCGTCGCATCGCAGAGGCGCGAGGCGGAATTGCCAAGATAGCCAAAGCCGCTGGCATTGAGCGTGAGAGCTTGTACCGCGCCTTATCGGCTCGTGGCAACCCTCGCCTCTCGACTCTGGTTGCCGTGACCAAAGCGGTGGGACTCAGGCTCACGGTCGAAACTACTCAATAGCGTAGGCTGTGCATACCTACTGCGCGCTCACCAAGTTCCCGTGGACGACAGCAACAGCGAGATTTCTCCCTTTTCGTTGAGCCATCGGCAAGAAATCCGAGCTTCATTCGTTCTCGCTAGATCTCCAATATCACGGGCATAATCAACGGCCTTTTCTGCGTTTGCTTCGAGATGTAACGCTTCAGATCCGCACGGATTTTTTCTTTGATCACGCCGTAGTCGGCCTTCTCTTCCTCGCTTGACTGCTCGAGCGTCTGCATCACCAGTTGGCGTGCGCCTTCGACGAAACCGTCTTCGCCTGGGGCGAATCCCCGGGTCACGATTTCCGGCGAACTCTCTACCCGCCCGGAAAGCTTGTTGATGGCGATAATCGGCAGCACGATACCATCTTCACTCAAGTGGCGACGGTCTTTTATGATCAGGTCTTCGACTACGTCTGTTCGTGAACCCGAATCGATGCAGACCCGGCCCACGTTTACACGGCCCGCCTTGCGCGCGCCCAGTTCATCGAATTCCAGAATGTCGCCGCTTTCGATCAGCATCACATTGCCGACCGAACTGTGCATCGCACCCGCCATCTCCGCGTGCAGCTTCAGTTGCCGGTATTCGCCGTGGATCGGAATGAAATACTTCGGCTTCACCAGATTGATGATGAGCTTGATCTCTTCCTGGCTTGCGTGTCCGCTCACATGAATCGGTGGGAATGATCCGTCTTCGTAGATGACGTGCGCCTGTCGCCGAAACAGATGGTCGATCATGCGATAGATCGCCTTCTCGTTGCCGGGAATGATTCGTGACGACAGAACGACGGTGTCGCCTTTCTCGATTTTGGCGTGCTTGTGATTGTCCACGGCAGCCCGCGAAAGCGCCGACATAGGCTCGCCCTGGGTGCCGCTGATCATCACGCACATTTTCTCGGGTGGATAATTTTTCATCTCACCCGGATGAATCAGCAGACCCTCGGGAATTTCGATGTAGCCAAGGTCTTCAGCAATTTCGGACGTATTCGTCATCGACCGCCCGACAAATGCTACTTTGCGTCCGTGCTGCCACGCCAATTCCACGGCCAGCTTGATGCGATGAATGGACGAAGAAAAACAGGAGATAAACAGCCGCCGCTGGGTATGGGCGAACACCTCATCAAACTTCCGCCGCACCGCTCGCTCGCTTGGCGTGTATCCCTTGCGCTCAACGTTGGTCGAGTCCTGAAAAAGTGCCAGCACTCCTTCTTTGCCATATTCCGCAAAAGCGTGCAGGTCGAACATTTTGTTGTCGGTGGGCGTGGGGTCGACTTTGAAATCGCCGGTGTGAATGAGCACGCCCAGCGGAGTATGAATAGCCAACGCCACACAATCGACGAGGCTATGTGTCACGTGGATGGGATGAATCGTGAATGGACCTGCCTTGAAGCGCTCTCCGGGCCTGATCTCGCGCAGGTCGGCATTCTCGAGCAGTCCGTGTTCTTCCAGTTTGTCTTCCAGCAGGGCGAGCGTGAACTCGGTGCCCCAAACTGGTACGTTGAGTTCAGAAAGAATCCACGGCAACGCGCCGATGTGGTCTTCGTGACCATGAGTGAGAATAATGGCGCGCACCCGCTGTCGGTTTTCGATGAGATAGGAAATGTCCGGAACCACGATGTCTACGCCAAGCAATTCGGCCTCGGGGAACATCAGGCCCGCGTCGATGACGATGATGTCGTCGCCCCAGCGCACAGCCATGCAGTTCATTCCGAACTCGCCCAGGCCGCCGAGGGGTACGATGTGCAGCTTTCCAGTTGGCATTTTAGGTGTCCATTGATCGTAGCATACGAATGCTGGGCGGACCGCGCCAGTCCGAGACCGCTCAATCGAGAACCGGGAACTGGTTTTTCCGAGCTTCTTGAGTTAAGGTCAATTCAGATGGCTGAGCAACAACCCAAATCGTGGCTCCGGCGCCGAGTGGAGAGCGGTCTGCGGCGCGGCTTCCAACACGCCTACGAGACCGTGAAGGTGGAGCCGAACAGGTTTCTCCTTCAGCTTCGCGCGGCTTATGGCGTGCCCATCAACAGCTTTCAAGGCATTTATTCCGTAGACATCGGCGTTCTTGATGATCTCGCCAACAGCGTCATCCGCAGTGGAATGAAGCTAGCTGCCGCGGAAGGCGCTGGGTTTGGCCTAGGTGGGATCTTGACCATGGTCCCAGACCTCAGCATTCTCGCTGGCATCACGCTGCGCACGATTCAGAAGCTCAGCCTGATCTACGGTTTCGAATACAACACCGACGAAGAGACCGCCGAGCTTTGGATCGCGGCAGCCAGCGCCGCCGGTGTCGACATCAGCCGCGAGATTCTGGAAAAAGAAGTAATCAATCGCTTCGTGCCGAAGGTAATACAGCGGATTGCAGCGCAAGCCAGCAAAGAAGCTGTTGAGAAATGGGCGGGGCGCGTGATTCCGATCGCGAGTTCGGCCATTGGTGCGGGGCTCAATTATTATTTTGTCCGCGCCTGGGGCGACCGCGCTCGATCCCACTTCCGCCAGAAGCATCTGGAGCTTCGCCGCCGGAAAAGTATGGCAGAGCCAGCTCTGCCATTACTCGCGAACCCAACGCGGTCGGTCTCCTGATTAGCGCAGTAATTCTTCCAGTTCGATTCGCTGGTCGGTCTTCTCGTCGCGATATTTCACAATGACTGGCGTGTAGAGCGATAGATTCCACTCCGCTGCCTGACCTTTTGTCACCGCGCGTGACCCGGGCACGACCACTGCATTTTCCGGTACCTCAAGCGGTTTGTCGTCCGTGGCTCGGTACACCTGCCCGCGAACAATGTCATATAAGGGAGTCGAGCGGGTCAGGATGGTGCCTGCGCCCAGCACTGCCCGTGTCCGCACCAGCGTGCCTTCATAGACGCCGCAGTTGCCGCCCACGAGGACGTCATCTTCAACGATCACAGGAGAAGCATTGATCGGCTCCAGCACTCCACCGATCTGGGCAGCCGCGCTCAGATGTACGCGCTTGCCAATCTGCGCGCAGGAACCCACCAGCGCATGCGAGTCGACCATCGTTCCTTCGTCCACGTAAGCGCCCACGTTAATAAACATGGGAGGCATGCAGATCACAGTGGGCGCGACATAAGAACCAGTTCGCACGGACGATCCCCCCGGCACGATGCGTACGCGATCCCGGACCGTAAATCGCCGGGCAGGGAAGGTGTCTTTATCGACGAAGGAGAGGCTCACATCTTCACCCATCTTGCTAAGCTCGCCCAGACGAAAGCCCAGCAGTATGCCCTGCTTCACCCAGACATTCACCACCCATTGCCCATCAATCTTTTCTGCAGCACGAATCTTGCCTTGGGTCAGCTCATCGCGGAAGTCCATGAAGATTTGACGGGCGTCCGGATTGCTTTCAACTTCAAGAGAGGCGAGCCGTTCGATCGCGGATCTGAGGGATTCCATCCAGAGAAAGTATACGGGATTCTGGGACTGCTATTGCCAATTCCTACCTTGGCGCGGGTAAGAAACAATCAATGGGAAACGGTCAGATGCATTTGCACTCGCTGCGAATCAGCACACCAGCCATCCCGTGTGCAGTTTCGCGAGCTTCCGTAAGCGTGACGTATGGCCCATGCCAGCGCGCGTGGTTGGCGTCATGCCCGCTGGGACGGCCCTTGCCGTGGTTGCACTGTCCGCAACTGGATCGGTGCAGCACGATCTTGTGCGGTCCTGCCAGCCAGTTTTCGTAGATGTAGAAATTGACTGCGTCGGGAGACGGAGTTGCTGGCTTGGCAATCACGCCGGCTTCGGTAGCAATCTTTTGCAACTTGGATCGTGTGTCGCGTCGCATCGGCAGAAGCGGCAGGCGATAGACCTCTTCGATTTTCCCCATCATGGCCAGCACCGCTTTTACCGGCATCGGATTGGACTCGATGAAGTTGGCCTGCATCAGCGGCACGTATTTGCGATGAATGCGCCGCGCCGTGTCCCAGTCGTTGGTCAGAGCAGCCCGCGTCATGTCCGCCATCTCGCGGGGAATCTCGTTGGAAGCGACCGAAACGATCCCCACGCCGCCCAGTGCGATGATTGGCAAGGTAACCGCATCGTCACCAGAAAAGACCAAGAAAGTTTCCGGCACGACCGCGCAGAGTTCTGCCATCTGCCCTATGTTGCCGCTGGCTTCTTTTACTCCAGCAATATTCGGGATCTCTGCGAGCCTGGCCAGAGTAGCCGGTTCGATATTCGCGCCCGTGCGACCGGGGACGTTGTAGAGAATGATCGGCTTGTCCACAGCTTCAGCAACGGCTCGAAAATGCCGATACTGGCCCTCCTGCGTCGGCTTGTTGTAATAAGGCGAAGCTGTGAGGATGGCATCGATACCCGGGCGCGCCGCGGCTTCTTTCGCTTTCTCAACTGCGTCGTGCGTTGAGTTCGAAGTGGCCCCAGCCATGACGGGCACGCGTCCCGACACGACTTCGATGGTAACGTCAATAACCTGCAGCCACTCGTCGTGCGACAGAGTAGGTGTTTCGCCGGTGGTGCCGCAGGGAACCAGAAAATCAATTCCGGACTCGACCTGCCACGCCACCAGGTTGCGCAGGGCGGGTTCGTCGATGGAACCGTCCTGACGAAAGGGCGTTACGAGAGCTGTACCGCATCCTCGAAGTTGCATAAGACTAAGATATCGCGAATGGGCGGCCTTGGAAAACTTGCGCCCGTAAGCCGAAACGCCGCGCTCATACCTGAAGCTTAACCAGCCAGTTCGCGGGCTCCGGCAGAATCGCAAACTTTGGCAATTCGCCGCGGACCATCGCTACTTCGTCGCAAGCGTGAAATCGGGGGCAAACGTGACAATCTTTGTAAATCTTGTCGGGCAGATCCTCTCGTTGTGCAGTGGAGAAGCCCAAGCGAGCGAAAAAGTCGGGAGCGCGCGTGAACAAGCAGGTGCAGCTAACACGATGTTTTTTCGCCTCTGCCAACAATGCCTTCACCAAATGGCCCCCGCCGCCCTTGCCTTGCTGCGTAGGCGATACAGTGATGGAACGGATCTCGGCCAGGTGCAGGCCATAGAGATGGAGCGCGCCGCACCCGATAATCGCACCGCCGTCTTCCAGCACCACGAAATCGCGCACGTTCTCGCAGATCTCGGCCAAAGTGCGCGGTAGAAGAGTGCCGTCGCCGGCATACGCGGTAATTAGAGCATGAATCCGCTGGGCATCAGGCAGGATCGCTTTACGCGTGCGCATGAACATCCTCCCGAATGGATTCGATTCTCTGTCGAGCGTCAACCATCGCCTGCCGTACTCGTGTCGGCGCAGTGCCGCCGGAAACGTCGTGAAGCGCGAGCACCGATTCCAGCTTCAGACACGCGTAGAAATCGTCGTCGAATTTCGAGTTCACTGAATGCAGTTCCTCCAAAGATAGATCTTGAAGCTCGCAATGCTTCTCCAGACACAACTGCACAGCTTTTCCTATTTGCTCATGGGCCAGACGGAAAGGGACCCCGCGTTGTACCAGGTAAGTCGCTGCAGCCCACGCGTTCATAAATCCCGTTTGCGCGGCTTTCTGCATAGCTTCGTAGTTGAACCCCACGGCTTTCATCCAGCCAGTCACGAGGGGCAGCAGCGAAAGCACGGTGTCGGTGGCATCGAACAGCGGTTCCTGAGTCTCCTGCAAATCCTTGTTGTAGGCGAGGGGCAAGCCTTTCATACAGATTTGCAGCGCGGTCGCATCCCCGATCAGGCGCGCGGATTTTCCTCGTGTGAGTTCCAGTAGATCAGGATTCTTCTTCTGCGGCATGGCGCTGCTTCCCGTGGAATAAGCTTCGGGCAAACGCACGAAGCTGTATTCCTGGGATGAAAACCAAATCATCTCCTCGGCCCACCGGCTCAGGTGGAGAGCAAGCAGAGAGAGCGAATTCACAAACTCGATGACGAAATCGCGATCGCAGGTCGCATCCATGCTGTTCGCGGTCGGCTGATCAAAGTCGAGGTCACTCGCCATGGCCGGGCGATCCAGAGGCAGCGTGGATCCCGCGACGGCACCAGATCCGAGAGGACAGACATTCAACCGCTTCCGGCAATCGGCCAGCCGATCCGCATCCCGCAAAAACATTTCGACGTAAGCCAGCAGCCAGTGCGACACCAACACCGGTTCCGCACGCTGCAGATGGGTGTATGCAGGCATTGCCGCATTCCCGGCTTGCTGAGCACGGTCCAGCAGGACGCCCCCCAACTTTGCCAGATCGGCGCGTACCTGATCGATCGCGGCTCGGACATACAAACGCAAATCGGTCGCGATTTGTTCGTTTCGACTGCGCCCGCTGTGCAGCTTGTATCCAACGTCGCCAATCAGCGAGACCAGCCGTTTCTCGACGAAATGATGCACATCTTCAACTTCGTCGTCCTCAAGAAACGCAGGTGACGAAGCTGCTTGCTCGCTGATCCGCTCCAAGCCTTGGAGAATTGTGATGAGCTCGTTCGAATCCACAATGCCCGCGCCTTTCAACGCGCGAGCATGGGCGCTGCTAGCCGCAAGCTCGTGCGCCAACAATCGCCGGTCGAACTCAAAGGAACGCTGCCAACGCTCAAATGCCGGATCCAGAGGTTGCCGGAAACGGCCGGACCACATCTTCATTGCGCGACCTCCGATCTCGCGGCCTGTTTGCGAGCCTGCGCGCGGGAGCGCGAGGGAAGACCAAGAATGCGAATGAAGCCAGCTGCATCCTTCTGGTCGTAACTGTCGCCCATAGTGAACGACGACAGATCAGTGCGATACAGCGAATGCTCGGACTGGCGGCTCACGACGGAGACGTTGCCCTTATATAAAGAAAGTGTGACCGAGCCACTGACATCCTTTTGTGTGGCTTCGACGAACGCATCGAGCGCTTCGCGAAGCGGTGCGAACCAGAGTCCGAAGTAGGCGAGTTCCGCGTATTTCAGCCCAATGTGTTGCTTGAAGTGCGTGACATCGCGCTCCAGGCACAGAGCTTCCAGTTCGCGGTGCGCCGTGATCAGCAGAGTCCCGCCAGGAGTTTCATAGCAGCCGCGCGACTTGATTCCAACAAACCGATTTTCTACCAGATCGACTCGCCCGATGGCGTTGCGGCCACCGACTTCGTTTAAGAGGTCGACCAATGAAACGGGATCAAGCCCCAGCCCGTTGACCGAGACCGGAATGCCAGCTTCAAAGCCGATCGCTACCTTTTCTTCGCGGTCCGGTGCATCTTGCGGCGAACACGTGAGCTGCCAAGTGCTGGGCAATGGCGCGTTGGCCGCATCCTCCAACTCACCGCCCTCGTGGCTGATGTGCCAGAGATTTCGATCGCGGCTGTGAATCTTCTCGCGGCTTGCGGCTACAGCGATTCCGTGCTGCTCGGCATAATCGAGGCAATCCTCGCGGGACTTCAACGACCACTCGCGCCAGGGCGCGATCACGCGCAGTTCAGGCGCAAGCGCCTGGTAGGCTAATTCGAATCGCACCTGATCATTGCCCTTGCCCGTGCATCCATGCGCGACCGCCGTGGCTCCCTCGCGCAACGCGACCTCTACCTGATGTTTTGCAATCACCGGACGGGCTAACGACGTGCCCAACAGATATTTGTGTTCGTACACTGCTCCCGCCTTCAACGCGGGGAATACGTAGCCGGTAAGAAATTCTTCGCGAAGGTCTTCGACCACGACTTTCGACGCGCCGGTAGCGTACGCTTTCGCGACCACAGCTTCAATGTCGTCTCCCTGGCCCACGTCGCCCACCATCGCAATCACGTCATAGGCGTAGTTCTCTTTGAGCCATGGAATAATAATGGAGGTATCCAGACCTCCCGAATACGCAAGCACAACTTTTTCAGGCATGAGCACTCCTCGATGGCAGGCGCGTTTCGCCGCCAAGCAATAAGTATAAGATGGCTTTCTGCACGTGCAGCCGGCTTTCCGCTTGATCGAACACGACCGATCTCTCGGAATCCATCACCGCGTCGGTAATTTCCTCTCCACGGTGAGCCGGCAGGCAGTGCATAAACACGGCGTGAGGCGCCGCTCCTGCGACGAGTTCCTGATTCATCTGGTAAGGCGGAAAGATCTTGGCGCGTTTGCCAGCTTCGTGCTCCTGGCCCATGCTGGCCCACGCGTCGGTATAAACCGCGTCAACGCCTTCAACCGCCTCCTGTGGATCGGAAAGTACCTCGATGACAGCGCCAGTCTCCTCGGCTATCGCTTGTGCGTCAGCGAGGATTTGGGTGTTGGGACCGTAACCCTTTGGCGTGGCCACGCGGATCTTCGATCCAAGGCACGCACACGTGAGCAGCAGCGAATGGGCGACATTATTGCCGTCGCCAACGTAGGCCAGGCGGATATTCTTGAGATCGCCAAAGCGTTCTTGCAACGTGAAATAGTCGGCTAAGGCCTGACATGGATGCTCCAGATCGCTGAGGGCGTTAATCACTGGAATGGAGGCGTGTGCAGCCATTCCGACAATCGTGTTCTGGGCGAAAGTGCGAAGCACAATCGCGTCCACCCAGCGCTCGAGGTTGTGCGCAATGTCGCTCAGCTTCTCTCTCGCGCCCAGTGGCTCTTGAGTCTGGTCCACGAAGAACGTGGCGCCACCCAGACTCGACATCCCCGCTTCGAAGGTCAGGCGAGTTCGCAACGAAGGCTTTTCAAAAAACATCACCATTTGCTTGCCGGCAAGCGCGCTGCGAAAATCCGCCGGACGTGCCTTCATAATTCCGGCAAGATGAAGCACAGCCTCAACCCCCGGACGGCCTAAATCACGGGTCGAAACCAGATCGGAGCCCCAGAAAGTACCAGAAACCCGAGTGGGGACGACAGGCGCTCGTTTTAATGACGGACTATTCACTTTGACTCCTTTTTTTCGTTTTTTGAATCCGATTTACCGCGTGTGTTGCTGCGCGACGCCGTTTCACAGCCAAGGCTGAATCGAGCGCTCGGATCACTTCATCAACGTGCTTTTCTTGAATGATGTAGGGCGGCAAAAAGCGAAGAACGGTCTCATGCGTGCGATTGATCAGAATTCTCTTTGCCAGCAGAGTGGAAACTACGGCCTTCGCCGTGTCCGCAGAGTCCAACTCCATCGCGAGCATGAGACCCATCCCACGAACTTCGCGTATACAATCGTGTCTGACCTTCAGTGCTACAAGTTGTCCCTGGAAATAAACGCCGATGTCGCGCACGTGATCGAGCAAGTCCTCCAACACCTGCAGAAACTCAATCGCGACTGCGCAGGCCAGAGGCCCTCCGCCAAAGGTAGTACCGTGCATACCCGGGCGCATGCTGCTGGCTACGCGATTGGTAGTGAGAATCGCTCCGAGCGGTAATCCCGCTGCCAACGGTTTCGCAATCGTCACGATGTCAGGCTGTACACCATAATGTTGGTAAGCGAAGTAGCGGCCGGTTCGTCCCAGGCCGCACTGAATCTCATCAAGGATCAGTAACGCATCGCTGCTGTCAGTCAACTTGCGGGCGAGTTGCAAAAACTCCGGGCTGACCGGACAGATTCCGCCCTCCCCTTGAATCGTCTCAATGCAGATCGCACATACGCCCGCGTCGAACTGGTGTTTCAGGTCTTCCACATCGTTGAACCGAACGAAGCCGACTCCGGGCAGAAGCGGCACGAAAGGGTCGCGATACTTGGCTTGGCCCGTGGTCGCGAGTGATCCGAAAGTTCGACCATGAAACGAGTTGTCGAGAGCCAGAATGCGCCACTTGGGCCGGTGGCCATTCGTATTCATGGTCCGGGCGTAGATGCGGGCGAGTTTCAGCGCGCCCTCCCACGCTTCGGTTCCGCTGTTGCAAAAGAAAGCCCGATCCATGCCGGAAATCTTGGTCAACCTTTTGGCGAGTTCTGCCTGGTACTCATGGAAAAACAGATTGGAAACGTGAATCAGGCGGCCCGCCTGGCGTTTCAAAGTCGCTTGAATCGCAGGATGCGCGTGTCCCAGCGCATTCACGCCAATTCCACTCAGAAAATCCAGATAGCGATTGCCGCGCGAGTCCCACAAATACACGCCACGGCCCTTCTCGAACAGGATCTTGTGACGATCGTAGGTCGGGAGAAGCAATTTCTCTTCGGAACGAATGACGGACGCGAGGCTCATGCGCCAATCACCTCCGTTCCACATGCCATCTTCGTGAAATAGAACTGCGGCAAAATCTCGACCTGCGCCGCAGGTAGAATTCTCACTCGACCCACGCCTTTATGGAGCGCATGAGTGCAAGCTTCGAGCTTTGGCAGCATGCCGCCGCCGATGACGGAAGCAGCAATCAAGGCGGCCACTTCCTTCGTATTCAGCCAGGGAATCACTTCGCCGTCGGCACCTTTTACTCCGGCGACATCCGTAAGAAAAATCAGCGTGTCGGCATGACAAGCGACGGCGCAGGCAGACGCCATTTGATCTGCGTTGATGTTGTAGTATTCGCCGTCGGAGCCCAGCGCCACCGAAGACAGGACGGGAATGCCCCCCGCGCTCCAGATGGCTTCGATCCAGCGCGGCTCCGCGTAACAGATTTCGCCCACAAAACCGAGGTCGCAGCCAGGAGTTTGCTTTTTGCGCGCCCGAAAGCCCATCCCATCTGCGCCACACAGACCCACGGCCGCACTTCCCGCCGCAACGATGGCCGCGACCAGGGTTCTATTCACGATCCCCGACAGGACCATGAGAGCAACGTCGCGCGTCTCAGCATCTGTAATGCGCAGGCCGTTTACAAAGTCGCTCTCTTTGCCCAGTAGTTTCAAAGTTCGTGTTAGCGCGCTGCCTCCACCGTGAACTACGCCGACGTGATGGCCATCCTGCGCCAGTTCGACGATCGCCCGCGCGCACTGGCGCAATCTCGCTTTATCCTCGAGCGCCGCGCCCCCGATTTTGACTACGATTTTCACTGCAAACCTTCCTCTTCCTTCCATCCGTACATCAGGTTCATGTTCTGCACTGCCTGTCCGGCGGCGCCTTTGAGCAAGTTGTCCACACAAGAGACCAGCACCAAACGCCGGCCATCTTCCGCGAGACAGAAACCAAGATCACAATAGTTGGTGTGCAAAGAAAACTGAATCTGCGGCAGCTTCGGCGTCGCAAAAACTCGCACCCATCGCCGGCCAGCATAAAAGTCACGAAAACAAGATTCGACTTCGCCTGCCTTCATCTCACGGTTCAAGTGCACGTAGATAGTCGAAAGAATTCCTCTGGGAATCGGGAGCAGATGAGGAGTGAAAATGAGATCACATGTATTCAGTTGCAACTGTTCGAGCATCTCTCCCACGTGCCGATGACCGAATACCGAGTACGCGGAAAGGTTGTCGGCAACAGAAACAAAGTGGGTGCGCGAGTTCGGTTCCTTGCCCGCACCAGATACGCCAGATTTAGAATCGGAGATGATTCCATGTTCGCGATCCACAATGCCAGCCCCGAGCAGCGGTGCTAAAGCCAGGATTACCGAAGTCGCGTAGCACCCCGGATTCGCCACTAATGCTGCGCCAGAAATCTGATCGCGGTGCAACTCCGGTAGTCCGTAAATCGCCATTTCGGTGAGATCCGCCGCCGCCACTGAATCCGCGTCCTCGAAGCCATAGACCGCCCGATGATGTTCCCCCTTAAGCCGCCAGGCCCCACTCAAATCAATGACACGCAACCCTTGAGCGATGGCCTTGGGAACCAGGGAACGCGAAGCCTGGTGCGGCGTGGCCAGAAACAACAACTCGACACCCTGTTGCCTGAGTGCCGGCCATGACAGCGGTTGCAGCGGATAACTTCCATTCCCCGAGAGCACAGGAAATATTTCGGCCAAGTTGCAGGCTGTGTCGGCTTGTCCCTCGCGCTGCAGCAAAGCAGGTTGTTCCAGTCGAGGATGACGCAGCAAAAGCCGTGTAAGCTCCAAACCGGTATATCCTGTCGAACCCAGCACTGCGGTCTTAAGCTTTGCCGGCATCAGGCGAGCATCTCCTCGATACGGGCCGCCAATCGCTTTGCATCGTCCTTGTCGGCACAAATCGTCAGGATCGTGTCATCGCCGGCGATCGTGCCAATTGCTTCCGGCCATTCCTCGTCGTCTAGCGCAGCGGCGACAGGTTGCGCGCTGCCCACGCTGGTTTTGATCACGAGCAGATTTTGTGCTGGGCGCAGCCCCAGCACAAATTCCCGCACCAGTCGTGATACAGGTGGCAACGCCGGCGCAGACGAACTCTCCCCTTGCGACAGAGAGTACCCATCCGCCGTCTTTGCCAACCGCATGTCGCGAACATCCCGCGAGAGAGTTGCTTGCCCTACCTTGAGTCCCCGTTTGCGCAGAGCCCGCTGCAGCTCTTCTTGGCTGGCGACGGGGCCGTGCTTCAAGAGACTAAGGATGGCTCGCTGTCTTAAGGTTTTATTCATTATGAATAATTATGCATCATGATGCATAAACATTCATTTATATTAAATGCTGGTGCGCAGGTGTCAAGCGTAAACTCACGGAGAAGCAGGACATGAAAGTGCTGCCTGCAACCCGTGTTCTTATGGCCACTCGTGTAACCCGGTCTTCAGGTGTCGGGAAGCAATCGCCGCTTTCGCTTGTGATAGATTGTTAATAATGTGGGCGCGTAGCTCAGTTGGCAGAGCAATGCCCTTTTAAGGCATGGGTCGATGGTTCGAGTCCATCCGCGCTCACCACATAAGCCTCCGCTGTGGATGTACTTGCGGGGTTTCCTTCGTGACCATTTAAAACTTCGTTTTGCATCACTGTGCCCAGTTTTGTGCCCACCCATGCGTTCCATAGCGTCGATACTGCCCAACTTAGGTCGACGGGACCGGGCATCGCTCTGCGAGGACGGCACCCTTTACGCAGGAACGGTTCCGTCGGCCACACGCACTTGTGCGCGATACGCAAGGCTATAAGCACCTTGCCGATCAGGAAACTGGCAAAACTGTCAGTTCCAAGGAAATGAGCAGGCCTTTCGTGCTACCTTCTTCGAGAGACCCAGGGGTATGAAATTTGTTTCCTTCGCGGAGATACGGTGCTAGGCGGCCACGATGTAGTTTCTTAAGGCGTACTTAATCAATTCGGCGTTGCTCTTAGCGCCGAGTACCTCCATCATTCGATACTTGTGGTAAGCAACTGTCCTGGGGGCCATCCGCAGAAGATCGCCAACTTCCTTCATTACCTTTCCTTCGGCCAGCAATTGAAGCACCTCCCGCTGCCTTTCTGTGAGACGCTCGTTTTCCTGAACCAGTTCCTTGTCTTGCAGCCGCAAGAAATTGATTGAGTCGCAAGGCAGAGCTTTCGACATATACGATTTGCCCCGCAGCACGTCCCGAACCGCGAGCACCAACTCAGAGGCGGTACAGGTCTTCAGCAAGTATCCCGAGGCTCCACGGCGGAAGGCTTCGGCGGCCACTTCAACGTCGGGATTCATGGTCAGATAGACCAACTTGACGGAGGGCAACATGGCCTTCAGCCGCTGACCTGCGTCCAAACCATTCAGGATGGGCATGGCGATATCAAGCACGACTACGTCAGGGCGCAATTCGGCGGCAACCCGCACCAGGGCGCGACCGTCACTAACCACTCCGACGACATCAAACTCCGTTTCAAGGAGTCGCTTACACATCTCTGCCACGAGATTATGGTCGTCAGCAATCAGAATGCGCGAACGGTTCTTCATGATCTTGTTCCCTTCTTCACCTCTTGGTTTGGTGTTGACTCGCGTTTGAACTTTTTCAGCGACTCGATCATCCGCTGATATGTCGAAGCATTTTGTATGATCACTGCGGTCTTCCCATTAACCGTCACTAGCTCAGGGCGACCAATTCGCCTGAGCCTTTTCAGATGAGCCTTCGTATTTCTGCTAAAGTTTGTGAGCGACCCAATGTCTTCTGATCTGATCACGGCTGTTGTCTCTATCGGCTTCCGCCATGCGAACAACGTCCCGTGAAGTCCCGTGAAGCGTAGAGCCAGCCTCAGGTCCTTGGCCGAATACACAGCCACCGTAATGAACACCATGCCGCTCCCGAAACTGGCAAAACTACCAGTCCACAGGGAGACCACGCGAGCTGTCTCAGGGCCGACTGATGAGGACACGAGAAGTAATCACGGCTGGTGGGTGTTTCTTGAAAAGAGAGATCTTTCGGCCTCCCTTTTTCAGAGGCTCCTAACTCACCTTGCGCACTTTTGCGCATACTCCGGTTCGATTTGCTTCATTCTTTGCTCCCGATTTGCGTCGTGCTTTTCTCCTTACTGTAGCTGAGCATTAGGGACAGATCGCCTCACGCAACTGTCAGTTATGACAGCGCAGCACGAAAGGCGGCACTGGGCCTGGTAGCAAGCAGTTACCTCGGTGATCCTTTCGTGGCTCTCATATCTTGACTCTCACACTTGGTGATTGTATTTTTCGCTTATCCTAGCGGTTACGGTGGCGGTTAATCGCTTTTGAGGGTGCGAGCGGCTGCCAGGTCTTCACGGGGGCAATAATACTTAAGGAGGACAAGCAGATGATCTTACCGGGAATGCCAGATTTGCTTAAGGACATTAAAGTACTTGAGGACTATGGGCGAGCCTGCCGGTTAAGGGAAGAAGCACGAATGGTGCTCCTCACACGGGAAGAGGAAGATGTAATCGAGTCGTTCCGCCGCTTTAAGTCTGAGGAGTACGATTGATTGCGGACGGTCCGGCTTCGGGCGTGTAACACAGCCTCGACCCGCTGGCCAGGCGAACCCACAAGAAGGGCCAGAAATTCCTGGCGGGGCGGCTTCGGAAAGCCTTGCTATGTCCTCTCCGTGATATCGAAAGGGTGGAGCATCTCCCAAAAGCCGTCTCTCCGGAGTAATCGCTCAACCACGGAAATTGACGTAGTTTCGAAACACTGGCGATAACTCATGGAGCGGCGCTAGCAATTAAAGAAAGGGAGATCTTTCGACCTCCCTTTCGGCGGGTCCTGCACTACTTACCAGTTGCGGGGCCATGCGCCGACAGCTGGGCCAGCACCGCATCCAGGTTGAACGAAGCGGGTTTCTGCCGCGGCGGGAACTTGGCGAAGTTCCCAATCTCCCCCGCCACCACCGCCTGCATCAAGTACAACTGGGGCACGTGATCGACCATCCAGTCCAAGTAGGTATTCGAGTTGATCTCAGCCAGTTCGAACGGGTCGCGTCGCAGGTTCATGATGTACGGCAATCGAAGCTTCGTGAAAGGCTCCGCCCACAGGCGCATCGTGTGTGCGCGTTGCACCGCCAGATTGAACTTATAGTCGCCAACTCGAATCGCCATCACATCCCCGTCGTCGCTCATGTACATGACGGCGTTTCTCGCGCTCTCCTTCGATTTACCGGTGATGTAGTCCAGCTGGTTGTGGCCATCGAGATGAACGTGGAAAGGCTTGCCGTCCACCGTGGCGCCGGCCTCCAGTTGTTTGGCGACGTCCGGATTGCCGGCGGCTGCCAGCAACGTTGGGAACATATCGATGTGAGAGACAATGCCGTTCAGGACCGTGCCCGGCTTGATCTTGCCTGGCCAGCGCATGAAACATGGAACACGCCAGCCGCCTTCCCAGTTGGTGTCTTTCTGGGCACGGAACGGCGTGGTGGCGCCATCTGGCCAGGTGTCGTTCTCCGGGCCGTTGTCGGTGGAATACATGACGATGGTGTTATCGGCGATACCCAGCTGATCGAGTTTGTCGAGTATCTGGCCAATTTGTTCGTCGTGGACAACCATGCGATCGCTGTAAGGATCCTGGCCGCTCTTGCCGAGATTCTTTTCGGCGACATGGGTCCGGAAGTGCATTGCCGTCGCGTTGTACCAGCAGAAGAAGGGTTTGTTCGCTTTGGCTTGCTTTTCGATCCAGCCGATGGCGCCTGCGGTGATCTCCTCATCGACGGTTTCCATGCGCTTCTTGGTCAGCGGACCGGTGTCTTTCAGCATCTGCTTGCCGACCCGGCCCCAGCGGGGATCTACCGTCGGATCGTCTTTGTCGCTGGCGAAGGTGTGCATTACGCCTCTGGGTCCAAATTTCTCCTTGAATCCAGGCACTTTGGGATAGTCGGGCAGCTCCGGTTCTTCTTCGGCGTTTAGGTGATAAAGATTGCCGAAGAATTCGTCGAATCCGTGCACGGTCGGCAGGTATTCATTGCGATCACCCAGATGGTTCTTGCCGAACTGACCGGTAGCGTAGCCGAGCGGCTTCAGCAGTTCCGCGATGGTCGGGTCTTCCTTCTGCAAACCAACCGTGGCGCCTGGCATGCCGACCTTGGTGAGACCGGTGCGGATGGGGTTCTGGCCGGTGATGAAGCACGCGCGCCCGGCGGTACAGCTCTGCTGGGAATAGTAGTCGGTAAAGTTGACGCCTTCGTTGGCGATGCGGTCAATATTGGGGGTACGGTAGCCCATCATGCCGCGGCTGTGGTAACTGATATTCCACATGCCAATATCATCACCCCAGAGGATCAGGATGTTCGGTTGCTGTGTAGCCATGATTTGTTCCTTCCTTTAATTTAATTTGTGTTAAGGTTGCCGGCTCTAGCCGGTGAAAAATACGTCAGAATTGGAACGCGCCGTCGAGCTCTCACTTGATTCCTCCATCGGCGCCGCCGGGCGATGCTATTGGTGGAACTACAGTCTGCAGCGGGATGACTGCTCCCTTTAGTGGCGAACTTGCCCCCCGACTGCTAAAAGGTGAATCTGGTTCGCGATTGCCATGGCAGAAGCGGAACTTGCGGCCACTTCCGCAGGGACAGGGTTCATAAGGACCGCGCCTCGCGTCGTCAGCAGCGGTCAGTGACATCACGTCGGAGGGTGGGCGGCCCCGCTTCAGCAAGTTGGCCATTGTCTGCATCGCGGGGCCGGTGTGGGTGAAGAACAAATATAAGCCGGCACAAAGGTAGTTTTGGCCGGGCTCGCCGTTGGACGAGAGCGAAAATCGATCCTTTGGACAACCCCCGTTGCAAAGCCCTTTGACCTCGCAACGCTGGCATTGTGCCGTGAGCGAATCGCGTTTGTCATCGCCGAACTTTCGCTGCTCGGCCGAGGCCACAAGTTTCACGAGGTGCGTTTCGTGAATGTTGCCGAGCTTGTAGCGCGGTTCGACGAAATGATCGCAGGAATACACGTCGCCGTTGTATTCGAGCGCAGGGCCATATCCGCAGGTGGGGGCGTGGATGCACAGAAGATGGCGGCCGAAATAAGCTTCCAGCGTGACGTCGAACATCTGAACGAAAACCTTGCCAACGTCGTGCCGGACCCATTCTTCGAAGATATCCACGAGGAAGCGGCCGTATTGTTCGCCTCCGACCGAGCGTTTCGTAACCAGGTTGCCGGATTGCGTGTAGAACAAACGCTTGCGGCCCGGCTGCTCGCTCCAGCCCTGATTCGCGATGTCGATCGTTTCCTCCGATGCGCGCTCAACGATCGGAATGAACTGCATCCACTTCGCTCCCATCTCATCACGGAAAAAACGGTAGACCGTGCGACCATGTTTCTCGTTGGCGGCATTTACTGTGCATAAAATGTTGAATTCGACGCCGTGCTTCTGCAGATAAGCCCACCCTTGCATGACGCGGTCGAATGTGCCTTTCTTGCTGCGATCCAGCCGATACGCGTCATGCAGTTCACGCGGGCCGTCGACGCTCAATCCGACCAGAAAATTGTGTTCCTTGAAAAAGAGGCACCACTCGTCATCGAGAAGGATGCCGTTGGTCTGGAAGGTGTGTTCCACGGTTTGCTCGGGCTGGCGGTATTTTTCGACGAGCTCAAGCGAGCGCCTGAAAAACTCCAGTTTCATCAGCGTCGGCTCGCCCCCCTGCCACGCCACTGTTACCGTCGGTGTGCGGTGCGATTCCAGCAACTGGCGGATGTATGCCTCGAGGGTGGCATCGGACATCCGATTTTTCTCGTTCGGATATAACGATTCCTTGGACAAGAAGAAGCAATAAGTGCAATCGATGTTGCACGTGGAACCGCTCGGCTTCGCGAGCAGGTGAAAAGCTGGAGGTGCATGCGCCGGCCAAGTGTCGTCAGTCATCATGTCCATTTGAGTACCCCATTGCGTCGCGGCAACCAGTCCACTGCGGCCTGGGTTGTCCGCGCGGCAACAGACTAGATCTGGGCACTGTGGTTGCGTAACTGTCAAAACGTACAGGGTGGGGGTCGGGGATCTGGAACGGGTAAGCGTCGCCGCTATGTGCTCTTGCCAACAGCAGGACGAAAGCGCAGCAACGCGACGGGTGGAAGGGAAGACGCCATGGGGTGGGGAAGGTTACTGTTTCTTATTTGGTTGTGAATCGGACCGGCAGCCCCGCGTGGTCTGCGAATTATGTGCGGGTCACGCAAGAACCCTGGCTAAAGGGACTGCAAAAAGGGCCGATCGCATTTTAGGACGGAGATTTCGGAGCGTGCTCGTCGCAAACGGCTGCCATAGCGCCGACCTCTTTCACGCAACCGAGCACACGGGTGGCAATATTTGGACAGCCGGGGTGGTCGCAGAGATATTCTGTTAGCAGCTCTTCGCTCCCGTCCGAAGTCGTGAGGCCCGTCTTAATCGTTACCTGAGGAATAGCAAATCCCCTTGGCGATACTTCTTGTAATCTGACGGGCCGAGGACTCCTGCACAAGTGGTTTCTTATGTCCCGGATGAGGTGGCCTCGGAGTTGATGGGCAGGGCTTGCTACCGGCGAAGCCGGGTTCGAGTGCGCATTTCGTAGTTGGGGAATAAGCACCGCGAAATCGAGCGTTTCAGTTCGCCACCAGAAGGCATGCGCCCAGCCTCTTGAGAACGGTTCACCAGGCGTGCTCCTGGAAAACCGAAAACTTCTTACCTCAATTTTTCTACTAGCGCCAGTATCCTTTATAAAACACCCAACCGCCCCCGCTCGAAACCCAGCGGGGAGACACCCAGATGACTCCAGCACGCGGCGGACGAACCCACCTCCCGTTTACCCATACATATCTGGTCCCATTCCAACTCTGGTATCCGCCTACCCAGACATAGCCAGGTGCGGGCGCGACTCCAACCACTCCCACTCGGACAGGCGGTGGTGGTGCAACCCGAATCACCGTTTGCGCAACTCCGATGGCTCCTCCCAGCAGCACCATTCCCAGAAGAACGGCGGGCGTAACCTTCATTTTCATAATTTCCTTTTATCCTTGAGTTTTTGAGGATTTCAGAGCTTGAAGGAAAGTTATATTCGCCGATGAGGCTGGTGAACTGGCAAAACTTACAGTAACCCCCGCAAGAAACCCGTGCTCTAAGGCAGAACGAGAATCGTGATTGGCTTCTGGCGGCTCTCCGTGCGAAAGAATTTCCGACTGTAAGAACTACCAGTTTCATCCAGACGATCGTATTGGTAGGGTTAAATCCCGTATCCGAAAACTTCGCAAAAAAGAGGCAGCCCTATGCCGAAGCCAACCGAGCAGGAAGCCTACGAAATCGGCGTTGAAGCTTACGTCTATTTCTATTCACTTGTGACGATGGACGTCAGCCGAAAACAGTTCACCAATATCGAAGCCGGCAAGGTAATGGGTCGTGGTCCCATGAACACATTCACCCATATTCGGGCCTATCCCCCCGCTGACATGAAAGTGGTGGTGCGACCCAACTTCGACACGCTGTATTCCGTGGCTTGGCTCGACCTGACCAAGGAACCGCTGGTCGTCTCCGCGCCCGATACCGGGGGTCGCTACTATATGTTGCCCATGCTCGACATGTGGACGGATGTGTTCGCCAATCCGGGAAAACGCACGTCGGGTACAAAGCCGGGGAACTTTGCGGTTGTGCCTCCAGGATGGCAGGGGCAGCTAATAGCAGGTGTAGAAAAGATTCAGGCACCCACTCCTTACGTATGGATCATTGGCCGAACTCAGACCAACGGCCCCAAGGACTACGAGGCCGTGCACAAGGTACAGGACGGCTACACTCTCACGCCACTCTCGCGATGGGGCGAGACCCCGAAGCCCGCGAAGGTGGTCATTGACCCCTCCGTGGACATGAAGACTCCGCCACTCGACCAAGTGAACAAGATGACTGGCGCCACGTACTTCAACTACGCTGCTGAACTGATGAAACTGCACTCGCCCCATGTCACCGACTGGTCGATTGTCGCCCGCTTGAAGCACATTGGAATTGAACCTGGAAAGAGTTTTGATTTTGAACGACTCGACCCGAGCGTTCAGGAAGCGTTGGAAAAAGCCGCCATCGATGGTCTGAAGGGGATGTACGCGAAGATACCCACGATTGCGCGTGTTGCCAATGGCTGGTCGATGAACACCGACACGATGGGTGTTTACGGCATCTACTATTTGAAGCGTGCAATAGTTTCGATGCTTGGTCTGGGTGCGAATCCGGCGGAAGACGCTATCTACCCTATGAACCTTGCCGATGCAGACGGAAGGCCTCTAGTGGGTGAGCACAACTACGTCTTGCACTTTAACAAGGGGGAACTGCCCCCCGTCAATGCTTTCTGGTCGGTGACAATGTATGACGAAGCGGGATTTCAAGTAGCGAATCCAATCAACCGCTTCGCCATTGGGGATCGGGACGAACTGAAATACAACGTGGATGGTTCGCTCGATCTATATCTCCAACACGAAAGCCCCGGCTCCGACCAGGAATCCAACTGGCTACCCTCCCCTGCTCAAGGCAAACTAGGGGTCACGATGCGGCTCTATGCACCTAAAGCAGAAGCGTTGGATGGCCGTTGGAATCCTGCAGCCATAAGACAAGCCGGGGCAAAAGCTGCTGCTCTACCTTCGTCAACCGCCGCGTAACTGCTCGGATCAATATTGCTGCGCAGGACGGAGAAACTATCGGCAACTCAAGTCGAGCGTGGTGCGCCGTCGTTCCATGGAACTACAATGCGATACGTAGCTGCATTCGCGCTCTTCGTTCTTGCGTTGCCGTCCCTGCATCCCCAAGATGACTTGCCCGTTTTCAAGACGGAAGCCAAAAGCGCATTTGTGTGGGGTGAGGACGGCCCCCCAGGGGCTGTGTCCTCGAGCGTTCTGGATCCGGTAACTGGCAATGCGATTCATAAGCTGAATCACGGAGGAGTTGAAGTTAGTTCGAGGGCTGGATTCGAGACCGTCGGCTCCGGGGGAGCGGGAGAACTGCTGAGTTTCACGACCACGATTGTTAACAACACGGAGTCTGACCTCTCCGTACGGCAAGCCGGAGCCAGCGTTGACGGGCGCATCGCTATGCCGCTTGCGGTCGTGCATACCAAAAAGGGTCTCAACAAAAAACAGCGCAATCAGGTCCGGGAGCTTGCCAGCATGAATTGCTTCTCCAGCGGCTTTCTTCCGAACCAGACTTTTTTGTCTCCGGACGCCTCATCGAACGCCCTTACTGTAACTCCAAAAAAGGCCTTGACGGTTTCATTGGTCGCTAAAGACCCACGCTACTATTCAGCTCTGTGCACGACGGAAGGTTGCCATCCGAAAGGAACAATACGTTTTTCGGTTACGGTCAACAGCACCGATTTCGTGTTTATTTGGCCGGGTCGGGCGATGGTCTATTGCGGTAAGTAAGCGGTAACGCCGAGGACTGCAGCGAGTACAACAGCGATCCGTTCGTAAATGTAGGCCGCCATCAGCGCGCTAACGGTGATGGCGGCGAGGATCCACACCGCTACCACTACGATGGGCGCAAAAAGGGAAGCTTTCCATCCGATCTCTTCTAGCCTGCGCGTCTCGGCGGCATCGGCGAGCTGACGACATTCGATGAGTACGTCCGCCGGCGTAAGCTTCTGAAGCAGCTTTACTGCCACGAACAGAACCACGAAATCGTCCAGAGTTCCTATCACCGGGATGAAGTTCGGGATGAGTTGAATGGGACTCAGCACATACCCCGCCGCGCAGGCTGCTATCACCCTTGCATACCAGCGCGAGCGACGATGTTTAACCACAAAATAGAAAACATGCGCCTCTTTCTGGAGTTGTTGCGCCCGTCGTTTCCAATTCGCTGCAAATGCAGATTCGGATCGAGCCATCTTGGGAGCCAGCCACAGAGTCGAGTTCCTGGTTCGAACGAAGTCGCCGTCCGCCATAAAATCTCCACTTACCCTACGAGTTGGTCCCCGGCGCCGCTACTGGCAAATCTGACAGCGGGCACGGACCCTCGCAGTGCTTCTTGAGGGTCGGACCGTAATTGATAGACCTGTATGTTTTGACAGTTGCAACACATCCCTGGTGCGAGTATAAAGCGTGCTAGTCTCCGAAGGCCCGGGTTGTTTACTCAGACCCATGAGAGACATTCGGCGCTGCAAGGGAATCACAAAAAATGCGACTTGCCCCCGCTGCTTTTTCCCCTCCGCCCACGATGTACCCGCGAAAACCCGGAATAGTTCTGCTCGCCCACGACGTGAAAATACTGATCGAGCGACTGGCCCGCATCGCTAAAACGTTATCCCGGCATTAACGTTGCCAGACGCTGGTCGACACCGGCCGCCCCGCGAAGGAATCTCACTCCTGCCTAAAACGGTCCGTGGCGCAGCAGCACCCCGTAAAACGTGACGGCTCCGATGAGGATGACAGCCATCGCTACTATGAAAGAGATAGACCACACATGCCGCGTCTGCGATGCCCCAATATCGTTCAGAAAACGCCGGTGCTGCCAAGCAGCGGCCGTTAATGCCACAGTACCGAGAGCGATGAGGGTCAGTCCCAGATTACGCGGGGCCTGCGGTCGCCGGATATTACCGGCGGCGATTTCTTCGGGCAAGTACTGGAAGAATTTGTAAATGCTGAACCCGAATCCGATCATTGAAATGGAAGTTCGAATCCATGCCATCAGCGTTCTCTCCGACGCGTTTATTGTGCGCAGGATAGCCAGGTCGGTTCGCTGTTCAGCGAGAATCGTTCCCCTATCTTTTGGGGGTGTGTCGACGG